>Ga0207421_10000053_pt1 | contig 120491 bp, 105 predicted proteins | sample SodLakKL_010_SED_4_FD_187542 | JGI IMG/M metagenome (GOLD analysis project Ga0207421, IMG submission 187542) | Alkaline sediment microbial communities from Lake Tanatar, Kulunda Steppe, Russia - 8KL_010_SED (SPAdes) (version 2) | ecosystem: Environmental > Aquatic > Non-marine Saline and... | reverse complement strand
AGGTGAAAAGCATGTATCGAGAAGAAACGATTGCTGCAATCTCCACACCTTTGGGTGTAGGGGGGATCGGTGTTATTAAAATAAGCGGAGAGAAATCTCTGCAGATTACGGAATCAATCTTTCAAAAAAGAAATGGAGAAGGATTAATAAAGTGGGAGCCCCGGAAAATGAACTATGGATATATTGTAGATCCCGGAACCGGTGAAGTTCTGGATGAAGTTTTAGCGGTCTATATGAAAGCTCCGTACACTTATACGAAAGAAAATCTTGTGGAAATTCACTGCCACGGAGGAATGGTTCCTCTTCGTAAAATTTTAACACTTGTATTGAGGCAGGGAGCCAGCATGGCAGAAAAGGGAGAATTTACCAAAAGAGCGTTTCTTAACGGTCGAGTGGACTTATCCCAGGCTGAAGCGGTGATGGATCTGATCAGTGCAAAAACAGACCGGTCCTATGAGGTTGCCCTTGACCAGCTGGAAGGAACCGTATCAAAGGAAGTACGGAAGATTCAGGATAAGATTAAAGATGTCCTTGCCCACATACAGGTATCGATTGATTTTTCCGAGGAGGACATTGATGGAGTAACGGTGGAACGCTTAAAAGAACTTACGGAATCCATCATGGAGGATTTCCACTCTCTACTGGAAACCGCTAAAACCGGAAAAATTCTTCGGGAGGGGTTAACCACAGCAATTGTAGGAAAAACCAACGTAGGGAAGTCCTCGTTACTCAATGCTCTTCTAAGAGAGCAGAGGGCAATAGTTACAGACATTCCCGGCACCACACGGGACGTAATCGAAGAACAGCTCAATGTACGGGGAATTCCCCTTAAAATTTTGGATACTGCCGGAATCAGAAAGACCGAAGATCAAGTGGAAAAGATCGGTGTTGAAAAATCCAAGGAAGTTCTGGAAAATTCGGACCTGGTGATCTTCATGGTGGATGCTTCAAGGGTTCTTGATGAAGAAGACCGCATATTTTTGCAAAAAATTTCCGAGCGGCAGGCTTTGGTAGTGATTAATAAAACCGATTTAGAGGAAGTTGTGGATATTAAGGGAATTGAAGAAATTGTTGGGAACAAGAGAGTTCTTCGAATTTCCCTTTTGAAAAACCAAGGGTTAAAAGAGCTGGAAGATGCATTGGAGGAAATTGTCTATGAAGGGGAAGGAAAACATCAGGAACAGACGTTTATCACCAATACCAGACATCAGCAGGCAATTGAAAAGGCATTACAGCACGTTGAAGACGGGAAAAAAGCTCTAAAGGAAGAGCTCCCCTTGGATTTCGTTGAAGTGGATTACAAAAATGCCTGGGAGTCCTTGGGAGAAATCACCGGGGAGTCGATCTCAGAAGAGATTGTAACACATATTTTTGAGAATTTTTGTATAGGAAAGTAAAGCGTTGAGAGATAATGGAGGGATTTTATGAAATATTATGACGGAGGTTCCTATGATGTTGTTGTTGTGGGTGCCGGTCACGCCGGCTGCGAAGCAGGACTGGCAGCCAGCCGATTGGGATTAAAAACTTTAGTTCTTACCATTTCTTTGGAATCGGTGGCAATGATGGCCTGTAACCCTTCTATTGGAGGCACGGGCAAAGGTCATCTGGTGAAAGAGATTGATGCCTTAGGTGGACAAATGGGGATCAATATTGATCAGACTTTCATCCAGAGTAAAATGCTGAATACCGGGAAAGGGCCTGCAGTCCACTCTCTAAGGGCACAGGCGGACAAACTGCGGTACCATCTGACGATGAAGCAGACACTGGAAGACCAGGAGGGTCTTGACCTTCGCCAGGGAGAGGTTGTCGATCTGGTGATCGAGGAGGGACAGGTAAAAGGTGTAAAGACAAGAACCGGAGCTTTATACCATGCCCAATCAGTGATTCTCGCCACCGGTGTTTATCTGAAGGGAAGAATTTTTATGGGAGAAGTGAATTATGAAGGCGGGCCTGACGGTCTGGCAACGACCCCCTTTCTTTCTGAACGTCTTCGGGAATATGGCTGCAGGATGAGGCGCTTTAAGACAGGGACCCCAGCAAGAATTCATCAGGATTCCGTAGACTTCCAGCAGATTGAGGAACAGCCGGGAGATGAGGAAATCATCCCTTTTTCCTTTCTTCATGACCACCTTGAGATTCAGCAAGTGTCCTGTTGGCTGACAAGAACAACGGAAAAAACCAAGAGCATTATTGAAGAGAACCTTTATCGGTCCAGTATGTACCGCGGGGATATGGACAGTGTCGGACCCCGATACTGTCCCTCAATTGAGGATAAGATTGTGAGATTCAGCGATAAACCTACACATCAACTGTTTCTGGAACCAGAAGGACTGCACACCAAAGAGATGTATCTGCAGGGGATGAGCAGCAGTTTGCCCGAGGAAGTGCAGGTCAGGATGATACAATCAGTGACAGGTCTTGAAAATGCAAAGATCATGCGCCCGGCCTATGCAATCGAGTATGACTGTATTGATCCGACGGATTTACAATTATCACTGGAAATCAAAGGCGTGGAAAACCTTTTTAGCGCAGGACAGTTTAACGGGTCTTCGGGATATGAGGAAGCTGCTGCGCAAGGACTTATGGCGGGAGTTAATGCTGCGCGAAAAATCCGGGGAGAAGAACCATTCCTCCTTGATCGTTCTGAAGCATACATCGGAGTGCTGATCGATGACCTGGTGACAAAAGGCACTAACGAGCCTTATCGAATGATGACTTCAAGGGCGGAATACCGTTTAGTCCTGCGACAGGATAATGCAGACTTGCGATTGACAGAAAAGGGATACACGATCGGTTTGGCGACGGAAATACGGTATCAGAAAATGCTTGAAAAGAAACGAAGAATCGAGAGTGAATTACAAACATTAAAAGAAAGAAAAGTGACACCTGAAGAAATCAATGAAACCTTGATTAAAGCAGGTTCATCACCGATCAAAAGGGGGACTTCCCTGCTGGAGCTTTTCAAAAGACCGGAACTGAACTTTTCCAAGATCGAAAGTGTGTATCCTGAATCGAAGGAGCTGCGGAAAGATGTCAAGACTCAATGTGAAGTGATGATTAAGTATGAGGGATATATCGATAAACAGCTGCGACAGATCGAACAGTTTAAAAAGCTTGAACGAAAGCATTTGCCGGAGGATCTGGATTATGGTGAAATCGAAAGCTTAAGACTGGAGGCAACACAAAAGCTGCAGGAGATCCGCCCCCATTCTGTAGGACAGGCATCCCGAATTTCCGGGGTGTCGCCTGCTGATATATCAGTGCTTTTAGTGTATCTGGAGCAAAGGAAAAGGAGGAAAACCGGTGTTTAAGGAAACGTTGACGAAAGGGTATCATGAGCTTTTTAAAGAGACTATGCCCACAAGACAGCTTGACCAGTTTACAAGATTTAAGGATCTTCTTCTGGTGACAAATGAAAAAATGAATCTTACAGCAATTACAGAGGAGAATGAAATTGCGATTAAGCACTTTTTGGATTCTCTTACGCCTTTGACGGAGCACGGACTCTTGCTAAAGGAAGGACGTATGATTGATGTGGGAACCGGGGCGGGTTTCCCCGGAATCCCTTTGAAGATTGTTGCGCCTCATCTTGAGATAACTCTTTTGGATTCCTTAAATAAAAGAGTGGGATTTCTGAAACAGGTGATCAGTGAGCTGGGTCTTGAAAAGATCTATACAATCCATGGGCGGGCTGAAGACCTTGGGCGGGACCCTGATTACAGAGAACAGTTTGACTATGCCGTATCAAGGGCGGTAGCAAAACTCCCTGTTTTGCTTGAATACACCCTGCCCTTTGTGAAACCTGGAGGATATCTGATCTGCCAAAAGGGACCGGGAGTAAAAGATGAGCTGAATGAAGGGAAGAAGGCACTTATGCTTCTCGGGGGAGAGATTGAAAGAATTATTGAAGTGGATCTTCCCTTTGTAGAAAGAGGACATCATCTGATTCTCATTAAGAAAATAAAAAAAACACCAAAGAAATATCCGCGACAGGCAGGAAAACCCGCTAAGAAACCTCTATAATACAAGGGGTTTACAGATTGTTCCACGTGAAACAACGGAGAAAGTACGACTTTCTTTTTTAGGAAAAAACTGATAAACTGGCAATAACGAAAAAAGATCAGGAAGCAGGAAAAGCCATATGAAATGGCGAAAGTATATAGATATCGACTATAAATGGAGGCGTTCCCTATGGAAGGTAAACAGGTTTTAGAAATTCCGATTGATAAAATCATTCCAAATCCCTATCAGCCGAGAAAGGAATTTTTTAACGACAGCTTAAAGGAGCTCAGCGCTTCCATTAAACATTATGGAATTTTACAACCCTTAAGCGTTCGAAAAATCGGAAAGGAAAAATATGAGCTGGTAGCAGGGGAACGGCGGCTTAAAGCAGCTAAGTTAGCGAATCTGGCCACTGTTCCGGTCATTCTTCAAGACAAATTGGACGATAAAGGCTCGGCAGTGCTGGCAATTATTGAAAATCTTCAACGGGAAGACCTGAATTTTATCGAAGAGGCAAAAGGATACCTTCATTTAATCGAAGATCACGGCTTCACGCAAAAAGATTTAGCAAAAAAAATCGGGAAAAACCAGTCAACCATCGCCAACAAAATCCGCTTACTGAGACTTGACGAAGGGATTCTAAGAAAAATCATGGGAAACGGCCTGACTGAGCGACACGGAAGAGCCCTTCTAAAGTTGCCGGATGATGAGTTGAGGGAAATGACACTGGACCAGGTCATTGCCCAGGACTTTAATGTCAAAAGAACGGAAGATCTGGTAAAAGAAATTTTGGAGGAAATACAGCAGGAGGTTTCACTGGAAGAGGATCCGGAGATAGAAGCAGAAGAGAAGGCCGAAAATGAAAACCGCCTTGAACCTTACAGTGAAGAGAAAACAAGGAAAATCAAAGGGTCTATGAATTATCAAATTTATATAAATACGATAAAAGAAGCATATCGTGTAATTCTGGAAAGACAAAAGGATGCGGAGTTTTTAGAAGAAGACAAAGGGGAATATATTCAGGTAACCCTTAAAATACCTAAAAGCTAGTCTCGAGAGATCAACAATAAACCTCTAAGGAGCGATGAAATTGGGCAAAAAAATTGCAATTTTCAATCAAAAAGGAGGGGTGGGGAAAACCACCACCAACGTCAATCTCAGTGCGGCTGTTGCTGAAAAAGGAAGAAAGGTACTCGTTGTGGACATTGATCCCCAGGGGAATACCACCAGCGGATTCGGCTTACAAAAGGAAGGATTTGAGAAAAACATCTATGATGTGCTGATCAACGGGGAATCTATAGAAAATGTCATCGTAAAAACCAAGTATGATAACATCTCGATTGTTCCTTCAAGCAGCAAACTTGCCGGAGCTGAAATTGAGCTTGCGGGTGCCGAAAAAAGAGAACTGCGACTTAAGAATGCCTTAGAACAGTTTGGAGATGAATATGACTATCTCTTTATTGATTGCCCACCATCCTTAGGGCTTTTAACGATCAATGCCTTAACTGCAGCGGACAGCGTTTTGATACCAATCCAATGTGAATATTACGCTCTCGAGGGAACAAGCCAACTTATGAATACATTAGAACTGGTCAAGGAGAGTCTGAATCCGGATCTGGAGATTCAGGGGGTTGTCCTGAGCATGTTTGATGGAAGAACCAATCTTTCAATCCAGGTTGTGGAAGAAGTAAAAAAATATTTCCGCGGCAAGGTCTATACGTCAATTATTCCAAGAAACATCCGTTTGGCAGAAGCTCCAAGTTATGGAATGCCGGTGATTTATTATGATGAAAAATCTAAGGGAACCGAAGCCTATCGAAATCTTGCGGAAGAGTTTCTTTCCCTCGAAGAGGAGGAATTTTAATGGCGGACAAAAACAAAAAACGGGGTCTCGGGAAAGGCCTTGAAGCCTTGATTCCTAAATCAAGCCTCCTTAAAGAGGAGGGTGAAAAGATTGAAGATAAAGCAGTATTTGCTTTGGATATCGAGAAAATTCGTCCCAATCCCCATCAACCAAGAAAAGATTTTTCCAAGGAAGGAATTGAAGAGCTGAAAAAATCAATCAGCAAACATGGAGTTCTTCAGCCGATCCTTGTAACCCGAGATCCGAAAAGAGAGGGAACCTTTCTCATTATTGCAGGAGAACGCCGATGGAGAGCCTGTAAAGAGCTTCAGCTTAAGACCGTTCCGGTCATGGTCAAGGATTTTACTGATCGGGACCTGCTGGAAGTCGCTTTAGTGGAAAATCTTCAAAGAGAGGATCTCAATGTAATCGAAGAGGGTGAAGCTTACCGGTATCTGATCAATACTTATAATATTTCCACCCAGGAACTTTCAGATGCCTTAGGGAAGAGCAGATCCCATGTTGCAAACATCTTGAGAGTGCTTGGATTGGAGTCGAGAGTTTTAGAAATGATCCGGGATGGAAAACTGACCCTCGGTCATGGAAGAGCTTTACTTTCTCTTAAAGACGATAGTCAGCAATATCAGTGGGCTGAAAAAATCGCAAAAGAGGATATGACTGTTCGCGATGTTGAAAAAGCAATGAAAGCCGCAACATCAACGAAGAGAAAAAAGACAAAGCGTCTTATTCGCAAAGACCCGGAAATCGAAGCTGCGGAAGAGCGTTTAAAAGCCTATCTTGGAACAAAGGTCAGAATTATACAGGGAAAGAAAAAAGGGAAACTGGAAATTGAATATTATCAGCCTGAGGACTTGGAAAGGATTATCGAACTATTATCCTTGGGAGAGTAGAGTTCGCAGTCCCTTACCGATAGGGACTGCTCTTTTAACAGAGCAAGATAAGGGAGTGTGGATATGAGTATAAAGGGATATATCGTCGATGCTTTTACAAACTCTTTGTTCGGAGGAAATCCTGCGGGAGTGGTTCTTCTTGAAGAGCATTTAGCAGAGGAAACTATGGCTCGAATCGCGAAGGAATTCAATCTTTCAGAGACGGTTTTTATTCGACGGATTTCCGATAAAGCGTATAAAACCCGTTTTTTCACTCCCACAGAGGAAGTCGGTTTATGCGGTCATGCAACCATAGCAGGATTTTACACTCTTGCAAAGGAAGGCTATTTCAATGGACAGAGCTTTCCGTTTCACGTGGAACAACAGACATCAACGGAAAATCTCAAGGTGACCATTGACAAAAAAGAGAATGACTATCATATAGAGATGGAACAATCCACACCACTCATTTATGAAGAGGACATTGACAAAGAAGAGATAGCGGAGATTTTGGGAATAGACAGCATAAGCCTGTCAGAACTGCCACCGAGAATCGTCAGTACCGGGCTTAGAGATCTTTTTCTTTCTTTGAAGACCAGAGAGGGTTTAAGGGAAATCGAGGTCAATGAGGATGCCCTAAGTCGATATTCCAGAAGAAAAAAGATTACGGGAGTCCATGCCTATACACTGGATTCTGAAATCGGGACTACAGCCCATTGCAGAAATTTCGCTCCGGCTGTCGGGATTCCAGAGGAAGCGGCGACGGGAACGGCAAGTGGAGCATTATCCTACTATCTTATAAAAGAAGGAGTTTTCAAACTAGAAAGCAATCAGAGTTGTCAGTTTACATATAAGCAAGGAGAAGGGATGGAGCGGCCAAGCACTATACAATCCACAGTAAAAAAGACATCCCGGGGGTATGAAATTTATGTATCCGGCAGTGCAAGAATTTTCATGAAAGGCAATATAGAGATTCACATAAAGAAATGACAGACAGAACAGGAAGATCAAAAAGGAGGATCAACTATGTACTACTTTGATCATGCGGCTACCTCATATCCGAAACCGGAGAGAGTCATCGAGGGAGTGATGGAGGGGTTAAGAGATTTCGGAGCAAATCCCGGGCGTTCAGGACATCGGATGGCACTAAATGCAGGGAGGGAAATTTTTAAAACCCGGGAAAAACTTTGCAAACTATTTAATTGCGGAGATCCGAAGCAAATCGTTTTCACATCCAATGCAACCGAAGCTCTCAACCTGGGGATCAAAGGTCTGCTTAAAGAAGGAGATCATGTGATCACCTCATCCATGGAGCATAATTCTGTGATTCGTCCAATAAAAGAACTTGAAAGGAAGGGGGTTCAGAGCACTATTATTCCCTGCGATTCTCAAGGGTTCCTGGACACGGGGAAGCTGAAAAAAGGAATTAAAGAGAATACGAAGCTCATTGTTTTAACCCACAGCTCTAATTTAACAGGAACACTCATGCCAATAAAAGAAGTTGGTGAAATTGCCAATGAACATGACGTCAGATTTATGGTGGATGCTGCTCAAACGGCAGGGCTCTATCCAATTGATGTTAAGGAAATGAAGATCGATTTATTAGCAGCACCGGGGCATAAAGCTCTCTTGGGACCTCAGGGAACAGGATTCCTTTACATCCGGGAAGGAGTTGTTCTGGAGCCCCTTTATGTCGGAGGGACAGGAAGCAAATCCCAGGAGCTGGAACAGCCTAAAATGATGCCAGACCGATTTGAAAGCGGAACCCCCAACACGCCGGGGATCGTGGGTCTTGGAAGAGGGGTGGACTACATCATGGAGAAGGGGCAGGAAAATCTGCGGGCCCATGAAGAAGCGATGACAGGCCTCTTTTTGAAGGGAATTAAAGAACTGCCCTTCGTTAAAATTTACGGGCCCTGTGACGAGAAAAAACAATCACCGGTCGTAGCAATTAATATAGGAGAAATGGATTCTTCGGAAATCGCCTATATTTTAGATCAAGGCTTTGAAATCGGCGTCCGCCCGGGTCTTCACTGTACACCCCTGGCACATAAAACCATTGGAACCACAGACCAGGGAGTCGTACGGTTCAGCTTCGGATACAGCACAAAAAAAACGGATATCGAGTACGCGGTGAATGCACTGAGAACCATAGGAGATGAGCTTTAAGAAGAAGGTTGATTAAACGGCAAAGGTGGAGAGCTATATGGTGGAAATATTTGATTGGATGCAGTCTAACACAAGTGAAATTCTTATAGGAACCCTGGTTATCCAAGGGATTTTATTGATTCTGGCAATTCTTTCTCTGGTAAAAATCCGGGGGATCAAAAAGAGATATAAAAGACTCCTGGAAGGAACCAAAGCCATGGACTTAGAAGGAGTGCTTTTCCGGCAGATTGAAAAAATGGAACAGGCGGAAAAGGAGATTAACACCCTGAGCGACGAACTGCTCCGCTTGGAGAAGGGTGCAGGATTTTGTATTCAGAAAGTCAAATCTATACGGTATAATACATTTGATAATACAGGCAGTGACCTGAGCTATTCCACAGCACTTTTGGATGCCCACAACAGCGGGGTTATCTTAACGGGGATTTATGGTCGCAACTATGGAGTTTCTTACTGTAAACCAATTGTTAAGGGTACATCCAAACATGTTTTGTCGGAGGAAGAGAAAAAGGTTTTGAAGGAAGCAATGGCTGAAAAGATTCTAATCAGGAACGTATAGAAATTTGAGCAGGGCAGGTGAAAAAAATGGCACATAAAGCACTCTATCGGCTGTGGAGACCAAAGATCTTTGAAGATATTACCGGTCAGGACCCGATCGTAAAAACTCTGAAAAATCAAATCGCAAAAGAACAGATAGGACATGCCTACTTGTTTACGGGAACAAGGGGAACCGGGAAAACCTCAACTGCAAAGGTGTTTGCAAAAGCGGTAAATTGCGAGAAGCCTTCTGAAAGCAACCCATGTAATACGTGCAGTACCTGCAGGGGGATTATGGAAGAGACCATGATGGATGTAATCGAAATCGATGCGGCGTCCAACAACGGAGTGGAAAATATCCGGGAGATTCGTGAAAATGTAAAGTATCACCCTTCAAAGGGAAAATATAAAGTGTATATTATTGACGAGGTTCATATGCTTTCTCAAGGAGCATTTAATGCACTCCTCAAAACCCTGGAAGAACCACCTGAACATGTGATCTTTATCCTTGCAACAACAGAGCCCAGAAAAATTCCGGCAACGATTTTATCCCGGTGTCAACGCTATGACTTCAAACCTGTGGAGCTGGAGCTTATTGTAACTCGATTGGCATATATCCTTGATGAAATGAGGATTGAATTCGATTATGAAGCATTAAGGATGATCGGTGTCAGTGCCGAGGGAGCATTGCGCGATGCTTTAAGCATCTTGGAGCAGACGATTGATTGGGACGAAAGAAAAGTTACAAAAGAGCATGTGATGAACACTTTAGGGATCGTTCCCGATGAAGTCCTCTACTCCCTGGTTGAGAACTTAAAAAAGGGAAACATCGATCACTTGCTATGTCAGGTTGATGAAGGGACAAAGGATGGGAGGGATCCGCTTACGATGGCGAGGGACCTCAATGTGTATTTCAGGAAACTTTTAATGGCAAAAATCGGGCTTGAACTTCAACAATTTTCAACGATGCCAAAGGATTTTCTGGAAAAGCTTCAGAACCAGAGTCTTCGTACAACCAGGCAATGGATTGTGGAGCAAATGGAAGCACTGAGCGAACTTGAAGGAAAACTCAAGTGGTCCGCACAACCAAGAATTCTTTTCGAAATGTATTTGATTGGCAAATGCTACAGTCCCCTGGAAAATGAGCATGAAGACATGAGCGCTCTCGATCAGATAACGAAAGAGGTAACCGCCTTAAAAGAAAAAATTCTGGAGATTGAAAGAAATTCACTAAATCAGGAAAACAAAGAAATAATCAGTAAAGCACCTATAAAACCAAGGAACGAAACCACAGAGATTCCTGATAAAAAGGCTGAAAAACAGGTGATCACTGAGCTTCCGGAGAAAGAGGCTGAAGAGAACTGCGAACCTTCAATGACCGAGAGGGAAGTGAGGGAGCTGTGGCCGAAGGTGCTTATAACTCTGAAAAAAGAGAGAAAAGCTCAACTGGAAGCATTACTGAAAGAAGGAGAAATACAAAGCGTTGAAAAAGACAGAATTATGATCGGTTATGATCAAATGTACAGCTTTCATCGGGAAGCACTGGATAAAGAAGATAAAAAGCTGCAGATCACCGATGTCATTGAACAGCTTTCAGGAAAAAGGATGACCCTTTCTTTGAAGATGAAAGAAGAGAACGTGGAGAACTATGAAACATCCGATCTGGAAGAGGAACTAAAGAAGATCGTCCCCGAAGGGATCCTGGAAGTCAGGGATGATTAAAATGAAGGGTTATGCTATAATTATGAAGAGACTTTTGATGAATTAAAGGAGGAATTATTACGATGGCGAAAAAAGGATTTAAAGGCGGCGGTATGCCGAACATGGGGAATATGATGAAACAGGCCCAGAAAATGCAAAAGGAAATGAAGAAGAAGCAGGAAGAAATTGAAGGAAAAGAATTGGAAATAAGTGCAGGCGGCGGAGCAATCAAACTTATCATCAACGGCAAAAAAGAAGTGTTAAGCATGGAAATCGATGAAAGTGTTGTGGATCCTGAAGATGTGGAAATGCTGCAAGATCTTATTATCGCAGCAGTCAACGAAGGAATACGAAAAGCCGAAGAAATGATGAACAAGGAAATGGAACAGATTACCGGAAACCTGGGAATGCCCGGAATGCTTTAAAATAGAAAGAGAATAGGTGAAAGAATGAATTATTACTCAGCACCGATTGAACAACTGATAGAAGCCTTTGCAAAACTGCCGGGTGTGGGAAAAAAAACGGCTCAACGTTTAGCCTTCCATGTCATCGGTATGGACCATAAAGAAGTGGCAAACCTTTCCAAGGTGATTATTGAAGCGAAAGAAAGCATTCGATACTGCGAGATCTGCACGAACATCACCGATCAAAAAACATGCTCCATCTGTTCCGATAAAAAAAGAGACCGGACCATAGTCTGTGTCACAGAAGATCCCAGAGATGTAGCGGCGATGGAGAGAACCAGGGAGTACAAAGGCCGTTACCATGTGCTCCACGGTGCGATTTCACCGCTGGAAGGAATAGGACCTGAAGATATCCGCATTAAAGAGCTTCTTTACCGTGTGCGTCAGGGAGAAATTCAGGAAGTAATTCTGGCAACGAATCCCAATATTGAAGGAGAAGCAACGGCAATGTATCTCGCTAAACTATTGAAACCTTTGGGAATCAAAGTTTCAAGAATTGCACACGGCATTCCTGTTGGAGGAGATTTGGAATATATCGATGAAGTAACCCTGACAAGGGCGATGGAAGGGAGACGGGAAATCTAATGGATTTACAACTTATAATCTTTGCAGTGGTGGGAGTATTGATTTTGTACGGGTTATTAAAAATACTTGCGGTCCCGATGAAAATAGCAGTTAAGCTCATATGGAACGGAATTATCGGGGTTTTAACACTGCTGATATTCAACTGGGTTGGAGCTTTTTTTGATATTGCAATTGAAATCGAGCCAATTAATGCATTAATTGTAGGGATCTTTGGAATCCCGGGGATTATCGGTATTCTGATTTTTCAAAGCCTGTAACCGAGATTACAGGTTTTTTTCATTTTCACGGGGAACCCCCTATAGTATAATTAAAAAGAACAGGAAGCGAAACTTCCGAGAACAGGACAGACAAGGAGAGAAGGAATGTGAAAATCGGGCTCAGAGTAATTAAGACAGGGATAGGCGTATTTGCAGCCATTCTGATCAGCGATCTGATCGGTATAGAGCGGCCCTTTTACGTGGTTATAGCGTCCATTATTGTTATGCAGCCGACAGTCATTGATACATGGAAATTTGGAATGAACAGGATGATCGGAACCTTGATGGGAGCTTTCCTGGGAGTTCTTTTAACCGTGGTCATTCCCTACCACCCTCTGTTCGGAGCAGCAGGTGTTATGTTGCTGATCGCCTTTATGAACCGCATTAAACGGGGAGAGTCGATCGCCATCGGTTCAGTGGTTTTTGTCAGTGTCTATTTGAATAGAGCGGTTTCAGCTCAAGAGCAGATTTTTTATGCTGTCGATCGACTGGGAGAAACTTTTTTAGGAATTGTGATTGCGGTTGTCATCAATTACGTTGTATTTCCGCCTAATTATGATAAAAAAGTGATCAGCGAAGTACGAAAGACCTCGGAAGATCTTTGGAAATACATCCTTGCTCTAGTGGATTATTTTCTCGATGAAGAACAGAGCTACAGCGCATTGGACGATCAGGAAAAAAAGGTGATTTTTGAACTTGAAGCATCGGAAAAATATCTGGATCTTCAGAAAAAAGAAGAGGAAATTAAAATTAAAGGAGAATTCCGATGCCGGGAAACCGTCGTAATGATACAACTTGAAAGAGAAGTATTCCAGCATTTGCAAGGAATGCATCAAGTGCTGCAACGAGGTCTGAAAAGAGAAACAGTGAACCTTGTTCGCCAGGAGATGTTTTTGATAAAAGAAATGCTTGGGAACATTCGGCTCAAGGATTCTCCTGTCCCGGATGAGAATTCAGGTAAAGAATTTGATCTTTCTCCACTCATTGAAAAGACAAAAGAACTGAAAAACCAGGTAAAAAACAATGAACATATCAATGAGCATCCCACTGAAGAAATGGTAAAGCTGATCGTTTATCTTTACAACTTGGAGCAGAGCCTGTCAAAGTTGAATTTATTACCGGACTATTAGAAAAAGCAGGAGTGATGCGGTATGAACTTACTAACTGAAAGAAGGGGGCTTATAGAGGCAGCATTAATGGCAACCTTGACATCGATCTTTGTCATTGGATTTCTATATGTTCCTTTTTTGTCGATTTTACTGATCTTTTTACCGGTTCCTTTCCTGGTATTGGCTCACCGCCATGGAAAGAGAGCAATGGGGCTCAGCTTTATAATTACGGGAATTATTGTTGGTGCACTTACAGGATTTATAAACTCGGCGATTCTGCTGATTATCTTTGCTCCCCTCTCCTTTGCCATGGGAGTATATATCTGCCGGGAGGCACCACCCTATAAAGTGATTGGAATAGGAACGTTGCTCTCAGTAATTTCTCTTTTTGCATTTATTCAAATCGTAGATTGGGTTGCGGGGGTCGCAATTATTGACGAAATACTTTGGCTTCTTCAGGATGTTATTGACCATCAGCAGCAGGCGTTAGAGAACTTCGAGCTAACAGGAATCAGCACAGACGAACTGTTTTCCTATATGGCCATGATCCTTCCCGGCATGTTGATTGTACAGTCCCTGATAGTCGCATTTTTAAATTACTATATGATGGGGGCGGTTCTAAAACGCTTAGGAGAATATGGGGACGAGCTTCCGGAGTTCAGTTCTTTCCGTTGGCCAAGCAATATTATCCTGGGCTCTTTTGTGATATTCCTCCTTACCATAGTGACCCGGTGGATGGGGATTTTTCATGGAGAAACATTAGTTACCAACATTACTTTGATTTTTTCCTTTGTGTTTTTTTTACAGGGAATCGCATTTATTAGTTTTATGATTAAGAAAAGAGGGGTAAGAAAAGGGTTAAGAATGATGATTTTAGCTTTGATCATTGTTATAAGTCCACTCCTGACGATTGTAGCCTTGCTGGGAGTAGTGGATGCTCTCTTTGATGTTCGAAAGTTACGAAGGGCTGACGGGTAAAATCCCAATGAGTAAGGAGCATACAGTATGAAAAACCAAAAACTCTTTAATGTGCTTGTGCCGGACACAAAAATTTATCTGTTTATTATCGGGGTGATGATTCTCCTCCTGGGAGCCTACAACTTATGGATGGGTCTTTCAGGTGTGCTTTTATTCGCATATTTGGTGTATCATCATCTTAAAATCCATAATCTGAAAAAACAGGAATGGGAAGCTTATCTGGAGGGACTTTTTGCAGACATCGATTCTGCAACAAAACAGGCCATTTTAAGCATTCCAATACCCTTCAGCATCGTTGAACTTGATGGGACCATTCATTGGTATAATCGAAACTTTGCAGAGATGATGGATGAGAAAAATCTCTTCGAAAAAAACGTTCAGGAGATTATTCCGGGAGTCCACATAGAGGAGTTGCTGAAGGAGAATAAGGAAGAGGACGAACAGAAGGCCTTTATTTCTTTGCAGATTAAAGAGCGTGAATATAAGCTTCTTTATAACGTAGCCAAAGTGTCAGAGGAAAACAAGGGTAATCGAAAATATATCTTGATGTTATATTTTATTGATATTACCAACTACCAAAAACTTAAGCGAAAATATAACGAAGAAAAGCTTTCTGTTGCATTAATACAAGTGGACAACTATGATGAAGTGATGCAGGAAACCGATGAGAATAAGCGCCCATTGGTGACAGTGGAAATCGACCACCATATTCGGCGATGGGCCGCACTTCAAAAAGGTTTTATAAGAAAATACACGAACGACCGATTTATCGTCGGATTTGAAGCCCGGAAGCTTGAAAATCTTGAAAGCAAGAGGTTTGAAATCCTTGACCAGGTTCGGAAAATTGATGTGGGGAACAGAATACCCATAACACTGAGCATCGGTATCGGCTCAAATGGGAAAAATCCAATGGAGATTGCGGAGTATGCCAATGGAGCTAAAGATCTTGCCTTAGGTCGAGGCGGAGATCAGGCTGTGGTCAAGAAGAACGATGATATCGCCTTTTATGGAGGAAGAACAACCGCTGTGGAAAAAACCACCAAAGTGAAATCCAGGGTGATCGGATATGCTCTTAGACGACTGATCGATCAATCGGAAAGAATCTTTATTATGGGACACAGAAATGCAGATATGGATGCCATCGGCTCTGCAATGGGATTGTTCAGAGCTGCGGAAAATCGTGAAAAAGAGGCATATATTATTTTAGGGGAAGGAAACTACTCCATCGAACGAATTTATGGAGAGATGAAGAAACGATCGGATTATTCCAAAGCCCTGATCAGCTGCGAAGAGGCTGCCAAACGGATTGGAGAAAAAGACCTGCTGATCGTTGTAGATACACACAGACCAAGTATTACTGAATGCCCACAGGTACTTGAACTGACAAAAAACATTGTTGTAATCGACCATCATCGCAGAGTGACAGACTTTATAGAAAAAACAGTTCTTACTTATCACGAGACGTATGTATCGTCAACCAGCGAGCTGGTCACAGAAATTCTTTATTACATGGACGGCAGAATGAACATAGAAGAAATTGAAGCCAACGCTCTGCTGGCAGGGATTGCCCTTGATACGAAAAACTTTACCTACAAAACAGGGGTCAGAACTTTCGAGGCGGCCTCCCTGCTTCGACGGGCAGGAGCGGACACCATCGAAGTGAAAAAATACTTTCAAGATGATTTAGAGTCAATTATCAACAAAACAGAGGTGTTAAAACGGGCTGAAATACTACATGGCAGTATTGCAATATCTGAAACCGACCAGGTGGATAATCCTCAGGTGCTGGCTGCCCAGGCGGCTGATATGCTTTTAAATATTAAAAATGTCACAGCGTCATTTGTACTCAGTGAAAAAGGAAATGAAGAAATATTTATTAGTGGCCGCTCCATGGGAGAGATTAATGTCCAGGTGATTTTAGAACAGCTGGGGGGCGGAGGGCACCTGTCGGTAGCCGGAGCACAACTAAAAGATTCAACGAAAGAACAAGCAAAGATTCGCTTAAAGGAAGCGATTGAAGATTACTTACAGGAGGGTGATGAAGAATGAAGGTCATTTTAAAGAAAACCGTGAAAAGTCTTGGAAACGCAGGAGAAATTGTCGAGGTAAGCGACGGATACGCAAGAAACTATTTGCTTCCCAAGGATCTTGCCAAGCCTGCCACAGAGGGAAACGTAAAAAACCTTTCAAAACAAAAGAAGGCAGAGGAAAGGAAAAAGCAGGGAGAAGTTAAAAAAGCAAAGGAGCTGGCAAAAGCGATCGAGGAGAGTAATGTGGTTATTGAAACAAAAGCCGGCGAGGGGGGAAGACTTTTTGGTTCAGTAACTTCCAAGGAGATCTGCGAAGCCCTGAAAAAAGAGCATGGAGTAAAAGTGGATAAACGGAAAATCAACCTCAAAGAGCCTATCAAAACCTTAGGGGTTACAAAGATCGAGGTCAAGGTTTATCCTCAAATTTCAGCGACCCTCTCCGTTGAAGTAAAGGAACAGTAGCATGGCAGAAGAAATGAAATTTGGCAAGCTCCCCCCCCATAGCATCGATGCTGAGCAGTCAGTTCTCGGATCAATGCTTCTGGACAAAGAAGCAACCATCGTTGCTTTAGAAACAGTCAGAGCGGATGATTTTTATAAAGCAGCCCACGAAGAGATTTTTGACTGTATCGTGACGTTATTTAATCGGAATGAGCCTGTGGATTTGGTTACGTTGACGGAAGAACTGAGAAAGAGAGATAAGCTGTCAAACGTTGGAGGTATTCCATACCTTACAGGTCTGTCATCAAGCGTACCGGTTGCTTCAAATGTAAAGCATTACGCAGAAATCGTCAGCGAAAAATCAACCTTAAGACGCTTAATCCGTGCATCGGAAGAAGTGGTCAGCCTCGGATATGATAAGGATATCCAGGTTCCCGTGCTGTTGGAAAGAGCACAGAAAAACATTTATGATATCTCTCAATATCATGGAAGAGAAGGCCTAATCCCAATAAGAGATGTTCTGAGAGAGACCTTCAATAAGGTTGAAGAACTCTACCAGAGCGATAAAAAGTTGACCGGCATGTCATCTGGATTTCTGGATATTGATAAAAAGTTAAACGGGTTTCATCCGTCGGATCTCATCCTTGTAGCAGCAAGACCCGCTATGGGCAAATCCGCTTTTGCTTTGAACTTAGCCCAAAACGCAGCGATTAAAGAAGGATCTTCAGTCGCAATTTTCAGTCTGGAGATGTCAAAAGAACAGTTAATGCAACGGATGCTTTCATCGGAGTCCATGGTGGAAATAAATAAAATACAAACCGGAAGCCTGAATGAGAAAGAATGGGCGAAAATTTCCCGGGCAATGGCCCCCCTTTCTCAAGCACAGATCTATTTTGATGACAGTCCCGGAATTACGGTAACGGAAATGCGCTCAAAGTGCAGGCGATTGAATATGGAATCAACGCTGGATCTCGTTCTTGTCGACTATCTTCAGTTAATGCAGGGAGGTGGCCGAACGGAGAACAGACAGCAGGAAATCTCAGCAATTTCAAGAAACCTGAAAATTATGGCCAAGGAGTTGAACTGTCCTGTCATTGCCTTGTCACAACTCTCAAGAGCCCCGGAATTACGTTCGGATCACCGGCCGATTCTCTCTGATTTGCGAGAGTCCGGTGCAATTGAACAGGATGCGGATCTTGTAATGTTTTTATACCGGGATGAATACTACCATGAAGAAAGCGACAAGAAAGGAATTGCCGAGATCATTATTGCAAAACATCGACATGGAGAAACCGGGACGGTGGAACTAAGGTGGGAAGGATCTAAACAGAAGTTTCTTGATTTGAACAGTGTGCATAAGGAACCTTGATAACTGGCCGGGAGGACCGATGCCATGATCATAATTGGAAAAGGGATATACATAAGGGATCTTAGGCGTAAAGATGTAGATCAAATGAAGGAGTGGGGAACCCACAGGGATCCCCTTTTTCATACGTATAACTTTCCCAAGGGAGGTCCCGAAGAACGGGATCATTGGTTCAACGAAAAACAAAAACCCCTGAGGAGGAAAATTTACGGAGTATTTCTTGAGGAAGGAAAGCTTATCGGGTATATTACAATTAAAAAAATCGACTTTCTTCGGAAGAAGGGTGAGCTTGGAATCGTTTTCAACCCCGATTATCTGTCAGAAGGATATGGAACAAAGGCAATGGAACTGTTTCTCCAGTTTTATTTCCATCGCTGGAAGAGAAAGGTGCTGACCTTGCAGGTCGCAGCGTTTAACCACCGGGCAATACGGGTCTATGAAAAATTGGGATTTCAAAAGGTTAAACAAAAAATGGAACCTTTTGAGAACCAGAAGCTGTCATGGGAAGAGCTTGTTCAACGGGGTTATCGCAAGGGTGAATTTAAGAAGGAGAAGAAAACAATCTATTGTTGTTATCTAACGATGAGAATAACAGAACAGGATATCCACAAAATCCACAAGGGAAACACAGTTTCTGTGGAAAACTCTGATTAACTGTGGATAAAGGGAGCACATAGGAAACTATTGAATCTCTTCAGAGAAAATGATATTATAGTAAAGTACACTGAGAGTAATACTCAATGAAAAATCTCTGTTAGAGTAAGGAGGATCAATATGGCGAAAGTAACAAAGGATATGACCATCATGGATGTTCTGAAGATGGATCAAGGTCTTGCAGAAGTGTTCATGAGACATGGTCTTCATTGTCTTGGATGCCCTGGAGCAACAATGGAAAGCATTGATGATGCCGGGAAGGTTCATGGAATCAATGTAGATGTATTGGTAAATGAGCTTAATGAATATCTGAGCAGCAAATAAATTGCAAAAAACCCATGCTTAAAGGTGTGGGTTTTTTTATTGTCCGATATATAGCGGACAATAAAAAAATAAAGCACAAAAACATCCGATAAAATATTGTATTTTTTCATAAATTATGATAGGCTATTTACGCTGAAAGAAGAGAGTAAATTTCTTATCAAAATAATTGATAAGGTAAAGGAGAGGTTAATGATGCCTTCTGTAGTAATTGTCGGAGCCCAGTGGGGAGACGAAGGAAAAGGGAAAATTATTGACTATTTATCCGGGAAAGCGGAATATATTGTTCGTGCCCAGGGGGGAAATAATGCAGGACATACAGTCATCGTCGAAGGGAAGAAATACTCCTTTCATCTTTTGCCCTCGGGAGTCCTTTATCAGGACAAGATGAATCTCATCGGCAATGGTGTGGCGTTTGACCCTGAAGGGTTTTTAAGTGAAGTGAGAAAACTTGAGGCGGAAGGTTTCAGCTCGAAGAACATTAAAGTGGACGAAAGGGCACATGTGATTTTCCCCTATCATAAATTGATTGATCAGCTGGAAGAGGAAGCCCGGGGAGACGAAAAAATCGGAACGACTCAAAAAGGCATAGGACCCTGCTATATGGATAAAATTGAGCGATCGGGAATCCGGGTGGGAGATCTGATCGATGAAGAGCTTCTTCTGGAAAAACTGAATCGTCAGCTTGACCGGAAGAACTTTCTGATCGAAAGGATCTATGGCAAAGAAGGATTTAACAAGGAAGAAATGTATGAAAGATACAAAGAGTTCGGAAGACAGATAAAACCCTATGTAACGGATACAACAATTATCACATATGAGGCATTGGAGGAAGGGAAAAAAGTCTTATTTGAAGGCGCACAGGGAACATTGCTGGATATTGATTTGGGAACCTACCCCTATGTCACGTCCTCTCACCCGACGGCAGGAGGATTTACAGTAGGGGCCGGGATCGGACCGACTCAAATCCAGGAAGTGCTGGGAATCGTGAAGGCGTATACAACGAGAGTCGGGATGGGTCCCTTTCCGACGGAGCAGGATAATACAATCGGAGAGACGATACGTGAACGTGGAAAAGAGTTCGGCACAACCACAGGCAGACCAAGACGGTGTGGATGGCTTGATCTTGTAATGTTAAAATACACTTCCCGGGTGAATGGAATAACCGGGTTATCGCTGATGCTTCTTGATGTATTGACGGGATTTGAAACCATAAAGGTGTGTGTAGGGTATAAAAAAGACGGCAAGATCACCAAAAACTTTCCTGCGGGATTGAAAGCACTAGGGAAGTGTGAGCCGGTATATGAAACGCTGCAGGGATGGAAGGAAGATCTTACAGCTGTTAAAAGCTATAAGGATCTCCCTGAAAATGCAAAAACATACGTGTCATTTATTGAAGAGTATTTAAAAATACCTGTCAAAATTGTTTCCGTAGGCCCCGGAAGAAAACAAACTATCGTGAGGGAAAATCTCTTTTAAAAAACAATTGACAAAGAATGGTGCATCAGGTAGTATATATGACTGTGAGAAAAAACGACCCATTAGCTCAGTTGGCAGAGCACCTGACTTTTAATCAGGGTGTCCCGCGTTCGAGCCGCGGATGGGTCACCATTCCAGGCCCCTTGGTCAAGCGGTTAAGACACCGCCCTTTCACGGCGGTAACAGGGGTTCGATTCCCCTAGGGGTCACCAGAAAGAAAATGCCTTTGAGAGAATCCTCTCAAAGGCATTTTTTCTTTGATTAGCCATTTTCCCATCGAAGGTCATTCCCGTAAAATCGCAAAAAATGAAATTCATTGGCAACTCTTGAAAAAATACGGTCATCGTAACGCTCCATTAACTCCTTTGGAGTAAGATTTGTAGAAAGAATGGTTTTTTTCTCTTTTAGAAGACGGCTGTTGATCAGGTTGAAAATTTCACTATTAGTGAAGGAATTAGTCAACTCAGTTCCCAAGTCGTCTACAATCAGAAGATCAGACTCAAATAGAAGCGTATAATCATCTTTGTTGTTGGTTTGGTGGAAACGCAGATCCTCCAAGGTGCGAATAAGAGAAAAGGCAGTTTGATAAATAACAATAAGCCCCTTATCCAGAAGAGCCTTGGCAATACAGTTTGCCAGGAAAGTTTTGCCTAAACCGGTAGGACCATAGAGTACCAGGTTTTTCGTCTCGGGATTATAAAAATTCAACACAAAACCTTCAGCCTCGTTCAGGTGATTCATCATATTTTCCCGAGGACTGAGACTTTCCTCCGGTGGAGTTATATCACTAAAAAGATTAATGTTAAAATGCTGGAAATTTTCCTTTTCCAACAGACGCGGGAGATTCGAAAGATTGTAGGCACGATCAACCAGTCGCTGCTTAAAGCAATGACATCGGTCGTTGTTTTCCAAGTAGCCGTGATCCTTGCAATCTTCACAATGGTATCGGATTTGAAGGTAATCAGCCGGATATCCGTTTTTGACTAAAAGCGTAAGTTTTTCTTTTTGTAAATCAAGGGTAATTTTTTCGAACTCCGGAACAATCGTTGAAACCGAATCAGGATAATCCAGAGTTTTTTTTGCGAGCTTGACCCCAAGCTGCTTCATTTCTTTTTCGATGGCCTTAATACGGGGGAGCCGTTCATAGATCTCCTCTTCCCGGGCCTCCAGCTCATCTTTGTTTTTTTGTCTTAACCGATCGTACTCCCTGAGAATTTCTTTAATGTACTGATTTAACATTACAACACCTCGATTATTTTTTCTTTTGACGTTCCAGAATTATTTTCTCCAACTCTTTAGCGCTATAACGGTCTCCCCGGCTTTGGGAAAGATGAAATTTTGTTTTGTGTCGACTATGATCCGAGGATCCTTGAGGCCTTGGAGGAGAAGAGGGAAGATCTTTCAAGTCCTCAACAGAGGCAACATTTTTTTCTTTCCATTTTTTCAGTATACCGTGAATGTATTTAATATTCGGGTTGGAAATCTTCACAGTTTCTTCACAGGCTTTTAAAACCAGGTCAATGGAGTAATGAAACTCATCCATCCAAAGATCCATGAGCTCTTTTTCTTTTTCTGTCGCTTCCCGGTTATACACCCCAATGGCTTTTAAGACTCTGCGGTAAAAGGTGAAATGATCATCCAAGGTATGTTCATGGCTCCGCAGATCTTCAAGGGAAGAAATTCCGTCATCGATCCAGTTTAATATGATACGACTGATATATTGAAAAGAAGAGGTTCCCCGTTTTTCCACGCCATAAGTGTATGCCTCTGTAATAAGAGGCGGTTCAAGGTTGTGGTTGATAATCCATTCAAGAATTTCCAGCTGTTCGTTAGGAGTAAGATCTCTTGGAATGATTTTTTGAATGGAAGAGAACATTTTCTTGATCTCCGGTATCTGATGGGCGGAGGCTAAGTCATTTGGCGTACAGCTGTGATAGGCCGAAGAATCTTCAGTCTCCACACCAAAATCCCCCTGGGGAGCTTTTTCCATTAAATCTCCAAGATACATGGATTTTAAATTCACAAATGTGATCGATTGATCGTCGGGATCCCGACGAACTAAGCCTTTCTCCTCCCAATAGTCCCAAGCGGAACTTACGTCATCGAGAGAAAGACTTAAAAAATCTGCCAGATCCCGGTCATTATCGATGCGGTGGAAGGACGAAGATTTATAACTTTGGCTATAAGCCGCCAGATAAACTTTTAAGTAAGTGCCGTTAACATCTTTCAGATAGCGGTCAATAAAAATAAAATCGATGGGAAAGGATTCCATAAATTCAGGAAGATGTTCTTTTTTAAAGCCCACAGAATCACTCCGTTTCTTTTATAGCAAATTATCATTCTCTCATCATTATAGCATACTCCCAGGAAGATCTGAATGGGAGAAAGATCGACAAAAGACGACAATTAATGCAAAAAACCTTAATAAAACATTGATGGAATTTATTTTTATGGTATAATGTAAAAAGCAATTGAAAAAAATCCGTCAATCTGAGGTGAAAATATGAATTATTTTGATCATTTAAGGCAGAAATCCCTGAAATGTTTTCGAAAAGCAAAGACATCTGTCATAAATAGCACCAAAATCCACTATAAAAGCACATCAGAGTACATAGCTAATCGCTTTGGCAGCAAGCTACAACAATTGAATAAACGGAGAGAGAACCGCTGTTTACCGAAAAAAAGCATTGTGATCACATCGATTGCACTTTCAATTCTGTTAATGGCAGGGCTTACAATCAGCAGTGAAGGATTTACCGTACTCAATCCGGAATATGAAGCCTATCAGGTCCGTATCGAAGGAAAAGATATTGGTATTGTTGAAGACAAAGAGATCATTTTCGACATGATCGATGAGATTGAATTGGGACTGAGAGATGAGTATAATGAAAAGATCATTGTAGATCAGGAAACACTAGAGTTTATAAAAGGGAGCTTCAGTCAGCGGGAAGACCCTCTAACAAATCTCAGCTATCTGAGAAATGAAATATACCGGACTATCGAGTATAGTGTTCAGGCTTTTGCAATTATCGTGGATGGTGAAAAAGTTGCTGTTCTTCGAACAGAAGATGAAGCTGAAAAGATCTTAAATGAGATTAAAGAAGAATATCTTGAAGAAGAGCAGGAATATGAAGAAGTATCTTTCTCTGAGACAATTGAAATTCAAGATGTCGGCGTGGAGCTTCATGAAATTCAAGAGGCTGAACAGGTGTTTAATCTCATGAAACGGGGAACCGATGAAGAAAAGGTTCATACGATAGAAGCCGGTGATACGATTTCCGGAATTGCAGCGAAATATGGACTGACAGTTGAAGAAATTGAAAAGGCCAATAGTGACGTAAAAGACATTCACAGAATCAGTATCGGGGATGAAATCAGCCTTGTGGTTCCGAAGCCCTATGTGACGGTAAGAACTGTGGAGTACGTTGAAATGCATGAGGAAATCGCATTTGAAACAACCTATAATGACACCAGCAACCTCTATAAAGGAGACCAACGAATCACTCAGCAGGGAAAAATGGGTGAAAAAGAAATCACAGGATACATCATCCGTGAGAATGGTCGGAAAGTAGAGCTGGAGATAAAAGAAGAAAAAATTCTGGCAGATCCCGTTACCCGTATTGTTGCCCGAGGAACGAAAGAACGACCAAGAACAGTAGCGACCGGTTCTTACAGCTTACCGACGAGAGGTCGTCTGACATCAGGATTTGGAATGCGATGGGGCAGAATGCACCAGGGAATTGATATTGCAGCACCAATCGGAACTGCAGTAAATGCAGCAGATGCAGGACGTGTACAGTTTGCAGGGTGGAGAGGGTCATACGGAAATCTAATTATCATTAACCATGAAAACGGATACCAGACCTATTATGCCCATCTGAATTCCATGAACGTTAAAGCGGGGGACAGAGTGTTTAAAGGAGAGCGAATCGGAGGAATGGGTACTACCGGAAATTCAACAGGCAGTCACCTGCACTTTGAAGTCCGAAGGAACGGTACACCCTTGAATCCAAGAAACTTTGTAAACTACTGATTACGGAAACTGACGAAGAGAGCCTCGGCTCTCTTTTTTTGTTGGAAGGTTTGAACTAGCCAGGCTGAAGATTTAATGATAAAATAATACTGTTAATATCAACAAAGTCTGACATCCTTACATACAAAGGTGGTGAAAGCTGATTCGTCAGCGTGAATATGGAGAAATTTATTATCAAAGGTGGAAAAAGGCTAAAGGGAGAAGTTACAATCAGCGGGTTTAAAAATGCAGCGGTGGCTATCCTGCCTGCGACAATTCTGGCAGAAGAGAAAACGATTATTGAAAACCTCCCTCAAATCAGTGATACGAGGGTTTTAAAAGAAATATTAACCTCTTTGGGTGCTGAAGTCGTTAATCTTGGAGAGAACGAAGTGCAGATTGATGGAGAAAAAATCAAAGAATGTGTTGCTGATTCTGAGCTTGCAAAAGGTCTAAGGGCGTCCTATTATTTTTTAGGTGCCGGACTGGGGCGCTTCAAAAAAGCAAAAGTCGCCTACCCCGGTGGGTGTTCCATCGGATCAAGGCCTATTGATCAGCATATAAAGGGATTTGAAGCTCTTGGAGCAAAGGTAAAAATCGAGCATGGAATGATTTCTGTTCAGGCCAGAGATCTTAAAGGTGCAGATATCTACATGGATGTGGTCAGCGTTGGAGCAACCATCAATATTATGCTGGCCGCTGTAAAAGCGAAGGGCACGACGATGATTGAAAATGCAGCGAAGGAACCCCATGTAGTGGATGTTGCAAGCTATTTGAACTGTCTTGGAGCAAAGGTTAAGGGAGCGGGTACGGATACAATCAAAATTGAAGGAGTAAAGAAACTTGGAGGATGTCGCCATGCAATTATTCCGGATCAGATTGAGGCAGGAACCTATATGGTCGCTGCGGCAGCTACGCGAGGGGATGTCTTGGTTAAAAATGTGATCCCGAAGCATATGGAGTCCATTACCGCAAAATTAAAGGAAATGAACGTGGACATAGAGGAAAACGGAGATGAAATTCGTGTTAAGACATCCCGACGGGCAAAGGGTGTGGATATTAAAACCCTTGTTTATCCTGGATTTCCAACGGATTTACAACAACCAATGAGCAGCTTGCTTGCAATTTCAGAGGGGACCAGTTCCATTACGGAGAACATTTTCGAAGGTCGGTTCAAGCATATCAATGAGCTGAAACGCATGGGAGCAGATATTAAGGTGGAAGGAAGAGTTGCCTTTATTCAGGGAGTAAAAAAACTTTCTCCTGCTGTGGTCAGCGCATCAGATCTCAGAGCAGGAGCTGCTTTAGTTGTGGCAGCACTAGCGACCAAAGGAGAAACGGAAGTTCAACAGATTGAGCATATCAAACGGGGCTATGACCGGATCGAAGAAAAACTGAAAGGGTTGGGAGCCAGTATTGATACCATTACTGAGTAGAGACTAAGGAGGCAGTCGAATGTTGAAATTTTGTTCCCTGGTAAGCGGGAGTAGCGGAAACAGTTATGTGTTTTCCAATGGAAAGGCCCGTTTTCTTGTGGATGCGGGGCTAAGCGGAAAGCAAATCGAACAGCGTCTTGAACAGATCAAAGTGGATCCCCGGAGCCTGTCGGGAATCTTTCTCACTCATGAGCATGGAGATCATGTAAAGGGCGTGGGAGTTCTTTCCAGGCGTTACAATATCCCTCTTTATGCGAATAAAGAAACATGGAAGGGCATGGGAGACCGAATTGGAAAGATTGAGGGAACGAATCAGAGGTATTTTGTTACCGGGGAAACCGTCGACCACTTTTCTACAGGAGTCCGATCCTTCAAAACATCCCACGATGCAAGGGAGTCAGTGGGATTTACAATCGAAAATTCCTACGGAAAAATCAGCATTGCGACAGACACCGGGAATATGAGTGAGGAGATTTATAAAGAGCTGGAGGGTTCGAATCTTGTAATTATCGAGGCGAATCATGATGTGGAGGTGTTGAAATCAGGCCGATATCCCTATCATTTGAAGCGACGGATCCTTTCGGATCTGGGACATTTATCCAATGAGTCTGCGGGAGAGTGCATTGTTCGTTTAGCAAAGGGAGGAGTCAGAAATTTTGTCCTGGCTCACCTGAGTGAAGAGAATAATTTCCCTGAACTGGCCCTAACCACAGTCAATGAAATGGTGGAAAAACACTGCAAAGAGATTAAAGAAGAAATTTTTATTGATATTGCCTTTAGAGATCGGATCAGCAGAGTCTATGAACTCAATAAAGGTCTTTAACAAAGAGTTGCTGGAGGGATGGCAATGGATTGGGAAAATGAAAAAAATGATTTAGAGGAAAGGCAGGAAGAAATCACGGAAAGTGATTCTGCAGAAGAAACAGAGGATCCTATTGAAGATCCCTATTACTCATCGGTAAAAGAGACTTCTGAAGTGAAAGAACCAACAAAAGAGAAAAAAATGGGAAATACAAAGGGACTTCTTTTAGGAGTTCTTTTGGGGAGTGTAGTGACTCTTATCGGGGGATTTGTTTTTCTTCCGTATTTTGTAGAGAGGGCTTTGCCTGAGGATCTTCGTATCGAACAGCAGCTTACGATTGAAGGCTCAAGAGAATTGGGCATATATTCTGCAGTTGCTGAAAAAGCTATGCCCTCCGTTGTTGGGATCACAACCATAACCTTGGAGCGGGATGCGTGGCTGGGAGAAATTCGAGAGCGGCCCGGTCTGGGAACGGGAGTCATTGTCGATGGAAACGGGTATATTCTTACGAACTCCCATGTTGTAGGTGATGGAGAGGTTTCAGAACTGATGGTTCTTCTCCATGATGGAAGGGAAATGCCCGGAGAAGTTCTTTGGAATGAGGCTTCTCTGGACCTTGCAATTATTAAGGTGGACACAGGAGGAGAAGTTCTTCCCGTGGCCCATTTAGGAGACAGCGATAAGCTGATTGTCGGTGAAATCACCATTGCGATAGGAAATCCCATGGGGCTGGATTTTGAAAGAACCTTGACTCAGGGAGTTGTCAGCGGCCTGAATCGCTCCATCGCTACCGGAGGAATTGCCGAGGGGATTGACAACTTTATTCAAACCGATGCATCCATCAATCCCGGAAACAGCGGAGGACCCTTGCTGAACACCAATGCGGAAGTAATCGGAATCAACACTGCAAAACTGCAAAATGGAGAAGGGTTGGGCTTTGCGATTCCCATTAATACTGCGAAGCCGATCATTGAGCAATTTGCAGAAACAGGGGAATTCACCCCTGTATTCCTTGGAGTTCAAGGACTTAATGCGGAAATGTATCAAAGAAGCTGGGGCGTCGATCTGGGAGTGGAGTATGGATTTTATGTTGCAGAGGTCAATCCGGGTTCAGTGGCAGACCGCTACGGCATTGAAAGTGATGATGTGATTATAGGAATAAACGGAATTCAGGTTAGCAATCGAGGGATTCTCATCAGGGAGCTCTATACATTGCGACCGGGAGACCGGGCAACAATTACAATCGTTCGTGACAGCGAGGAAATGGATATCGAGGTGTTATTTGATTAAAGAAGATAGTGGAAAGCAAGGGAAGGACCTGATATGAAAATTGATTTAATTGCGGTGGGAAGAGTCAAGGAAAAACATATGAAGCTTGGAATTGAGGAATATGCAAAGAGATTAAAGCCCTACGCCACGGTAAAGATCATCGAGGTTCAGGATGAACCGACTCCTGACAATGCCGGAGAGCTGGAAGAACGCAGGATTAAAGAGCTGGAAGGGCAGCGGATTCTTAGAAAGCTGAAAAAAGATACGGTGATGGTAGCGTTAGAGCGTACCGGAAAACAGAAGACATCTGAGGAACTATCCACTTATCTTCAAGAGTGCGGTTTGCAGGGGAAAAGCCATGTTGCCTTTGTAATCGGAGGGTCTCTGGGTTTGGCTGAGACGGTTCTAGACCGTGCAAATCTTCTTCTGTCCTTTTCAAAACTTACGTTTCCGCATCAACTGATGAGGCTGGTTTTGATCGAACAGATCTATCGGAGCTTTAAGATCTGGAGGGGTGAACCCTACCATAAATAATAGACGGTTTGAAACCAATGATTCCTTCAAGGATCGATTGAAGGGATCTTTTGTGTTAATATGGTTGTATAAAAGGTTAAATCAATAGACGGGAATTACACACAGGAGATGCAGAAACCCCTGTGATTTGAAAGGAGCCCATGACGTGATTGAAATGAAAAACGTAAGCAAACTGTATGAAGGAAGTGACGAAGTCGCACTGAATAATATGTCTCTTCATTTGGACCCCGGAGAATTTCTGTTTTTAGTGGGACCCAGCGGTGCAGGAAAAAGCACTTTGATTAAACTGCTTTTCAGAGAACAGCTCCCAACTGAAGGAAGCATATTTTTTGAAAACAAAGATGTGACAAAATATAAAAAAAGGGAACTATTAGAGCATCGTCGACGAATCGGAATGGTCTTTCAGGACTATAAACTGATAAAACAAAAGACCATCTTTGAAAATGTGGCATTTGCACTTGAAGTATTGGGATATTCTCCCCGCTCCATTCGGAAAAGAGTGCCTGAAGCCTTGGAAAAAGTGGGACTTGCCCATAAAGCAAAGTCTTTTCCCAGAGAACTTTCCGGAGGAGAGCAACAAAGAGTCGGTGTTGCACGGGCGATTGTGAAGGATCCTGTGCTGATCCTTGCGGATGAGCCCACCGGAAATCTTGATCGGGACAATGCCCTGCAGTTGATGCGGCTGTTTGAGAAAATCAATGAGGAAGGAACCACGGTGGTGATTGCCACTCATGCATGGGATCTTGTGGATCGGATGCAAAAACGGGTTGTTTCATTGACAGCAGGAGAATTGACAAGGGATGGGCAAGGAGGTTACAGCAATGAATAGATACGCTTTACGATATTGTATGGGCCAGAGTGTTCGGTCCCTCTCAAGAAATGCCTGGCTTGCCATAATTACATCAGGGCTGATCGCAATCTCGCTGATTATCTTAGGAGGATTTCTCCTTGTCACAACAAATGTCAATCAGTTTATCCGGAATGTGGAGTCAAATGTTGAGGTAAGTGTTTTTCTCCATGATGATGTAGATTCAACAGAGTTACAGGGAAGAATTGATGAATTGGACGGTGTCGTGCAGCAGACCTTTGTATCAAAGGAAGAAGGCTTGCAGGAATTCGGTCAAACGATGGGCGACCCGTCGCTTTTAAGAGATCTGGAAGGGGAGAATAATCCATTGCCGGATTTGATTCGTGTGAGGGTGGAGGAGCCGGAAAAGGTGGCGGCAGTGGCAGAAACCATTCAAGCCTATCCTGAAGTGGAGCTTGTCGATTATGGAGAAGAGCTGGTGGCAAGGTTGATGCAGATTACCAGTCGGCTGAACTATCTCTTTTTAATTCTCGGCATATCCATCGCTCTGGGAGCAGTGTTTTTAATCATCAATATTATTCGACTATCCGCAGTTGCCCGGCAGGAAGAAGTTGTTGTAATGAAATACATGGGAGCAAGCAATGGATATATTCGTTTTCCCTTTCTGATGGAAGGGATGGTGATGGGGTGGACAGGCACGGTGATTGCTGTCCTCACCTTGGGCTTAATTTACTATCAGCTTGCATCTTCCTTCGGACAGGATTCCCTCATTCTGCTGTTCCAGCCGGTGATGGATATGGAACGGCTATTGCCGATTTTTATCGGCCTGGCGATTGTAGGAACACTGATGAGCGGATTTGGAAGCTTCGTATCGATTCGCAAGTATCTGAGAGTATAAAGCTCCAGCAGAAAGGAAGGATAAACGATGCGTAGATTAATTATAATACTGATCCTTGTGGCAATGGTGTTTCTTTCTTTTAATGGAAGCTTCGAAGGAGAAGTTTATGGGTATAATGATGATCCGCTTCAAGAGGTCGATGAAATCAGAGATCAAATTGCAGAGTATGAAGAAACAATTAAACTTCTGAACGAAGATGTTGAGAACAGACTGAAAAGGATAGAAGAACTGGATGCAGAACTTGCAGCAATCGAACAGGAACTGGAAGAAACGGAACAATTATTGAAAGAAACTCAAGAACGATTAAAGGATACAACCGGGAAATTTTCCGGGAGAGTTCGAAGTGCCTATATGAAAAGGGGATCCTCATACCTTGAAATTCTTTTGGAAGCGGATAATTTCGGGGATCTGATTATTCGATTGGCCTATATGACCAGAATTGCAGACAGGGATGCAGAACTGATCAGATCCGTGAGAGAGGATCAGAATAATGCGGAAGCGCAACAGCTGGCCATTGAAGAACAGCGGAACAATATTAAGGACCGCCTCTTTCAGATGGAGGCGGAGAGACAGAATCTGGAAGATCAAAGAGCAACCCTTACTGCTCTATTGGATACCTCCAGAGAAAATCTTGCTGAAGCATTAGACCGAGTGCCTCAAACGGAAAGGAACCCGGCGTATGGGATTGCTCTTGACAACCATCCGAATGCAAGACCCCAGCACGGTCTGTCTCAAGCAAGTCTCGTCTATGAGTATGAAGTCGAAGGGCGAGCAACCCGCTATTTAGCCTTATTCGCGAATCTTCCCAATAAAGTCGGCCCCATTCGAAGCGCCCGGGAACATAACATTATGCTGGCGTGGGAGAACAACGTTAACTTCATCACTGCCAGTGCCAGTCGTGATAATCTTCAGAGAATCAGGGAATGGGGAGTCAGTTATACCAATGCACTGTCTACTTCCGGTTTTTATAGGGACTCAGCACGAAGAGCACCGCATAATCTCTATGTTAATCTCTCTACTCTGAACCGGGGGACATCTTCACCGGGTACGGTCATTCGTCCGGGACATCTTAGCCGGCAGGGAAGAACAGCTCATTCCTTTTCCATAGAGTATAGCGGCACCTATCGGATCAGCTATCAGTATGATGGAGAGGCAGAGGCATATAGACGATTTATAAATGGAAACCAGCACCGGGACGCCACGGGAACACCGATTTTAGCAAGAAATGTCATTGTTCAATATACCGACCATCCAACAGATTTGCGAGGACGGACAACACCGAAGGTTGTGGGTCAGGGTAAAATCGACTACTATGCCAAAGGTGAGCACTTCAGAGGAACCTGGAGGAAAGACTCGGGAAGTGGAAGAACAAGATTTTTCTATGAGGACGGACAGGAAATTGAACGCATCTATGGACAAACGTGGATTCAGATTACCAGACCATAAGAAAACAAAATTCCCCTGAAAACGGGGAATTTTTTATGCAGAATTGCCTTCTATGATTGCTTCCTCTATAATTTAGATAGAGATAGGAAGATTAAAAAGGAGGGAAACGTGTGGAAAACCGATTAAGAGTTGCAGTGATACAGGACGCACCGGTTGTGTTGGACCGGGAAAAAACACTGAGAAAGGCGATTCATCTTATTGAGGAAGCAGGAAATAATAGGGCGAAACTGATTGTATTTCCCGAGGCCTTTGTGCCTTATTACCCAAGAGGCCTCACCTTTGGATGTGTTGTGGGAAGTCGGACGGAAGAGGGAAGAAGGGAATATGAGGAATACTACAATCAATCTGTTGAAATACCAAGTCTTTTCACCGATGAAATTGGAAGAGCTGCAAAACAGACGGGCACATATGTCGTAATGGGTGTGACTGAGAAAGAAAAACGGACAGGAACCCTCTATTGCTCAGTGATTTTCTGGGGCCCGGAGGGAGAACTTCTCGGCAAACATCGAAAACTCAAACCAACCGGGACAGAGAGAGTTATCTGGGGAGAGGGAGATCAAACGACGCTTACAACAGTTGATACACCCTATGGCATCATGGGGAGTCTAATTTGCTGGGAAAATTATATGCCTTTGGCAAGAGCATATCTTTATCAGCAAGGAGTCACCATCTATATTGCACCCACAGCTGATCAACGGGAAGTGTATCAGAACACATTAAAGCATATCGGACTTGAAGGAAGATGTTTTGTGATCTCAGCGAATCAGTACATTGAAAAAAAGGATTTACCCGTGCATTTACAAAATCACAAAGAAATAACCCCTCAACCGGAGATCCTAAGTCGAGGGGGTAGCGCTATTGTCAATCCAATGGGAGAGTATGTGGTAAAACCTCTTTATGATCAGAGGGGAATACTCTACGGTGATTTAGACCTCTCCATGGTGGTGCGATCCAGGTTGGATTTTGACCCTGCCGGTCATTACCACCGACCGGATGTCTTTCAGCTCTCTATCCCAAAAAAAGACTAGTTTTGAGAGGAATCCACCATGACACCATGAACAATCAACCGATGGGTCGCATCATACATGGGAGTGCACGTGATCAGCGTGACTACACGATGGGTACTGTTGCGATAAAGAACTGTCACGTCATCGGGGTCAACAACTTTGATATCATAAACCTCATAGGTAAAGGTTCCTTCATAGGTTTCGAGAATAATTTCATCACCAAGATTTACTTCATCAAGTCGGTTAAACAGGCGGCCATGGGTCCAGGTACGGTGGGCAGCAATTCCCGTATTTCCGATTTCCCCCGGGGGAGATGTGTGGGGAACCTGTCCAGCGCCCTGGTCAAGAATTCTGGCGGAAGCACCATATAAAATGGGGAGATTGACTTCAATTGCGGGGATTTTGATTTTACCTACAATATCACCTTCATTTTTAACTTCAGCAGGCTTTTCCAATTCATCGAGACGAAGCTCCGGTTCCTGTCCTTCTAATTCTTCCAGGGAAGATCTCTGCTCCGGGTTTTCGTAGTAGGAATCAAAAGAGGAGTTTAATTGTTGAAAGCTGTTGCCCATTGCCTCAGTGTAAACTTCCTCCTCGACGAGAGCATCGGAAAAAAGCCGATCGACATCACTCATCAATCTGCTTTCCTGGTAGTCGCGGTAAAAAAGGGAAACTAAAGGATATGCAATCAGCCCTATACCGATAATGATAAAAAGGTATGGAATCTTTTTCATGGGGATCAGCTCCATTTTAAATTGTAAAGATCACCAGAACGTATCGGGTGATAATGAATTTCATTAACTTATATATTCCATATATACCACGATCTCAGAATTTCAATCAGTATAAAAGCTCTATACATAGAAGAAAGTGAAGGATTTCCTTCTCATAGTGAAACAAAAATGTTTAATTTCGAGAAAATAAGTGTATAAGTACTATAAATTAACACTTTGGGCTTTTCATTCAAGAAGAATCATGCTATAATCTATTTACATAATTAACAGCTTAGCATAGTATTATCCACAAAATTCAATAAAACAGACAACTTTGACTAGACTCGATAAAGGCAAACTAAGGGAAACCTTAGGACGCAAAGCTACAGGGCCTGAAATGGCAGCCAGCTACCGAAAGTGTGGTTTTTTTTGTTGACAGCAGAGATACTAATTTTTATAGATGGGAAGAGAAGCTAAATAGGTGTGAGTAACAACTCATCACTGATAAAGGCAAACTAAGGGAAACCTTAGGACGCAAAGCTATAGGGTCTGAAAAGGCAGCCAGCTACCAAAGGAGGAGTTAATAATGAAAAAAACGATAACTACCCTGGTAATCATAGGATTGCTAGTATCCAGCGCATTTGCACTACCTAACGTATATACCCTGAGAGAACGAACAATTGAAACTGACTACGAACTCAACAAATTCAATGAAGTCCCGGAAATTCCGGAGATACAATTAAATTCCAAAGGAGAAATCGTCAATGTATTCGGACAGATTCCGATGGAAAATCCACTTGATCACCTTGAAAAGGAAGAAGTGCCACCTCTTGAGAGAGAAGCTTCAAAAGAAAAGGAGCATGAAGAAAAGCCTTCAGAGGCCCCGGCGTCAGCCACAGCTCAGAATGCTGCCACTACCTTGGCAAGCACAGCTTCAACACAGGAGGCAACACCTACTCAAGCGACAGTTACCACAAACCAGCCCAAAGAAGAACCAAAACCTGAACCAAAACCTGAACCAAACGAACCCATCAGTCCCGTACTTGCAAATTACTCAATGGATCAAGTGGGAATCTATCATAATGGTCAAGGTGCTGTAACAGTGACTTTTCCAAATGCTCCTGCAATAAGATTACGGGTTTTAGTAGAAAAAGGTGGAGAGAGAGCCGCTTATAATTTACATGACGGAACGAAAACAGCTGATGCGGTTGCAACGTTTCCTCTAAACATGGGGAATGGGACCTATGTTGTACGAATCATGGAGAACACGGAAGGAAACAGTTACAGAGAAGTTTATCGAAAAGAAGTGAAGCTGGATGTTCAAAAGCATGCGGAATTTCTGAACTCCGTTCAGGAAATCAACTGGAAGACAAGCGATCCTGCGATACAACATGCTTCACGTTTAACAGCTGGAATGAGTAACGATATGGATAAAGTCCGTGCAGTTTACAACTATGTTTCAAAAAATATCAGCTATGATCATGATAAAGTGAGTCAGATTAATCATTTTTATCTGCCAAACATCAATGACACCTTCAGTACAAAGAAAGGGATTTGCTATGACTATGCATCGCTTACAGCAGCGATGTTGAGAAGTCAGGGCATTCCGACTCGACTGGTAAAAGGATATGCACCGGGAATCGATGTTTATCATGCATGGAACGAAGTCTATATTGCAAGCCAGGATCGATGGATCACCATTGATGCAACAGTTGGCGGTGAAATGATAAAAAACAGTTCAGGATATACAGTTCATCATAGGATTTAATTTCGTAATCTCTTTAAGCTCCCAATCCGGGAGCTTTTTTTATGCGCAAGCGGCCGCGATAGAAATAATCATTAGAACTCCAGTAAGATTTTATGATATAGGGTTGTTCTCTCCTATCTTATACAATAGAATAAAAATAAACCTTTGAGCGGAGATCGGGGAGATTGGATATGAAAGATGGAATAGAGCAAAAGATCAAAAAGTATCATCGTTATGGCGAGAGGTATAAAAAACGCTGGAATAACACCGTGCAACGCTTGGATAGAAACGCAAACAAACGAATGGGTTTGGCAGGAGTGTTTCTGCTCAGCGGAACACTTCAAGCTTTTTTTCCTCAGCAAAGAGGATTGACCCTCGTTTTTGTTTTATCAATCATCGGATTTTTGATTTTATTACGCACTCATGAGCGATTAAAAAAGTTTGAGGGAATCTACCGCATCTATCATGATCTTTACGAGAAGGACAAAAAGAGACTGGAGGGAAAATGGCGGGAGTTCCCGGAAAAAGGAGAAGAATTTATTGATGAGGATCATCGTTATTCCCGCGATTTGGATATATTTGGCCAGGGCTCCGTATTTCAATGGCTTAATCATACGGTCTCCTTAACTGGTAAGAGACAGTTAGCAGAGTTTTTTCTGCATCCCTTAGAAACGAAAGAGGCAGTGGAACTTCGTCAGGGAAGCCTTAAAGAGTTAGGCGATAAAAACACATGGGCAAGAAAGTATCTGGCGATAGGAAATCTTCACAAGGATTTCCGTCGGAAAGGGAAGAATGAAGAATCCGAAAAACTTGTGAAGTGGATAAAGGAGACAAAAGCCGGGGAACACGGAACATTTTATACTCTGATGAGAACACTTTTACCCATCGGAACGCTTCTATCAATTATAGCCGGAGTACTGCTTAAGGGACCAATCTCCTTTTTTCTTATTGTACCTTTTCTGCAATTTCTTTATTTTTCAAAAGGATTCCCGGGAAGAGGGAAAGTGCTGGGACTGGTCAAGGAGTATCAAAACTCCCTAAAGGGCTTTGAAAAACAGTTGATTGCAATGGAGAAGATGAACTTTTCATCAGCAGAATTGAAAAAACTTCATAAGAATCTGCATGAAGGAGAGATCATACCATCCAATGCTTTCCATGACCTGGAGAAAATTGCATCCCGGGTGATGAATCGTCAGAACCTCTTTTTTCTTCCAATCAATTACCTGCTTCTTTGGGATCATCACTGTCTTTATCAATTGGACAATTGGAAACGGAAAACCGGAGAACATATTGAGGAATGGCTGGAGCAGATCGGGAAGATGGAAGCTTTGATCAGCCTTTCAATGATCTATCGGGACTATGATGAGTGGACAGTTCCTGAGGTGCTGGTGGAGAAAAAAGAAGTAAAGGCAGCAAAGATCGGACATCCTTTAATTACCCGGGGAAGAGTCGATAATGATGTTCATCTTACCAGAGCAACCCCGATCCTTCTTATTACAGGATCGAACATGTCGGGAAAAAGCACACTTTTAAGAACGGTTGGACTTAACCTTCTTTTTATGCAAATGGGATTAAAAGTTGCTGCAACAGAGTTTGAAGCTCCGATTTTTAATCTGTATACTTGCATGAGGATTAGTGATAATCTGGAGAAAAGCATTTCTTCTTTTTACGGTGAGATCTTAAGGGTTAAAACAATTATTGAAGCTACGAAAAAGAGTGAGGATGTATTTTTTCTTTTGGATGAAATTTTTAAAGGAACCAATTCAAAGGATCGTCATCTTGGTGCGAAAATTCTCATTCATCAGCTGTATAACGAAGGAGCTATGGGTCTTGTGTCAACCCACGATTTGGAGCTTGTGACCCTTGAAGATGATTCCGGGGCGGGTGTGAAAAATTATCATTTTCAGGAGACCTATTATAATGAGGAAATTCACTTTGACTATCGCCTGAAGGAAGGACATGCAACAACGTCAAATGCTTTAGTATTGATGAAAATGGCCGGCGTGGACCTGGACAAAGGAAAAGAGTTTATTGAAGGAGGAGAGAGATGTTAACAGAAAAAGAACGGGGGATCATTGAAAGTGTTTTTTATCGTCTTGTAGCGGTTCGAAGTGATACTAATACCTACTATGAACCGATTATTGAAGATGTGATTCTTAACTGGTTTCGTCAAAGGGATTATTTTCTGGAAAATCCCCGGTATGTGGGAACAGAACCTTTAAGAGAAGATCCCAACAAAAGAGAGGTCGTCTGGTCTCTTGTAAAGGGTGCCGGAAAAGAAACCATTGTACTGATTAACCATCATGATGCCGTTGGAGTTGAAGAGTATGGAAAGTTGCAGGATCTTGCTTTTCGACCGATGGATTTGAAAGCGGCCTTAAAAAAAGTGGCAAAGAAAAAAGAGGTGCTGAAGGATCTCGATTCCGAGGAATGGATCTTCGGTCGGGGAACGGCAGATATGAAAGCGGGACTCGCTTTACAGATGGGAGTAATGGAACACTTCAGTCATAAGGAGGATTTTAAGGGAAACCTGCTTTTTCTTTCAGTGCCTGACGAAGAAACCATTTCAAAAGGAATGCTTCAAGCAGTAAAGCTCATGGACCGGTTGAAAGATGAGTTTGATCTTGAATATCGCCTCGCCATCGACTCGGAACCTTATTTTAATAATGTGAAGGATAAAGCCCTCTATTATGAAGGATCGGTTGGAAAGGTAATGCCCATAATTTATGCAAAGGGAGTGACCAGTCATATCAGTGATCCCTATAATGGAATCAGCCCCTCGATGATTCTTGCAAACATTCAGCGTAGAACGGAGCTGAATCCCGGCCTTTGTGATGTTTATGAAAATGATGCAACACCACCACCCATGTGGGTTCATCTGAAAGATCGGAAAAAAGTGTACGATGCCTCAATCCCCGAGGCGGCGGTCGGTTTTTTTAATTGGCTTACATTCATCAAGCAGCCCAGGGAAATCCTGGATTCTTTAAAAAAACATGCTGATGAAGCATTGAAAGAATCCATGGTGTTTGTGGATGCTTCTTATCAGGCTTTTTGCCAAATGAATCATCAAGCCTATGAACCGATTGAGTTTGATCCCATGATCCTTGACTTTGAAGAGGCCTATGGACGAGCACTTGAAGACGGGGGGAAGGTTTTCGAAAAAGAGTATGAAAAAATTCTTTATGAAGGGAAGCTGGAATATTTCGAGAATAAGATCACTTTGCCGGAGCTCGCTGTTAAGCTGATCGAAAAAACCGGAGAGGCGATCAGCAGTGAAGAGCCGATTGTCATTATCGGCATATCGGGACCCTATTACCCTCATATTAATAACAATCATATTCAAGGGGAGGATTTGAAGCTCGAAGAACGGTTAAACCGGATTACGAAAAAGCACTTTGATTTTCAGTTCCAAAAAAACGAATACTTCATGGGGATGTGTGATCTCAGCTACTGCGGCTTTACAGGAAAGAAAGACGACATTGATGTAATAAAAAACAACAGCCCGGGGTGGGACGATGTCTATAAGATTCCGTTCATCAAAATGCAAAAGCTGAATATGAAAGTGGCAAACATCGGACCATGGGGAAAAGATCTCCATAAGAGATCGGAAAGGGTTTACGGGCCTGATGTATTTCATCGCATCCCGACAATTCTGTGTGAGCTGATTGATGAAATTCTCGAATAATATGAAAAAAAGGCGAGGCTGTGAACTGCCCCCTGTCTACTTGACAGGGGGCAGTTCAAACTCTCGGCTTTTAGCATATATTAAGTTCTAAGTTCTGGTACAGGTATAACATGGACTTTTAAAGGTTTTCACCGAAAGCATTTCCACATCCTTAGAGAGGTAATGACTCTCCTCCTTTTCAATCTTCATTAAGTCGGTACTAAGGTATTTTTTATTATCATCGGCAAAAATTGTGGCAACCACGGTTTTCGGCCCCAATTGATTTTGAACTTTAAGTGCTCCGATAAAGTTTGCACCGGATGAGATTCCAATTCCGAGCCCCAACTCTCTTGCCAGTTTCTGGGCCATGATAATGCTGTCACCATCATCAACCTGAACGACTTCGTCTAGAGTTTCTAAATCGACAATCGGGGGGATGAACTCATCGGAAATCCCCTGGATTCGATGGGAGCCCACTTTGTGTCCAGTAGTTAGTGTTGGAGAGCTTGAGGGTTCTAAAGGATAGATCTTCACCTCGGGATTTCTCTCTTTCAAATAACGTCCGATTCCCATAACGGTTCCTCCGGTTCCTACACCTGCAATGAAAGCATCGGGAACTTTTCCCACTTCCTCAAGCTGCGCAAAGATTTCAGGACCCGTATGGAGATAATGAGCCTCGACGTTGTCGGTGTTTGAAAACTGATAGGGCAGGAATGCACGGTCCAGGGTCTTAGAGAGAGCCTCCGCCTTTTTGATGCTTCCAACAAAGCCTCCTTCCTCCTTGCTGACCAATTTCACCTGAGCCCCGAAACTTTGCATAAGACGAATCCTTTCCTGACTCATCCAGTCGGGCATGAAAATAATCACCTCATGACCTAAGCTTCGGCCAAAGGCGGAGAAAGCGATACCGGTATTTCCACTTGTCACTTCCAAAATGGTACTGTGGGAGAGAAGCAGTTTTTTTTCATAGGCCCGCTTTAAAATATGATAGGCCATCCGATCCTTGATACTTCCGGTCATACTGTAGTGCTCGGCTTTAGCATAAAGAGTTCTTGGCTGTCCCTTATAGAGAAAGGACAATTCTAAAAGAGGGGTGTTTCCAATGACTTTATTCAAATCATTAAAACGCTCCTCCATACTTTTTTCCATCATGGCAATCCCTCCAGTCAATGATTAAAAGTCGGGATAAAAGAAAAAGGGGAAAGGGATTTTGCCCTTTTTCATATATAAAATGATTATAATACAGGATGAAGGAAATAGAAAGGGAATTCTGAAAATTATAAACTTAAAAAAAGAAAGAAAAATACTCAAAAAACCGTAAATTCTTTGAAATAGGGCTTTTCATTTTTTATGAGCTATGTTATGATGTAATAGTTAAAGCAGAAAGATGAAAAACAGTTTTTATAAGCCTTACTCTAAATGTTAAGCTTTGAAGATTGGGATTTAAAAACGGTTTTGAATGATGCTTTAGAATTATAATTTAGAGGAGGTCATTAATTTGACAGGAAAAGTAAAATGGTTTAACTCAGAAAAAGGTTTTGGATTTATCGAAAGAGAAGAAGGAGACGATGTATTCGTACATTTCTCAGCAATCCAAACAGAAGGTTTCAAAACTCTGGAAGAAGGTCAAGAAGTTGAATTTGAAATCGTAGAAGGCGACAGAGGTCCACAAGCAGCAAACGTAACTAAGCTGTAATCTCTGGTCAGAGTAATTCGTTTGTAATTAGTAGATCACTTGATCTATACACATAGAATTTACAAATGATAGACCTTAAAGGCAAATTCCTTTAAATTACTTAAAGGAATTGCCTTTTTTTATGGAGTCTTTTCAAAAAGAGGAGACAGACAAGGTCCGTGGAGCGGATATTTTCAATAGGGGAAAGTGCGAGGAACAATCGCGTAAATTTGTTTTTTTATTTTCCTATTGAACACAAACCGCTAAAGAAAAAAATAGGAAAACAAAAAACAAAGGAGATTGATAATTTGAGTACTTTTAATGATTTTATGGTTGATGAGAAAATTATGCACGCACTAACCCAGATGGGAATTACGATTCCAACCGAGATTCAGGAGCAGGTTATTCCCCATGCAAAACTTGACCGGGACCTTATCGGACAAGCCCAAACGGGAACTGGAAAAACCGCAGCTTTCGGTATTCCCACAATTGAGAAGATGGAGGAGGGCAAAAGCCATCCGCAAGCCATCGTATTAGCCCCAACACGGGAACTGGCCATACAAGTGGCATCAGAGCTTAACAAGTTAAGCCAGTTCAAAAAAGCAAAGGCCCTTGCGATTTATGGGGGAGAACCCATTGATCGACAAATTAAAGCATTGAAGAAGAAACCTGAAATGATCGTTGCAACTCCCGGACGATTCATGGATCACATGAGAAGAAAAACCATTCGCTTGGAAGATGTCCATGTGATGATTTTAGATGAAGGGGACGAAATGCTGAACATGGGCTTTATTGAAGATATCGAAACGATTTTCCAAGCGCTGCCCACTGAACGTCAGACGATGCTGTTTTCAGCAACAATGCCCGATCGCTTAAGAAGAATCGGCGAGCGGTTTATGAATAATCCTAAGATTATCAAGGTGAAATCAAAATCCATGACTGTGGATACCCTTGAACAACGGTATGTCAAAGTAAAAGAAGATAAAAAACTGGACACACTGTGTACCCTTCTTACAAAGCATCAACCGGAATCCGCTATTATTTTCGGTCGAACGAAAAGACGGGTGGATGAATTGACTGAGGCTCTGAGAGCCCAAGGATTTAAAGCAGAGGGACTTCATGGTGATATGCGCCAGGAAAAACGGAGCAAAGTACTGCGACAATTCCGGCAAAATCAGATTGATCTGCTTGTTGCAACTGATGTTGCTGCAAGGGGACTTGATATCAGTGGAGTTACCCATGTGTTTAACTTTGACCTTCCCCAGGATACGGAAAGTTATGTTCACAGGGTTGGACGGACCGGCCGGGCAGGGAAAAAAGGAATTGCATTTACCTTTGTCACACCGAAGGAAATGGAGCTTCTTTCCAAGATCGAAGAGAAGACGAACAAAGAAGTGATCAAGGAGAATATTCCAAGCTACGAACAGCTTGCCGTGAAAGGTTTTGAAAATACTGCGACAAAAATCATTGATGAGATGGAAGGAACCGATCTGATCGAGGCGAAAAAAGTTGCCCGGGAACTATTAGACAGATATGATGCCGAGATGGTCTTGGCTATGGCTCTTAAGCTATCGACGAAAACACCAAAGGAAGTTCAAAATGTGTTGACAGCGGAAGCTCCAATGCGAGGAAAGAAATCTCAAAACAGAAATAGCGGGAAAAAAGGGCGTCCCCAGAATCGAAATACTCGAAGAAAACCCCGACGACCATAGAATCGTTGGATAAACCATAGAAAAATTCTACCATCCATTGGTAGAATTTTTTATTTTGGGTAGATATATTATAACAGGGTATGTTCTATAGCATTGACAAGTTTGTTATAATAGAACATACATGTAAGGTAATGTCGAAGAAATATGGAGATGATGACGTTGAAAAAATGTTCAGTATGCAATAAAAACATGGCCGTGATCTTAGCCACGGATATGAAAGATAATGATCCCCAAATGAAGGGGATTTGCTTTCCATGCGCAAAAAATATGGGTCTTCCTATTGTGGATCAACTGATGGAGCAGACAGGAATGACCGAAGAAGAGGTTGAGGGTCTCATGGAACAGATGAATAACACGTTTGAAAATGCACAGGATATTGAAACGGATGAGGGTGAAGAGCAATTCTTTAAAAAACTCCTTGGGAACAGTAACAATCCTAATTTTTCCTCAACCCGTGAGAGTAAAAAAGAAGAACAAAAAAATCCTTCAGAGATGAAAAGCTTTCAGGAACAGGGAAATTCCGGGCCGAAAGATATTCCAAAACCAAAAGCACCGCCCTTTAAGAAGAAAAAAAAGTTTTTGGACATTTACGGAACCAATCTTACCGATCAGGCAGGTGAAGGCAAGGTGGATCGCATTATCGGCCGACACCGGGAGATTGATCGTGTTGTGCAAATTTTGAATCGCAGAAATAAAAACAATCCAGTTCTTATTGGAGAACCGGGAGTCGGAAAAACCGCTATTGCAGAGGGGCTGGCTGTTCGAATTGTAGAAAAACAGGTTCCTGCGAAGCTTTTCAATACAGAAATCTATCTCTTGGATTTAACGGCAATCGTTGCAGGGACTCAATTTCGAGGACAATTTGAAGGACGTATGAAGTCCATCGTAAAAGAAGCCCAGGATTTTGGAAATATTATTCTGGTTATTGATGAGGTTCATAATATAATGGGTGCCGGGGAAGTGCATGGGGGAGTCATGAATGCTGCCAATATTCTGAAGCCGGCACTGTCAAAAGGTGAGATTCAAATTATTGGAGCTACAACACTGGAAGAATACAGGAAGCATATTGAAAAAGATGCAGCACTTGAACGTCGCTTTCAGCCTGTAATGGTTGAAGAGCCAACCATTGAGGAAAGCATTGAAATAATGGCGGGAGTCAAGGACTACTACGAAAAGTTCCATTCAGTAAAAGTCCCATATCATGTCCTTGAAGCGGCTGTAAAGCTTTCTGAACGATACATCAATGACCGCTATCTCCCCGACAAGGCAATTGATGTTTTGGATGAAGCGGGCTCGAGGGCAAATCTAAAGAATAAAGGGCTTGTGGAGCTGGTGGCACTGGAAGAGGATTTAGGACTTGTTCGGGAGAAAAAAGAATTTGCCGCAGAGCACAACGATTATGAAAAAGCTGCAGAGTACAAAGCGGAAGAGATTATGCTGTTAAACAAAATCGATAAAATAAAAAAAGAGACAGGGAGTATCGAAATCACCGTAGAGGATATTGCATATGTCATTGAAACCTGGACAAAGATTCCCGTACAAAAGATTACCGAGGAAGAGGCGCAGAAGCTGCTGTTTTTAGAAGAGCGTATGCATCGAAGAGTGATCGGACAGGAAAAAGGGATCTCAAGTCTTGCAAAAACCATCAGAAGAAACCGATCGGGATTTCGGAAACGGAGAAAACCGGCTTCCTTCATCTTTGTGGGACCCACCGGGGTAGGAAAAACCGAGTCGGTAAAGACTTTAGCCCACGAACTGTTTGGGGACGAGGAGGCCATGATTCGGATCGACATGTCGGAATATATGGAAAAGCATACCGTGTCAAAGCTGATCGGTGCCCCTCCCGGATACATCGGATATGACCAGGGAGGACAATTGACGGAAAAAGTTCGACGAAAACCCTATTCAGTGATTCTTCTTGATGAAATCGAAAAAGCACACCCTGATATCTTCAATATGCTTCTTCAGATTCTAGAGGACGGTCGATTGACAGATAGTCAAGGAAGAACGGTGTTTTTCGATAACACGGTAATAGTTATGACTTCCAACGTTGGAACATCTACTAAAGCCAACAGAATTGGATTCGGGGACAACGAGTATGAGGAAATTGAAGGACGGATACGGGATCAATTAAAAGAGGTCTTCCGGCCGGAATTTCTCAATCGTGTGGATGAGATTGTGGTATTCACAAAACTGTCAAAGGATGAACTGCTTGAAATTGTGGCACTAATGCTTCGAGAGGTCCGAAGGGATGCCCTGGAGAAAGAGATCGATCTGATCTTTTCCGAGGAAGTCGAAGGTTTTATTCTGGAAAAAGGCTATGATGAAAAGTACGGGGCAAGGCCACTAAGAAGAACGATACAAAAACTGATTGAGGATGAAGTTGCAGAGCTGTTTTTAAAAGGTGAAATCAAAGAAGGCGCAAGTATTTACGTGGGAGTAGGGGAAGATCAGCTTACTTTCCATGTGGAATGGCTTAAAGAAAGGGTTTAAAGCATTAAAGATGGAGGAATCCCAGTGATGATTCCTCCATCTTTTTTATGAGCTATTTAACTTCGTAAATCCATCCTTCGGGAGCTTCGATATCACCGAATTGAATTCCGTAAAGGGTAGCGTAAAGTTTTTTCGTTACCGGACCGACTTCCGTTTCACTGTGGAAGACGTGAAAATGGTCCTTATGCTGTATACCGCCAATAGGGGTAATCACTGCTGCGGTTCCGCAAGCACCGGCTTCAATAAATTCATCCAGATGATCAACATGCACGTCCCGCTCTTCGACCTTCAGGTTCAAGTATTCCTTCGCAACATGGAGAAGTGAATATTTTGTGATGCTGGGTAAAATAGAAGGGGAATCAGGGGTGACAAAGGTATGATCTTTTGTGATTCCGAAGAAGTTTGCTGCTCCCACTTCTTCGATTTTGGTGTGGGTTTCCGGATCAAGATAGATGCAATCTGCAAAACCCTTATCTACGGCTTCTTTATGAGGATATAAGCTTCCGGCATAGTTTCCGCCTACTTTTGCCGCACCGGTTCCATAGGGAGCTGCACGGTCGTAGGCTGAAGTCATAAAGTTCACAGGCTTCATCCCTCCTTTAAAGTAGGGACCGACCGGAACACAAAAGATTGAAAAGATATATTCGGGAGCCGGTCTCACACCCAGGTTATGCCCGACACCAATGACGAAAGGCCGGAGATAAAGGGTAGCACCACTGCCATAGGGCGGAACAAAGTGTTCGTTTGCCTTAACCACCTGCATACATGCGTCAATAAATTTCTCTTCGGGAATCTTTGGCATCATTACCCGTGCACAGCTTCTCTGGATTCTTTTCGCATTTTCATCGGGTCTGAACAGTTGAATTTTACCGTCTTTTCTACGATAGGCTTTCATTCCTTCGAAGCATTGCTGTCCATAATGAAGAGCGGTGGAAGCTTCACTGATTGACAGATTGTTGTCCTCCACAAGTTTTCCATCGTCCCATTCTCCATCTTTCCAGTGAGAAATGTAACGCTTATCGGTTTTCATGTAACTGAAACCCAATTTGCTCCATTCGATATCCACTTTTTTGCTCATTTGTATCCCTCCAACATTTTTTTAGACGATCATGAGGGAAAACCCTCGTTAAAATTATTATAGCATACTTTCTGAAGGGTAAAAGTAAACCTAAAAAAGTTTAACAATTCAAACAGTTTGCTTTTTTGATATAAGTTGGCGAAAATCCAATTTTCCCATCTTTCATGTTTATGATAGAATAAAACGACAAGGGAGTGAAAGAGGATGCAAAGGGAAAAGAGAATAGGGAAATGGGTTGTAGGTGTCTTTCTCGTCATCGGACTTATGATAAACTTCTCATATAAAGCACAGGGAGAGAAAATAAACGAAGAGCTCTATCTCTATGAGGTCATTGAGGGTGATGAAATTCGTATTTTAGGGATTCAAGACAGACAAAATAGAGAACTGGAAATTCCCGCCTACATAGAAGGCAAACCCGTTACCACCATCGGAGAAAGAGCGTTTCGAGCCGGAAACTTAAGAAGTGTAACTTTGCCGGAAACTCTCATCGCTATCGAAGATTTGGCTTTCGCACATAATCGGCTGGAAGCCATTCAAATACACGAAGGGATTGAAATTCTGGGAGAAAATTCTTTCAGGGACAATCTTTTAAAACAGCTCCATATTTCCAAAACAGTAAAAGAGATCGGACCCGGGGCATTCATGTTTAATCAATTGGAAGAGCTGGTCATTGAAGAAGGGCTGGAGGTCATTCATCCAATTGCTTTTCAGAACAATCGCCTTGAGAGAATTCATTTACCGGAAAGTCTAGTGAAAATTGGCGGGAGCGCTTTTATTAATAATCGTATTAATCACCTTGAATTCAGCGAAGGATTAAAGGACATTGAAAAGCATGCTTTCAGGAATAATTCAATTCGCAGCCTTGGGTTACCCCATTCACTTGAAAACATCGGGGAGTTCGCATTTAAGGATAATTTCATTGAGAGCCTTGAATGGAGGGGAGAAATAACGCATATTCCCCGAGGGGCCTTTCAAAACAATCAAATTAGGGACCTCCGTTTGAATGATGATGTGATCTCTATTGGTGGATACAGCTTTCAAGGCAACCGGCTGACAGAGCTTCATTTATCTAAAAACCTCAAAGAGGTTGGGGATTTTGCATTTGCAAATAATCAGTTGACAGAGCTTACTTTTCCAAAGGCAACGGAAACTTTGGGGACCTCGGCGTTTCGAGATAATCAGATTACAAAAATTGATTTTAGTGAAGGACTGGCAAGCATAGGAGACAGCGGATTCCGAAACAATCGGATACAAGACCTTCAACTGCCTGCAACTTTGGAAGAGATCGGGATGAACGGCTTTCGAGGAAATCTGATTCAAGAGGTGTTTCTTCCCGATTCTCTTATGACTGTTGGGAGATATGCGTTTTATGATAATCCGGTGCAATCATACGATTGTTCTGATGAATTGGCAGAAGGACTGCAGTTGGATGAGGTCTTTCCTGCAAAAGAGTCCTTTTCTGAAAGTGAGGAAGTCGACGAAGGGAGTCTCAGTGGCCGATATCTGGAGGCTTTCTGGAGAGGCAACCATTTCTGGAGAACTTATAACCGGGAAGTGATGGTTCTCAGCTTTGCCATGATCTTCTTCGGGATCATAGTTGTTGTGGTATTTCTGTATAAGGAGATGCGGAAAGGTCTTTAAACGGGTGTTAATTTATTGCCGTGATGGGTAAGAATAATGATGAGAAAATAAAAGGAGGTTTTTATATGTCAAGTTATCACGAACCGGCGGAACTGCTGAGTGAAAAAGCGAAAAACATTACAAGAGCCATTAACAGTCTCAAGGAGGAACTGGAGGCTGTGGATTGGTATAATCAAAGGGTGGAAGCCACTGAGGATGAAGAGTTGAAACAAATCATGGCCCACAACCGAGATGAAGAAATCGAGCATGCCTGCATGACGATCGAATGGTTGAGAAGAAACATGGATAAATGGGATGAAGAATTAAAAACCTATCTTTTTACAGATAGTTCCATCATTGAAGCGGAAGAGGGCGCTGAGGGCGGCGGAGGAAAACCTTCCAGCTCCGGATTGAATATCGGGAAATTAAAGTAAATCGATAAAATGAATAAAGGAGGAAGATTATGGATATACTAAAACGGGAAATTGCTCCCCTGACTCAAGAAGCATGGGATGAAATCGATGAAACCGCGGTTGATGTACTTAAAGCGAACCTGACTGCGAGAAAAGTTGTGAGCGTTCAAGGACCAAAAGGCTGGGACTACACAGTCGTTCCTGACGGACGGTTGGAGCTTGTTGAAAATGAGAAGGATGTTAAAACAGGAATATACAAATCAACGCCTCTGGTTGAGGCAAGAATCAGCTTTGAGCTTGAGCGGTGGGAGATGGACAATGTTGTTCGAGGAGCAAAGGATATTGAGTTGGATGCATTGGAAGAGGCCGTTGAAAAGCTAGCTCTTTTCGAAGAGGATGCCATTTACTATGGATATCAGCAAAGCTGCATTAAAGGATTGAAAGACTCCAGCGAAAATGAAACACTGGACTTCGGAAATGACAAGAAGACCATTCTTGAAATGATGGGAAAAGGAATCCTTCTGCTTCAGGATGCTTTTGTCCAGAAGCCTTACAATCTTGTGGTAGGGGATGAGGCTTGGAGAAGAATGAACCGGGAGTCCGATCAATACCCTCTTATCCGGCAAATTGAAGATCTTATAGGAGGAAAAGTGATCTACAGCAAAGTGGCAAAGGGCGCATTTTTACTTCCCGATGATCACGAAGATTTGGAGATGACGATCGGACAGGATTTTGCTATCGGATATGAATCCCATACCGACGAAAAAGTTCGACTGTTTATCACTGAATCCTTCACCTTCCGGGTATTGGATCCTGGACTGATTGTGAACTACGAAGTGTAAGCAGATTAGATTATCAATTTGAGAATTTCCCTTGAAAGGGAAGTTCTCTTTTTTTATGAGAAGTATGGGGAGGGAGTCGGTTGAAGAACGAAAAAGAAGAAAATATTATCGTTATGATAATAATTGTATCAATATGATAAATTCCATATGGCAATTTAGAAGGGAATGTGATAAAATCTGACACAACCATTGATATTCCACGTTTTAATCTTTGGCACAGCTATTGCTATACTAAGAGTAAACGATTACTTTGGAGGGATATCATGAAAACTGAACTGATTGAACAACTAAAGCGGGAGATCAAACCTGCTCTTGGATGTACCGAGCCCGTGGCTGTGGCTTACGCAGCATCCATTGCTAAAAACCTGTTGGGAGAAAAGGTTAAAGCGGTTGATGTCACTGTGAATTCCAACTTGTACAAAAATGGCATGGGAGTATTTGTGCCAGGGACTCAGAAAACCGGCTTATTCTACAGCGTTGCCCTAGGAGTGCTTTTCGGAGATGAAAGCAAGGTGCTGGAAGTTTTGGAGGGAATGCCCCGGGGTGCAGAGAATAAAGCGGAGAGGTTTTTGAAGGAAGCCGATGTCCGTATTGAGTACCTTCCCGGAAAAACCGAGGTTTATGTTGAAGTGGTGGCAAAGGGAGAAAAGCATTCTTCCCGGGTGTTGATTGTGAAAAGCCATGGGAATGTAGTTTTGAGAGAGAGAAACGGGATCATTATTGATGATCGAAGAGAAGACCCGGGGAAAGAGGCTGGATCAAAAGAGGAGATAAGTGAACTGAACATAAAAGAACTGATTCGAGTAATACAGAGGATGACAGTGAAGGATTTGGAATTCCTGAATCCGGCGATTGAAGCAAACATGAAAATTGCAAAACATGGTGTGAAGAACAAGAGGGGAGTTGGAGTCGGATACACTTTGGAAAAACTCATGGAGAAGAAAATCATGAAAAGGGATTGGATTAATAAAAGCAAGGCTCTCACTGCAGGTGCATCGGATGCCAGAATGTCAGGAGAGGTTTTTCCGGTGTACAGCTGCGGAGGCAGCGGAAACCAGGGTCTCGCGGCTTCTATTCCGGTCATTGTAATGGCGGAGGCTTTGAATTTTGGAGAAGAGGATTTGTTGCAAGGTCTCGCGCTGAGCTTCCTTGTTACTCTCTATGTCAAACAACGAATTGGACGTCTGTCTGCACTGTGCGGCTGCGGTGTAGCTGCCGGGGTAGGATCTGCTGTAGCCATAGGGAACTTTATGGGAATGAAACCCGAAGTGATTGAAGGCGGGATTAACAACATTGTCGGGAATCTTACCGGCATGGTCTGCGATGGAGCTAAGCCCGGTTGCGCGTTGAAACTTTCAACGTCGGTTGGAACAGTTATGGAGATGATGTTCCTTGCAAAAGAAGGGGCACTAATTCAGCCGGGAGAAGGTATCGTCGGCAGGAAGATCGAGGATACACTGAATCACTTGGAAACCTTAAGTTATCAGGGGATGGAAGGAGCAGACGACACGATATTGAAGATTATGATCTCTCAGCAGTCATAAAAAAGGAAAGGTGATGGAATGACCATTAATAGGGAAGGTTTACATGCAATAAAAGAGACGGTTGAACAAATCGCTGAAGTAATTGCTTTGGTCGTGGGAATCGATGTGACGATTATCGATCATAACGGAGAACGCCTCTATGTTACCGGAGCTTTTAAAGAGAAGGTGGATCCCCATATTTCTCTTGATTCGGTATTTAAAGAAGTTCTCCGTGGGGAAGGGGCAAAGGGGATTACTGACAAAACCCGGTCTTCCACATGTCAAATCTGTTCTAATCGGGAACGATGCATCGAGCTTGCCAACCTTTGCGCTCCCATCACACATGATGAGAGGATCTTCGGATTAATCAGTCTTGTTGCATTTCATGAAGAACAGAAGCTGCGATTAGTGGAAAATGCTATTCCCTACCGGTTATTTTTGGAGCGGATGGCTCACTTTCTTGAAACCAAAATGAAAGAGGAGGATACCAGGGAACAAATCTTCTTTCAGAAGATTCAACTGGAGGGAATATTAAACGGTGTGGATCAGGGAGTGATAAGCCTCGACAAAGACCATCGCCTGGTGTTTATCAATGAGAAGGGAAAGGATCTCCTGGAGATAACAGGAGAAACTTATAAAAAACAAAAAATATTTGACGTATTTGAAGATTTTAAAGAGGAGAACAGAACATTCATCCAACAAAAGGGACGAAAAAAAACGAGATATATCGGGAACTATCAACCGCTGAAAAATGAAAAGGCTTTACTTGGAGGGATCCTGAGCTTCAGACCTTATCAGGATGTCTATGAAATGTCAAAAGAACTGCATAAAGAAGAAATATTTCTCGGCTTTGAGTCAATTGTGGGAAAAAGTATGGAAATCCAAAGGGTGATTGAGTTCGGGAAAAGAGTTTCCCAAACAAATTCGACAGTTTTAATTCAGGGAGAAAGTGGAACGGGGAAAGAACTGTTTGCAAAAGCCTTGCACATGAAAAGCAAAAGAGCAAAAAAGACCTTCATTCCCATCAATTGCGGATCAATTCCTGAAGGATTATTGGAAAGTGAACTTTTTGGCTATGAAGAAGGTGCTTTTACAGGCTCCCGAAAAAAGGGGAAGGAGGGGAAGCTGGCTCTTGCCCACGAAGGAACGTTGTTTCTTGATGAAGTGGGGGATATGCCTCCGGCCTTGCAGGTGAAGCTTTTGCGATTTCTTGAGGATGGTTTGATTGAACCGCTGGGAGCAACCAGGGGTCGCTTTGTGGATGTAAGAATTATTGCCGCAACGAATCGAAATCTTGAACAAGCTATGAAAGCAAAGGAGTTCCGGGAGGATCTTTTCTACCGGCTGAGTGTTGTGCCGATTCAATTGCCTCCTTTGAGAAAGAGAAGAGAAGATATTCATCTGCTGGCAGAGGTTTTTCTAAGAAGGAATTATGAACGCTATAATAAAGAGGAAGTCACCTTTTCCAAAGATGCGAAGGAGACTCTGTGGGAATATGAATGGCCGGGAAATGTAAGAGAGTTGGAAAATGCAGTGGAATTTGCTTTAAGCACGTCACAGAACACGGTAATTACGAAAGAGGACCTTCCTGTGAGGGTAAGAAACCACCAAAGCTTCCCCGCTGATGAAAAATTAACAATCGAACCTTTGGAAAAGATGGAAGAAGCATTAATTCATAAAGCGCTGCGAGTAACCGGCAGCCCAAAGGAAGCGGCAGAACAGCTGGGAATCGGACAGGCCACAATCTATCGAAAGATGAAAAAATATGGGATGAGCAGAGGAGGGGAGTCATAATCATGGAAGAAAAAACGAGGGAAGAGAAAAAAAAGACACTTGCGATTGTTACGGTATACTCAAATGCTGTAGATTTTTACGAAAGACAGGTTAAAGAGATTTTCGGTGACAGATTGGAAATAAAAAAATATACAGTGGATGATGGATCGATTAAAAAAGGCATCGAAGGCGATCTTATTCTAACTCATTACAACTACACCCTGGAAACCATAAAGAAGTATATCCGTAACGAAAACGAGCTCCTTTTTGCGAATCGGACAATCTCAAAGGTAGGATTTCGTGAAATTAAAGCATTACCTGATGGAACCGAGGCGATGCTCGTAAATGTGAATGCAGAGATGGCAATCAATACGATCTCTCTCCTTTATCAACTGAATCTTCGGCATATTCATCTCAGTCCCTACTACCCGGGAATGAAAATCCCTCCGAAAGTAAAGGTGGCAATCACTCCCGGTGAGAAAATGTACGTTCCTGAAACTGTGGAAAAAGTCATTGACATAGGAGATCGAATGCTTGATATTTCAACGATCATGGAAATTGCTGTTAAACTCGACCTGTACGGAGAACGGGAGAAGGATCGGATCAAAAAGTATTTTGAAACAATTGTCCCCATGGGCGGAATTGAAAAAATGGTAGGAAGAACCCAAAAACTGGAAAGCCAGCTGGAACTGATGATGCAGATGACCGGAGAGGGTCTGATTGTAGTTGGAGAGGACGGTAAAATCCACTCTTATAACCAGGCTGTGGAAGAACTTCTAGGACACCGGAAAGAAGAGCTGATTGGTCATCGAATTAAGGAGGTGTTGCCCGAGGTTGATTACGATGAGACGTTAGAAGAATTAAAAGAAATTGAAGACAAGGTCATTCGCTATCGGGGAAAAGATCTTATTCTGGGAATGCAGCCTGTGACATCCCATGGAGAGATTTACGGCGCAATGATTCACTTGAAGTCGTACATCGATACAGAAAGGAAGCAACACCGTCTCAGGGCACAAATTATCGGGAAGGGGCATAAAGCGAAGTATACTTTTGAGGATCTTGTGGGAAAGAGCAGTCTTATGGAAAAAACGAAACATATTGCTAAAAGAATGGCTATATCAGATGCATCGGTTTTAATCACAGGAGAAACCGGCACAGGAAAAGAGATTTTTGCACAAGCGATCCATAATGCTTCAGCGAGGATGGACTTTCAATTTGTGGCAGTAAACTGTGCAGCTCTACCGGAGAGTTTACTGGAAAGCGAACTCTTCGGTTATCACGAAGGAGCTTTTACAGGAGCAAGAAAAGGGGGGAAGGCAGGACTTTTTGAGTTATCCCATATGGGAACCTTATTTCTTGATGAAATAGGAGAAATGCCGATTACTCTACAATCCCGACTATTGAGGGTTTTGCAGGAAAGGGAAGTGATGCGGGTCGGCGGGGACAATGTGATCAATGTGGATGTGAGAGTGATTGCTGCCACAAATAGAAATTTAAAGGATTTGATAAGAGAAGGAAAGTTTAGGCGGGATCTGTATTTTCGCCTCCACGTACTTCCCCTTAAAATTCCGCCTCTTCGAAAGCGCAGAGAAGACATTGCCCTGCTTATGAACGAGATTCAAAAAGAGTTGGACGTAAAACTTCATATGACGGAAGAGGCAATGGAGGTACTTCTGAATCATTCCTGGGAAGGGAATGTAAGGGAATTGCGGAACTATATGGAGTATTTTGGAAGCTTAAACAAAGGCACGATTGAATATTCCGATGTACCGTTTATTGAAGAAGAGCCTATGGAAAAGCAGACTGTCATAGAAGATCATCCCTTGATAGAGGAATTCAACGATAAAACACAGGAGGCAATAAAACTTCTGCATTTATTGGGAAAAGCGAGGGAGCAAAAGAAGAGAATGGGAAGAAGATCCCTGGTTCAAGCAATGGAACAGCAGGGTATGTGGGTAAGTGAGCAGGAGATCAGGAGCATAATAAAGAAATTGAAAGAACTAGGACTGGTAGAGGTTTCCGCCGGGAGAGGAGGGACAAGGATTACAGCACTTGGCGAAAGAAGGCTACAGGAACAAAGGGATTAATGGGACTAATGGAAAGAGAAAAAAACCCGATAATCCCTTTGAAAGATAGTGTTCCTGATTCTGTAAAGAGATTTAGAAAAACAAGGAGTCGAATTTCGGGGAAACAAAAAGAAGCTACAGACTGAAATAACTGAAAATAAAGAATATTTCTTGTATAATTTAATTTATATGAGTATTAACGAAAAACTTGGCATGTCCCTTGCTATTATATAATGCAAGGGATTTTGTCCATTTATGGGATAGAAGGAAAAGAAATTAAAAACAAGGAGGAAAGTCTATGTTGAAGAGAAAGAGTTTACTAGTTATTCTGGCACTGCTGCTGATTTTCAGTTTAACACTGATAGGATGTGGTGGCGCTGACGATGATGAGTTGGATGATGTTTTTGATGACGCATCGGATGATGACGAAGTGGTGGATGACGATGAAGATGAGGTTTCGGAGGCTGATGGCAGATTAATTGTTGCACAGCACGCTGATGTTCAGAGCCTGGATCCGCAACGGGTAAATGATGTGGCCTCGTTCTGGGTTATGAATCAGATGTATGAAGGACTTGTAAGAAGAACGGACGACATGGGTGTCGAGCCGGCTTTGGCTGAATCATGGGAAGAAGTGGATGAGCGGACCTTCCGTTTTTTCCTGCGACAAGGTGTAACGTTCCATAATGGAGAGGAATTTACTGCGGAAGACGTTAAATTCAGCATCGAGCGACTATTGGATCCTGACTTTGCATCACCGGGAGCTTCACGATTGAATATGGTGGATGTGGAGAATATTGAGATTATCGATGAGTACACCATCGATATTCCTACGAATGAGCCTTTTGGCCCCCTTCTCACCTACTTGGCACACAGTGCTTCTTTCATCGTAAATAAAGAAGCGATTGAAGAGTTCGGGGATGACTCAGGAGCAAATCCCGTTGGAACGGGACCTTTTATGTTGAAAGACTGGAATATCGGAAATGAAGTCGTGTTAGAGCGATTTGACGATCACTGGAGAGAGCCTGCAAAGTCAAAAGAGCTGGTTTTCAGAGTAATTCCTGAAAATACGAACAGAGTTATCGAGCTGGAGACCGGAAATATTCATATCGCAAAAAGCATTGATCCCGGAGATATGTCCCGGGTGAGAGACCACCAAGACCTCGTTTTATATGATGGAGATGCATTGAGAATTGGATATGTAGGACTGAACAACTCCAGACCTCCATTTGACGATATACGAGTCCGTCAAGCAATGAATTACGCTGTGGATTCTGAAGAAGTTGTCAGGGTTGTTTATGGAGATCTCGGCTCACCGGCGACCGCGTTTATGAACACGGGTATCTGGTCATTTAATCCTGATGTAAAGCAATATGACAGAGATCTGGACCGTGCCAGAGAACTGCTTGAAGAAGCGGGATATCCCGATGGATTTGAGATCGATGTACTGGTGGATGAAAATCAGCAAAGAAGAGACACCATTGAAATTTTAAACAATCAGCTGGGACAGCTGGGAATTGAAATGAATATCCAAGTACTGGAATGGGGAACTTATCTGGAAAGAACGGGACAGGGTGAAGCAGACTTATTTGTGCTTGCCTGGTTAGCCAGCACAGGAGATCCTCATCATGCATTGTTCAACCTTTTCCATAGCGTACAACACGGAGCAAACGGAAACCGGACCTTCTATACGAATGAAGATGTTGACCGGCTATTAGATGAAGGATTGGTTGAATTGGATCAGGATGCCCGTTATGGTATCTATCAGGAAGCACAAGAGCTCATTGCTGAGGACGCTCCCTGGATTCCGATATGGAACGAAGGGAATGCCGATGCAGTACGAATGGAAGTTCAAGGGTTTACGCAATCACCTTCCGGATACCATTTCTTAGAAAATGTGTACGTAGGAGACTAAAAACAGCAGAGTTTTACAAAAGGGAAGGACTTTTAGGCTTAGCTCTTGTAAAAGAGCTAAGCCTAATAATTAGAAAGGGGGCACAAAGGAATGCACCGCTACATTATCAAACGACTGCTGTATTTAATTCCAATCCTTATCGGTGTGACTTTTATTGTCTTTGCAATTATGCATTTTAGCCCCGGAGATCCTGCAACATTGCTTCTGGGAGAAGATACGACCCAGGAGGAGATCGAGCGGGTAAGGGAAATTATGGGTCTGAATGATCCTTTTATTGTACAATACGGTAATTTTTTAGGTGGGCTTGCAAGAGGAAATCTCGGAAGGTCACTACAGTCGGGGAGACCTGTGGTAGAGGAAATAGGTGCGAGACTTCCTGCAACGATGCAGCTTGCAGGAGGGGCAATTCTGGTCGCTGTGGTGATCGGTCTTGTGATGGGGATCTTAGCCGCAACAAAACAGTATTCAATCTTCGACGGAGGATCAATGGGTTTTGCTTTATTGGGAGCTTCCATGCCGAACTTTTGGTTAGGTCTTATGATGATTCTTCTTTTCTCAGTGTATTGGAATAATAATTTCGGATATCCTCTTTTTCCTTCTTCGGGATATGGCACATTACGACATTTGGTGATGCCCGCAATTGTATTGGGAACAGCCCATGCAGCATATATAACAAGAATTACCAGATCTTCAATGCTCGAAGTTCTTCGCCAGGATTATATCCGAACATCAAGGGCAAAGGGAATGAGTGAAAGAAAAGTTGTATATTATCATGCTTTATGGAATGCGTTAATTCCTGTTATTACAATAACCGGGTTGCAATTTGGAGTTTTGTTGGGAGGATCCGTTGTCACTGAAACGATCTTTGCTTGGCCGGGAATTGGCAGAATGTTGATTCAAGGAATACGTACACAGAACTATCCAATAGTTCAGGGCACCATCTTAGTCTTTGCATTAATGTTCAGTCTGATTACCCTACTGGTGGACATACTCTATGGATTTATCGATCCAAGAATCAAAGCAAAATATAAGTCATAAGCCAAAAGCAGAGGAGGGTTGAGAAATGGATTCAAAGGAAAAGAATATAAGAGGTGGACTGAAAAGGGGAAATGCTGCTGTTGAAGAAGTCAGAGTGAAGCCTGAAAAAAAAACACGGGGAAAATGGGCTGAGGTTTGGCGAAGACTGAAGAAGAACAAAGTGGCTGTAGCAGGATTATTCCTGTTAGTGTTTTTGGCAATTGTGGCAGTATTTGCTCCTTTGGTAGCACCTGAAGGAATAGATGATCAAAATTATGGAAGGATTCTAGAACCCCCCTCCGGAGAAAACCTTCTGGGTACTGACAACTTAGGAAGGGATGTATTCAGTCGAATTATCTATGGATCCAGAATATCACTGACAATCGGATTTATCACAACATCGATTGGTGTAGTGATTGGTGGGATCTTAGGATCAATCGCAGGATATTATGGGGGAAGAATTGACAATCTGATTATGCGATTTATCGATATTATACTGGCAATTCCGGGACTTTTACTTGCGATAGCACTGGTGAGCGCTTTGGGACCTTCCCTGACCAACCTTATGATTGCTGTGGGAATCGCATCAGTACCTCAATTTGCAAGATTGGTCAGAGCATCGGTACTGTCGACTAAAGAAAATGAGTTTATCGAGGCAGCCCAGTGTCTGGGAGCTTCTGATCTGCATATTATTGTAAAACATATTTGGCCAAACTCCTTTGCTCCTGTCCTGGTTCAAGCGACACTTCGAATGGGCGCTGCAATTGTCGTAGCATCCGGCCTAAGCTTTTTAGGACTTGGATCGGAACCTCCTACTCCTGAGTGGGGAGCATTATTATCTGACGGAAGACGGTTTTTGAGGGATGCCTGGTGGATGGCAACTTTTCCCGGGGTTGCGATTATGATTACGGTATTAGCATTCAACCTTGTTGGAGACGGGCTTCGTGACGCCCTCGACCCAAGACTGAAAGATTAATAGAAGGAGGAGTCAAATGAGGGAAGAGCTGCTTGAAATAAAGAACTTAAAAATTCATTATATTACAGAAGACGGTACGGGAAGGGCTGTGGAAGATTTAAACCTTTCCATTGGCAAAGGAGAAACATTGGGACTTGTAGGAGAAACCGGTGCAGGGAAGACAACGACCGCACTGGGGATTATGAAGCTTGTTCCCAATCCCCCGGGAAAAATACTTGATGGGGAAATCTGGTTTAAGGGAGAAAATCTTTTGGAAAAATCGGAAGTTCAGATGCGAAAGATTCGTGGCAATGAAATCTCCATGATTTTCCAAGATCCTATGACGTCCCTGAATCCCGTATTTACTGTGGGAAAACAAATCGGTGAAACAATCAAACTCCACCAGAAAGTGAATACCAGCGAAGCCCTGGAACGGGCAAAGGAAATGTTGGAACTGGTAGGAATACCGGGAGAACGTGCGAACAATTATCCCCATGAGTTTTCCGGGGGAATGAAGCAAAGAGTTTTAATTGCTATGGCTCTTGCCTGCAACCCTGCACTTTTGATTGCCGATGAACCGACGACAGCCCTGGATGTTACAATCCAAGCCCAGGTTCTTGAAGTGATGAGAGATCTCAAATCAAAGGTTCAAACATCAATGGTCCTCATCACCCATGATTTGGGAGTTGTTTCAGAGGTGTGTGACCATGTAGCGATTATGTATGCGGGAAAGATTATCGAAGCAGGGAGCATCGAACAAATATTTACTGAACCGCGGCATCCATATACAGTGGGGCTGTTCAATTCCATTCCAAATCCTAAGAGGAAAAACCTAAGATTGGAGCCGATAGCCGGTCTTATGCCTGAGCCTACAGATCTGCCTACGGGGTGCAGTTTCCATCCCCGATGCCCAAAAGCATTGCCCCGGTGCAGCGAAGTGGTTCCTTCAGATGTTTTAATAGAGCATGGACATTATGTGGCATGCATCCTTTATGAAGAGGGACAGAAATAGAAAGGAGGGTTTCCATGGAAAAGGAAAGAGAGAAAATCTTGGAAGTAAAAGATCTTAAGAAGTATTTTAAAACAGGAAAAGGCATGCTTCATGCGGTTGATGAAATCAATTTTCATGTGTATAAAGGGGAAACCCTTGGGCTGGTTGGAGAATCCGGTTGTGGAAAATCTACAACGGGAAGACTGATTCTACGTCTTTTGGATGCCACCTCAGGAAGTGTGGTGTTTGAGGGGAGGGATATCCAAGGTTTTAATCGAAGAGCATTGAAGCAATATCGGAAAGAATGTCAAATGGTTTTTCAGGACCCTTTCTCATCTCTGGACCCGAGGATGAGCATTATGGATATTATTGGAGAGCCGCTAGAGATCCATGGTTTGGTGAGCAATAGAAAAGAGAAGGAAAAAAAAGTCAAAGAATTGATGGATTATGGGGGAGTATCCAGGAATTATGTCAACTCCTACCCCCATGAGCTGGACGGAGGACGAAGACAAAGAGTTGGAATAGCAAGGGCACTGGCAGTTGAACCCAAGCTCATGGTGCTGGATGAACCGGTGTCAGCTCTTGATGTTTCAATGCAGGCACAAATTCTTAATCTTTTTGATGATTTGCAAAAAGAATTTGATTTGACATACATCTTTATTGCCCATGATCTATCGGTTGTGGAATATGTAAGCGATAGAATTGCCGTCATGTATATGGGAAAAATCATGGAGCTGTCTGATTATGAGGCAATTATCCGCCGGCCATCCCATCCATATACAAAAGCATTAGTCTCTGCGATCCCAATTCCAAGTCTTGAGAAATCAGAGGAGAGAATTATTTTGGAGGGAGATGTCCCAAGTCCTGTTGAACCTGGGAGGTTTTGCCGATTCTATGGGCGTTGCAGGGAACGACAGGAGATTTGCAAAGATACAGAAACCCATCTGCGTGAAGTTGAACCAAACCGACATGTCAACTGCTTACTACGGTAGAAAACTATTGAAGGGGTTGGAAGTGAATGAAGATTATTGAAGAAGCAAAAAAAATTGAAGAGGAGATTATCCGCTGGAGAAGGGATCTGCATAAATTTCCGGAACTGGGACTGGATCTGCCGAAAACAGCACACTATGTCATGGAAGCATTAAATGAGATGAATATCCCCTACAACAATGGAATTGCTCAATCAGGGATTGTAGCTTTAATCGAAGGAAAAAAGAATGAAAAAGGGAAAAAGAAGACACTGGGAATCCGTGCTGATATGGATGGACTCCCGATTAAAGAGAAAACCGGGCTGTCGTTTTCTTCAGATAATAATAATATGCATGCCTGTGGTCATGATGGGCACACTGCAATTCTACTGGGAGCTGCGAAGTTACTGAAAAAACATGAAAAAGAGTTTTACGGCAATGTAAAACTCATTTTTCAACCGGGAGAAGAGGGTCCCGGGGGTGCAAAACCAATGATTGAAGAACAGGCACTGGAAAATCCCAGAGTGGATCGAATGCTGGGTCTACACATCAATACGGTCATTGATGAAATCCCTAATGGAGGGATCGGTATAGCAAAAGGACCGATGATGGCATCTGCAGACTGGTTTACTCTTCGTATACAAGGGAAAGGAAGCCATGGGGCAGCGCCTCATGCAGGTGTGGATCCCGTCACTATAACTGCTCAGGTGATTTCGGCCCTGCAGACAATCGTCAGCCGTGAAACGAAACCTATGAATGCAAATGTTATAACCATTGGGAAAATTAATGGTGGTGAAGCTTTCAATGCAATCCCTGATGAAATTGTCATGGAAGGAACCGTCAGAACCATCGAAAAAAAAGACCAGAAGTTTATCAGAACCAGAATGGAAGAGATGATTCATGGAATCTGCAAAGGAATGCGGGGAGATTTTCACTTGGAATACACCGACGGATACCCTGCTTTGGTAAATGATTATGATTTTACAGAATTAATCCATAGAAGTGCAGCCAAGATCATCGGCGATGACAAAATTCATGAAATCAAAAAACCTGTTACCATGGGCGGAGAAGACATGGCATTTTTCCTGGAAGAAGTTCCGGGAACATACTTCTTTCTTGGTGCCAGGGATGAAGGGTTGGAAGAACAATATCCTCACCATAACGCAAGATATATTTTTGATGAAGGGGTATTATGGAAAGGAAGTGCAATTTTTGTTCAGAGCACGTTGGATTATTTAAATAACCCAAAAGGATATTAACAGCTTTGGAAGGGAGGAATAATCGTGCGACCATTGATTGGAATTGGCTATGATATGGCATGCTGTAATCAGAAAAATTACGTCTACTCCATTGAAAAAGCCGGAGGAACTCCGGTTTTAATACCAGTGGCAGAAAATCTGGAAACGATGAGAGGCCTATTGGATGAGCTGGATGGGCTCATTCTGGCGGGAGGAACAGATATCAACCCTCTCTTGTACGGAGAAAATCCGAAATTCGGATTGGGAAATGTGAACCCGGAGAGAGATGAATGGGAACTGAAGATATTGGATTATGCAATTGAGAAACTGAATATTCCCGTACTCGGAATCTGTCGTGGACTTCAATTAATTAATATATATTTTGGAGGAAGCCTTTATCAGCATTTAGAGAAGGAAAAGCCGGAAGGGGAGCTGCACTGGCTTGAAAATTATCCTTCGGGATACCCCAGTCAAGAAATTTGTATTCAAAAGAAATCAAAACTCTATGATATCTACCAAAAAGAAAAAATTAATGTGAACTCTCTGCATAATCAAGGGGTAAAGAAGCTGGGAGAGTGTCTAAGAGCGACGGCACACGGTAAAGATGATCTTATTGAAGGCTTTGAGCATGTATCCAAGCCTTGGATTATAGGAGTCCAATACCATCCGGAACTTATGACAAGGGAGAATAAAGAGCAAATGAAGCTCTTTGAAGCATTTATACATGGGTGTACATCTTCATAATCCTCCTTGAGAAGCCTCGGAAACCGGGGCTTTTCTACTAGAAAAAGAAAACGTGTGTTTTGAAATGATTGACAGTTCATCGACAAAAGGGTAAGATAAAAGCAGGAGAGCAGGATTTTCAGGCCAATTGAGAAGGAGCAGTCAGGAGGGAAGCTATGGAAATGGTGGAGATTTTGAAAGCATTAGGTGATGAAACCCGAATGAGGATCATAAACTTAATTAAAGGGGAGCCGTTATGTGTTTGTGAAATTCAAGAGATCCTTGGAGTGTCACAATCAAATACCTCAAGACATCTAATCAAACTCAAAAACGCGAAACTGATACAAGGAGAAAAGCAAGCCCAATGGGTATACTATGGCCTTAATGAAGTGACGTTTCAAAAACACGGGTTTCTTTCAGAAATTCTTAAGGATTTCGACCAGTGCGCTGAGATGCAAAAAGATCTGGAAAAGCTGAACGAACTGGTTGAGAAAGGGATCACCTGTAATGATCTTATTTTAAAGGCAAATCAGTAAAACCGACAAGCGTTATGACATTATACATAAGCAGGGACTTTCTTAAGGGAATTTAAGAAAGTCTTTTTTTCGATTATTTCGTTGAAAGCTGAGGAAGAGTTAAAGAAAAAACGGGTATAAGGGTGCAATAATTAAAATCGGAAAGATTAATGATTTATTAGGAGAGGATTAATAATGACCATAAAAGCTGAAATTCTAAGTGTGGGAACGGAGCTGTTACTGGGTGATATCGTTAACACCAATGCCCGCTTCATCTCAAAAGGACTTGCTTCTCTGGGGATCCATCTTTACCGTCAGGGTGTTGTCGGGGACAATCCTCTCAGAATCAAAGAGGAAATCATCAATAGCCTGGAGCGTTCAGATCTTCTTATTATTACCGGAGGACTTGGACCCACCACTGATGATTTAACCCGGGAAGTTGTTGCGGAAACCTTAAACAGACCACTCATTCAAGTGCCGGAAATCCTGGAGGGAATACAAGCGTTTTTTAACTCCATTGGTGTGGAAATGGAAAAAAGCAATGTAAAACAAAGCTATATACCTCAGGGCGCTACCTGGCTTGAAAATAACAATGGAACATCGCCGGGCCTTATTGTTGAAGAAAAAGAAAAAAAAGTAATATTGCTTCCGGGACCTCCGAAGGAAATGGAACCGATGTTTGAGAAGCAGATCCTTCCTTACTTAAGCCGGTATGGATCCGGGATATTGAAGTCTAAGATTCTGAATGTTTTCGGTATCGGGGAAAGTACAATGGAGGCAAGGGTCGAAGATATATTGGAAGAACAGACAAATCCCACGGTTGCCCCCTATTGTATGGAACAAGGGCTGATTCTGAGGGTGACTGCAAAAGCGGAAAGCGAAGAGGAGGCGAACAGAGAAATTGCCGTTGTTGAAAAAAAGTTAAGAGAAAGGCTTGGGGAGTACATATATGGAGTCAATAATGAGAGCCTGGAAGAGGTTGTTGTTTCAAAATTAAAGCAATACAATGAAAGTATAGGGATTGCAGAATCCTGCACGGGGGGAATGTTAGCGGCAACGCTCACGGGAGTTCCCGGAGTTTCGGATTTGTTTCCATTGGGAATCACAACCTACAGTAATGAAAGCAAGGTAAAGATCTTAGGTGTTTCTGAAGAAACAATACGACAGAAAGGTGCTGTCAGTTCTGAAACAGCCATTGAAATGGCGAAAAGAATCAGAGCCCTGAGCAACACCACAATCGGAGTGGGAGTAACGGGAATTGCAGGACCTACAGGAGGATCAATAGAAAAGCCTGTTGGACTGATTTACATCGCTATTGATTATCGTGGCGAAATTCATCATATAAAAAAACAACTCTTCGGTAAAAGGAACGAAATTCGACGAAGAGCAACAAACCATAGTCTTGACCTCATAAGAAAAGTGGTGAAAGGATGAAAAAAACAGAAATCGCAATTATAGGTGGTGGTGCAAGCGGAATGGCGGCAGGAATTGCTGCCGCACAAAAGGGAAGGCAGGTGATTGTGGTTGAAGGACTTCCAAGAGTTGGGAAAAAACTTCTTGCCACCGGAAACGGACGATGCAACCTGACAAATCTTGGTGCTGATTATAGGGGATATCATGGAGAAAAACCGGAGTTTGTGAAAGGTGCTTTTGAGCAATGCAATGTGGAGGATACGCTGAACTTTTTCAGGATTTTGGGACTTGAGACCAAAGTGGAAGATGAGGGAAAAGTCTATCCCTGGTCTGATCAAGCAAACAGTGTCATCGATCTTATGCGTAATGAACTGGAAGCCTTATGCCAAGAGGTGATTACCGGGACTATGGTGACGGGATTGGAAAATACAGAAAAGGGATTTCTTCTTAAGACTGCATCGGGAGAGAGTATTAGCGCAGAAAAAGTGATAATCGCCACCGGAGGAAAAGCCGCACCCCATCTGGGCTCTTTGGGGATCGGTTATGATTTGGCAAAGGGCTTAGGCCACACGGTAACAGACCTTTATCCGGGGATCGTCCAGATAAAATGTGAGCATCCCCGCCTCAAATCCATTAAAGGGATTAAAATTCAAGGAGAACTCTCGTTATTCAAAGAACAGGAACTGATAAGAAAAGAGCGGGGTGAGATCTTATTCACAGATTACGGAATTTCAGGTCCCCCAACGCTGCAAGTCAGTCGGGGAGTTCATCAAAGAACTAGTGAAAACCTGCAAAAGTATATTCGTATTGACTCATTTCCAACACTTAACGAGGCGAAGCTTTATGAGACGGTGTGGATGATGGTGGGATTAGGCGGAAATAAGGCGATGGATCTGATCGTATCAGGAATTATGAATAAAGCCTTAGGGAGAGTCTTTCTAAAAGAAGCTGGGATTCATCCGGAGGAACCTGGCAGAAATCTTAATGAAGAGAAAGTGCAAAAATTGTGCAATATCATGAAAAGGTGGGACCTGAAAGTAAGCGGGACCCTTTCATGGAAAAACGCTCAAGTGACAATTGGAGGAGTTTCCACATCGGAAATCGAGGCAAAAACCATGGAATCAAAGCTTGTGAAGGGTATTTATTTCTGTGGAGAAATTCTGGATGTGGACGGTGATTGCGGAGGATACAATTTGCAATGGGCATGGTCTTCAGGGATCGTTGCAGGGGAAAAAGCTGCAAAAGAATGCATGCCTGACAAGTAACTCTGTCAGGCACGCATTCTTAAATCTAGTCTCCTTTGGGGATTTCCACGATAAAGTGATTACCATTTTCATTCACATCGACCTGGATACGTCCGTTGTTTCGTTCAATGAGCTCTTTAGCCATGTAAAGCCCGTATCCGCTTCCCTTGTCTTTAGTGGAGAAGCCCTTATCAAAGAGTTTATTCTGATGTTCTTTCGGGATCAGGGGATGGTTATTCGTAACCCTGAATCCGAAAAAGGCTTGGGTTTCGTAGATTTCAATGGAGAGGATCTTCTCCTTTTCATCAGTCCCCTCTAATGCTTCAACCCCATTTTTCACAATATTGGATAGTGATTTCACAAGATCATACAGATCTACGGTGAGAGAATCAGGCAGTTGGATGGTTTTAATATTCAGTTGTATGTCTTTTAGTTTTGTTTGCAGCACTGCATCATAAAGAACGGCTTCAATTTCAGGAATTCCAACCTCATAGGTGCTGTGTATCGTGGTTCCGTCTTCCGCGATTCGTTGAATATAGCCGATGGCGCGATCCTTATGATCAAGATGCAAAAGCCCCTGAATTACCTGAAGGTGGTTGGAAAAATCATGCTTGTACATTCGGAGCTTCTCATTCAGCTCTTCGCTTAAAGAGAGTCTGTAACTTGCCACTTCTTTTTGCGTTACAATGTTGGAGATAATAAAGATTTCAACAAAAATCCATATGGCCACTAATGTACTGATCAATGTAATTAAGTACAGGTTCATTCGCAATGGCTCTTGAATGGAGCGAGTTAGTGAGGATTGAGGAATGTTTGCCGTTAAAATGGCAGGCAGTTCCTCTAAGGGAAAACTATAAAACACTTGATTTTCATCATCGGATTGGAAGGAAGCATATCCTGCGGAGCGGGAATGTTCTCTTAATAAATCCTCGGGAAGCAACCCGGTCTGTCCATGATAAAAAGGACTGAAGTCATCGTACCACAAACTGATATTTCCATCTTCACCAATATAGACATGACGGTACAAATCAGCAAAAGCTTCATAATCTAAAGAAACAAACACATACCCCACAGTTCCCTCTATTTCCAAGTAAGGAATGCTTTGGACATAAACCAGTAGATTGTCCACGAGTCCTTCTTGTTCTTCCTCATTTACCGCATCATCCTCTGAAGGTTCTTCAGGAGAAAAAACCCAGTGATAGGGGACTGAATACCATCCATCTTCAAGGTTTTCTGCAAGAAGGTCAAGAAATAAACTGCTTCCCGTAAAAGAGTCTTCAAAAACCGGAGAGTTTCGAAATGCCAGTAAATCCTTCGTGATAATCGCGCTGTTGCCTATGTAAGAACTGGAATTTTCAATGGAGGAAATCTGACGGTCCATGTAATTGTGGAAGCCTTCCTGAGCCCGATCAACCATTGTTTCGTAATCTTCCAAACCTTTCTGAACACCAGGCTGATCTGCGAAGTCCTCAAGGTCATCTTTGATTGAAAGCAAGTTATCCTGAAGAGTCCGCCCTGTTCGCTCGACGGTTTCAACAATCCGTTCTTTTTGGTCATCTTCTATTGCTGAAAGGGTTTGCCGCTGGATAAAAAACACATTAAATAGAATCGGGATGTAGATCAATATCAGAAATAAGGCCAGTAAACGTACCTGCATCGGACGTTTTTCGTAGATTAAATAAAAAATCTTTTTCAAGTTTTCACCTCTATTCATAAGTTGAAGGGTTAACATAACACCCTTTTCTATAAGTAGTATATCGAAGCTAACGACATTATTCAACAATAATCGGGAAGCATATGAGGAAATGCTTCGAAAATCTTCAAGATTTGCTGCAAATAATGGGATTATAAGTCTATTCACCCCAATTGTGCACTATAAAGTTCAAAGAACAGAATATTTCAAAAGCCATAAAATCTTTTTTAAGAGATACAAAAATTAACACTGTAAAACAATGCGGATTTTTACTATAATAGAAGTACGTGCAAGTCATATTAAAAAACTTTCTATCATTGTTAAACGCATGACAATATAATATAAGGAGGAATGGAAATGACAAGAAAAAAGCAAACCATGGACGGAAATGCTGCAGCGGCATATGTATCTTACGCTTTCACAGAGGTAGCAGCAATTTATCCTATCACACCTTCATCGAACATGGCTGAGAATGTTGATGAATGGAGTGCTAACGGCATGAAAAACATTTTCGGACAAACAGTAAGGGTTTCCGAGCTTCAATCGGAAGCGGGGGCTGCGGGAGCAGTACATGGATCTTTACAGGGTGGAGCTTTAACAACGACTTACACCGCATCTCAAGGACTGTTGTTAATGATTCCCAACATGTATAAACTTGCAGGCGAGTTATTACCCGGAGTGTTTCATGTAAGTGCTCGAGCAGTTGCAGGACATGCACTGTCCATCTTCGGAGATCACTCAGATGTGATGGCAACGCGGCAGACAGGCTGTGCAATGCTGGCATCGGGAAGCGTACAGGAAGTAATGGATCTTGGAGGGATTGCTCATCTGGCGGCGATCAAGTCCAGTGTTCCTTTTGTTCACTTCTTTGACGGTTTCAGAACTTCCCATGAAATGCAGAAAATTGAAGTCATTGAATTTGATGAATTCGATAAATTAGTGGACAAGGAAAAAATCAAAGAGTTCAGAGACAAATCGTTAAACCCGCAAACTCCGGTTATACGAGGAACTGCACAGAATCCGGATGTTTTTTTTCAAGCAAAAGAAGCGTCGAATCCCTATTACACCAACCTTCCGGATGTTGTTAATGACTATATGGAAAAAATCAGTGAAATGACAGGAAGAGAATATAAACCATTTACTTACTATGGTGCAGAAGATGCGGAAAAAGTGATCATTGCTATGGGTTCAGTGACTGAAACGATCGATGAGACAGTCGATTATCTTATGGCAAAAGGAGAGAAAGTGGGAGTTATTAAAGTTCATCTCTATCGACCATTTTCTGCTAAATACTTTTTTAATGTATTTCCAAGCACAGCAAAGAAAATTGCGGTGATGGATCGGACTAAAGAGCCGGGAGCTTTAGGAGAGCCTTTATACCAGGATATTCAAAGCATTTTCTATAATCATGAAGAAAAACCGATGATCATCGGAGGACGTTATGGCTTAGGTTCAAAAGATACAACCCCAAGTCAGATTAAAGCCGTATTTGACAACCTTGATGCAGAAGAGCCTAAAAACAGCTTTACCATTGGAATTGTCGATGATGTAACGAATCTGAGCCTGGAGATGAAAGATCAGATTGTTACGGCACCGAAAGGAACCATACGCTGTAAATTCTGGGGCCTCGGATCAGACGGTACAGTCGGTGCAAACAAAGAAGCGATTAAAATCATCGGTGAGAATACAGACAAATATGCGCAGGCCTATTTTTCATATGATTCTAAGAAATCCGGCGGAGTGACAATTTCTCACCTTCGATTTGGAGACAAGCCGATCCGGTCCACTTATCTGATTGATGAAGCGGATTATATTGCCTGTCATAATCAGGCTTATGTGAATCAGTATGATCTGTTGAAAGGGCTGAAAAAAGGCGGGACATTTCTGTTGAACTGCCTATGGTCCAAGGAAGAACTGGATTCAAAGCTTCCTGCATCCTTAAAAGCATATATTAAAGAGAATGATATTCAGTTCTATATCATCAATGGAACTGACATTGCAAGAGACATCGGCCTTGGAAATCGAATCAATATGGTGATGCAGGCAGCATTCTTCAAACTTGCAGAAGTCATTGATGTAAACGAGGCTGTGGATTATCTCAAAAAAGCCATTGTGAAAGCATATGGAAGCAAAGGTGAAAAAGTCGTTGAAATGAATCAAAAAGCTGTGGACCAGGGAGTCAATGCTCTAGTGAAAATTGATCAGGACACCATTGAAAATTGGAACCTGGATGATCATAAAGAGGCAACTTCAAAAGGAAAGCCTGAATTTATCACAAACATTCTTGAGCCGATGAATGCACAAGAGGGAGACGCATTACCGGTGTCCACATTTGCTGATAAAGCCGACGGAACTTTCCCAATGGGAACCACAGAATATGAAAAACGCGGGATTGCAGTCAGTGTTCCAGAGTGGAAAAAGGAAAACTGTATTCAATGCAATCAATGTGCCTATGTCTGTCCCCACGCAGCGATTCGACCTTTCATCATCACTGAGAAGGAACGTGAGAATGCTCCGCAGAGCATGGAAACTTTAAAAGCTATGGGGAAAGAGTTTGCAGGGTATGAATACAAAATCCAAGTGACACCTCTGGACTGTACAGGATGCGGAAACTGTGTTGAGGTTTGTCCCGCACCGAAGGGTAAAGCTCTGATCATGGAAGCAATGGAGGGGCAGGCAGCCAAGGAAAAAGACAATTTTGATTATTTGATGACTTTGGAAAACCGGGCGAAATTAACGAACACGGAAAATCTTAAGGGATCTCAATTCAAACAGCCGCTGTTCGAGTTCTCCGGTGCCTGTGCAGGTTGTGGTGAAACTCCATATGTAAAACTTATTACGCAGCTGTTTGGTGATCGAATGGTGATTGCAAATGCCACCGGTTGTTCATCAATCTATGGAGGAAGTGCACCTTCCGTTCCATACACCACAAACGAAGACGGGTTTGGGCCGGCATGGGCCAACTCGCTGTTTGAAGATAACGCAGAGTATGGTTACGGTATTCATTTGGCAAACCTTCAAATCCGGGATAAAATCCAGGACCTGATGGAAGAAGCCAATGTTTCTGATGAGCTCCAGGCGAGTTTCGACAAATGGATTGAAAACAAGTTGAACGCCAAAGGTTCGAAGGAAGCAACAATTGAGATGCTGCCACTTCTTGAAAAAGAGAAATCCGTTCCTGAAGTTCAAGAGATTCTTGATAAGAAAAAATACCTAGTTAAGAACTCTCAGTGGATCTTTGGTGGAGACGGATGGGCTTATGACATCGGATATGGCGGACTTGATCATGTGATCGCATCTGCGGAAGATGTAAATATTCTCGTAATGGATACAGAAGTGTACTCCAACACGGGCGGTCAATCCTCAAAAGCTTCTCCAACGGCATCAGTGGCAAAATTTGCTGCATCCGGTAAAAAGACCAAGAAAAAAGACCTTGGACTAATGGCAACCAACTATGGTTACGTGTATGTTGCTCAAATTGCCATGGGAGCTGATAAGAATCAGGCACTGAAAGCCATTAAGGAGGCAGAAGCATATCCGGGACCATCAGTGATTATTGCGTACTCTCCTTGCGTTGCTCATGGAATTTCAACAGGTATGGGAACTACACAAAAACAGCAGAAAGAAGCAGTGGATGCAGGTTACTGGCACCTATACAGATTTAATCCCGAGCTGAAGAAGCAAGGAAAGAATCCTTTTGTTCTTGATTCGAAAGAGCCAACGAAATCCTTCAGAGATTTTCTGATGAGTGAGGTTCGTTATTCATCATTAACAAAGACATTCCCTGAAGTTGCGGATGATCTTTTCAAGAAATCGGAAGAGGACGCAAAAGAACGATATCAAAACTACAAACGATTGGCAGAGAACCAGTAAAGAATTTTCAAGAGCAGGGATCGGAAAACTCCGGTCCTTGCCTTTTTTTTTGAGAAAGGCTAAAATAAGGGAAAGAGTCGGAAGAGCAGGTGGAGAAGCAATGGATGAACGAAGAGGAAAGACAAAAATTCAAATAGCGAGAGACATACTTCTTGTAGTTGTACTTACTGTTTTTGCGGCACAGCTACGGGTGCATCCATTTGATACAACCTTTCGAATCGGCCTGGGGGTCATCGTTTTTGCTCTCGGATGTCTTTATAAAAGGGAAATGCCCATATTTTTGACTGGGATTTTAGTCTCAGTGGCAACACTTGCATTTCGCACATCCATCTCTCTTTGGACACAGACAGCACCTTTGTCGGAAGCAGTCCTGATTCACCTTCCGGGCTCCCTGTATTATACTTTTTTTGCGATTATTCTCGTTCTGATCAAAGTCAGGGAATTGGAATATCAACCTTTGAAAAGAGGGGTTTTATTGGGGCTCATTGATTTTTCATCAAATGTTTTTGAAGTGGGTCTCCGGTTTTTTATTGTTGAAGAGTTGACCGGGATTGATTCGTTTCCCACTCATCTTCTGAGTTTTCTGGTCGTAGGATTTTTACGGATGTTTTTTGTGACGGGACTCTATGCAACCGTCCAAAACCAGAGACTCCGCTTGATTAGGAGAACAGAAAATAAACGATTCGAAGAGCTGGTCCTCTTAACAAGTTCTCTTCAGGCGGAAGTATTCTATATCCAAAAATCCTCCGGAGATATGGAGGATTTGACGAAGGAAAGCTATGAAATATACAAGGCATTAATGGAAAAAGGCGAAAGAGAGCTTGGGAAAAAAGCTCTGTACATTTCGAGGATGATGCATGAGGTAAAGCATGATTATACAAGAATCAATACTGGATTAAAAAAGCTTTTGAAGCCTCCGGAACGGTCTGACTATGTCTTCTCTGAACTTGTGGACTTATCGATTAAAGTACATAAGGATTATAGCGAAGAGATGGAAAAAAATATTCTCTTTAATAAAAAACTGCTGACGGATTTTCGACCGAAGGCTCCCCTTGTTTGGACATCGATTCTGAACAATTTGATGGCAAATGCCGTGGAAGCCATTTCGTCGAAGGGAAATATCTTAATCTCTTTGTCGAAGGAAGGATCAAAGCTTACCTTTTCGATTGAAGATAACGGAGAAGGAATGGATCCGAAGGATCTTGACCACATATTTATTCCAGGATTTTCCAACAAGCTGGATCATTCCTCAGGAACATTTTCCAGCGGCCTTGGACTTTCCCATGTGGAGAATCTCGTGCAGCACTTTAACGGAGAGATTACAGTTTCCAGTGAGAAAGGAAAGGGCAGCAGGTTTGAGATCATGGTAGAGGAAGATGTTATCACGAAGGGGGTGACTCAATGAAGGGTGGATATCGAGTATTAATTGTGGATGACGATCCAGGTGTAAGAAGAATGTTAGCAAAGATCATCGAGGAAGAAGAACTGGCTTTGGTGATCGGTGAAGCGGAGAATGGGGTGGAGGCTGTGGAGTTGGCCTTTGATCTTGATCCGGATCTTATTATGATCGACTTGCTCATGCCTGAATTAGATGGAATAGAAACCATTAAAAAGTTGAAATCCAAAGGATTTTCAGGAAGCTTTATTCTTCTTTCGAAAATTACAGATAAGATGATGGTAAGAGAAGCATATCAAGCAGGGGTGGAATTTTATATTCATAAACCGATTAATCGAGATGAAGTGTGTTCAGTTGTTGAAAAGATTTTACGCTATCAGGGGATGGAGAAAACATTTAAAGGAATACAGAGTTTCCTGAACAACCAGCAAAGTTCCTCTGTAATCGAGCATATACAAAAAACAGTCACTCACTCCAAAGCTGATTCAGCCCAAAAGGCACGAGTTGTAGCTGAAAATATCGTAATGGATTTAGGCATCTTAAGTCAAAGCGGGAGCAATGATATCCTGGAGGCGATGGAAATTCTCTCCGGATTAAAGGACAATGAAGATATTAAATTATTACAAAATCTGAAAGTACTTTATCAAAAAATTGGAGAAAGCTATAATAACAAAGGGGTTGTTGACATTGCTTCGGGTGAAAAAGCCATTGAAAGACGGATCAGAAGAACGGTCGAGTATGCTCTCAACAATTTGGCTAATCTGGGGATTGAAGATTATTACCACCCCAAATTTGAGAGATTCGCCCATCGGCTCTTTGATTTTTCCACAATCAGGGAAGAGATGCAAAGAATCCAGAAAAAAACTGATAAGCGGCCAAAGTTAAATGTTAAACGGTTTTTAGAAGGCCTGTTGCGGGAAATAAAACAGGAAGAAACAGGTATATTCAGATAATTATAATTATTTCAAAAACCGATAGTAGGATTCTGTCGGTTTTTGTAGTTTTTGAGAACCTGGTCCGTATAATCATACTAGCCCATAAAAAATGGATGGGCGAAGTTGATAAAATTTTAAGGAGGAGTGTAATTCATGAAAAAGAGTAAAATTTTTGTTGTACTGTTAATCAGTGTATTCGTACTTTCATTATTCATGGTCGGCTGTGGAAATGGCAACGGCGATGAAGAAAACGGTGAGCCGGGCGGTGAAAGACCTGAGCGGCTGGCAGTTGCAACCGGAGGAACAACCGGAGTGTATTATCCTCTAGGTGGAGGAATTGCCAACATTATTTCTGAAAATGTTGATGGTGTCACTGCAAATGCAGAATCAACAGGTGCATCAGTAGAGAACGTAAATCTTCTCAGTGATGGCGATGTAGACTTTGCAATGGTTCAAAATGACATTGCCTATTATGCTTTTAATGGAGAGGAAATGTTTGATGATCAGGATCCTATGGAAAATCTGCGAGGAATTGCAACTTTATACCCTGAGACAATCCAAATTGTTGCAGATGCAAATGCGGGAATTAATTCCATTGAAGATCTTGTAGGAAAAAGAGTAGCAGTAGGAGCTCCCGGAAGTGGAACGGAAGCCAACGCGAGACAAATTTTAGCGGCTCACGGAATTTCTTATGATGACTTTACGGCAGATTTCCTTTCTTTTGGTGAAGCAGCAGATAATCTAAGAGACGGAAACGTTGATGCAGCCTTTGTTACAGCAGGAACTCCGACAGCAGCGATTACAGACCTTTCTACTCAGCATAATGTTATATTGCTTTCTATGGATCAGGATAAAATTGATGCATTGATTGCTGATTATCCATATTATGCACAAGTTGAAATTGCGGGAGGAACCTATAGAAACCAGGACGACGATGTTACAGCCGTTGCAGTAATGGCAATGCTGGCAGTGAGAGCAGAGCTTGACGACGACTTAATTTATGATATTACAGAAGCAATTTTTACTAACTTAAATGTTCTTGCAAACCAACATGCAAGAGGGGGAGATGTTACATTGGAAGGAGCTTTAGATGGAATGTCCCTTGAAGTCCATCCGGGAGCTCAAAGATACTTTGACGAGCAATAAACAGCGACAATGAAACTTCAAATTTTTCAGGATAAGGTATCGCCTCGGCGATACCTTACCCTTCTTAAACAAAAAAGGGTAATCCCTTTTCTTCTTATGTTTGCAGCTTTTTTGCTGGCTTATGTGCTTTGGCCGGTGATGGTCCTCAGTATTACATCTGAAGAAGGAACAGTTCTTCTGCTGCCGATTGACAAAGAGGAAGAATTTTCAATGATTTATACCCATTCGGTGGAAAAAACAGATGTGGAAGATGTGTTTACGATGAATCAACAGAAAGAAATGGTTTTAATTCGCACTGAATATGAGTCCTTTGGAGCCGGTCTTCCTACAGAATCTTATGGAGATTTCCGAAAAGTCGGGAAGCGCTATATAAATGATGGCATCAACGAAGTTATCGACTCTTTCAATTTGCGGGTCGGAAGAGTTGCAAATCATCGGATAAGAGATTCTAAAGGGAATACGATCGAATTAATTCAACACTTTGAAGCGGGAGACTCCGCCAGGATTGAGATAAAAAAGGTTTCAAGGTTTGAAACCTGGCAGTACTGAAAGGAGGAAGCACTTTGACAAATGATAAACAAAAACGAATTCAAGATCAGGCTGAAGTGGAAATTAACGTCGAAGAGAAGCTGGCAGAACTGGATCAGTCCTCAAACGTTAGGAAGCTGGCCGGGAATCTGGGAAAGGTTATCACTTTAATCGCAATTGTGATGTCATTATTTCATTTATATACTGCAGGCTTTGGAATTCTATTGGCAATGAAACAAAGAGCGATGCACTTAATGTTTGTTTTTGTCCTTGGTTTTTTGATGTATCCTGCCAGTAAGCGGTTTGACAAAACAAAAATTCAGTTTTTTGACTGGTTTTTAGCCGGTGGAGGGATTATCGTCACCGGATATATTCTGATGTTTTACGAAGAGCTGGTTCGTCGTGGAGGGCGACCGACCTCTCTTGATATGGTAATGGGAGTTATTGCAATTATTTTGGTTTTAGAAGTTACCAGAAGAAGCATCGGGCCACAGCTTCCAATTATTGCTACAATTTTTCTGATTTATACCATTGTGGGACCCTATATTCCCGGAATTTTGGGGCATCGGGGTTATTCTGTTCAACGACTGGTAAACCAGATGTATATGACAACAGAAGGGATTTTTGGCACACCCTTGGGGGTATCGGCAACCTTTGTTTTTATGTTTATCCTCTTCGGTTCTTTTTTGGAGATCACAGGAGTCGGGCAGTTCTTCATTGATGTTGCCTTCGCAGCTGCAGGGACTCGAAAAGGCGGACCGGCAAAAGCTGCGGTAATTGCCAGCGGATTTATGGGTTCAATCTCCGGAAGCTCCATTGCCAATACCGTTACAACGGGAGCATTTACTATTCCCCTGATGAAAAAAGTGGGGTATGAGCCGACCTTTGCAGGTGCGGTTGAAGCCGCTGCATCCACCGGAGGACAAATTCTTCCCCCGATCATGGGAGCTGCAGCATTTATAATGTCAGAGTTTACAGGAATTCCATATATTCAGATCATTGCAAGCGCAGTTGTACCTGCATTGCTTTACTACTTGGGAGTAATCACCATGGTTCATCTCCAAGCCTCCAAAAAAGGACTGGTGGGGATGAAAAAAGAAGATCTGCCGGTCTTCAAGACGGTTTTCCTTGAAGGGTTTCATCTTCTGATTCCTTTAGTGGGTGTTGTTTTTCTCCTGATTCGTTTTACACCCTTAAGAGCCGCATACTGGTCAATAATTATTGCCATGGCAGTAAGCATGTTACGGGCACACACCCGCATCGGTATCAAGGACATTCTTTCTGCACTTGAAGAAGGGGCAAAAAAAGCCATCGGTGTTGCAGCAGCATGTGCATGTGCGGGACTAATTGTAGGAGTAGTGACTCTAACCGGGTTAGGGCTTACTTTTGCAAATCTGATTGTCAATCTTGCCGGAGGATTGCTGCTTCCCACCTTATTCCTTACCATGATTGCCTCAATAATCTTAGGACTCGGTTTACCGACGACGGCAAAGTACATTGTTTTAGCAACAATGGCAGTCCCTGCTCTTCTTGAACTGGGTGTTCCTTTGCTGGCAGCCCACTTGTTTGTATTATACTTTGGAGTTATAGCAGACGTTACTCCTCCGGTTGCTCTCGCAGCATATGCCGGTGCAGGAATCGCCGGAGGCGACTCATTTAAAACCGGAATACAGGCGTTGAAGCTTGGTTCGGCAGGTTTCCTGATTCCTTATATTTTTGCGATGAGTCCCGAGCTGCTTTTAGTGGACGTAACCTTTTTCGAAGCAGGACTGGCAATTATCACAGCCTGTCTTGGGGTCGTAGCATTTGGATCAGCAGTACAAGGCTATTTACTGACAAACACCAAGATTTATGAACGGATAATGTTCCTCATATCGGCACTATTGCTTATCCATCCGAATAAACTTGTGGACTTGGCAGGCTTTGGAATTCTTGTAGTCGCTGTTATTCTTCAAGTTGGGCGAAGTCGTTCACAAAAAAACAATCCGGTGGAGGTCAGCTCTTAAATCATCTTAAACCATAGAAGGAAGGGGACTGGTAACCCGGTCCCTTTTTAAAGAACAGGAGGTGTCTTGATGGAAGCATTAATGCCGGATCTTAAGGCGGTTTTCCGGGAAATCGAAGAGGTAATTACGAAAGATGAGGGACAGAGGGGAATCTCCAATCTGGTTCCATCAGTCGAGGATCTGTTTAAAGGCACCCGAAGCCTTCAGGAGGGAAGTAAAATCCTTTTACTGACAGGGTTTACTGTACCGGAATGCAAAGCAGGGGAAAGTGACGGACCCCTGGGAACAATTTCTCTTGCCAAAGCCTTGGAAGACATTGGGAAGGAAGTAAGGATTGCCACTGATATTTACTCGAAAAGAATTATGGAAGGGCTTAGAGCTGAAAAAAATATTATTGGCCCAATTGAAGTATTTAACATTCAAGTAGAAAAAAAAGAGCTGGTCAAACTCCTGGACTCCTTTCAGCCTTCCCACATTATCGCCATTGAACGACCCGGGAAAGCCAGCAATGGTCGTTACCATTCAATGCGTGGTGAAGACATTAGCGCTTTTGTAGGCGATCTGGAGCCGATTTTTGATCTGGCAAAACAAAGGAACATTCCCACCATCGCCATCGGAGACGGTGGAAACGAGATGGGAATGGGCAAAATCAAGGAGAAAGGGCAAAAAGTCATTCATTTGGGTGAAAAAATCTTTGCGACATCTCAGAGTGACTACCTCATTCTTTCCGGAGTATCCAACTGGGGTGCCTATGGAATCGTTGCGGGGCTTTCTTTGTTAAGCGGAGTCGATCTTCTTCAGGAAGAAACAGAAGAGGTCCGGTTGTTAAAATCATTAATTGAGCTTGGCGGTGTAGATGGCTGCAGCAAGAAAAGAGAAATGACCGTTGACGGCTTAAGTCTGGGAAGCAACCTGGACGTCATTGTTCAATTAAAAAAGATCATTGCAAAAACCCTTGGATAAGGGTTTTTTTATTTGAGCGGGGTATAACATATATAGAGGTAAAGAACGGGGTGAAAGGTGGAGTTTGAAATGATCGGTTTAGCATTGGAGGGAGGGGGCACTCGAGGGGCATATCAATTTGGTGCATGGAAGGCCTTCAGGAAATTAGGAGTGGAGTTTGATGGAATAGTGGGAACCTCCATTGGAGCACTTAACGGAGCATTAATGATTCAAAATGACTTTGAACGTGCCCATGAAATATGGTCTGAAATTGCACCTGAGAAGGTTATGAGAATTGACCCTGAAGTCTATGAATTGATCAAGCAAAGCGGTTTGAATTCCGAAAAATTCGGAATCCTGAAAGAACAGTTTCAAACGGTATTTCATGATGCGGGAATTGACATCTCACCATTAGAGAAAATGATCCGGGAATGCACCAAAGAGGACCTCATACGTAAATCAAAGAAAGATTTTGGAATTGTCACTGTTTCTCTCACGAATTTTAAGCCTTTAGAGCTGTTTAAAGAAGATATCCCATATGGAAAGATGGCAGATTACCTCTTGGCGACTTCCTATCTCCCGGTTTTTAAGACCTCAAAACTGGATGGAAAGACTTTTTTAGATGGAGGCTTTTATAACAATCTTCCGATTAATATGCTGCAAGAGAAAAAGTATGAGAAAGTCATCGCTGTCAGACTGATGAGTCGTGGTCCGGTTCGTATCAATAAAACCGCTAAAACTGATCTGTTAATGATTGAGCCCAAGCAAGACCTGGGAAAAATATTGGATTTTTCCAGGGAAAAGGTGGACTATAATATTCAACTGGGATACTTTGATACCTTAAAGGCATTAAATAAGCTAAAAGGAAAAAACTATTATATAGAGGGAGGAGTTAAAGAAGAGCAGTCGATATATTTCTTTTTGCAACTTAGTGCAACCTGTGTAAAGGAATTAGGGGATATTTTAGGAATCAAAATCAGAGAGCCCAAGAACCGGGCTCTGATGGAAGAAATCCTTCCGAAAATTGCAGAACTTATGCAGTTAAATGGGAATTGGACGTATGAAGAGCTTCTATTAAGAATTTTTGAAGAGATGGCAGCATATAAGAAAATTGAGGTATTTCATATCTATACTCCGGAGACATTGGTGGAGAGGATTAAAAGAAAAGATGTGCCAATGGAAAAGGAAACAGAAATTGAATTTCTAAAAAGCGAAATTTTTCTGCGTTTTAACAAAGAAAAGAGGGTGGAGGAAGTGATTAAAACCATGCTCAGAGAAAAATGGAGCTGGTGATCTATGCAGATATTTTGAGCTGTTACAACGTGCTTCACTTTAATGGTGATTGACTTAAGTATTTTTATCATTTTAGAGAAATACAATCCGCACAGACTTTTGCATAGAAAAAAGCTCATATCCGGAGATGACAACTCTGGAGATGAGCTTCTTTTGATCCATGGACTATTTAACTTCGATTTTTTTACTGTTAATCCATAGGCCATGGATATTACAGTAGCTGATTGCATAGACAGTACCGGATTTCTTTAGCTTCACAGAAGTAAGCCCCGTGGGTTCGGTAAAATTATCGCTTTCTCCGTGAGCGGAAAAATTGAAGTTGGCCAATTCGATGGGAAACTTTGCTCCATCAGGATGAAACATCACTTTGAACCATGCAATATAGTGTTCAAAAGTATTGGGATGTCCGATGGCATCGCCGATAGAAACTTTCAGGTCAAACTTCTCATCAGCCTGTACACTCTCAGGGGCATGTATCACCGGTACATGTTTTTCACCCTTCCAATCGCCTGTTTGAAAAAACGTTCCAAATCCTTCCATAGTTAAAACCCTCCTATTAATTAATTAAATATCGAACACGTCATAGTATATATAACCAAATTCAAGGGAATATAACAGGATTTTCATGGAAAGAAGGAGATTACGCTGATAATGCCGTTCCTTTTCGCATTTCCTTCAAAATGGTTTGAACTTGTGGAACTTGAAGAAGAGCAATAATGATCAGCAACTCCATGCCGATATAGGAGCCGTTATAGGTAAGTGAATAAATGTAATCATTCATTCCTTCAGGAGTGAATTCTCTGAAAAAAACGACACCGGATAAAAAGCTCATAAGCAGTCTTCCGGTTCCGCCGACCAATGCACTGGTCCAAAGAGGCTTTTTAATAAGCCCGGCGAGACCGACAGCCCCATAGGCTAGAGGATAATCCAGTACGACCTGGAGCCAATGAATCATATAGGGATCTTGAATTAAGTTCAAAAACCCTAAGGAAATTCCTGCTAAAATCCCTGCAATCGGACCGAAGGCCACTGCAAAAATAATAAGAGGGAGCATTCCAGCTAATGTGACACTTCCTCCCTGCGGCATCCGAAAGAGTCGAATATAGGAAAGAACAAAGGATAGAGCAACACAAAGACTCCCATAAACCAGGACCTTTGTATTGAGCAATGTTCCTCCCTGGGTTGCTCTTTTTCGACGAAGAAAAAATAAAAAAAGAGGGATGAGGAGCATGATTCCTAAAATGACCCAGACATTAAAGGATATTTGGTGCAGACGAATTTCAAAATTCTCAAACATAAAGACACATCCTTTCGAATATTATTTTACATACGATAATAGGATGCAAAAAAAGGGTGAACGGAAACCGTCACCCAGTCAACGCTTCCCTACGCAGGTTCTAACCTACAGGTTTAAAGGGTTGGAGAAATCCTCTCAGCCAATGGCACCCCTAGCAATCGTATTCTGTTTTCAGTGAAAGTATACCATAGTGTGGGCAAAAAGAAAACACTGTAGTATAATGAAAAAGGAAAATCGAAATACGAAATATCAGGGGGTCGAAAAATGCCTAAAACCCAAGAGGAAAAAGAGATTCGGAAGAAGATTTTAGGGATGATTCTTCCGATAACCGGGGAAAACCTGTTGCAAATGAGTGCAGCATTCATAACCATGGCGATGATCGGCCGTTTGGAACCTCACATGATCGGTGCGGTTGGAATTGGGCTTCGAGTTTTTAAAATCGTTTGGGCACTTCTTCGTGGAGTGATTACGGGAACTACGGTGTTTGTCGCTCAAGCCTACGGTGCAGAAGATTATGGAAAACTGAAACTCGTGGTTATACGTTCCTTTTTCTCGATTCTTCTCATCACTGTCATTTTACAGCAATTAATCTTCTGGAACGTAGAAAGCCTCATGAAATTTTTTGGTGCATCGGGGGCATTGTTGGAAGAGGGAATACCTTATCTTCAAATTCTAACCATAGGGATTCCATTCTTAGGGATTATGTTAGTGGTGGCGGGGGTACTTCAAGGGATGGGAAATGCAAAAACACCGATGAAGGTTGCCGCTATTATGAACGTGATCAATGTAGCGGTGAGTTATCTGCTGATTTTCGGGATGGGACCGATTCAAGGACAGGGTGTCATTGGCGCAGCCTGGGGAATGATCATCGCTCAAACCGTGGCAGGTTTTCTAGGGATATATATTCTATTCAATAAAGATGGAATTTTAAGGGGAACGGTATCGAAAGCACTCTTTTCCATGAAACTCCCAGACATTTGGCCAATCTACAGAGTCGGTTTGCCGACTGCAATGGAATCTGTTTTTTGGCAACTATCTTCAGTCATACTGACGATTGTGATCCTTTCCTACGGAGACTTAGCCTTCGCCTCCTATCAACTGGGCCTTCAGGCAGAAGCGATCTCCTATATGCCTGCGATGGGTCTTGGAGTCGCTGCAACAGCTTTTGTGGGTCAGGCACTGGGAGCGAAAGATCCTGAATTGGCAAGAAAATATTTAAGGGAAATTATCAAGGGGGGAATTTTGATTACGGGAATCAGTTCCTGTATACTGATTTTTTTACCCCATCAGGTAATGAGATTACTGACTCCGGATCATCAAGTGATTGAAACTGCAGTATGGTATCTGATCTTCATGGGATTGGTTCAATTACCTCAAAACCTTGCAATGATTCTGAATGGAGCATTAAGGGGTGCAGGACACTCCCGGGTTCCAATGATCGTTGCGGGTTTCGGCATATGGGGAGTGCGCGTGCCTCTTGCTTTGATTTCAGCCTTTCTTTTTAAGATGCCCTTGATGTATATATGGTTAGCAATCTCTTTGGATCTTATCCTGCGATTCATATTAAGCTTAGTGCTCTATAAACGGAAAAACATTTATCAGGGAAAAACTCTTATTGAACAAACACCGATTGTAAAAGAAAAACCGGAACCCTCTGCTTCCTAACTCATAAGGCTGTTGGTTATCACCATCAAAACCATCGGTGGCTTCAGGAGGAAGATCTTTGTTAAAAGAAAGAAAACCTCCGGTAAAATGGCAAATTGAATATAAGGATTCCTTATATACAACAACAACTCTTATGGCTGAAAGCCAATAAAATCATTGCTTTCAGCCTTTTTTAAGGATACAATAAATACAACCTTTTAATATTTTTTTAACAAAGGTTGTCCGAAAAATCACAATGTAAGTATTAAATCTAAAGGAGGAGTTGTACATGAATTTCAGAGGGAACAAATTATTAATGCTTCTTATGGTGCTGTTATTATCATTAGCACTTGTTGCAGGATGTGGGGGAGACAATGGTGAGGAGCCGGCAGATGAGCCCCAGGAAGATAATGAAGAAGTGGTTGAAGATGATGACGATGATGAAGATGATGCCGATGAAGGGGAAGAGGCAATTGATCCGGATGAGTTGATTAATCGTGTAACGAGAGCGTACTTTGACTCGATTACAATGGAGAGCAGCACGTGGAACATGATGCCTTTTGATGTTGCTTTAGAGAACATTGAAAACAATCCTGATGACTACTTTGTAGTAGATATGCGGGGAGCAGATGATTATGCAGGAGGCCACTTCCCGGGAGCTGTGCATATCCCATACAATCAAATGGCAGATCAAATGGACCGATTACCAGCAGAAAAAACCATCTTAGTCTATTGCTTTACAGGACAGACTTCAGGACAGGCAATAGCTGCAATGCAATTGATGGGATTTGATGCCATCTCATTACAAGGTGGAATGAACTTCGGATGGGCTGCACTTGAGCTCGATGATGATCTGCTTGAAACTGAAGGAACGGATTTGCCGGAGGCAAGTAACGAATGGAACGAGGAGCAGGAAATTCTGATTGTTGAGATCCACAAACACTTTACTCAAGGAACGAACTATATTGTCCGACCTGACGATGAACTTCTGGAAGCTCTTGAAGGGGATGTTGCGGTTCTTGACATTCGAAATGACGAAGTATTTGAAGAAGGACATATCGAAAATGCTTTCCTAATTCCTTTTGCAGAGATTGGAGAGCGAATGGATGAAATACCAAATGATAAGCCTGTATACGTTACCTGTTTCTCAGGACAGACTGCGGGTCAGGCGATTCTTAATCTTCGACTGAATGGAATTGAAGCATATTCGATTTATCGTGGTATGCGTGGATGGACAGGAGAAGAAATGCCGGTAGTTACTCCATAGATTAGAGAGAAGATTTAATAAGAACTGAAGAGTTCATAAGGGAAACCCTGTTTTGGGTTTCCCTTTTCTTTATGATGCAAAAACATTTTTCTTCTTTTCGGCATGAATTTCTGGCTCGTCTTCAATCACTTTTTTCTCCCATTTACGGGACAGATAAATTCCGAATCCGATGATGCATATAATGAAGTTGCTCAATACCATGGAATACCAGATAGCATCGGCTCCAAGATCCGTAAGTCTACCGAAAAGATAAATCATTGGAATTCGAAGACCCCAAAGGCGAAACATATTAATAAACATTGCATACATTGTGTGCCCGGAGCCTTGGAAAAGGCCATTTAGAATTTGAAAGATCCCCATTAACGGGATGGATAAGGAGATCAGTTGAAGATAATCTGTTCCCAGAGCAATAACCACGGGGTCTTCTGCAGCAAAGATTCTTATAATATCCTCTGCAAGTAAAAAAGCGATGAAACCACCTATAGCCATAAACACTGTGGACATGAGAATGCTGATTTTAAAAGTTGAACGGGCTCTTAAGATCTGATCCGCACCGAGATTTTGACCGACAATCGGAGCGACCGCATTACCGATTCCCATAGCAGGCATCATCACAACGCTATTAATACGGTTTCCGATTCCAAAGGCAGCGAGAGCCGAGTCGCCATAACTGAGTACAAACATATTCAGTACGATAAATCCGAATGCAGCGGCGGATTGACCGATTGAAGCGGGTAATCCGACTTTGATAATTTTCCGGAGCATTGTCAAATCAGGACTCAGGTACTTCTTACGTATAATAATTCCATCTTTACGCATAAACAGTGTATAGATGCCATAACCGACAAAGATTGCTCTTGAAATCAGAGTAGCAATCGCTGCTCCCCGGATCCCCATGTATGGAATTGGACCGAGGCCAAAAATAAATACCGGGGACAGTACAATATTCAGGAGGGATCCGGCGACATTTAAGATCATGGGGGTGAAGGTGTTTCCCTGTCCCTGCATAATCGCATTATATACAATAAACATAAATATCACCGGCATCTCCAAAAACATGATACTCAAATACTGGGAGCCGTAAAGATGGACGTTTCCGGTTCCTCCCATTAAACTGATCATATGGGGAGTGAAAAAATAGCCAAGTAGTCCTAAGAATACTGACAGCACCAGAAGGAAAGAAAAGAGTTGAGATGCCACTTTATTCGCTTGATCTTCCTGATTTGCACCAATGTATTGAGAAATTAAAGAAGTTCCGGCAATATTCATGCCCATAGCGATGGACAGGATTAAAAAAATCACAGGAAAAACCAATGTCATTGCAGCGACTTCCTCAGAACCTAAACGGCTAACCCAATAGGTGTCGGATAAATTATACAAGGTTTGGATGAAGTTATTGAACATGATGGGAGCGGCAAGGCTGATGAGAATTTTAGGGATCGGCCCCTTTAGTATTTGTTCTTTTTTTTCTTCAAAATTCATGGTAAGCTCCTTTTTAATTGTTTCGACAATCTAAATAGATTATACCATTAGGGAAAGAATTAATAAAGGAAAAACGAAAAATGGAGTTACCCACAATATAATGTGCATACTGGGGATAAACCACCTAAATGTAGTGGAACATTTTTTCGAGTTATCCACAGGAGATGACGACATAAGAAGGAATTTACTGCTATAATAGAGCAAATAAGGGTATAATGGTTATGAGCACTGACTAAAAAAAGAAAGGGTGGAGCATTTGAGAGGAACAAAGCTCGCTGATCAGATCATAAAATTAATGAAGGATGGAGAAAAAACACCGAAGGATATGAAATTAGGCGTAGAGATTGAGCATATTGTTGTGAATAAAAAGGATTACTCCAGCGTTACTTACTACGGAGACAATGGAATAGAAGGGCTTCTAAAAGAACTTCTAGCAAAGGGAGACGGATATCAGGGGGTCTATGAAGACGGTTACGTCGTCGGTTTAAAAAAAGAGGACATTGATATCACACTGGAACCGGGAGGACAATTGGAATTTTCTACCCGACCGTGTAATAAAATTTCCTATCTTCAAAAGAACTATGAAGAGTTTCTTGAAGAAATTGATCCGATTTTAAAACAGAAAGATCAAAAGCTCCTTGGAATCGGTTATCACCCAGTCACTAGAATATCAGAGATTCCCTTTAATCCCAAAAAACGTTACCAATGGATGTCAAAGTATCTTCAATCAAAAGGAAATTGTGCTTTAAACATGATGAAAGGGACTGCAGCTTTGCAGGTTACAATCGATTATATGGATGCAGGGGATTTTTCGAAGAAATTCAGAGTGGCCAACTTTTTAACACCTCTTCTCTATCTTTTTAGTGATAATGCTCCGTTTTTCGAAGGAGAGTTTTATGAGAAGCAGGGTCTTCGTGCAATGATTTGGGAAAATACGGATAATGACCGGTCAGGAGTTGTCCCAAGTGCAATGAATAAAAGATTTACCTACAGTGACTACGCTGAGTATCTAATAGAAGTGCCTGCAATATGCATAAAAAAAGAAGGTGTTTTGGAAAGCTCAGGAAGCAAGACAATAAAAGAAATCTATCAAAGTGAAGAGAAAATCGAAAAGGAGGAAGCAGAGCACCTGATGACGATGGTATTCCCGGATGTAAGATGCAAAAATTTTATTGAGATCAGAGCTGCAGATGCTATGCCGAAAAAAGAATTGTTTGCTTATGTAGCTTTTTTGAAAGGGCTATTTTATAATCAAGAGAGCTTGAACATCTTGTACGAGCTTTCTTTAGACTATTCCATAGAGGATGTGATTAAGGGAAAACATGAAATGATGAGGATGGGATTTGAGGGGAGATACTGTGGCGAATCCTTTAAAGAGCTGGGGAGCAAATTCATCGGAATGAGCAAATGCGGTTTAGGGAGTGAAGAAAGAACTCTTCTGGAACCTCTTGAAGAACGGGTGAGACGAGGAAAAACACTTAGTCAGGAATTAAAGGAAGAATGTAAAGAAGATAAAATTAAAGGGTTGCAGCGGCTAGAAATAAAGCCGTATCATGCATAAGGAGGAATTAATATGTTATCCCATGAGCTGAACAATCGTTACAAACAGGATGTCCTAAGGAATCCCCAGGGTCATCTGCAGTCCTATAGAGAAGTTTTCGAGAAGGTTCAAAAATCACCGGCAAAATACAAGGGAAAGCCTGTGGAATTTTTATATCAACCGATGTTTTTCAGTATGGAGGATGTCGAGAGAATTGAATCCTTGACCAGCACACTTTGGGGGATTATGAAAAAAGTGATTAATGAATATTTAAAGAACAGGGATTTCCGAAAAGCCTTCGGTTTTTCCCCATTTCTGGAAGAACTCATTTTAACTGATCCGGGATACTCTAATCCTGTTCCAATGGCCCGGTATGATGTTTTTTATCACGGAGACGGATCCTTTCAATTTTGCGAACTTAATGCAGACGGTTCATCAGGAATGGTTGAATCAAGAGAGCTCGAAGAGATTATCTACCATTCTCTGGCGATGGAGAAGTATAAGAAGGAATATGAATTTCAACGCTTTGAACTTTTTCAATCCTGGACAAAAGCATTGCTGGAGAATTATTATGAGTTTTCCGGCAGCCGATCAACCAAACCTCAGGTTGCCATTGTGGATTGGATTGACGGTAACCCTCCCAGTGAATTTGTAGAATTCAAGAAAGAATTTGAGAATGCAGGAATTGAAACAGTCATAGCGGACCCTCGGGAACTAACCTTTGACGGAGAAAACCTTTATTATAAAGACTTTCGAATCGACTGTATTTACCGTAGAGTTGTTACATGGGAGTTGGAGGAAAGAAAAGAGGAAATTCAAGATTTTCTTGATGCGTATCGCAAAGGGAAGATATGTATGGTAGGTCCCATACGCTCTCAAATCATTCACAATAAAGTGGTTTTTTCAATCCTGCATGACGAAGAATTGACTCCTTTTCTCACAAAGAAGGAGAGAAATTTCGTTGCGGATCATATTCCCTTTACGGCAACCTTGGACCTCAAGAATCCCAATCTATTGGAAATGGCTCAAAGAGATAAGGACCAATATGTTCTGAAGCCATTGGATAAGTATGCTTGCCTTGGAGTCTCTGTCGGGAAGGATTATCTTGCAGATCAGTGGAGAGAGTTAGTTGACGAGAAGTTGGAATCCGACTATCTTATCCAGGAGTATTGTGATGTTCCTTCAATGGATATGGCGATTTACTCATTGGATCGAAACAGTATCTCATTTACAGCGTGTAACTACATTACAGGTTTATTTATGTACAATGGAAAATTTCAAGGAATCTATCATCGGGCAGGGAGAGAAAATGTTATAGGAAGTGTTGTGGAATCTTTCACTTTACCGAACTATCTTGTAAAAGGAGAAAAAGAGTGGCAAGTCAATCTGGAAACTCCATAGAATATGGGATATAATTGGGGTAAGACATGATAAAGGTGGGGCGAGATGAAAATTCAATGGGACAAAAAACTGTTAAAATATGCATTCCATGTATTTCTTGTTATTGCTTTGGCAATTATTGTATATCAGGCACTGGACAATATGGGATACTTTACCCAAAGATTTGAGGATATTTGGAGATGGATCCGGAAAATCTTCAGCCCTTTTATCATCGGAGCATTTATCGCCTATGTTATTAATCCCGGAGTACGCTGGTTTGAAGAAAACCTCTATGGAAAAATGAATATTTTAAAGGGTAATCTTCGAACGAACAGGATTTTAAGTATTGCAAGCATGTACTTATTAGGAATCTTGTTTATTGCGATGATCTTTACGGTTGTGACACCTCGAATCGTTACAAACATCACGGATATCGCACAAAATTTTCCGGAGTACATGGATCGAACGGTGGCTTTTCTCCAGGATGCGGAAGAGACGTTGCGAAATCGAAACTTAGAAGGTTTTTTAGAGGAGTTCGAAGTGATCGAAGAAGTTGAAGGATGGATTGATTCCAGCTTCAATTATGTAAGAAACTCATTGGATGAAATTTTAGATACCATCTTTGTCCAGATCACGGGTTTTACCTCCGGGGTAATTAATTTTCTGATCGGACTGATTATGGCTTTTTACCTTCTATATGATAAAAATATAATGAAGAAGAATGCCAATAAATTACTTCATGCTCTGTTCTCTAGAGAGCGGGTACAAAAGATTAATGATTTCGGCAGGGATGCGGATGAGCTCTTCGGGAGATACATTGTTGGCCGATCCATTGATTCTTTTATCATCGGGTGCATTTGTTTTGTCGGATTGAGCATTTTAGGGATCAGATATCGACTTTTATATAGTGTGATTATCGGTGTAACAAACCTGATCCCTTATTTCGGACCATTTCTGGGAGGAATACCGGTAGTGATTGTCACGATGTTTTCCTCGTTTGGTGATGCAGTGAAAGTAGGACTTTTTATTCTGGCTTTGCAGCAATTCGATGGTCTTGTTTTAGGACCCAAGATCTTGGGGGACAGTGTAGGGATCCGACCGATTTGGATCATACTTTCAATCTACGTTGGCGGGAGAATGTTCGGGGTTTTAGGCATGTTTCTGGGAGTCCCTGTATTTGCAATCATTGTGATGTTTTTCGAAGGTCTCATTCAACGAAGACTGGAGAAAAAAGGGCTTACCCTGGAACAGGCTGAAAGTACACCGAGGATAGGGAAAACTGAATAAACCGATTTCAACCTAAGGGAGCCCCGGCAAACTTAGGTTTTTTTATGGGGAAGCAGGAGAAGTCGCAAAAGAGTACTAGTTGAAAACGGTTATTATCTAGTGTATAATAAGGTTTTGCAGGAAGAATAATCAATCAGCAGAAACAGAAAAAAATCCTTAAATTAATTGTCAGGAGATTGAGAATGGAACATTTAAAAAAAAGAAACTGGCGTAAGAAGATACCGCCAAATCCGATTCTGTTAGGGAGTAGCGCAGTAGTCGCACTTATGATGAGTATCCCTATTGTTTATGTGGCGATAAGAGGAATTTTTGCGGGGCAGGAGCGTTGGTTAAGGCTAATGGATGGCAGAATCCCTCAGTTATTATGGAATACTCTTAGTTTGATGGTTGTTGTAGTATTTTTGGCAATGATGATTGGAGTAATCTTAGCCCTTGGAGTCACCCGCCTAAACGTACCGGGGAAGAAGTACTTTACCTGGTTATTGGTAATGCCCTTAATTATACCTCCCTATGTTGGAGCTGTTGCCTATATTATGATTTTTGGGCCAACAGGACTTTTAGGAGGCATTTTTCCTATTTACTCTTTCTGGGGTGTTGCATTTGTGTTAACAATTTTTACCTATCCCTATGTTTATTTAGTTGCCAGGGCATCACTTAAAAAAATGAATCCGAATCTTGAAGAAGCGGCACGTTCTCTGGGATTAAACACATTCGAAATTTTATGGAAGGTGATCCTCCCCTTAATAAGACCTGCTATGGGGGCGGGTGGGATTTTAGTGGGACTCTATGTATTGTCGGATTTTGGCGCTATATCAATTCTACGATATAACACATTTACCTCTGCAATCTATTATCAGATTGGAGGGTATGACAACTTGTCCGCCACCGTATTAAGTGTGGTTTTAATCGGTATGACGCTGATCGTTCTCTGGCTGGAAGGCTGGTGGGGACGTCGGGGGAGTTATTCTCTCTCTTCAAGCTCTCAAAAAGAAATGGAGATGTTGGAGATTGGAGGGTGGAAATACCTCTTGCTAATCCTGATGATCCTTGTGGTTATCATCAGTGTACTTCTACCCTTGGGAGTGCTATCTTACTGGTCTTTTATCGGTCTTCAGCGTGGAGCAGTTGATCAGCGGTTTTTCGGATATTTGCTTAACAGTTTAAAAGTAGCAGTTTTAGCTGCAGGAATTTCAATGTTCATCGGTTTTCCTGTCGTCTACTTAAATTCCCGATATCCTTCAAAACTAACGATGTTTTTTCAGCAACTCAGTTATGGAGGATACGCTCTTCCCGGAGTAATTGTTGCTCTTGGAATTATTTTTATTTTTAATCGTTATATTCCGTTTCTCTATGGGAGTTCATTTTTGATCGTGATTGCCTATATTATCCGTTTTTTACCCCAGGGAATGCAATCAGGCAGCGCATCCTTGGAGTCGGTTTCACCGCGACTTGATGAGGCGGCTCGAAATTTAGGTGTTCCCCTATGGAAAGTCATCGGGAAAGTGATCTTTCCATTGATTTATCCCGGGGTGTTTGCAGGAGGGGCATTAATCTTCGTAAGCTCCATGAAAGAACTGCCTGCAACCTTGCTTCTGAGACCGCCGGGCTTTGATACCTTGGCGGTAAGGGTATGGGTAGAAGCCAGTGAAGCTATTTATCATATGGCTGCTCCATCCGCATTAATCATAGTGATCGTATCAATTATACCGATCAAAGTTTTAATGGATAAGTATTAGGAGGAATAACATGGCAACAGCAATTGAATTAAAAAACGTGAGCAAAACCTACAAAGGGGAAGAGGATGCAGCAGTCAGAAATCTTTCTTTGAAAATTGAGAAGGGGAAAATTGTTACTCTCCTGGGACCCAGCGGGTGCGGAAAAACAACCACACTTCGTTTGATTGCAGGATTTGAACGTCCTGAAGAAGGAGAGATTTATATAGGCGAAAAACCAATGGCAAGGGAAAATGTATGGATCTCCCCTGAAAAGAGAAGAATCGGGATGGTTTTTCAAGACTACGCACTTTTCCCGCATCTTAACGTAGAGGAAAATATCGGGTTCGGTTATCGTGACAGTGACCGGGAAAAAAGAGTTTTTGAAGTGCTGGAAATGGTGAACCTTATAGGCTTTGAGAAAAAGAAGATTCACCATCTTTCCGGAGGACAGCAGCAACGGGTTGCATTAGCCAGAGCCCTGGCTAAAAAACCGGAAGTTGTGCTGTTGGATGAACCCTTTAGCAATCTGGATACCCATCTGAAACAAAAAATGAGAAATGAAGTAAAGCGGATCTTGAAAAAGGCCAATGCAACTGGAGTTTTTGTGAGTCATGATCAAAAAGACGCATTGGCAATCTCGGATGAGATCATCGTAATGAATAATGGAGTTGTCCAACAAAAGGGAAGTCCAAAAAGAATCTACCAGTTCCCGAATAATCCCTTCGTTGCAAAGTTTGTTGGAGAATCGAATTTGATTGAAGGGATCGTGGAAAAGGACAAACGATGGATACGAACCGGAATCGGGAGAGTACCCTGCAATCAATACCACATTATCACAGAGGGAGAGAGGGTTCTTCTTTCAGTTCGGCCAAACGGTTTTACCCTTACGGAGAATAGTGAACTGAGAGGAGTGGTGGTAGGCTACAGCTATGTGGGAGAAAACTTAGAGGTAAGGATTCAACTATTTGATGATGAAAGAGAGAAAAAAACCCCCCTCCTGGTCTATCTTCATCCGAATGAGATCGTCCAAGAGGGAGATGAACTCGGTTTTACTATTTCTGCAAACTTTGTTTCAGTTGTGAAAGAGTGCTAAATTTAAAAACTGAAGCTTTCTCCAATTGTCAGTATTTTACCGTGAGCAGTTGAAACCTTTTCTATAAAAGCTTCCGGAGAGGCTTCGATGACCGGAAAAGTATTGTAATGCATGGGGATAGCAATTTTCGGTTTAATAAAATCCACTGCGATCAATGCATCTTCAACATCCATGGTGAAGTTTCCCCCAATTGGCAGGAGCGCAACGTCTACATGTTCCCGCTGGAGAAGCTTCATATCATAGGTTAATCCTGTGTCCCCGGCATGATAAAGCTTTTTTCCATCCACTTCAATAAGGAAACCTCCGGGATTGCCACCATCAACGACCCCATCTTCAGTCTCGATTCCTGAACCGTGAAGTGCAGGGGTCATTTTTACTTTGCCGAAGGGGAAATTTGTGCGGCCGCCGATATGCATAGGATGACATTGCAAATCAAATTTTGATAAATACAGGCAGATTTCGTGGTTTGCGATGACTGTTGCACCGGTTTTCTCCGCAATTTCCTTTGTGTGTCCTATGTGATCTCCATGTCCGTGAGTGAGAAATATGGTGTTCACATCATTTAAAGAGAACTCCTGCTTTATGTCCTCATCATAAAAAGGATCGATCAATGCTTTCAATTTCCCTGCTTCAACAAAAAATGCTGAATGACCTAAATACTGAATTCTCATTTGACATCCTCCTTTAATCAATTGTATTACCCTTATTATCATATATAACAAAAGTATGGGGCTTTAATCATATTTTGCAGAAGATTTTGCAAATAGATATCTTTCCGTTATAATAAGGAAATAGGAAAAGGAAACACATATAGGAGGATGATAAAAATGACAAGAAAAGAAGCAATGGAGATATTTGAAAAGCATGTTACACAGGATTCACTGAAAAAACATACTTTAGCTGTTGAAGCCGGTGTAAGAGGATACTGTAAAAAGTTCGATGGGGATTTGGATAAATGGTCATCGGCAGCAATACTCCATGATCTGGATTACGAAAAGTTTCCCGAAAAGCATCCCTTCGCGGGTGCAGAGATCTTGAGGGAGAAGAGTGTGGATGAGGAAGTTATTGAGGCCATACTGGGTCATGGTGATCACACAGGAATCCCGCGTGAATCCCTTTTGTCTAAGGTTCTTTATGCCAGCGATGAGCTTTCCAGCTTTATTGTCGCTTGCGCATTGGTAAGACCATCCAAAAGCTTTGAGGATTTGAAGCTGAAATCAGTAAAGAAGAAATTAAAAGATAAAGCCTTTGCCAAAGGAGTGGATCGAGATATTTTGCAAAGAGGGGCAGATGAATTGGGAATTGATCTTGATGATCACATTAAAAATATGATTGAATTTTTGATGATCCGGGAAAGAGAGTTAAGCAGCGAAGGGGAATCATTGTTAGGGTAGAAAGATTATATAGCAGGAATTACTCTTCTTTACCCGGTGGATGAAGACCAGTTAAATCAACAGTCATAGATACATCAGAAAAGCTTATAATGCATAAGGATTATTCATAGCGTTTCTTAATAGATAATTTCTATAAATACTGTTTAATATTTAACGGTTCTATGTTAAAATGGGGTTAGATATAAATAGTCAATTCGTTGAGAAAGGAATGGAAGATATGCAAAAAAAACAGATTATAGCATTGTTGACTATGGTCGTCCTGGCTGTGGGTTTACTATTCGGCTATGAAGCACTGAGTGACGATGTATTGGCAGATGCCTTAAGTTATGAGGTGACAGCAGAAGGTTACGGTGGTCCTATCCGTCTTATGGTGTATGTTGAGGGAGAAGAAATCGTAGACATTGAAGTTTTGGAAGAAAATGAGACTCCGAACCTTGGAGACGTTGCAATTGAAGAAATGATCACAAAAATTCTGGAGGGTCAATCCACTGATGTAGATGTGCACAGTGGTGCGACGGTTTCATCCAACGCAGTGATTGAAGCGGTGAAGCAAGCGATGGCAGAAGCAGGACTGGTATCCGGAGATGCTTACGTCGGTGTTGGAGCAGGATACGGCGGAGACGTGGAAGTGGAAGTGATTCTTGACGGAAATGCAATTGTTGCAATTAATGTGATCTCAGAAAATGAAACAGCGGACTTGGGAGATGTTGCTATTGATGAAATGATTGAAAAAATTATTGAAAATCAATCAGTGGATGTTGATGTTCGCAGCGGAGCAACTGTTTCTTCCAATGCCTTGATTGAAGCAGTAAAAAATGCCCTTGAGGAAGCAGGAATTACCCTTGGTGAAGATGATGAATCTTCGATTGAGTTTGATGCAGAAGGAATTCTTGCCATCGCTCCAGGGTATGGGGGAGATATAGTTCTTGATATTATAATGGATGGCGAAGAAATACTAGAAATCCGTGTGTTGGATCAGAATGAGACAGGTGGTATTGGAGACATTGCAATTGATGAGATGATCGAGAAAATTATTGAAGCACAGAGCACAGATGTGGATGTTCAGTCGGGAGCAACTGTTTCGTCAGAGGCAGTAATAAAAGCGGTTGCCGAAGCTATGGGACAGGAGGCATCTGCAAGTGAACCTCCTCAAGATCCTTCGGCAGACTATGATTTGGAAACGTATGAACCTGAAGGAATTATGGTATCGGGGAAGGGATTCCAAGATCGCTATGACATCCACCTGGATGTAATCTTTGATGGGAATCAAATTGTTGAAATTCGTGTAATTGAGCATAACGAAACAACAGGATTTGGTGACGGAGCATTAAGAGTGGTCACAGAGAGAATCATCAACCAGCAAAACACCGATGTTGATATTCAAACCGGAGCAACCTGGACGTCAAACTCTACGATGGAATTGGTCCAGCAAGCTGTTGAAGAAGCAGACATTGTTCTCGAAGAACAGGAAGTATCAGAAGACGCAACCTCAACGGATGATGGTGGCGGAGGCGGAGGATGATAGAACTCTGTCTACGGTTTCGTAGACCTGTGAAGACCGAATGGGTAGCCATTCGGTCTTTTTCTATATTCAGAAGATCTATTGATCACCTCTTGTTTATTGAAAAATGCAATGGGTATATAGAACATAGAATTTCGGACGAAGGGGTTGACTTTCGAAAAGAAGAAGAGTAAACTATCAACATACCCCCCGTATACGGGGCCTGGGAGGTGTAAATATGGATATCTGTTTAACGGAAAATGCAAAAAAAGAACTTGAAAAACAAAATTCGGATAAAAAAGCACTAAGAATATTTGTTCAGGGTGTTGGTTGAGGTGGTCCAACCTTTGGAATGACTCTGGATGAGTCTAAAGAAGAAGATGTGATAAAAGAAATAGAAGGCTATAAGTTTGCTGTTGATGGTGATTTGGACCGGCAAATCGAAGGAGTCACTGTGGATTATAAAGAAGGTCTTTTAAGAAAAGGCTTTGTCATTTATATGTCCAGCGGTGGAGGCAGTTGTTAGCCGTCTTTCTAAAACTTGAAAACTGAAAAATTAAAAGACCGTCAAGGTCTTTTTTTTTTGCATAAATTATTTGACAAATAAAAGTGCACGTTGTACAATATAAAGTTTACAAATTTGACAAAATCCAAAGAATATGCTAAAATAATTATATGAATGTGCGTCAATTCTTTGAAAGAGGGTGATTCCTTGGCCAACGGTAACACTTTAGATCAAATCAGAAAAAACATCACTGGATATATCGGACAAAAGGTGACATTAAAGGCAGATAAAGGACGAAAAAAGGTTATGGTCAAACAAGGAGTTTTGGAAAACACTTATCCCAGCATTTTTGTTGTTAAGATTGACGGTGAGTTCGATGCAGAAAGAAGAATTTGCTACAGCTACTCCGATGTTTTGACATCTACTGTAGAATTAACATTTAACCCCCAAAAGGAAACAATTGAGGCCAATTAACTTTACCCCACCTACTTCATAGAAGGTGGGTTTTTTCTTTTTCCTCAAAATAAAATTATAAATTCTGAATTATTTTTATGCATAAAAACGAAGACGTGAAGAGAGAGAAGAGGATTACATAAGGAGCAGTGAGGAAAGCCGACAAAAACCATGGAAAATTATGCACTCAATGTATAAAAACCTCCAAAGCTATTGATTTAGCCGCTTGATTTATACAATTATAGACAGTATACTGTTTAATAAGATGATAGAAGATGCGAATTATAACAAAGTGAGGAAACTCACCGGAGAGGAGTCGTACTATGAATTCATCGGACGGATTTTTGAATGTAACGTCGGAAATTGGAAAGTTGAAAGGAGTTCTATTGCATCGACCGGGAAAGGAACTGCAGCGGCTAACTCCCGCTTATCTTGAAGAGCTTCTGTTTGACGACATTCCCTGGTTAGATCGGATGCAAAAGGAACACGACGATTTTGCAAAGGCTATGGAAGGTAGAGGTGCGAAGGTTTATTACTATGAAAATTTGTTGGAGGATGTTCTTAAAGAAAAAGAGATAGCACAAGATTTTATAGAAGATCTTCTACAGGTAGTTGGTTTTGAAGATCAAGGATTGAACGAAGATATGAAGGAACTGCTGACGGGGAAAACACCAAAAGAGATCGTGGATACGGCAATCGCAGGATTATTAAAAGAAGAGCTTGGAGAAAGGAAAGGGAAAAAATCCCTATCGGACTATATTGAAAATGACTACCCGTTTTATATTAACCCCATTCCAAATCTTTATTTTACCCGGGATCCCGGTGCTGTGATCGGCAAAGGCCTTTCGATTAATAAAATGAATACACCGGCGAGAGATCGGGAAACTATGTTTTTAGAGTATATTTATCAACATCATCCTCTATTTCAAAAGGAGAAAAGCCCTCTATGGTACGATTACCGGGAGAGAAGCAGCATAGAAGGGGGAGATATTCTCGTCTTGAGTGATAAGGTAGTTGCCATTGGTATTAGCGAGAGAACTTCTCCAAGAGCAGTTGAAATTATGGCAGACCGATTGATCGGCAATTCCTCCTATGAAAAGGTTTTAGGGATTCAGATTCCTTTTACCCGGGCCTATATGCATCTTGATACGGTGTTTACAATGGTTGATTATGATAAATTTATCATTTATCCCGGTATCGAAAGTGCAGTACGGGTTTATGACATAACAAAAGGCAGGCAGGGTCTTAAAATTATCGAGAAGAACAGCTTGAAAGAGGGACTTGAGCAGGCCTTAGGGCTAAACGTTGACTTGATACAGAGCGGTGGAGGAGATCCTATTACTGCGGCAAGAGAGCAATGGAATGACAGTACCAATACCTTAGCAATTGCACCTGGAGTTGTGGTAACATATAATCGGAACGAAGCATCGAACAAAACTTTAAGGAAACATGGAATTGAAGTTGTGGAAATTGAAGGATCTGAATTGGTACGGGGTCGCGGAGGTCCAAGATGTATGTCGATGCCTTTGGTAAGAGAGGATTTATAAATCATTTAAAATTATAAGGAGGAATGCTTTATGCCGGTAAATTTAAAAGGAAGAAACTTTTTAACCCTGAAAGACTTCACACCTGAAGAAATCCAGTACTTATTGGATCTTTCAAAGGATCTCAAGGTGAAAAAACGAATTGGCAGCAAGGAAAAAGTTTTGGAAGGGAAAAACATTGTTCTTCTTTTTCAAAAGGCATCCACAAGAACCCGATGCGCTTTTGAAGTAGCTGCTTACGATGAAGGTGCACAAGTAACTTTCCTGGGAGCTTCGGATTCACAGATGGGAAAGAAGGAATCGTTGGAAGACACAGCAAAAGTATTAGGAAGATATTATGACGGAATGGAGTTTCGGGGATTTAAACAGGAGACGGTAGAGATTTTAGCTGAACACGCAGGAATTCCTGTATGGAACGGTTTGACAGACTTATACCACCCAACACAAATTCTTGCGGATCTTCTAACCGTTACAGAGCATGTACCCAAACCCCTTAGTGAAGTGAAGTTTGCATATCTTGGTGATGCCCGAAATAATATGGGGAACTCTCTTATGATCGGTGCTGCTAAGTTAGGAATGGATTTCCGGGCGGTCGCACCGAAAGAGTTATTCCCTTCAGATGATTTAGTCTCTGAAATGAGAGAATTAGGAAAAGAAACAGGGGCTTCAATTACACTAACCGATGATGTTGCAGAGGGAGTTAAGGGCGCAGATGTAATCTATACCGATGTTTGGGTTTCAATGGGAGAAGAAGATCAGTTTGAAGAACGAATCAAATTACTGAAAGATTATCAGGTGAATATGGAGATGATTAAAAAAACCGGGAATGATAACGTGATTTTCATGCACTGCCTCCCTGCTTTCCATGATTTAGAGACCGTAATCGGCAACGAGGTTTTCGAGAAGTTTGGAATGAAGGAAATGGAAGTAACAGATGAAGTGTTCCGCTCTAAGCATTCTGTTGTTTTTGATGAAGCGGAGAACCGACTGCATACCATTAAAGCAGTTATGGTTGCGACAATGGGATAAAATCATACGGGTATTAAGGCAAGTCTCGAGAAGCATAGAGACTTGCTTTTTTTGTTTTTTACAAGGTAGTCATTATAAGATATAATGATGATTGAATCGAAAGAATAAAGGAGTTTGCCATGAAAAACTTAAAGATAAGAACCTATGGAAAGATCAACTTATATTTAGAAGTTACAGGAAAACGAGAGAACGGGTATCATGAACTGGAAATGGTCATGCAAAATGTTAACCTTTATGATGAAATTTATCTGGAGGAGCTTGAAGAAAATCGAATCGTATTGACCAGTGATTCCCAGTACATACCGAAAGATGAAAGCAATATTGCAGCACAGGCTGCTGCAGTGATTAAGGAAAGGTTCGATTTGGACAGGGGAGTAAAAATCCACATACGAAAGAATATTCCCGTTGCAGCAGGTCTGGCCGGAGGAAGCGGAAATGCTGCAGGTGTATTAAAAGGCCTTAACAGCCTATGGGAGCTTGGACTCTCGACCCGGGAATTGCAAGAGTTAGGGCTGAATCTCGGTGCGGATGTTCCATTCCAGGTTATGGGAGGAGCTGCTGTTGCCAGGGGAATCGGAGAAAATCTGACAGCCATTAAAGGCCTGAAGAACACATGGATTGTACTATCAAAACCTGCACTTTCTGTTTCAACACCTGAGGTCTACGGAGAATTGAATGTGGAACAGCTGCCTGAGAAGCCGATTCAAAAAGAGTTCATCGAAGCAGTTGAAAAGCGGGATCTGCACTATGTCAGTAACAATATGTATAATGCGTTGGAATCGGTAACATTGATAAAGCACCCAGTGATAGAGGAAATTAAAAGAAAAATGATGCAATATAATGCAATGGGCTCAATGATGAGTGGGAGTGGACCAACAGTATTCGGCATATTCAAAAACCAGGAAAAAGCAAAAAAAGCTGCCTATCATCTTGGCAGATTTCATCGCCAAACCTTTGTGGTAAACACCTATAATGGAAAATAGAAAGGGAGATTTAATGAAAAAGAGAATTCTTATTTTAATGGGCGGACAGTCAGGAGAACATGAAGTATCTCTTATGTCAGCGATATCTGTGTTGAAAGCGATTAATTACTCAAATTATGATGTAATTCCCATTGGAATCAGTAAGAATGGGACCTGGAAATTTTTCAAAGAGGATGCAAAAGCTATTGCTGAATGGACTTGGCAAGAAGCAAAAAGTTATTTAGAGAATGAAGAGGGTGAACATGTTTCAGTCAGAACCAGTACGAAAGAAGAACCAGAGGGTAAGCTGGTTGTGTGGAACGGGCATCGCAGAGAAGAAGTTGAACTTGTCTTCCCGGTACTCCATGGTCCTAAAGGCGAAGATGGAACAATACAGGGGATGTGCGAAATGTTGAATATTCCCTATGTTGGAGCCGGAGTTTTGGCCTCTTCCTTAGGTATGGATAAAGGGATGACAAAAAAAATCGTAGAAAGCATGGGAATTTCTCAGGCAAAATATCATTTGGTGACTAAACAGCAATGGGAGAGTGAAAAAGAGGAAATTGTTCGTGGGGCGGAAAAAGCATTCAGCTATCCTGTATTTGTTAAGCCATGCAACTTGGGATCCAGTGTAGGTGTTACCAAGGCAAAAGATCAGGCCACTTTAATTAAAGGGATTGACGAAGCTTTAAGACATGATGGGCGAATTCTTGTTGAAAGATTCGTAAATGCCAGAGAAGTAGAGTGTGGTGTTCTTGGGAATGAAACCCCTAGAGCTTCTGTTCCTGCGGAGATTATCCCTCATAATGAGTTTTATGATTATCAGGATAAATATTTTGATGGCAAAAGCCGATTCGAGATACCTCCAAAAATGAGCGTGAATACTATAAAAACAATAAAGAAAATATCACTGGATGTCTATAAAGCTCTTGGTGTTACAGGCTTAGCAAGGGTGGATTTTTTTGTTGAAAAGGACACGGGAGAAATTTTTTTCAATGAAATCAACACAATGCCCGGGTTTACCAAGATCAGCATGTATCCTAAAATGTGGGAAGTTACAGGGATTTCCTATGACCAACTAATCGACGAACTGATTCAACTGGGATTTTCACGACATCAAAAGAGAGAAAGGAAGATCAAATGAAATCCGAAGTGAAAGTAAAAGTAATTGGAAGTCAAAAGGATAGTACCGGGGAAGAGCAGAGGATTGAATTAGTTACCGAAGGAAAATATATCAAAAAAAACGGGAATATTTATGTGGTCTATGAAGAATCAGAAATATCGGGCATGGAAGGTTCCACAACCACGTTAAAATTAGAGAAGAATCAAAAAGCAAGTATCCGACGATTTGGAAGCACGAACACAGAGATGATATTTGAAAAAGGGAAAACCCACAACATGGCATATGAAACTCCTTATGGTCTTTTGGATATGGCAATCACAACCCATCGTCTTGAAGTGAAAGCTGAAAATGATCTGCCTAAAGTAAGAGTGCATATTCAATATCGTATAAAAATAATGGGTCTCGAGGATACGATGAATACATTGGAGATTAATGTGGAGTAAGCTTGAAAGGCGGAAGGGAATTATACATGGAAGGAGTGGTAAACATCGTTGAAGAGATTTTTACACTAACTGAGCCTTTGAATCAATGGGTAAGGAGCTTATTGATTCTCGGAGTGTTTATTATATTATATCGCCCTGTGGCAAAACTGATTTTTCAAAGCATGATGATGGTAACAAAAAGAACGAAAACCGATGTGGATACAAAGGTTGTACAATCATTTGAAAAACCTTTCCGTGTATTTTTGTTACTATTGGGTGTTTTTTTGGCAGTTCGTGTCATGGACATGAGTCCTGGAATAGAGGATGTGATTTGGAAAGCATTTCGTTCCGGATTAATTATTATTATTGCTTGGGGATTGGCTAATCTTTCCAAAAAAGACTCGGGTATATTTGAAAACTTGGCTTCACGCTTCCGCATAGAGGTTGAAGATATCCTGATACAATTTTTGGCAAAAGGGATGAGGTTTATCGTCATCGCATTGACCATAAGTATTGTAGCCCAGGAATGGGAGTATGATGTAAATGGATTTGTGGCAGGATTGGGAATTGGGGGTCTTGCCTTTGCACTGGCTGCCCAGGACACCTTGGCAAACCTGTTTGGAGGGATGGTTATTACTGTGGATAAACCTTTCAATCTGGATGATTGGATTGAAACTCCTTCTGTTGAAGGAACGGTGGAGGAAATTTCCTTTCGAAGCACAAGAGTCAGAACCTTTGCCCAGGCACTTGTTCACGTCCCGAACTCCAGAATTGTCAAAGAACCAATTACTAATTGGAGCAGGATGGGGAAGAGACGTGTCATGTTTAACTTAGGTGTAATGTATAAGACACCGAAAGAGAAACTAGAAATCTGCGTGAAGAGAATTGATGAGATGCTTAACGCTCATTCTGAAGTGGATAAAGAGTTTATAATCGTGCGCTTTAGTGAGTTCAGCGAGAGCAGCTTGGATATTTTTATCTACTGTTTCGCCCAAACAACCCAATGGGCTGAGTTCATGAGGATTAAAGAGGACATTAACTTTCGGGCTATGACGATATTAGCAGAGGAAGGCGTGGAAGTGGCATTTCCCTCAAGAAGCATTTATATGGAAGACCATCAGAAAAACAAGAGTCAGGATAAGGAGGAGGAAAGTGGCATTACTGAAATTAAAAAATCTTAAAGAGTCGAATGCGTTTTTAAATACCTTATTGGATAATGTTGATTCACTGATTTTTGTCATCGATAAAGACTTGCGGGTTGTGCAAATTAACGAAGCCTTTCGAATGTTCATCTATAAGCAGGACGAAGAGATCGATCAGGATTTTTTTGGGAAAGTACTGAGTTGTGGATATACAGTGAATGAAAGCGTAAACTGTGGCTCAACAAACCATTGCCACCTCTGTGAATTTAGAAACGGTGTCTTAAAATCCTTAGAAGAGGAAGAGGTGGTAAAAAAGCGGTTGGCGAGAGCAATTTATTTGAAGGATAAGGAAGCTCAACGACATTTTCAATTCACAACACGGCCTGTTGATTTTCAGGGCGAAAAAATGGTACTGATGATCATTGATGATATAACAGAAATGGAAGAGAAAAAAGAAAAGCTTAAACAGCTGAATGAAATTAAAAACCGGTTTCTCGGGACGGTTTCCCATGATCTCAAAAATCCTATCGGGGCTATTCAATCTCTGGCATATGTGCTGCTTGAAGAAGATTTAGGAGAAGAGCATAAAACCTATGTCGATGAAATTTATAATGCCAGTGAGTATATGATGCGTCTAGTCGAAGATTTGCTGGATATCTACAAAATTGAAACGGAAAATGGGAGAATGAACTTAAGACGGGTGGAGTATATACAGATCCTACAGGAGGTAATCGACTCCCACCGAATTACAGCAAAGGATCGTCGTATACAAATGATTCTGGAAGTCGCAGAAGATGCCGGGACTTTAATGATCGATCGGAATAAAATTCTGCAGGCCTTAAATAATCTTATCGATAATGCTTTGAAGTTTTCCCCGCAGGGAAGCAAAGTCGTTATAAGGGGATATCGACGAAGCAATCACTTTATTACAGAAGTACAGGACGAAGGTCCTGGTATAAAAAAGGAAGACCGCGAAAAAGTTTTTCAGGAATTTTATCAGGGGAGCCTTCCTTTCGAGACTAATCGTGTAAAAAGTACAGGGCTGGGGCTGGCCATAGCCAAAAAAATTGTTGAAGCCCATAATGGGGAAATCGGAATGGAAAGCAATCAGAAGGGAACAAAATTTTTCTTTGCAATACCCATAGCGCATTAAACAGCGATAAAAAAACGCCCTCCTGTTTGGAGGGCGTAAGGGAAGACTTATTTAATTTCAACATTGTAGTCTTTTTTAAATTCTGCCACTTTTGCAGTGTAGAGAGCTTGCTGCTTTTGCATAAGAAGATTCTGCATAAGCTGGTCTTCGACTTCATCGAAGGACTTAACGGACTCATCGGTTTTACCGGTTACCTTGATAAGGTGATAACCAAACTGGGTTTTTATGGGGTCGCTGACTGTTCCCACTTCCATATCGAAAGCAGCTTCTTCAAATTCCGGAACCATTTTTCCCTTTGGAAATGCACCTAAGTCACCACCCTGCTCCTTCGAAGGACATTTTGAATTTGTTTTTGCCGCATCTTCAAAGCTGGCATTACCGCTGTCAATTTCTTCTTTAACTTTAGTGAGTTCTTCCGCATCATCCATAAGGATATGCTTGCACTCTACTTTTTCGGGCTCTTTAAATTGAGACCTATTCATGTTATAGAATGCTTCAGCTTCTTCAGGCTCAACTGTTGCTTCTCGGATCGTTTTGTTGATGGCATACTGTTTAAGGAAGTTATCTTTGATTTTTGCAAGTTCTCTTTGGAACTCTTCATCTTCCTCTACGTTGTTTTGTTTTGCTTTCAGGAGAAAGAGTTCTTGATTGACAAGTTCCTCAACCAGGGTTTTTTGACCTTCTTCTGACTGAAATTGCATTGCTCTTTGAGGATCCAGGGATCCCAGAAGGGTGTCCACATCCTGTTGGGTGATTTCCCGACCTTCAACGACTGCTAACACTTTGTTTTCGTTCGACATAAATTAATACGCTCCTTTATAATTAGATTCTTTGACATCATAACAGAAAAAAAAGGATCTGTCCAATGATTATCATCTCCGCCTAGGGACGGAGAATAAAACCGTCTGAGGGGTGTTGGTTTTATAAGAATGATCATCTATACTTAAGTTAATATCAAAAGAATATATTAACGATTATAGATTAACATCAAAGAAAGGAGATGATGATCATGAAGAAAAATATTGGGAAGCCATTACTCGGGTCGATTCTAGTTGCAATAGGAGTTTTGTATTTGTTGGGAAATACGGGGGTAATCCCCCTTAGCTTTAGAGAAATCATCAGTAATTATTGGCCGGTGGCGATTATCCTATGGGCAGGAGTTCGTTTTGTACAAGGATTTTTTATGAAAACCTCAGTAAAAAGTCGGTTTAACCGTATCTATTGGTCATTGGGCTTTCTCTTAATCGGAGGAATCCTGTTAGAAAACCGGATCAATCTTCTTATGGAGGATCCCGTCGGACTATGGGGTGTGATTTTTGCATGGTTTATTATCTATATCGGTTTGAGTATTGTGTTTTTCCGTTCCAATACATTTGAGTTTAAAGTGGATGGTGGAAATGTAGTCGTCAATTCTATTGATGAAGACGATCAGGAAGAATGTTGTGTTCATAATGAAGAGTGCAATGAAGAAACGGACGATGAAGAAAACGATGAAATAAAGGCACGGATTAAGGAAAAACAGAAGAAGAGGACCGAAAATATTCGGCGTAAATATGGAAACAAAAAGTCCTATGAAGGATACAGTCATCGATCGGAAAAAAACAAAGAATACACATATAAAGATATAAAAACCGGGAAGGATCGATTCCATTTTATCGGAGAACTCCGGAGAGGAGACCGCCCCTGGGCGCTGGAGAACAGTAGTTACCGACTGGGAATCGGAGAAATCTATATTGATCTGACTACTGCACTTCTTGAAGAAGGTGTCACTTATCTGAATTTATCCGGATGGGTGGGGAGCATCCAAATTATCGTTCCGGAGGACTTGGCAATCGATTTGTCAGCAGATGTCAATATCGGCAGTGTTGACTTGTTTGGCGATGAACAGGAATTCACAAGACACACTTCGAAGAAAAGTTCAGGTGTTTCTTCAAATTTACTTTGTTATCGTAGCGAAAACTATGATGAATCACTAAAAAAAGTCCGAGTAAATGCATCAATGAATATTGGGGAAGTATCACTAAAAAAGGTGGGATAAAATGAAAATCATCAAAAACCTTTTTATCCGGAGTACCCAGGGAAAAACTGTTCAGTTCGATTTAGTGAAAAAATTCTGGCTCTCCAATATCCTTACCGTGGGATTTTTAATTCTTGGAGTTTTTCTCTTTGGATTCCTCCTTTCGGAAGGAATGAGCAGCACATATATGCAAGAACGACTGGGTTTTTCCTTTTTTTCAGGCGAGTTTTTCAGAGTGCTTATCACGATTATCATTCTTGGGTTTTTCGCATCGGTTGGAGCCACAGTGATGATTGGTGTCCCGGTGGGTAAAACCCTGAAAACGTTACTCCATGTTATTAGGGATGCAAATGAAAAATTATCCCGGGGCAAACTGGATTTTCGTTTGAAGATTCGTGGTTATATCGAGCTTGAGGAAATCAGCAATCAATTTAACAGAATGGCTCAACGCACGGAAAAACAAGTGGAATCTCTACAACGGTTAATCAATGAAAATAAAGAGTTGCTGGAAGGGGCGGAGGAAGCCGCATCGTCGGAGGAACGACGAAAAATTGCTCGAGAGCTTCACGATGCCATCAGTCAGCAGCTTTTTGCAATTAGCACAACGGTTTCGGCGATTCCCAAAGTAATGGAAAAAGATCCTGAGAAGGCAAAAAAATATTTTGTGATGATCGAAAACATGGTTTCAATGGCACAACAGGAGTTAAGAGCCCTGATTATGCACCTCCGACCTGTGAATCTGGAAGAGGACTGTTTAAAAGATGGAATTGAAAAATTGTTAAATGAGTTGGATGCCAAGCATGAAAGCATCGAAATTTATCAGGACTTACATAATATACAGGGTCTTGCACCGGGATTGGAAAACAATATTTTCCGAGTAATTCAAGAAGCGGTATCAAACATTCTCCGTCATTCGAAAGCAAGTAAATTCAGTGTCAAACTTTTCCAAAAAGAAAAAGTCTTGAATTTAGTGATTGAGGATAATGGAATCGGCATGGATATCTCCGATGAAAAAAAATCATCCTATGGGATGATGACCATGAGAGAACGAATCGAGGAGCTGGGAGGGCGTTTTGATGTATTGTCCTTTCCTCAAAAGGGAACACGGATTGAAGTGAGGGTCCCCATCGGTTTACAAAGCACTTTTGGAAAGCAGAAAAAGTAGTCTTTCCATCGAAGATAAGGTAAAATAGGAAATAACAGAAAGAATTCAGGGTGAAGGAGGCTTCATATGGAAGAGAAGATCAAAGTGTTGCTGGTCGATGACCACGAAATGGTGCGGATGGGTCTTGGAGCTTATATTTCAACAGATGAGGAGATCGAAATCGTTGGAGAGGCAAACAACGGGAAAATGGGTGTTGAGATGGCTATTGACAAAAGGCCGGATGTTATCTTGATGGATTTGGTAATGGAGGAAATGAATGGAATTGAGGCGACAGAGAAAATCACTGATCTCTTCGAGGAAAAGGGATGGGATGTAAAAATCATTGTCTTAACCAGCTTTATTGAAGAGGATAAAGTGATGCCGGCTTTGGAAGCGGGAGCATTCAGCTATTTATTGAAAACAACCAAGGCGGATGATATTGTACGTGCAATTAAAAAAGCCTATCACGGTGAATCTGTGCTGGAGGGTAAAGTAAGTCAAGTGATGCTTAACCGCAGCAGAAAAAAAGCACCGAAGCATGATTGTTTGACTGAGCGTGAGTTGGAAGTTCTCAGAGAACTGGGACGGGGAATGACAAATAAAGAAATTTCGGAAACTCTTTATATTGGTATAAAAACGGTAAAAACCCACGTAAGTAATATTTTGTCAAAGCTGGAACTGGAAGATCGCACGAAGGCAGCGGTTTATGCCAATAAAAACGGACTGACTGACGAAGATAAATAATTGAGAAAAGCCCTTTACAAAGAACGCATGTTCGTATATACTGTAAATACAGAACAAACGTTTGTAACGTCGATGGATAATCGAAAAGGAGGGCGATCAAATGAAGGTCTTTGTATTTTCAGGTACAATTAAAGATTTGCGTGCATACTTGAAGGAGTGGAAGCGCTAAAGCAGCCCCGGTGAATAGAACCGGGGTTTTCTTTAGATTAAGAGAGAAAAGAGTTAGTGAGTGCTAAAAGCGGATATCGATTCTAAAACAAAAATAATTATCCTGTAATAGGCGCTACAGAATCAGAAAAGAAAATAGATTCATATAAATTTTCTTATATTATTGACCCGTTGATTTAAAGAGAGTATAATTACTTTTATTCTAATAGAAATAAATATCGGCTGTGAGAGGAAGAGTAAATATCCATCGAACTTTACAGAGAGTCGGGGTGCTGAGAATCCGACAGGGAGAGGGTATTGAAAAACATCCTTGAGCTTCTAACCAAAATGGTTCATCCAGAGTAGGCTTAGACGGAACCCAACCGTTATCTCAGGGGATCTATCGATCATGCTGAAGTGATCCGTAGAGACTTAAGTGGGCTTTCCAAGGAAAGTCAATAAAGGTGGTACCGCGATAACATACCCTTTCGTCCTTTAAAATTCGTTTTATGGGAGGAAAGGTTTTTTTGTTTCTATTTAAAAAAGGAGTGTTGACCATGGAAGGAAGCAAAAAGTTAATGTTACCCGATGGATATAAGAGTCCTCTGGACATTCGGGAAACGGAAGTGGCAATTAAGAAGGTTAAGGATCATTTTGAACGGCGGCTGGGGATGGAGTTAAACCTTACAAGGGTTTCCGCTCCTTTATTTGTGGAGCCGGAGACGGGGTTAAACGATAACTTGAATGGAACTGAGCGGCCTGTATCCTTTGGAATAAAGGATTTGGATGATCGAAAAGTGGAGATTGTACATTCCCTGGCAAAATGGAAACGCATGGCCCTCCATCGCTATGGCTTTAAAGATGGTGAAGGACTCTATACCGATATGGATGCTATACGGAGAGACGAGACTTTAGACAACTTGCACTCCGTGTATGTGGATCAATGGGATTGGGAAAAAATCATTTCCAAGGAAGATCGTGGTGAAGCATTGCTTAGAGAGATCGTAGAAAAAATCTATCAAGTTTTTAAGGATACTGCAAAGCTTATTGAAGGGCACTATCCGGAGCTGAGAAGTTTCTTGCCCGAAAGAATTACGTTTATCACTACTCAAGAACTGGAGGAACGGTACCCGGATCTGGATCCGGAAGAGCGGGAAAATCAAATTACGAAAGAGAAGGGTGCGGTATTCCTGATGGGAATTGGAAAGAAGCTTCAATCCGGGAAAGCACATGATGGAAGGGCTGCTGACTATGATGACTGGGACCTCAATGGAGATATTCTTTTCTGGTATCCGGTGTTGGAGAGGGCCTTTGAACTCACTTCGATGGGAATTCGAGTAGACGCAAACTCCTTAAAAAAACAATTAGGAGAAAAGAAAGAGGAGTGGAAAGAGGAACTGCTCTACCATAAAATGGTGCTTAGGAGTGAGTTGCCTCTTACCATAGGCGGTGGCATAGGCCAGTCACGTATTTGCATGTTTTTGCTTCAAAAAGCACACATCGGGGAAGTTCAGTCCGCTGTTTGGCCAAAGGAAATGTTTTTGAAGTGTGAAGAACACGGAATTCACTTACTATAATAAAAGCGAATCGTCATTTGGGACGATTCGCTTTTTTGTCTAAATTTTTATGTGGTATATATTCATTGTGAAAGGTGGTGACCAACGGCTGAAACCCTTGGAACAAGTTATTTTTTTAACAGTTGAATAATTCAAAAAACTATACTATAATCACACATATAAAGGGTTACGGGATTTTCAAAATGCGTCCCTATGAAAGGAGAGGAATAGAGAATGGAAGAGAGTAAAAGAACGCCTTTATATGAAGAACATTTGAGTTTAAAGGGTAAAGTAGTTGATTTTCACGGTTGGGCACTTCCAATTGAATACGAAGGCATCATCAGTGAGCATAAGAGTGTTCGTGAAAAAGCAGGGATCTTTGATGTTTCTCATATGGGAGAAATACGTGTCAAAGGAAAAGAAGCAGAAGCATATGTGCAATATCTCATGACGAACGATATTAAAGCGATGGACGATGGGCAAATTGTATATACCTTTATGTGCTATCCTGAAGGAGGAATTGTGGACGATCTGCTTGTTTACAAGTATAATCGTGATCATTATTACCTCGTAGTCAATGCCTCGAACATCGAAAAAGACTTCGAATGGATGAAGACTCATGTCGATGGATATGATGTTTCCCTGGACAATGAATCTGAACAAGTTGCGGAGGTGGCGGTACAGGGTCCGTTAGCAGAAAAGATTGTGCAGAGAATAACAAAAGAACCTTTGGAGAAAATCACTTTTTTCACATTCAAAGATCATGTGGAGATTCTTGGCAAAAAGTGCATGATATCAAGAACCGGATACACCGGAGAAGACGGATTTGAAATTTATATGAAACCTGAGGATGTTACTGAGGTTTGGAGGGGAATCCTGGAAGCTGGAAAAGAAGAAGGAATTCAACCTGCAGGACTTGGAGCAAGAGACACTTTGCGATTTGAAGCGGGGCTTCCACTTTATGGGAATGAGCTCTCAAAGGACGTCTCACCTCTGGAAGCCGGTTACGGGTATTTTGTGAAACTTGACAGGGATAATTTTATAGGGAAAGATGCTCTTCTCAAAGAAAAAAAAGAAGGGATTAAACGAAAGGTTGTCGGCTTTGAGTTAAAGAAACGGGGGATTCCACGAGAAGGCTACGAAGTATTAAAAAATGGAGAAAAAATCGGTATCGTTACGACGGGTTATCTTTCACCCACATTAGGAAAAAGTATAGGGAATGCCCTGGTTCAATCTGAATATGGTGAACTCGGTTCCGACATACAAGTAAAAATCCGAAAAAAAGAAGTTGAAGCAACAGTAATAAAAAGAAGATTCCTCAAGAAATAAACCATTGGTTATGAAAGAAGAATCATATAAAAAGGATTGAAGGATTATTATTTGGATAAGAATAGGATAAGGAAAAAAACGCTCCAAAAATAAAAAAACTATGAGGAGGAATGAAAATGAGTGAGAGGTATTACACGAAAAAACATGAATGGGTACTAGTCGATGGAAAAGAAGCAACAATTGGAATCAGTGACTACGCTCAAGATCAATTAGGAGATATCGTTTTTATTGAACTTCCGGATGTAGACGATGAGTTTGAGAAGGAAGAGGATTTTGGAGTGGTAGAATCTGTGAAGGCAGCTTCGGATCTATACATGCCCATCAGTGGGAAGGTAATTGAAGTGAATGAGGATTTAGAGGATGCACCGGAACTTGTGAATGAAGATGCTTTAAGTAACTGGATGATCAAGGTGGAAGTGACCAGTCCGGATGAGGTGGAAGAGCTCTTAACTGAAGCGGAGTACAAAGATTTTATTGAGGAGGAATAAATATGTATCCTTATATCGCAAATACTCCTAAAGATGAAAAGGAGATGTTAAAAAGGATCGGTGTTGAGTCCATCGATGAACTTTTTGCAGATATACCAAAAGATCTCCGATTGAATCGGGAGTTGGATCTAAAGACTGCAATGACTGAGGCGGAAGTCACCAGACATATGAACGAGCTTGGGAAAAAGAATTGCACAAACGAGTATGTAAGCTTTGTTGGTGGAGGAGTATATGACAGGCACATTCCTTCTGTTGTCGATCATGTGATCTCCCGATCGGAGTTTTACACAGCATATACACCCTATCAACCAGAGATAAGTCAAGGAACTCTTCAAGTTATTTTTGAGTATCAATCCCTGATCACAAATCTGACCGGGCTTGATGTTTCCAATGCTTCTCTTTATGATGGAGCCAGTGCATTAGCAGAAGCGGCGTTTCTAGCGGTTGATAAGACCAGAAACAAAGAGATCATTGTACCGGATAATATCCATCCCAATACGATGAGGGTTGTAGAAACCTATCTTCGTTTTAAGAACATTGATTTAGTCGTCATACCGACTTCAGAAAAAGGAACATTTAAGAAAACTGCTTTAGAAGAGAAAATCAGCAAAAATACCGCAGGTGTGATTGTTCAAAATCCAAACTTTTACGGATTAGTTGAAGATGAGATTGAAGAAATTGTCAAGCTGACTCATGAGAACAAAGCGTTATTGATTATGAGCGTCGATCCCATCACCTTAGGGGTATTAAAAAGTCCGGGAGAATACGGGGCTGACATTGCAGTGGGAGATGGACAATCTCTTGGAAATGGTCTGAACTATGGAGGTCCTTATCTTGGGTTTATGGCTGCAACGAATAAATTAATCCGAAAAATGCCTGGAAGAATCGCAGGCCAAACTGTTGACAAAGATGGGAAACGGGGCTTTGTTTTAACTCTTCAAACAAGGGAGCAACACATTCGAAGGGGAAAAGCGACATCCAATATTTGTACTAATCAAGCACTGAATGCTTTAGCTGCAAGTGTTTATTTGGTAGCATTGGGTAAAAAAGGGATTCAGGAAGTTGCAAACCAGAGCGCTCAAAAGGCACATTACCTCTATCAGCAAATTCTTGAGAAAACTGATTTCAAACCTGTCTTTGACCATCCCTTCTTTATGGAATTTGCAATTCAGAGCGACAGATCTGCCACTGATGTAAAAAGCGAACTTCTGAAAGAAGGATTTCTTGGCGGGATCGAGCTTGAGCAATGCAATGCAAAGTTTAAAAACGGCCTCTTGGTAGCAGTGACAGAAAAGAGAACGAAGGAAGAAATGGATCAATTTGTCCAGGTATTGGAGGGATTAAAATGAGAAAATATGATCACGTCATCTTTGAACTATCGAATCCTCACCGACGAGCGTATGAAATCCCGAAAAATGACATTGAAGAAGTCTCATTAGACAGTTTTTTACCAAAGAATACATTACGAAAAGAAGCTCCTGAGTTGCCACAGGTTAGTCAGGTAGACTTAATGAGGCATTATACCAACCTGTCAAACAAAAACTATGGTGTTGACACAGGCTTTTATCCTCTAGGCTCTTGCACCATGAAATACAATCCGAAGATCAATGAAGATATGGCACGACTGCCATATTTTTCGAAATCTCATCCTATGCAGGATGTTGATACTGTTCAGGGTAACCTTCAATTGATGGATGAACTGGATCAGATGTTATCGGAGATTACCGGCATGGATAAGATGACTTTACAGCCAATTGCAGGATCACACGGAGAAATGACAGGTCTTATGTTAATGAAGGCCTATCATCAGGATAATGGAGAGGATCACAGAACGAAGATCATTGTACCTGACTCTTCACATGGAACTAATCCCGCAAGTGCTACAATGGCAGGATTTGATATTGTAGAGATTGAGTCCCGTGAAAATGGGGAAGTGGATCTGGATGCATTAAAAGAAGCTTTAGGCGACGACATTGCCGGTTTAATGCTTACAAACCCCAACACATTAGGTCTGTTTGAAACTCAGATAACAGAGATTTCTGCCCTTGTTCATGAAGCAGGAGGATTACTATACTACGATGGAGCAAACATGAACGCCATAATGGGGAAAACACGTCCTGGAGACATGGGATTTGATATCATTCATCTCAATCTCCATAAAACGTTTTCGACTCCTCATGGAGGCGGAGGACCCGGCAGTGGACCTGTTGGAGTAAAGGAACGATTAATCAAGTATTTACCTGTACCCTTCGTGAAAAAAGAGGAAACGGGATACCGGTTGGATTATGATTATCCAAAATCAATTGGAAAAGTCAGTAACTACTATGGGAATTTCGGCATCTATCTAAGAGCGTACACGTATATTTTATCAATGGGTCGGGATGGATTAAAAAAAGCCAGCGAAGTTGCTGTACTCAATGCAAATTATATTTTGAGTTCCCTGAAGAGTCATTATAAAATTGCGGTTGACCGACACTGCATGCATGAGTGTGTATTTGCAGGTCTCAGGAAAGAAATTGCTGAAATGCCGGTTGTGAATATTGCCAAAAGACTTTTGGACTATGGGCATCATCCGCCCACAGTGTATTTCCCTTTAATAGTTCATGAAGCGATTATGATTGAGCCTACAGAAACTGAATCAAAAGAAATGCTGGATGAGTTTATTGAAGCGATGAAGGCAATTGCAGAAGAGGCAAAAACCGATCCGGAGACCGTAAAAGGTGCGCCATATACAATGCCGGTGAAAAAGCTTGACGAGGTGGGAGCAGCAAGAAATCCTATCGTGCGTTGGAGCCCTAAAGAATCATAGACAAGGCGGTGGGAGAGTTCAATGAAAGATATAGTTATTATAGGAGGTGGTCCCGGAGGCTATGTAGCTGCCATCCGGGCTGCTCAACTAGGAGCAAAAGTTGCGGTTGTAGAAAAAGAAGAGTATGGAGGCACCTGCTTGAACAAAGGGTGCATACCGACAAAAGCCTTATTTAAAAACGCAGAAGTAATCCACACAATGCAGGGGCTTGAAGAATTTGGAATAAGCATCGATGGTTATTCAATTGATATAGAAAAGATTCATCAGCGAAAAGAGAAGGTAGTGCATCAACTTGTTGATGGCGTAAAAAAGATTTTAGCCTCCTATGATGTGGAAATGATAATCGGGAAGGCGTCCATAAAAAGCAATAAAGAAGTTTTAGTGGGAATGGCCAGTGGAGAAGATGTCATATTGGAGACGAAAAATATTTTGATCGCTACTGGAGCAGTTCCCAACGTTCCTGAAGAATATCAGATGGATCATCCAGGTTTGATGACCAGTGATGATTTAATCAACTTCCGAAAAATTCCGGAATCCTTGATTGTTATCGGCGGCGGAGTTATAGGAATGGAGTTTGCAACGATTTTTAATGCTATGGGAACAAAGGTTGAAGTGATAGAAAGAGGACCTAGAATTTTAAGCAGACTTGACTCCGATTTGTCCAGAAGATTACAGGCATTATTGAAGAAAAAGGGAATGATTATTCATAATCATTCCACTGTCAAGGAAATCAGAAAAGCCGATGATGGTAATCTAATCATGGAATTGGACAAAAAAGGGAAAGATGTTACTCTCAACACAGAGAAAATTCTCGTTTCAGTTGGAAGGAGACCTCAACTCAAAGGACTGAACTTAGATGAAATGGGAGTGAAGTATACAAAAAAAGGAATCGACGTTGATGAGAATTATGAAACGAACGTTGAAGGTATTTATGCAATCGGTGATGTAATTGGTCGAACTATGCTGGCTCACGAAGCGTCTCATCAAGGAATCATCGCTGCTGAAGCAGTTTTGAACCGAAGAATCACCAAAGAAGGGACAGTAATTCCCAGTTGTATTTTCACTTATCCGGAAGTAGCGACTGTGGGATTGAGTGAGGAAGAGGCGAAGGCAAAAAAACTTGATTATCGAACGAGTAAGTTTATGTTCGGAGGAAACGGAAAAGCCTTAGCAATGGGAGACACAGACGGTTTCATTAAAGTAGTTGCCAATGGTGACACAATCGTAGGGGTTCACATCATGGGTCACAATGCATCCGACCTTATTCATGAAGGAATTCTTGCTGTGAGCAGAGGAATGCGCATTGATGACATCACAGGAACAGTTCATGCTCATCCGACTCTCAGTGAAGGTTTTGCTGAAGCTGTTCTGGGCTTAAAAGGCGAGTCTATTCATGCTATGGCTTCGAAAAACGCGAAGTAGCATTTAAAAACCTTAAATAAACCGACCCTCATCAGTCAGTTTTTGTCTGACTTGAGTGGTCGGTTTATCATTTTTTGTTTATTCAATGGATGGGTTTAAGCATTCGTGCACCTTCTCTTTTGCATGACCGATCATATAGAGGGATCCGGCAATCATTAAGAGATCATCTGTTTCACATAACCTCATCGAATATTCTACAGCCTCATCGATATCTGTGAGAACTGCAGAAACCCGCCTTCCTAAATTCTCTATTCTTAAACCCAATTCATGGGGATCCATTGCTCTATTATTTAGTGGTTTCGTTACAATGACTTCATCAAAGAGGGGAAGAAGCGAGGTTAAGAATCCATCCACGTCTTTATCTCCTAATAACCCTAAAAGCAAATAGGATTTTCCTTTTACAGGATAAGTCTTCAGTGTTTCTGATAAACATTTGGCGGCGGCAGTGTTATGAGCTCCATCAATGATAATATCGGGGGCTGATCCGATTATTTCAAATCGACCGGGCCATTTGTGAGATAAAAAAGCTGAGAATAAGGTTTCCGTGTTAAAATGGAGATTATGATGATAAGAGAGAAGCTCTAAAGCCGACAAGGCAACAGATGCATTGACTGCTTGATGATAACCCGCCATGGAGAGCTCAACAGGATGTCCTTGAAAGAAGGGCAGCCGATCCTTAAAACTAAAAGGATTGCTTAGAAAAAAGGTCTGTCCATCCAAAAAAACTGAAGCCTGCTTGATGCAAGTATGTTTGATTGAATAGAAGGGAGAGTTATTCTCCTCGGCTTTAAGCATGAGTATATTCTCAACTACCGGAGCTTGAGGTGCGCTTAAAACGGGGCAGGCTTTTTTGATAATCCCTGATTTTATTTCAGCGATGGAAGCAAGATCATTTCCAAGAATTGCAGTGTGATCCATGGAAATTGGAGAGAAGATGGAGAGGAGGGGTTTTTCTATGACATTGGTGGCATCATCACGGCCTCCCAGACCAACTTCCACAACTGCAAAATCAACATTTGAGACAGAAAAAAACCAATAACCCAGTGCAACCATCGTTTCAAACTCTGTTGGAGAAGCATATCCTGAACGTTCCATCCGCTCAACCGCCGATGCAACTTCTGTGATTCCCTCTGAGAAAGAGGCCTCGGATATGAAAGAACCATTAATTTCTATCATTTCCTTCGGGGAATGAAGGTATGGGGAGGTAAAGAGACCCACCGAATAGGCGGAGGAAAGTCCTTTGGCCAAATAGGATGCGACAGAACCTTTCCCATTCGTTCCCGTGATGTGGATCACTGAGAGTTTGCTTTCCGGATTACCCAGGTAATCAAGGAGTTTTTTTATCGTTGAAAGTCCTAAAATGCTTCCTTTGCTTTCCGTTTTTTTCAAGTACTTTAGTGCTGATTGATAGTCCATGAGAACCTCCCGTAGGAAAGAATGAAAGCCCTGCTTGAGAGGGCTTTCGTCTTAGAGTTGTTTTCTTAATTCTTCCAAAACTTTTGACAAAGAGAGGATAACACCAACTGTAAGGATAGCGACCCCTCCGTAAATCGTTGCTCTTAAGGGGACGAGAACCAAGTAGGCATCCCCCAGAATTGTTGATGCCCAATAGGTATCCAAGGTAATGTTCACCAGGAGAAAAACAAGCCCCATTGATATAATGAGATTCTTTACTGTAAAAGCTGGAGATGAGTGATTCTTTTTCCTCATTAACCAAACTACCGCTCCGGGGATCACTCCTACGAGTATTGCGCTTAATGTAAATCCCGGATGAAATCCTGCTCCGATGATCATTGCACCGATGATATCCTGTAAAAAACCAGCCATAGCTCCTGCAAGGGGCCCGAACATCATACTGGCAATGACAATAGGAATTCGGGCCATTCCGATTCGGAAGGTATGATTGGCAAAAATCATTGAAAGCTGTCCGATAACAACGGACATAGAGACCAATAATGCGGTTGTTACAAGTGCTTTATTGGTTAGCTTTACACTTAACTCTTTACTTCTTTTCTCTTCAGGGTAACCTTTTTCATGAGCCATTTCAGCACCTCCTCTCTCTTAAGTTAGGCATGGAGCTCCAACATTAAGAGAAATTTGGTGAAATCTCCAATGGTGGAGCAGCGGAAGCGATATTACAACGCGATGTCAAGATCTTCGTTTAGAAGCAACCTCCCATCTTCTAACACTTAACGCATAATATCTACTCTGCTCACGCTTATATCATACAAGGATCTTATGGGAATAGAGATCCTTTATATGCAGGTATTGCAGGAATCACTTTTTCGTTCTGCCAGCAGAAGATCTGCCATGGAGTTGGCGATGGCGATGCACTTTATGAAATCCTCCTCTTTTGGTGAAGAGAGTGCTTCTACCGGAGATTCAACCAAATTCCATTTGATGGTTTTTGCAAAGGACTCCAGGGAAGAGACTCCACCTCCACTCCAGGAGGCTGTTCCAAAGATCCCAAGTAAACGATCCTTAAGCTGAGAATTTTCGATTTTATGTGTAACTGTCTGCATCGCTGGAAAAAGTCCGGTATTGTAAGCACAACTGCCGAGAAGCACTCCTCTGAATCGCCAGATATCACTGATAATATAGGAAACATGGGTTTTGGATGCATCATAGATACGTATATTTTTGATGCCGCGCTCTGAAAGTCTACGAGCCATAAGGTCCGCCATTTTTTGAGTATTACCGTACATAGAGCCATAGACTATCACAACGCCTTCCTCGGTTTCTGCTCGAGACCAGCGGTCATAATGGTCAAGTATGCAAGCGGGATTCTTTCTCCAAACAGGACCGTGAGTTGAAGCAATAACGTGAAGAGGAATTTCCGCGTCTTTCAGTTTTTTTATTGCCCGTTGGACCATCGGACCAAACTTCCCGACGATATTTGAGTAATATCGTCGAATTTCATCCATATAAAACTCCAAATTCACTTCATCGTCAAAGATTCCTCCGTCCAAGGATCCAAACCCTCCAAAGGCATCACCGGAAAACAGAATTCCCTGTCGACTCTCGTAGGTCATCATCGTTTCCGGCCAATGAACCATCGGTGTCATATAAAAATTAAGAGTATGCTTACCCAGTGACAGGCTGTCTCCGTCCTTCACTTCGTAATAGGGGCTTAAGTCACCATAGAAATTCTGAATAAATTGAAAGGTTTTTGCATTGCCTACAATTTCAACATCAGGATAGCGTTGGCGAATATCTTTAATAGCTCCGGAATGATCAGGCTCCATGTGGTTGATGATGAGATAATCAACATTTCGATCACCAAGAATGCCTTCGATCTTGTTGAGGAATGAATCCATTTTAGTGTTTTTCACCGTATCGAACAGTGCCACTTTTTCATCCACAATCAGATAGGAGTTGTATGAGACCCCTTTATCCAAGGGCCAAAGATTTTCGAACAGCCGAGTTTCCCGATCGTTGACTCCGACAAAATAAACGTTTTTACAAATTTGATCACTATGTATCATTTTATCCCTCCGGTTTTAAAATTTTCTTTGAATTATGATATAATCATTATAACATTTTTTTTGTAGCGGGACACCGGTTTGTTCGCTGTAAAGAAATTTCAACTTTGAAAGCAAGGTTGAATAAAGATAAGCTATTAAAGAGAATAGAGATAAATTAAGGAGTCCCGGGACATACCGAAAAGAAACTATGAGAGCTTTCATTGAATGAAAGCTTGCTCTTAAGAGGAGGAATTAGATGAAAACCTTAATCGTCTATGGAACGAAATATGGAACAACAGAGAAGGCGGCAAAAATCTTGCAGGAGCGTTTGCCTGGGCAAGTGGAGCTTGTAAACTTAAAAGAAAACAGCCGTCCTTCAATGAAAGATTATGATGTGGTTCTTGTTGGTAGCGCAGTTTATGGAGGAGGTATCCGTAAAGAGGTAAGGCGTTTTTTTGACCATCAAAAAGGGGAGTTGTTTCAGAAGCCCTTTGGATTGTTTTTAGCTGCAGGGAATACTCTGGAAGTTAAACGAAATTATGTTGTATATGTTGGTAAAGATGTTTTTGATAAAGCAGGGATCAGAGAGCACATCGGGTTCGGCTTCGATTTTAGTAAAATGAATTTTTTAGAAAAAGTAATCACGAAAAAGGTGGCAAAGGTAAACAAAGATATGGAGAGCATCAATTATCAAGGGATTGAAAACATTATTCACTGGGCTTGTGAAGTTGGCGGAGTTAAATAAACCAGGTCATCAAAAATACATTTAAGTGCTGAATGGAAGCATGAAAAAAGCACTGGTTTTGCGATAAATGACAGCATTGTATAAAATAATTGGTGAAATAGTAAAAAGGAGGGAATATAATGACAATTTTTAGAGGATCCGGAGTAGCGTTAGTGACACCATTTATAGGAGATGAAGTGAATTATAAGAAAATAGGAGAGTTAATCGATTGGCACATTCAAGAAGGAACGGATGCAATAGTTGTTTGTGGGACTACGGGAGAATCTCCGACTTTATCCAAAGATGAAAAGAAAAAAGTCATTGAATTTGCTATTGAACATACCGATGGACAAATCCCAGTTATAGCAGGAACAGGAGGTAACAATACAAAAGATGTTATTGAGCTGAGCAGGTTTGCAGACGAAAAAGGAGCAGACGGTCTTTTGATTGTAACCCCCTATTATAACAAATCAACTCAGAAGGGTTTAATCAAGCACTATCATGCGATTGCAGATGCGGTGGATACACCGATTATCCTCTATAGTGTGGCAGGGCGTACAGGAATTAACATAGATCCTGAAACTGTTGAAGCATTATCAAAACACCCGAACATTGTAGCAATTAAAGAGGCAAGTGGGAACATAGCACAGATAGCAGAGATTGCTGAGCGTGTTCCTTCAAATTTTGGGATTTATTCGGGAAATGATGACCAAATATTGCCGCTCCTCTCTTTAGGAGGAATTGGAGTAATTTCAGTTGTAGCAAATATTCTTCCGAAGATGACGCATGAACTGGTCATGGATTATTTGAAAGGAAGTGGGGATGAATCCCTTAAAAAACAACTAAAAATCCTTGAAGTTGTCCGAGGACTGTTCATTGAAACCAACCCTATTCCTGTGAAAGAGGCAATGAACTTAATGGGGTGGGAAGTTGGAGAGTTAAGAGCTCCTTTGTATCCGATGGAGGACTCTAATCGATCGGTGCTTGAAAATGCCATGAGGAAGATAGGAATCGATCTTTAGGAGCACTTTTATCATTGAATATTAAAAGGCCCGTTTCATTAGAAACGGGCCTCTCAGATAGGGTTTTATTTTTGCATGCTGTCGATGAACCACAATTGCTTATTATAAAACGCAACGTGATCTTCAAACATTCCAACGGCAACAAAATCGCTTTTTTCGTCAGCTGCATTCCGAATTTCCACAGCCATATCCCTCATCATGGTAAGATCGTCTTTGAGGTAACCAAGGACTTCCTGTGTACTATAGGATGTTTTATCCAACTCTTTCATCGTCGCTGCTTCAAGATAATCCGAAAGCTTGGCTAAGGGTTCTTCTCCGATCATTTTCAGGTGTTCAGCGACTTCATCGTACTTTTCAAACACATCATCATAGAGTTCTTCGGTAAAGTTGTGAAGTGAGACAAACTGGACTCCCACAACATTCCAGTGTAAGTTGTGAAGTTTCACATTCCATACTGCTAAATTTGATAAATAGGTGTTTAACTTATTTTTCATTTTTACATACCTCCATTTTCTTTTCTTTTTCTAAATTCTATATTATAATGATATCA
>Ga0207421_10000052_pt1 | contig 121242 bp, 100 predicted proteins | sample SodLakKL_010_SED_4_FD_187542 | JGI IMG/M metagenome (GOLD analysis project Ga0207421, IMG submission 187542) | Alkaline sediment microbial communities from Lake Tanatar, Kulunda Steppe, Russia - 8KL_010_SED (SPAdes) (version 2) | ecosystem: Environmental > Aquatic > Non-marine Saline and... | reverse complement strand
TCCTAAAGCATAATTATAAAATACTGCTAAACACATAATTAAACACACTTTATAAAAGATGAAACCCGCATCAGACTGGGACAGACAAAATAAGATGAAGCTATGGGAAAAGGGTTGCGCCTCCGACTCCCAAACAGGAGAGTTCACTGCCGGTAGCGACAGGGAAATGGACCTGCTGCTTGCCCCTTTTGATGTGGCAGGTTCGCTGGCCCACATAAAAATGCTGCACAAAATCAACCTGCTCTCAGCAGATGAACATGATTCACTGAAAAGGGAGCTGCTTTCAATATATGAGACTATTGAAAAAGGAAGTTTTGAAATTGAAACGGATGTTGAAGATGTGCATTCCCAAATTGAAATTTTATTAACCCGAAGGCTTGGCGATACAGGCAAAAAAATTCATACGGGAAGATCGCGGAACGATCAGGTTGCCCTTGATATTAAACTTTTTATAAGAGCAAAAATAGAGGAGACTGTAAATAAAACAGTTGATCTTTTCAGGCTTTTAACCAATTTAAGCGAGAAGCACAAAGATTTCATTATTCCCGGCTATACCCACACACAGCCGGCTATGCCTTCTTCACTGGGACTCCTTATGGGCTCATATGCGGAGAGTTTAACAGAAGACATGTTTGCATTAAGGTACGCATTCACTCTTGCAAACCTCAATCCACTGGGCTCCGGTGCAGGCTACGGTTCTTCTTTTCCCCTTGACAGGGAAATGACAACCCGCCTTTTAGGGTTTGATGACCTGAATTATAATGTGCTGAACGCACAATCCGGAAGGGTAAAAACGGAACGCTCTGCAGCATTTGCCCTTTCAAATGTTGCATCAACCCTTGTACGCATGTCAAACGACATTTGCTTTTATATAAGCAATAATATAGTGTCATTTCCTGAGGAGCTTACAACCGGCTCAAGCATAATGCCTCACAAAAAGAACCCGGATGCACTGGAAATAATCAGAGCCAAATGCAACCAGCTGCAGGCAATACCCAATGAATGCAGCTTAGTGGCCAATAACCTGATTAGCGGATACCACCGGGATTTTCAGGTTATCAAGGAAACACTTCTGCCGGCATTTGAAAAGCTCAACTCATGCATGGAGATCTCTATAAAAATGCTTCAAAATATAAAACCTGAAAAAGATATTTACAAGCTTGAAAACAATGAGTTGTTTTTCAGTGTAGAGGAGGTAAACAAACAGGTGTTAAAGGGAGCTGCTTTTCGCGATGCCTACCGATCCGTGGCCTCACAAATAAGAGAGGGGAAATTCGCCCCTTCACGGCAAATCCGCCACACACACCAGGGAAGCATCGGGAATCTTTGCAATGATAAAGTTGCAGAAAGAATGAACGGAATTGTAGATACATTCCCTTTTGAAAAGGTCAATAAAGCATTAAAACAGTTGCTCGCAAGAGGGTAAAACACAGTCGGCTATTACCTTGCATTGATTAACCGTGAGACTGGCTTAAAAGTGTAGGTTTGCTGCAGGACCACAGCTTAAGCCAGATTACCGAAAATCAATGAAATTAATGCCTTCATAATTGTAATTTCGAATGCCGGGGAACGGTAAATGTAAATCCCAAAAGTTTGAAGAGAAAAAAATAATGCTATTTTTGCATAATGTCAATTGTTTTTCAACAACGCATCCCTAAATGAATAAAATTCTTGTCCCCGTTGATTTTCGCAACCAGTCGCTTATTGCCCTTGATCAGACCATCAGTGTGGCCAGGTTTATGAAGGCGGAAATTGTAATAATTTTTATAATTGAAACAGGCATAATATCAGCCCTTGTCAGAAGAGAGGGAAGGCTTGAGAAATTGCGGCGGCTGGCAGGGGAAAGACTTGACCACCTGGCAGAAGATACAATGTCGAGATCCGGACTGAAGGTTTCTGTAATAATAGAAACAGGCAAGGTTTCCCAAAAAATACTTGAAAAGGCGCAAGAGCTCAATGCGCGGTTCATCATAATGGGAAAAAATGATGCCGACGCAAAGCTTCAAAGATACATAGGAGCCAATACCAATCAGGTTATAAGCCGCTCAAGCTGTCCGGTGATAACAGTAAAGGGAAAAGAGCACAACCTGGGAGTAAAAAACATTGTACTCCCGCTTGATCTTACAAAAAAGACAAGGGAAAAAGTTTTCAATGCAGTCTCATTCGGACTCTACTACAACTCGGCTATATGGATGGTCTCTGTTCTGACAGGGGGGATAGCAAAATCCCAGAGCCGCATTTATGCTAAAATGAAAAAGGCACGGGAAATGATACAGGAAAACGGGGTGCCTTGCAATATCAAACTTTTTGAAAAAAGCGGCAAACCCGATTACCAGGTAATATTGGATTACGCAAGTGAGATAAATGCAGACCTTATTATGGTAATGACCCACCAGGAAGCCAGCTTCCGCGAATATTACATCGGAACGTTTGCACACGAGATCATCAACCGCTCTGATATACCTGTAATGACAATGATTCCCTCGGATCCCAAAAAGAAAAGAAGGTTGGTTAAAACTTTTGTAGATCCGCTCGGCATTTTTTCACGTAAAAAGAAAAACTGACTGATATACCGCTTAATTTTTTTATGGATAAAAAAAAATTATCATTTAACGCAAGAGCTATCCATGCCGGAAGCCAGCATTGTCCGGAAACCGGTGCTCATATAGCACCGGTCTATCGTACATCAACATTTGTTATTGAAAATGTGGAAAGAGCTATCAGACTTGGGTACGGTGAAGAAGAGGGTTATGCATACGGCCGGTTTGGTAATCCGACCGTGGATGCACTTCAGAAAAAGGTTGCCGCACTTGAAAACGCTGAAGCTTCACTTGCCGCTGCTTCAGGTATGTCGGCCATAACAACGGCGCTTTTTGCAAATCTGAAGAAGGGAGACCACCTTGTTGCGGGTGATATCATTTACGGTTGTACCTACGGTTTTGTGAGAGATATCCTGCCAAAATACAGTATTGAAGTAACCATGGTAAACACTGCTGAAACAGAATCCGTTAAAAAGGCCATGAAATCAAACACAAAAGTGGTTTACATTGAAACTCCATGTAACCCTGTTTTGAGAATAACAGATATCAAGGCAGTGGCTGAAATTGCCCATACAAGGGGGGCACTGCTGTTTGTTGACAGCACCTACGCAACTCCTTACCTGCAAAGGCCTTTGGAGCTTGGTGCCGACATTGTTTTACATAGTGCCACAAAATATCTTAACGGGCATGGCGATGTTCTTGGCGGCATCATTGCAGGTTCGAAAAAGTTAATTGACAATATCAGAAAACCATATATGGAATGGATTGGTGGCGTTATCTCTCCCATGGATGCTTCTGAAATCTCCAAAGGTATTAAAACACTGGGTGCAAGGATGGAAATCCACTGTGCAAATGCCCGTAAAATCGCTGATTTTCTGGAAGAACATGAGATGGTGGAAAAAGTTTTATACCCAGGATGTGAATCTCACCCTCAACATGAGCTTGCAAAAATACAAATGAAAGATTTCGGCGGGATGATGAGCTTTAACGTTAAAGGTGGGTTTGAAGCAGGTAAAGCACTTATAAACAGTGTTGAACTTATAAGCCTTGCCACATCCCTGGGTTGTGTTGACTCACTGATCCAGCACTCTCCTTCCATGAGCCACGCCGCACTTTCCCGTACAGAAAGAGAGGCTGCAGGTATTGCTGAAGGCCAGGTCAGACTTTCCGCAGGCATAGAAGAGGCTGAGCATTTAATTGCTGACCTGGATCAAGCCATGGCGCAGGTTAAAAAGAAACTGAACATATAATTCTGATGGATATGCATTTTTTATCCCTTACTTTTCTTTCCTCCACCTTTTAAACTTTAACCCGTCAGGTGTTTTGCCAAGCATTGAAAGCCGCGAGGGAAAGGTGCTCTCATTAACGAATCTCACATCCTCAACAGAATAAAATGCTTTTGGATTGTATTTTTTAATTATTTCAACAACTCTTTTCAGCTCCGAACGGTGAATAATAGTATAAATAATGTTGACATCCTCCCTGCCCCCCCTTGCATCAACAGTGGTTACCCCGTAATTTGCTGCCCGCAGTCGTGCAATGAGCTCACAGCCAGGCTTTGAGGTTACAACCCTTACGATCATGACCCCCATTGCCAGTTTCTCCTCTATTTTGATCCCTATATAGTTTCCTATGGCAAAGCCACCAGCATAAGCCACATAGGTCACATAATTGTCAAGATCCTGCATTATTCTTGAAATGGCAACTATCCATATGAGCACTTCAAAAAAACCCAGAATAGGAGGGATAACCTTTTTATTTTTAGACAACATTATGATGCGGAGAGTACCGATGCTGACATCCGCAATACGCGCAAGCATGATCAATAACGGAATTATAACGTAATCGATCAGCATGGGGCTGGATAAAAAAATTAATTCCATTTGTATTGAAATAGTAACAAACTGATAAAAAAGCTGAAAAATTAAAAAAACAGCATATTCCCGAACAGCATCCGGCCGCTGTGCCAGTAACCCCTGAAAAGAGGCGAATCAGTAATATAAATTATATCACCTCTGCCCAGATTCTCGTTTCCTATCACAAGAGAATGCAGAAACTCTTCTCTCAGCTTCTCCCCGACATATCCTGAAACATAACTGTTATCCCTGAGTGTACCCACATTCCATGATCCTCTTGGCAAATACGGGTAAACTGTGCTGTTTCTTTTCTGAACAAACCAGTTTTCCCCTATACCGTATGCCAGGGGACTGGACTCATCAAGGGTCACCCTGTAAATGCTTCCGCTTGTCCTCTCCTTTAAATCCTCAGTGCGCAGCTCGTTGTAGCCTATAAGCAGATCCCGCGGATCCTCTGGCCATTCCTGCTCTTCCTTTTGCCTTTGATCTCTGTATCTGGAAACAGCTTCTCCAAAATCAAGCTCATTCCTGTTTGCAAAAGGTCTTAAAGCGCTTTCCAGTGCAATAAGCCTTCCTCCTCCCCTTGCAAAATCGATCAATCTCTCCATTTCTCCCTCACCGATATAATTACCCGCAGGCAAAATAACTATATCATACCTGTCAAGGCCGACTGACTGCAGATTGTCGGGTTCCACAATAGTGAGGGGATAATCCAGCACCTGCTCAAAATAGTACCATAAATCGCCTACTGAAGCTGATGATGTACCGCTGCCGCCGACAAGCATCACATCGGGGGGGGCAATATAGGAAAAGCTCCTTGAGCCAAGGTCTTTCCCTTTTGTTGACATGCCGGTGGAAGTTGTAAACAGCTCAACAGAGGAGCTGTTTGAAAGCTCAACCACCAGGGAGTCTAAACCCGATATATGGGAGTTATCCGCACGTGTTATAACAATTGTCCCTCTGTCAAAATCATTGCCGTTGACGGCGAAAGGTTCGGTTGCGTACCTTACCCTTATCTCCTCCTGAAGAAGAGCGGAAAGGAAAGAAACACTCCGCATATCAGTCCACTCAGCTATATAAGCATAAGGGCTTTCACCGGAATATTCATTTTCTGAAAAAGGAAACTCAACAGGCTTGTCAGAAACCCCGATCCTCTGATTTACTGCATAAGCTTCTGCATTATAAGCATAGGGTAATGCCCATGCTGTGATATCGTATGAAATAGTATCGGTGTGCATGGTTTCGGGCTCAAAGAAAACCTGCACCAAATGAGAATGGGGTTGATAAGCGCTTACAACAACGTCATTCTCATCAAGCTCAAAACGGCTTTCTTCATTCCCGAGATAGGAAAAGCCGGTATATGTTCTGCCGGCCGAGCCGGGATGGGCATATTCGATACCGTTTCTGTCAAGAAAAGATGTAAGGGCCTCCAGTGTACCGTCGCTGTTTGAAGAGCGTATCACGTAACTTTTATATTCACCGGGAGGGTCATTTTCTCCTCTTGCAAAAAAGGAATTGAACTCTTCAAGGATGCGTTCACGCATCTCAAAAGCTGTTTCAACAGTGGTTATACCGGCATTATACTGGTTTTCAATACGGTCGGCCAGTGTCAGGGTATCACCGGTTTGAAGCTCAACGGCAAGCCCGGCCCTGCCGGAGCCTCCCTGCTCGAATGTAAATCCGAGGGCGCCGTTGAAAGTTGGCCATGTATCACCGTATGACGGACTTAACAGGTCGAACGACTCACCGGTCCAATAAAGCTCGTTGCGGCTGTCGAAATTATCTGCAAGACGGCTTCCGAAAATTTCCTGAAACTCCCTTTGCCATTGGGTAATAACTTCGTGTTGAGGCTTGGCGGCGGGAGGGAAAAAATAATACCTGTCGGCGCCCATTTCATGAAAGTCAATATGTATATGTGGCATCCATTGCCTGTAAAAGCTCAGCCGCCGTCTGGTCTCTTTCTGGGTCTGCCATGGCCAGTCGCGGTTAAGATCATAAAGATAATGGTTAACACGGGTTCCGGGCCAGGGCTGACTCCGGTGCCAGGAGTTCGGATCAAGATTTATTCTGTTCCCGGCTCTTGAATGGTACTGCATTGCATATTTTTCGCGTCCGTCGGGATTTAGGCAAGGGTCAATTATTACCACACAATGATCCAGCCAGTTTTCTCCCTCTGGATACTTATCTGATACAAGAGAATAAAGTGTTTTAAGTGCAGCTTCCGTGGCCGAGGCTTCATTGCCGTGAATATTGTAACTTAGCCATACCACAGGCATTTGCCGGCCTGTTTCTTTATCCTCCACAAATCCGGCCTTTGCAAGATTTGAAAGCCGTATATCTTCAAGATTCTCCATATTCGCAGCAGAGGTTACTATGGCTGCCACAAGAGGCCGTTTTTCCCATGTTTCACCGTAATGTTCAAGCTCCACATTCGGAGAAACTGAAGCTACATGCTCAAAATAATCAACTACACGATTATGGTAAGTAAGTCTATCACCCAGCTCATAACCGAGAAATTCAAAGGGGGATTGAACTGCTTGTGAAAATAGTGGACAAAAAAGAAAGAAAAGGAAAAACTTTAATAATACTGATTTCATCTTTTAGATTGTTTGTTTATTAGCCAAATTAATTAAAAATTATATTGCAAATATCAATTATTTTTTATGATCACCCAAGTCCCCGGCAAAAAAAAGCCTTTATTTTAACCATCGCAGCAGGTATTTTGTGCTCTTGCGCTTCGCATGAGAAAATGGAGCCTGTTCATAACATTCACCTCTGTGGTTCCGGCATCAAAATCCAGGTAAAGAATATCCATTGAAGGATACAAATCCTTTATTCTTTTTTCAACACCTTTTGCTATTATGTGATTGGCAATGCAACCAAACGGCTGCATACATACTACATGATTAACACCTTCCCTGGCAAATCCCGCAATCTCTGCCGGAATAAGCCAGCCTTCCCCGTACTGGTTGGCCAGATCAAGAATTTCCGAAGCTTTTTCTGCCTCATCCCATATAGGGTAGAGAGGGCGGTAAAATCTGTATTTTTGCATAATTTTCTCATTTGCCCTTATCATCCTGTTTGCCTGCCACTCCATAAGTTCCGTAAGAGGATCAAAATATAACCCCCTTGAAAGATTTTTTGAAATATTTACCTTGCGGTTAACAAATCCCTGTATCATAAAGTCCAGCAGCGGAGGTACAACAACCTCCACCCCGTTTTCTATAAGCCATTTTACTATATTGTAATTTCCGAAGGAGTTGTATTTCACATATATCTCTCCCACTACCCCGATGCGCGGGGGTTCAAAATCTCCAAGGGGTATATTGTTGAAACGGGAAACCGCCTCCTCCAGAAGTTCCCTCAATCCCCTGCAGTCGGAGTTTTCTGCCAGAGGTTTTGCAGCTTCTATATATTGGTTTACAAGCCCTAGCGAAGTTCCTTTTTCTTTTTCGCGTGTAACGGATGAATAATACATCGAGGAAAGCGCATCGGCATAAAGCAACGTGGAAAGAGTGATCCTTGCCATCTTTTTCCAGTTGATCGAAAACCCGGGCTGCTCGTTTATGGCTCCATAAGCTCCTGTCACAGAAATTACGGGTACATCGGAGTATCCGGAATGGCTCAATGCTTTTTTGATAAGATTGATGTAGCTGGTTGCCCGGCACTGACCGCCGGTCTGGGTTATCCCCACCGCCACCTTATTCCTTTCGTATTTCCCAGACTGCAAACCCTTGATTATATCGCCGACAACAAGAGTGGCAGGATAACAAATTTCATTGTTGGCATAAGTGAGGCCCAGTTCGGCGGATCTGCGGTCTGATGGAGGCAGGTTTTCAAAACGGTAACCGGCTACCTTTGCAAGAGAGGGAATAAAAGGGGAGTAAAAATCTGAGAACCAGGGTGCAAGAATGGTCCTGTCACGGTCATCCTCTGTAAAAGTTTTATTGGAAGGAAAAGATGCACAGGATTTGTTGATTTGTTCAACATTAAGCCTTATTGATTCCACAAGGGAACGAACCCTGAGCCTGAGGGAGCCGGGACTTGTAATATCGTCTATCTTTAGTACCGTGTGATTTTTTCCTTTAGTTGACAAAATGTGGGAAATTTTTTCCATCAGAAAGCTGTCCGGTCCGCAGCCAAAACTGTTAAGCTGCACCAGTTGTACATTGTTGGGCAACCGGCCAACCTGGGAGGCTGCAGATATTATCCTGTTGGGATAAGCCCACTGGCAAACTCCCGAAAGAGCCGAAAAAGTCCCCATGTCACTGTCCGCAAAGTGATCCTCACTTACCACGTCAACATCCATGGATGTGAACATTTCAGCCACCTTGTGCTGAATAAAAGGATCGGAATGATAAGGTCTGCCGGCCAGTACAATAACAAGTCTGCCAGATGAGAGGGCATTTTCAAGAATTTGTTTGCCGCGGTAACGCAACCCGTGCTTAACTGATTCACTCACACGTAAAGCATTTTCAAAAGCTTTTTTGAAAGTTTTATCCTTTACCCCAAGGGACTTCATATACTGTCTGCAGGATTTTTTGAGCAAATCCCTGTACCTGAACCCTACAACAGGATGATCAAGGGGTATGCCATAATTTTTTAAAGGGTTCAGCGAGCTTTTCAGCACCTCTGCATAGCCTGTAACTACCGGGCAGTTAAAAGTGTTGTCGGCCTCCCGAAACTCACTTTTCTCATAAACTGTAATGGGGAAGAAAATCCTGTCAACTCCTTTTTCTATAAGATCAATAATATGGCCGTGAGTCATTTTGGCGGGCATGCAAATATTGTCAGACATAACAGTTCCGGCCCCCTTTTTGTACATATCATAATTTGAGTGAGCGGAAAGCTCAACACTAATGCCACAACCGTTAAAAAGGGTATTCCAGAATGGAAAATTCTCATACATGTTAAGCGCTCTTGGAATACCTATCCTCAGACCCTTGGGGGATACAGGCTGGTTAACTTTTTTGAAAAGGGTACGGTACATATATTCATAATGGTTAACCCCCTGCTTTGCCTCATTCCCTTTGTTTTGAAAAACTTTTTCACATTTGTTGCCGGAGAAATATTTATTGCCGTTGGAGAAGAGAAATTCAGTAACAACACAATGATTTGTACAACCTTTGCAAGTAACCCTCTTTTCCGACTCACAACTCACCCTCCCCTTCAATCTCGCGTTGCGGTCTTTTTCCCCGACCCCGCCGCTTCGTTGCTTGGCGTACAAAGCTGCACCAAAGGCCCCCATAAGTTCGGGATGAGTTGAACAGGAAACACTCTTGCCGGTAAGTTGTTGAAGTGCCCTCAATATCGCGGGATTGCGAAAAGCCCCGCCCTGGGCAACCACATTATCACCCAGGTCGTCCATATTGCTAATATTCAGTACCTTAAAAAGACAATTCTGTACAACCGAATAAGCCAGTCCGGCCGATATATCATCCGCCCCAGCCCCGTCCCTGAAAGCCTGCTTAACCCGCGAATTCATGAAAACTGTGCATCTTGTTCCAAGCTCAGAAGGAGAGGCGGAATAACAGGCCATATCGGCAAAATCGGAAACACTGTATCCCAGGGATTCCGCAAAGCCCTCGATAAATGTGCCGCACCCCGAGGAACAGGCTTCATTGATCTCCATTTTACTTATTGATCCGTTTTCTATGAAAACGGCTTTCATATCCTGTCCGCCAATATCGAGCACAAAAGAAACATTTTCATCCAGGTTTTTTGCTGCCATATAATGTGCAATGGTCTCTACAATCCCGAAATCCAGGTCAAGACCGGCTTTTATAAGCTCCTCCCCATATCCGGTCACTGCACTTGCCCTTATATTTACATCAACACCTTTTTCCTCCATAAGCTCCCAAAAACTCTCCAGTCCCTCCGAGACTGTATCAAGCGGCCGGCCGCGGTTATTACTGTAAAAATCAAACAACAGCTCATCATTGCCTGTAATTACGGTGATTTTTGTTGTTGACGAGCCTGAATCAATTCCCAAAAAGGCATCAGTGTGGCTGCTACGGTTAAAATCGTATCTTTTAAAAGGAAGGGTTGAATTCTCTTTTTTCCATTCAGGTATTAAGGTGCTGTCCTTAAACAGGGGCTTTAATCCGCCGCTTTTACTGGCGGAGGGAGCAAAAGGCTTTTTGAGCCTTTCTGTTATATCCGAAAGCTTCACTCTGTTTTTTCCCGCGGCCCCGTAAGCGGCACCAATTGCAGGAACAAACTCTGAATCAGGGGGAACCTCCATATTAGCAGGATCCTCATTGAGAACTGAAGCAAAAACAGGGGGAAGGGACTTAATAAAAGTAACCGGTCCGCCAACAAGCAAAAAAGGGGAAACGGGCTTTTTGCCCCTTGAAAGGGTAGTAATTGCCTGAAGTGCTACAGCATGGAAAACTGATGCAGCTATATCCTCAACGGGTATGCGTCTGCTGATAAGGTTCTGTACATCTGTTTTGGCAAAAACCCCGCACCTTGAAGCTATGGGGTAAACTGTTGAAGACTTGCCTGCAAGCTCATCCATTTCCCGAACCGACATATTAAGAAGCGAAGCCATCTGATCAATGAAAGAGCCGGTGCCACCTGCACAGTTGCCGTTCATCCTGATATCGGGACCCCTGAAAGGGGAAAAAAAAATCATTTTCGAATCCTCCCCCCCGAGATCCATAAGCACAGAGGTGCCGGGGTAAAACTTCTCAACATATAAGGCTGAGGCAACCACTTCCTGAATAAAAGGCATTTTCATATTCTCTGCCAGTCCCATACCCGCCGAGCCGGTCATATTGAGAGAAACCTCATGATCTCCGGCAAGGGAACCGGAAGCCTCGCTCAAAAGAGAAGCAAGCGTCTCCCTTATGCGTGAATTGTGACGCCTGTATCCCTTGAATAAAAGTTTACCCTCACCGTCAATAACGGCAACTTTAACCGTTGTGGAACCGGCATCTATGCCCGTGGTGTAAAAACTCTGACTCATTACCGGCAGAATAATTGCTTTAGATGATATTTCCCCATTTTATGCAAATATAACAGGTGTTGGTTTTAAGAAAAACGCTTGTTAAAAAATAAATTATATTTTCAATAAAATTATTTATTTTGGCTATTGAAAAACTGCGTTAAAATAAAAGATTAAATTGAATACATCCATGAAACGATTAAAAATAAATGTTTACGGTATTGTACAGGGAGTAGGTTTTCGCTTTTTTGCACAAAACAATGCCCGCAAGCTTGGCATAAGCGGTTTTGTAAAAAACATGCCCGATGGGTCGGTTTACATTGAAGGAGAAGGCGAAGAAAGCAATCTGCAGGAGTTCGTTTCCAAATGCAGCAAAGGACCCTCCGCAGCATTGGTTGAGAATATCAACACCGAGGAAGCTGAATTGGAAAACAGTGAAGGATTCAGCATCTTATAGCATACCAGGTCACCTTATAATCAAGTATAAAACTAAAGACTATGTTAACTACAAAGCGTGCAACCTGCCTGTTAATTTCAGTGATAGTTTTACTGTTTCATTCATGCGGAAACCGTTCAGATTCTCCCGTTATAGGACCCGAAAAGGGAAGCCTTGTAATTGCGGGCGGAGGCAGGATCCCAACCGTTATACATGAAAAGTTTGCCTCTCTGGCGGGAGGGTTTGAAGCAAATATAGTTGTTATACCAACCGCGGGCTCACCGGACAGGATAGACACTTTGTTGGCAAAGGAAAAATGGGAGGATATCGGGTTTTCAAATGTTACTGTACTGCACACAACCGATCCGGAGGAAGCAAATAAAAAAGAATTTTACAGTAAAATTGACAGCGCTTCCGGGGTTTGGTTTGAAGGCGGCCGTCAATGGCGACTGGTTGATGCATATTACAAAACGCAAACACACATAAGCCTCTATGAACTGCTTAAACGTGGCGGAGTTATTGGGGGCTCGTCTGCCGGGGCAAGCATACAGGGCTCTTTCCTTGCAAGAGGAGATGTGTCGGGTAACACTATAATGATCTCCGATAATGAAAAACACCGCAAAGGATTAGGCTTTTTAAAAAACACTGCAATAGACCAGCATATTGATACAAGAAACAGATGGGGTGACATTCAGGAAATAGTCCTGAAATATCCCCGGCTACTGGGCATAGGTATTTCCGAATCAACCGCCATCATAGTCAGCGGGGACACTTTTGAAGTGAAAGGGGCCGGAAATGTGGCAATTACCACCCATGAAAGCATAACCGGCGAAGACAACGGAATAGGATATAAAATCCTGTACCCCGGGGACAATTACAACATGAGAGACAGGGAAAAAATAAAACTCTGTGACATAGAAACTGTTGCAGCTAAAAAAAATAACTGAAAGTTTGTAAATTATATTTGCATGGATAAAAAAAATATCTTTACTTTGTAATGATACATTTTTTTTTTAATTTTTTAATATATAATTAGCATGAAAGGCAAAGTTAAATGGTTTGATTCAGCCAAAGGTTACGGATTCATTCATTCGGAAGAGGGGAACGATATATTTGTTCACTATACTGGAATTGAGCAGGACGGCTTCAGGTCGCTTGAAGAAGGACAGGAGGTGACATTTGAAATTGTTGAAGGCAAAAGAGGTCCTCAGGCAACCGAAGTTAAAATTGCGGAATAAAGGATAAAGCTTTATTTTATCCATTTATTTAAAAAAGCTTTGAATTTTATTCAAAGCTTTTTTTGTGTTTGTATGGGTGTGCCATCCACCCCAGGTTACCTCTTCTCCTGCCAGGTTTTCCCGGCAGGGTTGTCAGAAGAAAAAACCTATGCGGAAGGCAGGGGTGTGATAAAGTGAAACGTCACTGTGGCTCAATTCAAACAGGAACAAGAAATTAAAAAAATGACCCTCATCCCCCTCATAACGAAGTCCGGCTCCTCCTAGAAAAATGGGGTGCCAGAAACGACCCTCCATGTTTTCTCCTGCATCAGGGCCGAAATGCTCCCTTTCAAGGTGCAAAAATTCAGTTTCAGCCTGCAGAAAAAGCCCTCCATGCACACGGAAGGGAAGCACTTTATTGAGATCCTCAATTATAAAGTAATCTGCCGTCACCCCAAATCCGTATATATGTGAATCAAAGCGCGAGAACAAACGCTTGTCCCTGTAAAACTGGTATTTGCCCGCCGCAGCAATGCTGATCCTGGGAGTAATAAAATACCCGGCCGTGGGAGATATATCATAATGGTTTATCTCCCCCATGCGTATCCCCAGATACCCGCCGTAATAAAAGTTGCCCTGACGGTCACCGTTATCACCAGCCTTTGAATATTGGGCAAATATTAACGCCAGGGTAAGAATAAGAGAAATTTTAACCGATAATTTTACCATATTCAGCAAAGCTATAATTTGTCATTAAATTAAAAAAAATATGTATCAACTGGCTTTACTATTCATATTTTTTTATGTCAACCGCTCCGTTTAAAGCCATATACCCGTTCATGGCAAGGGACTTCATTTCATCTTCACCGGGGTAGACCGCCACTGGCGCGATAAAAGAAACCATTTCACGTACACAGGAAACCAAAATGTTATTGTAGGCCATCCCCCCGGTCAAAATAATTGCATCCACCTTTCCTTTCAATACCGTTGCCATAGAACCTATCTCCTTTGCTACCTGATATGCCAATGCATCCTGGATTAGAGCAGCTTCCTTATCCCCTTTTTTGGCCCTAACTTCAATTTCATGGGCATCATTGGTATTAAAATATGCCATGTAGCCTCCATTACCGGTAATCATACTTTTTACCTCCTCCATTGTAAATTCGCCGCTGAAGCAGGTTTTAACAAGTTCCCCTGCCGGAAGAGTTCCTGACCTCTCTGGAGAGAAAGGCCCCTCTCCGTCGAGGGCATTGTTGACATCGATTACGCGGCCCCTGCAGTGGGCTCCTACCGAGACTCCCCCGCCGAGGTGAACAACAATAAGGTTCAGCTCTTCATATTTTTTCTCAAATGATGCCGAGTGCGACCTGGCAACAGCTTTCTGGTTAAGGGCATGAAAAATGCTGATACGTTTAAACCTGGGGTGACCGGCAACCCTTGCTACATCTTGCATCTCGTCAACCACCACCGGGTCGGCTATAAATGCTCTTGAACCCTTTGTGCGGGAAGCTATCTCGTGTGCAATTATACCACCCAGGTTACTGGCATGCTGACCAAGAACTCCTTCCCTGAGATCTTCGAGCATTTTCTCGTTTACCTCATAAACGCCCGATTCAATGGGCTTGACCAGTCCACCCCTCCCAACAACGGCAGAAATATCATCAATTTTAATGTTGGCATTTTCAAGCTCACCCAGAATTTTTTCCATTCTGAACTCATACTGGTCTGTGATCTTTTTAAAAGGTTTTAATTCTTCTCCGGAATGTTTGATGTTTTTTAAAAAAACTGACTTGTTGTTGTTGAAAACGGCCACTTTTGTGGAGGTTGAACCGGGGTTTACGGTCAAAATCAATAAATCATCCATTTTTAAATCTTTGTTTATATCAATTATTAATATTACTAAGCCGCTTGTATCTGATGGTTAATGGCAGCCGTAAGAAGGGGAAGGTCTCTTCCGCCTGCCTCCCCGTGTACAGCTATCCCGGCAATTTATTTTGCCGTTATTGCAGCAAGCGCTATTGAATAAAGCTTGGTCCTGGATGTATCCCCCCGCGATGACAATACCACGGGAACTCTTGCTCCCGCCACTATTGCACCCTGCTCTCCTCCGGCAAGCTTTGCATTTGCCTTGTAAAAAATGTTACCCGATTCTATATTGGGAAACAATATGCAGTCGGCATCACCAGCCACTTCGCTTTTGATGCCTTTAATTGCAGCCGATTCTTTGTCAACTGCCGGGTCAAGGGCAAGCGGACCATCAACCACGGCATTTTTTATTTGTCCGCGCTCGGCCATCTTCGATATTATGGCCGCATCGGTACAGGCAGGCATATTTGGTGAAGGTTGTTCAGTTGCAGCCAGAAGGGCCACCTTGGGTTTTTCTATTCCAATTGCCCGTGCTGTATTTATAAGATAATTGGTTATGGCAACCTTTTGTTTCAGCTCTGGCAGAGGTATAATAGCCGCATCCCCGGCGACGAGCAATTTATGGTAAGAAGGAATTTCCATAACAGTAACGTGACTCAAAACGGCACCCTGATCCATAAGCCCGTTCTCTTTATTCAGTATTGCCTTCATATACTTGTCGGTGCTCAAATTGCCCTTCATAAGCATATTGCCTTTGCCCTCATTTATAAGCTTTACTGCAGCGGCGGCGGCTTTCATATCGTTTTCAACATTTATAAGCTCAAACTTGTCCGGGTCAATATTCTGTTCCCTGCATACTTCGCGGATGGTGTTTTCATCACCAACCAGGGTTGCATACACAAGCCCCAGCTCAACCGCCTTGTTAACGGCTTCTACAGTATGTGCATCAACAGCCCATGCAACGGTCAGCCTTTTCTTTTCACGGCCCCTTAAAATGTCGAATAATTCTTCAAGTTTCTTAATTTGCATCTGTTTTTATTTAAATTAAACAATAAACATATTATTTCTCCGGCTGTTTTTGAAAAATACAAAAAAAAATTACCAAAAGGCAACGCCCTTTGGTAATTTTAAAGTCACAGTTGATAAGCCGCCTGAATCAACTGCCGGCTTACCCGCAATAACGTTATATACAATCTCCTCATGTACAAGGCTTTATTTATCCATTTCCGATATAATCCGCCGGGTGTCCTCTGCAATGACAAGCTCTTCGTTGGTGGGGACAACCATAATTGTTCCCTTTGAACTGTGTTTGCTGATCACGGCTGTTTTTCCCCTCAATCCGTCATTTTTTTCTTCATCCAATTCAAAGCCAAGGTATTCAAGACCCCGGCACACCCCTTTGCGTGTAGTGGTAGCATTTTCACCTATACCGCCGGTGAATATTATCATATCCACACCATTCATGGCAGCAGCGTAAGCCCCGATATATTTTTTCACCCGGTAATCATACATTTTAAGCCCCACTTCAGCACGCTTGTTACCTTTTTCAGCTTCAATCTCAATCTCGCGCATATCAGATGATATTTCGGTGACCCCAAGCATGCCCGACTGCTTATTAATAAGGTTATTAGCCTCTTTCAGGTCATAATTTTCCTTGTCCATAATGAAAAGAAGCGCACCAAGATCCAGGTCACCGGTACGCGTTCCCATAACCAGACCTTCCACCGGGGTAAATCCCATTGAGGTATCCACTGACTTGCCCTTGTCAATGGCAGCAAGAGAAGCTCCGTTACCCAAATGACAGGTAATTATCTTCATCTTCTCAATATCCTTGCCAAGATGCTCACACGCTTTATTGGCCACGTAGCGATGACTTGTACCGTGAAAACCATATCGACGGATCCCGTATCTGGTATAAAGCGAATAAGGGATGCCGTACATATAGGCGTAATCGGGCATTGTCTGGTGGAAGGATGTATCGAACACAGCCACCTGCCTTATACCGGGAATCAGGTTTTTCATTGCATCTACCCCTTTCAGGTTTGCGGGATTGTGCAATGGCGCAAGCTCGCAACACTTTTCAATTTCACTGTATACATTTTCATTTATGAATGCACTGTCACTGAACTTTTCACCTCCATGGGCAACTCTGTGGCCCACGGCATCTATATCGTTCAGGCTTTCCAGGCAACCGTTATCCTTACCGGTAAGAATTTCAAGAATATGCTCTATGCCTACCTGGTGATCTTTTATTTCACCCTCAAAGGGGAATTTGTCCTCACCGTTCTTTTCAAGCTTTATAAAAGAACTCTCCAGCCCGATCTTTTCAACAATTCCTTTTGCAAGCACATCCTTTGTCTCCATGTTGAAAAGCTGATATTTTATAGAAGAACTTCCGCAGTTCAAAACCAATATTTTCATTGTACTTAATTTTTATATGCCAGTTTTATTTATATTTAATTAAAAAATTAATTTTTTCGTTTTATCTGCTTGCTGCCTGATTTGCCGTAATGGCAACCAAATTTACAATATCGCTCACTGAACAGCCTCTGGAGAGATCGTTGATCGGGGCCGCCATACCCTGAAGTACAGGTCCGACAGCTTCCGCATGAGCCAGGCGCTGTACAAGCTTGTAGGCAATATTGCCTGATTCAAGATTCGGGAAAACCAATACATTGGCATTGCCTGCAATTTTACTGTCAGGTGCCTTACTTTGACCAATTTTTTCAACAATTGCAGCATCAGCCTGCAATTCACCGTCAATTTTCAGCTCCGGCTCCATTTCACGGGCGATATTTGTGGCGTTCACCACTTTGTCAACCATCTCGTGCTTTGCACTTCCTTTGGTCGAAAAGCTCAGCATAGCTACCTTAGGCTCAAAACCAGCAATGGCTTTTGTTGTGCGTGCCGTTGCAACTGCAATTTCGGCAAGCTCCCTTTCTGTCGGATCGGGATGAACTGCACAATCGGCAAATATCATCAAACCTTCTTCACCAAACTCCTTATCCTTCAAAATCATTATAAAGGCACCCGAAACCACGCTTATTCCTGGCATCGTCTTTACATACTGGAATGCCGGACGAAGTACATCACCGGTTGAATTCATGGCGCCGGCAACTTCCCCGTCAGCATCACCCGCCTTTATCATCAGGGTAGCCAAGTACAGGGGATTCTCTATAAGCTTTTCCGCCTCTTCACGCGTCAGTCCCTTCTTCTTGCGAATCTCAACCATCATGTCAATATATTTCTCCTTATTGGGATGATCCGGGGGATTGACAATTTCTGCGCGGGATATTTCTGAAAGGCCGTGCTTTTTGGCTTCCTCCTGAATTTTTGCAGGATCACCAGTAAGAATGATCTTAGCAATATTTTCCTTAAGTAATATATCGGCGGCCTTAAGTGTTCGTTCTTCAAGCGATTCCGGCAATACAATACGTTTTGAATGCCGGATGGCACTTTTTTTGATATTTTCAAGTAAATCCATATATATTAGGGGTTTAAGTATTAGTATATTTTTTTTTTGTAAAAACGTAAAATTGTTTTTTTTTAGTCAGACTTCTTATGATATATATCATTATTTCAACAGCAGCACATAACTTGAAGACCATCGTAAGCAAGCATTACCCCGGAGGGAAGCTCTCGCTGGATATCACTGTAGAGTCCCATCTGATGACTAACATGGGTAATATAACCTCTTTCCGGTCTGAATTCCTTAAAAATATCAAGCGCTTCGGAAAGTGTAAAGTGTGAAACATGCTTTTCCCTGCGAAGTGCGTTTAGTGTTATATATCGTGAACCTGCAATTTTTTTCTTTTCCTCCCCGGGTATATAATTTGCATCGGTTATATAGGTGAAATCCCCTATCCGGAAACCAAAAACCGGAAGTCTGTAATGATAGGCACGCACGGGTATTACTTTCACTCCTTTAATTTCAAAAGGTTTATTTTCAATTGTATGCAAGTTGATCTCCGGCACTCCGGGATATTTGTATTCATCAAATACATAGGGAAACTCCCTTCTTATTGCTCCACCCACACGCTCTTCAAGATACAGGTCTACCGGTTTTTGAAACACAAAATTAAATGCCCTGACATCATCAAGTCCGGCAATATGGTCTTTGTGCTCATGTGTATAAAGTATCGCATCCAGCTTTTTTACATTCTCCCTTAGCATTTGTTGCCTGAAATCGGGACCGGAATCCACAACTAAAGTCAAACCCGCAATTTCAACCATAACAGAAGTACGCAATCTCTTATCCCTTACATCCTGAGATCTGCAGGCACTGCAGGTACATGCTATAACGGGTACTCCCTGCGAAGTGCCTGTGCCCAAAAAAGTTACTTTCAAAGTTCTGATCTTTTAAGTTAAATCCAAATTTACCATAATCTTAAAAAACGGCAAAAGTTTTGAGCGGGCACAGGCTGTTGGATTGAAAAGCTGAAAAGATTCAATAACTTTGCCGGGATCAAAAAGCATTACATATGAAGGGAAGCATATATCTTATACCCAATACACTGGGCGGTCTTAATCCAAAGGATACAGTCCCGGACAAAACATTAAACCTGCTTGCTGGCATATCCCATTTTATTGTTGAAAATGAAAGGACGGCAAGGCGTTTTCTTGTCAAAGCCGGCGTTCGGGTAAACCGCCTGACATTTTATCCGCTCAACAAGCACACACCAGAAAATGAAATAAAAAATTACTTAACTCCCGCGATAGAGGGCAATGATATGGGACTTATCTCCGAGGCGGGAGTTCCCTGTGTAGCAGATCCCGGCTCCCAGATTGTTCTGCCCGCACACAACAAAGGTATTCGTGTAATACCACTGACCGGCCCATCCTCAGTTATACTTGCTCTTATGGCATCCGGACTGAACGGGCAGAATTTTGCCTTTAACGGTTATCTTCCAATAAAAAAAAAGGAAAGAAGGCAATCAATTTTAAATCTTGAAAAAAGGTCAAAAACCCTGAATCAGACACAAATATTCATGGAAACACCATACAGGAATATGCAGCTGATTGAAGACCTGTTAAGCCAGTGCAGCAGCGGTACATATCTTTGCATAGGATGTGACATAACACTGGAGAGTGAATATATTAAAACCCAAACAATTGACCGCTGGAAAAAAGATGTGCCCGATCTGAATAAAAGACCCGCGATTTTTCTGATCCACAGAAAATAAAGAGCCGGTCATGTATCATTAACAAGACCGGCCTTTTAAAATTAAACCATATTTTTCAGGTGCCCGGCTGCCTAAACCGCTTCAGCCAGGTTTTTATCAATAAGCCTCAATCAGCTCCACTTCATAAATCAGAGTCATATAGGGAGGTATTCTGCCGTCAGGTGTTCCATCTGAACCGTATCCTATCCAGGATGGCACTATGAACTTGGCCTTGCCGCCCGGTTTCATTTGTTTAATACCTTCCTCAAAGCCGGGAGTTACCTCCTGGTCTCCTACGTTGAATTCAAAAGGCTGTCCGCCTTTTGTTGTATTGTATTGTCTCCCGTCAATAAACCAGCCGGTATAATGGACAATTGCCGTAAATCCCCTTTTAGGGCTATCTCCAAGTCCCTCCTCTTTTTCAATGTAGTAAAGCCCCGAATCATCGGGATCTTCGGTAATATTGTTCTCTTCCACATATTCGCTTATAAGCCTTCTTTCATGCCTTTCAGGATCGTCAATAACCTCCTTCAGCTTAATGTCAAATATCAGCGTTGAAAAAGGTGGAACATTACCCGTCCCCTGTGCACCATAGGCCAGCTCAGAAGGAATTATAAGCCTTGCCTCCCCGCCCTCTTTCATAAGAGACAAACCTTCCCTTACCCCTTCAAGCGGGGTGTTGCTTATATTGAACTTATAAGAACCGTAAACCATATCGGGATTGTAAAGATCATTTTCCTTTGCCTCTTCTTCATCGGTTGTTTCAATAACCCGGCCGGTAATAAGCCTCACCCTGTATTCCATTATAATATAGTTGCCCTCCTGGGGGGCCGGTCCGTCACCTTCTTCCCGCTCCAGATAATACAAGCCGCTTTCTCTCGGCTCCTGTGTAATATTATTATCATTAAGATACTGCTCAAGAAGGCGCTGTTCTCTTTCTCTCAGCTTTTCATCGTCGTCATGGCTACACGAAAGAACCCCAAACATAAGCAGAGGCAGAACCAATGCAACCCTCAATAAACTTTTACCCCTCATAATTTTATTTTTTTCACTTACTGATTAATAATTCTTTTATTTTTTAACGTTATTTTACGCTCAATATTTCTATTTCAAACAATAACGAAGCAGACGGGGGAATTATTCCGGTAGAAGACCCTTTTTCCCCGAATGCCAGCTGCGGCGGCAAAATAGCCAGGGACTTGCCTCCACGGCGCATTTCAGGCATAACTTTTTCCAGACCTTTGATAAGCTGGCCTTCATGACCGTAAATAAATTCAAAAGGCTCTTCCCTCTCTTTTGTAGAATCAAATACCGTACCGTCCAAAAATTTTCCTGTATAATGAAATACAACCGTATCGCCTTCACTGATCTTATTGCCCGAGCCTTCACGGAGCCTGTAAAAAAGAATGGCTGACATTTCAGAATCAGTTCCCATTCCCTCCCTCACATCAATCCTTTCAAAATCAGCAATATCTGCATCAATATCGTATCTTTTCAGGTGATCAAGTAAAGCATTCCTTTCTTCATGGTACTCATCTTCACTTTGTATATTTATCATTTCGGCATTTATAACCATTTTGTCCTCTTCATCCAAAAACCCCGGCAATTCCGTTTCCAGGGTCCTTTTGAAAAAATCTGATGCGGAAATAATAAAATCGCAATTGTCACCCTCTGAAAGCATCATAAAACACTCCTCCACCGATCCGGGAAAGGAGGGGGTGGAGAGCCTGAATTTCCTTACGCCATTAAAAAAAACCGAATCACCCGTGGTTTTGTATGTAACCTCAACTGTAATATAGTCGCCCGGTTTTGCTTTATCCCCCTCCTCCCCGATCCTGTTCAGCCTGTAATGAATGCCGGTATCCGTAACCGAAAATCCGGGAAATTCACTTTTTTGCCCACAAGAGGTAATTATCAGCATTAACAGTACCACAGATAAAGCTGTAATGCGACTGGTCATATAAGGCTGAAAAAAAATGAAAAACATATCGGGCAAAATATAAGATCAGTCAACACTTAAAACTTCAAGTTCATAAACAATTACCGCACGCGGAGGTATCTTTTTCTGATCGCCGATCAGGCCGTGGGCAAGATAGGAGGGCAGAACAAAACGGGCCTTGTCTCCCTCTGCCAGCATAAGCACCCCTTCTTCAAGTCCGGCTTCAATATCAGAATGGCCTACCCTGAAGGTTTTGTATCCATCCTCCCGGGAGCTGTAACAAACCGTACCGTCAAGAAGGCTTACCTTGTAGTCGATTTTAACATTCATGCCTTGTTCCACCCCTTCACCGCTGCCTTTTTCGTATACCTCATACCACAACCCGCTGCCGGTTTTCTCCATACCCCAACCCCGGCGGCCAACATATGATTCGATCTTATCCCTTTCCCTTGCCACTAGCTGGCGGTTGGCTTTGAGAAGTTCATCACCGTCCACTTCCCGGGGCCTTTCCCGTTCCGGCTCCTGCTCCCCGCAAGAGATCAAAAAAAAGGCAAGCAAGAGGGTAAAAGAATATTTAAAATAGCTGCTCATATTACTATTAAATTTTAATCATCCTCTCCAAAATATTTTGGCAAAAGAGAGCAAAACTTTTTTACAGTATCTTCCATGGAAAGCTCCGATTCTCCTCCGGCCGCATTTTTGTGCCCCCCGCCGTCAAAATGCCTTCTTGAAAAATCATTGACAGAAAAATCACCCTTTGAACGGAAAGAAAGCTTTACCCCATTATCATTCTCCATAAATAATGCGGCAAAACTTATATCTTTTATGGAAAGGGGGTAATTGACAAACCCCTCGGAGTCGCCTATGGCAAAGTTATACTTTTCCTTCTCCTTTTTTGTCAAACTAATATAAGCTGTAGAATAACGCGGAAGCACAACCATTTTTTTGTCAAGGCAATAACCCAGCAGTCTCATTCTCTCCTCGGAAAAATTATCATATACCCTGTCATATACCTTGTCCTTGTCCACACCCATCTTCATCAGCTCCGAGAGAACACGGTAAGTTTCCGGCTGCGATGAATTATAGCTGAAGCAACCCGTATCTGTCATTATGCCCGTAAACAAAGATTCAGCCACAGCATGGTCAATTAACTCCCTGCAGTCCAGCCATTCGATGAATCTGAAAACAAGTTCCGCCGTTGAGCTTACCGTTACATCCGACAAAGTATAATCCACAAAAGGTTCAGGATCGGGATGATGGTCAATCAGTATTTTGAAGGCTTTTGAGGCGGTAAGGGAAAAATTGACCTCCCCCGCCCTGCCGGGAGAATTGAAATCGAGGCAAAAGACTGTGTCTGCTTTAGATATTAGATTTTTGGCTTTTGTTTTCTCACTATTAAAAACAGTTACCTGAGCATTACCGGGCAGCCATTTTAAAAAACGGGGATACTCGTTGGGTGTAACAACATTGACAGTACACCCCATATTTTTAAGAAAATTGTACATCCCCAGTGAAGCACCCATAGCATCACCGTCGGGATTCTTGTGAGTTACGATCAAAACCCTGCTGTTTGGGGAAATCCTTTTTTTTATATCTTCCCTCGAATAGTCCAAATCTGTCAGTTAATTTTTTTATTTTTATAATAAAAACAGAGAAAAAATTTGATCTCAAAGATATAAATAGTTTAAATAATTCAAAGCAGGAAAAACTAACTGAAACGTCTAAATATCATGGAAGCCGAATACACCTTTGCAATGATCAAGCCCCTTGCATTCGAACAAAATTTGACAGGTCCTGTTCTCTCAAGGATTGCTGGCGCCGGGTTCAGAATATCGGCTCTAAAGACAGTAAAACTTTCATATGCACAGGCATCCCAATTCTATGCCGTTCACCAGGGGAAGTTTTTTTTTGAAAACCTCGTCACCTACATCTCATCCGGTCCGGTTGCAGCCATTGTACTTGAAAAGGAAAATGCGGTCAGCGATTTCAGGAAACTAATAGGAAGCACAGATCCGGGAAAAGCTTCAAAGGAGACTATACGCCACATGTTCGGCAAATCGAAGCTTCAAAATGCCATTCACGGCTCTGACTCCATTGAAAGCGCAAAACGTGAATGTGCTTATTTTTTCTCAAATATGGAGCGTTTTTGATTTCACAGCGGTTTTAAAAATAAGTATATTTGCCGGGAAAATATTTTTTATTTATGGATAACTTTATTGTATCAGCAAGAAAGTACCGGCCCGACACTTTCCGGTCAGTTGTCGGACAACAATCCATTACCGCCACATTGGCCAATGCCATAAAAAACGGCAAGCTGTCCCATGCATATCTTTTTTGTGGTCCACGTGGTATAGGCAAAACCACGTGCGCGAGGATTTTTGCAAAAACGATCAATTGCATGCAACTTTCAGAAAATGCCGAGGCCTGCAACGAATGCGAGTCCTGCAGGTCATTTGACTCCTCAAGATCTTTCAATATTCACGAGCTTGATGCCGCCTCCAACAACTCTGTTGAAGATATACGGATCCTTACCGAGCAGGTAAGAGTGCCGCCGCAGGTCGGTAAGTACAGCGTGTATATTATTGATGAAGTACATATGCTCTCCGGCCATGCATTTAACGCTTTCCTGAAAACCCTCGAGGAGCCTCCTGCTCATGCGGTATTCATACTTGCCACAACTGAAAAACAGAAAATAATTCCAACCGTTCTCTCCCGTTGTCAGATCTTCGATTTCAGCCGCATAAAGGTGGATGACATTGTAGCTCAGCTGCAGGATATTGCAAAAATGGAAAATGTTTCGGCCGAAGCAGACGGACTGAACATTATTGCAAACAAAGCAGACGGCTCCATGAGGGATGCACTTTCTATATTTGATCAGATAGTCAGTTTTTCTGAAGGCACCATAACATACCGCAATGTAATTGAAAATCTCAATGTGCTTGATTACGAGTACTATTTTGATATGACATCCGCACTGCTTGAAGGCAATATGGTAAAGTCTTTCCTGTTATTCAACGAGATTCTGGAAAAAGGATTTGACGGGCACAATTTTATAAGCGGACTAAGCAGTCATTTCCGGGACCTTCTTGTCTGCAAGGATCCGGGAACCCTTGATTTGCTTGAAGTGGGTGCGGGTATACGGGATAATTACAAAAAGCAATCGCAAGAATGCCCTGAAGAATTCCTTTTCCGGGGTATCGAAATAACCAACCAGTGCAGTATGGGATTCAGGTCTGCCCGCAACCAAAGACTGCATGTAGAGCTGGCATTAATTCAACTGAGTAATATCACCAGTGAAGAAAAAAAAAAAGATGAGACAGCAAACCTGAGTAGCGACAAAAAAACTCAAAATAATAACTCCAGCACCCGCCAGGATAAAGGTAATTCAGATCCACAAGCAAACCAGACTCCTCAAAATGTTTCCCCTTCACAAGCCGCCCATCCCCCACGGAAGCACGAGGCACCGGTTAAGACGGAGCTTTCCACGATCTCAATAAAGGAAGTGATGCATAACTCAAAAAGTATAACAGTCAATCAGGATGAAACCGACAATGCACAAGAAACCTCTGAAGATGCAGTACAACCAGGGTGTGCCGCTGAAGCATCCAATGATTTCAGCCATGAGGAATTGGTTTCAGCATGGAAAAAGTTTGCCTCAGGTATAAAAGAAGAGTATCCGCGCCTGTACAACACCCTGAATGCCAATAACCCGTTTTTAAAAAAAACCGGTTATATTGAGTTCGAAATAAGCAATCCTCTTCAGGCAGAGATACTTAACAATATCAAAGGGCGGTTGCTGGACTTTTTAAAGAAAGAGCTCGGAAATTATCAGATCAACCTTACATACAGCATATCAGAATCTGAAGAAGAAAATAAATTGTATTTACCAGAGGATAAGTACAAGCACATGGCAGGAAAAAACCCAAACCTTGAAAAGCTTAAACAACAATTAAACCTTGATTTTGAATAAGCCTGCTATTTGTTTTTTTCCCTGCGCTTTCTTCTCCTCCATACAATATAAAGTATAATTATCAATACAGGTATTACAACATATACTATAATATTTTCTGTTGATCCGAAAACATCCAGGGGCTCGTCACTTATTCGCGGAACATGGCGTGGCAGCTGGGCAACCTTTTGTAAAACGATATAGTTGATCATGCTGGCTAAATTTTTTGATAAATGTAATTAAAGTGCTCATAAAATGCAATGCTTCTGATTAAAATGTAATACGGTCATAAACTTTGCGTTAAAAAAATAAGCACATCCCAATATAATAAACCGTTAAATAAGGTATTTGTTTTAAACGGGATGTAACAAATTTAAACAGGGGCTTAAGGATAAATTGCCTTAAAAAATTTAAATTTGCAACCTTATAACTTGGACATTAAAAAAATACGATATATAAAATGGAATTTGTAACCAATCTTTTAAAAAAATTTTTAGGCGATAAATCGTCCCGGGACATAAAGAAATTGGAGCCCGTTTTCCTCAGTATTAAGGAAAAAGAGGAGGATATTAAAAAACTTACAAACGACCAGCTGCGGGAACATTCCTCAAAACTCAAGCAGAAGGTCAGAGAATCGGTCGCAGAAGAGGAAAACAAGAAGGCTTCACTGAAGGAAAGCGCTGAAGATGATACTATCAACCTGGAAGAGAAAGAAAAGCTCTACTCGCAGATTGATAAGATCGACAAAGATATAACCGAAAAGCTCTCCCATGTTTTAATGGAAATACTTCCGGAAGCTTTTGCAATAGTACGTGATACGGCACGCCGTTTAAAGGAAAATGAGGAAGTTACCGTAACGGCCAACGATTTTGACCGTAACCTTGCAGCCGTAAAGGATAATGTAACAATCAAAGGAGACAAGGCAGCTTACAAGAACCGTTGGATGGCCGGGGGAAATGAGATAACCTGGGATATGGTTCATTACGATGTCCAGCTTATCGGGGGCATTGTTCTGCACGAGGGGAAAATAGCAGAAATGGCAACAGGTGAAGGCAAGACCCTTGCAGCAACCCTGCCAATTTTCCTGAATGCATTAACCGGCAGGGGAGTTAACATTATAACTGTAAACGATTATCTTGCACGCCGTGACTCCGAATGGATGGGTCCTTTATTTGAATTCCACGGATTAAAAGTGGACTGCATTGACAGGCACAAACCCAACTCCAGGGAGCGCAGAAACGCCTATCAGGCCGATGTCACATATGGCACCAACAATGAGTTCGGTTTCGACTACCTTCGCGACAACATGGCCATAAATCCGGAAGACCTTGTTCAAAGGGGACATAATTATGCAATAATTGACGAGATTGACTCGGTACTGATTGACGATGCAAGAACACCTCTTATAATTTCGGGACCCGTGGCCAAGGGTGAGAATCAGCTTTTCGAGGAGATGAAACCCAGGGTTGAATCGGTGGTAAACGCACAACGCAAGCTTGTAAACGATATAATTATCAAGGCAAGGAAGGCTCTTGCAGAAAATGACCAGGAAAATGCAGGTTTTTACCTTCTGCAGGCTTACAAGGGACTCCCAAAGAATAAAAGTCTTTTAAAGCTGCTAAGTGAAGGGGGTAACAAAGCTCTGATGCAGAAAACCGAAAACTTCTACATGCAGGAGAAAGGCAAGCACATGTGGAAGGTAACCGATGAGCTCTATTTTGTAATTGATGAAAAGATTAATTCCATTGAGCTGACCGACAAGGGTATTGACATGCTTACCCAAAAATCCGAAGATCCTGATTTTTTCATACTTCCCGATATAGGCTCCGAAGTTGCCGAAATTGAAAAATCGAATCTCTCCGGCAATGAAAAACAAGAAAAAAAGGATACCCTGCTGCGCGATTACGCTATAAAATCCGAGCGCGCCCATACCATCAACCAGCTTCTCAAGGCATACACCCTTTTTGAAAAAGATACCGAATATGTGGTAATGGACAATAAGGTGAAGATCGTAGATGTGCAGACCGGCAGGATTATGGAGGGCCGGCGCTATTCTGACGGACTTCATCAGGCCATTGAAGCAAAGGAGCGTGTAAAGGTGGAAGCAGCCACACAGACTTTTGCTTCCATAACCCTGCAGAATTATTTCAGAATGTATGACAAGCTGGCCGGTATGACGGGAACGGCCGAAACCGAGGCAGGGGAATTCTGGAATATATACAAGCTTGAAGTAACGGTTATACCAACCAACGAGCCGGTAATAAGGGAAGATTATGAAGACCTGGTATATAAAACCAAGCGGGAAAAATATAATGCGGTAATAGAGGAGATAGTTGATCTTGTAAGCAAAAACCGCCCCGTACTTGTGGGTACAACTTCGGTTGAAATATCGGAGCTGCTGAGCAGAATGCTCAAGATCAGGGGGATCAAGCACAATGTTCTGAACGCCAAGCTGCACCAGAAAGAGGCCGAAATAGTTGCGGAAGCGGGCAAGCCCCGTACCGTTACCATTGCCACCAACATGGCAGGCCGGGGAACTGACATCAAACTCACTCCCGAGGTTCGTGAGGCAGGCGGACTTGCAATTGTTGGTACCGAAAGACACGAATCCAGGAGAATTGACAGACAGTTACGCGGACGTGCCGGCAGACAAGGCGATCCTGGAAGCTCCCAGTTTTTCGTTTCTCTCGAAGATGATCTGATGCGACTTTTCGGTTCGGGGCGTATTGCCGGGATGATGAGCAAAATGGGTGTCAAGGAAGGTGAGGTAATCCAGCACCGCATGATAACCCGCTCAATTGAGCGCGCCCAGAAAAAAGTTGAGGAAAATAATTTCGGTATCCGGAAAAGGTTGCTTGAATACGATGATGTTATGAACTCCCAGCGTGAGGCTATCTACTCCAGAAGAAAGAACGCGCTAATGGGAGAAAGGCTTGATGTGGACATAGCAAATATGATGTATGATGTAAGCGAGCTCATAGTAAACCAGTATCATGAGGATATAGACTTCGAAGGTTTCAATATGGAGCTTCTGCGTTACTTCTCCATAGAATCGCCGGTAACTGAACAAGAGTTCCAGGACCTCTCGCGCGATGATATAATTGCAAAAATGAGGGAGGTTATTAACGATACATATCACAGAAAATCCGGGTTGATCGCATCACAGGCCTACCCTGTCATTAAGGACGTATACGAAAAAAGCCGCCACCAGTACGAAAACATAGTCGTCCCCATTTCTGACGGTTCAAAGGTATTCAAGGTTATAACCAACCTCCATAATGCCTATGAGACGGAAGGGAAGCATCTTGTCAGGTCCTATCAGAAACTGGTAATACTGCTCACAATTGATGAGCAGTGGAAGGAGCATTTGAGGGAAATGGACGATCTCAAACAATCTGTTCAGACTGCAACATATGAGCAGAAAGATCCGCTGCTGATTTACAAGTACGAATCATTCCAGCTTTTCAAGTCAATGCTGGAGAGGCTCAACAAAGAAATTGTGGGCACTCTTATGAAAGCACATATACCGGTAAAGGACCCCGACCAGATAAAAGAGGCCGAGCAGCGCAGGCGTCTCGACCTGAGCCGGATGGAGACAAGCCGGAAAAGCGACGTGTTCACATCTTCAAAGGAAAAAGAAAAAACACAACCTGTCAAGGCTGAAAAGAAAGTAGGAAGAAACGAGCCCTGCCCGTGCGGAAGCGGCAAAAAATACAAGCACTGTCACGGCAAAGTAGGTGCAGATGTGTAATGATGAGGCTGCTGCGGTATATGTTGATCTCATTCCAATATATACCGTAATCCTCTTTAGCTTTGGCTCAACTTCTCTTCTGTAGTATTAATGAGGTTCAGGGTCTGATCGAGTATTTTTCGCATATCGGCATGTACTGTTGACGGGGCTTCTCTGGCAAACTCGCAGATACTTATTATTTCAAAAACAGCCTTTATATCCTTTTCGGGAATATTATTTTTCTGCATCTCTTCCTTTACTTTTTGCCTGTCAAGCTTTGCATAAGAAATAGAAAACCTGTCGCCGAGGTACCCCCATTGCGCTTTAAGCATTTGCTCAAAAAATTGCTGCCTCTTGCCGTTTTTCATATACCTGTCAGCCCTGCGTAATCTTTTCCCGGCCACCTTCATTGCCTTTTTTGCACGCTTAAACTCCCTGGCAGAGGATTTGCTATTTTTTTTACACCGAAAAAAGGACATATATTAAATTTAATGCAATTAGATTATACAGTCATAATAATGACGGCTATATTTATAAAAGTGTGAAGAGGTTTATAGAAGAGGATTTTAATACCCCTACTGCAACAATTTTTCCCTGAGCTTTTCAACAGGGACTTTTTCTTTGAGACCGCTCTCCTGGATTGTTCTGAAAATTGCTTCGTAATCGATTAAACCTGTATGGTTAGCAAAGAACAAAAGTGCATAAAGGCTTGCCGAGCGGGCGCCGACAGACCTGAAATCATGTCTTACCACCTCAGCTCCGGTTTCGGGGGTATCAAGACTTTCATCGATGAAAAGCACACCTTTCTTCATACCTTCAATGCGTTTTTTGCTGTGGGTCAAACCATCACCGGAAGTCACAACGGCTACATCGGGAACATCTATCCCGTGAAAATTAATAGGAGCAGGGGAAAGATTTACCTCGGCTGTGGAAAATCCCACGCCTACGGTTACAGGATAGCTTCCCTTTTGTGTAACATGACAGCCGGAACGCATCGCGGCACGGGCAAGAAGGGTTGCGGCCGATTGCACACCTTCTCCGGCGGAACCGCTTATAACAAGGGAAATATCTTTTTCCAGAGTGGCTGGAAAATCATTTTTTACCTCCTCTACTGAGGCCAACAGGTCGTTTTTCTTTTTACCCTGCTGCATGATAAAACTTTTCTTTTCATTTCTCCAAACCCCAATTTTCCTTCCCGAGCTTTCCACTATTTCCGAAAGCTTGCGGCGGGGGTTGAGCTTCACCCCGTAGCTGGGACAAATCTCCATAATCTCGACAAGGGAAAAGCCTTTAACGGCAAAAGCTTCGGCCAGACTGGGGGTTATGTCGCCAACTCCCATTATGCGTGCTGAATATGAAGCACCAGCCGTTGAGGTAAGCTCACAAATATCATAACCGGAAAAGGGGTTCCCGTCAGCCGATGTTGTGGTGCAAAAACCCTGAGGGGTTAAACCGCTGGTTTGCCCGCCTGTCATACCGTATAGCATATTGTTATGGACAACGACGGTCATGTTCAGATTCAAACGCGCAGCCTCCATTATGTGCTGCAACCCTATGGTGGATCCGCCGTCACCTATAAAGACCAGCACTTTTTTTTCCGGATTGTCCAGTCCGAAAGTTATGCCGGCACCAAGTGCAACTGACCTTCCGTGCAAACCGTGGACAGTATGAGTATTAAGGCATTTGTCTATTATCCCGTGACACCCTATGTCTGTTACCACAACTACATCAAGGGGAGTAAACTGAAGCTTTTCAAGCGCTGCAGCACTCTTTTTGGCAATAAGGTCATGTCCGCACCCCTTGCAGTAAGGCAATGCAGTGGTTTTCAAAATACCGTTCATAAGCAGTCCTCCTCTTTTAAAATTTCACCCGGGGTTATCATTTTGCCGATTGATCCGACCGGCACTACATTTTCGGGTCTTTGCACCCCGTATATAAGATCAACAAGCTGTGCATTTATATTTTCCTCTGCTACAATCACCTTATGGTAATTGGCCATTATATCAGCGTAAACAGCGGGAACAGGCAGGATAGTTTTTACAACAAGCAGTGAAACCTTTTTGCCTTTTTCTCTCATACTATAAACCACATCCCTTGCAGCCAATGCGGTTATTCCGTATGAAACAACAATAGTGCGGGCACCCTCCTGCTCATCAAGCTGGTAATATGTGTAATCCTTCAGTTTTTCCCTGGCTTTTGCATCAAGGCGCCTTGTATTGGCCATTGCCTCTTCATTGGAATGCTGAAGGATTCCGTTGGTATCATGTGTTGAAGCGTTCAGCCTTACCTGCCATTTTCCGTTAGCAACCGGCAAAAATGGAGGTGACAGTTCACCTTCTTTAACCATATAGGGTCGATATGTCTCTTCACCCTCATATGATTTCAGCTTAACAGGGGTGATCTCTTCAAGCAGGCTCATATCAAAGCTCTTTTGTGTCATTACCTCTTCCTTGGAAGTAAGGAGCACCACCGGAGTTCTAAGCTCTGCGGCAAGTGATACCGCCCTGGCAGGTAAGCTCCAGCAATCCTCAAATGAAGAAGTGCACAAAACCGGCAGCTGATGGCCTCCCGATATCATTCCCCTCAGAAGCGAAATATCACCCTGTGAACCGCATGTAGCAGTACCGGTCGCAGGACCCAGGCGCTGCACCAAAACTATCACCATCGGCAGCTCCATCATAAAAGCCATATTAATTGACTCCACCATAAGCGCAAAGCCGGGGAATGATGTGGCGGTTACCGGGATCCTTCCTGTAGCTGCCAGTCCTGACATCCACTGAAGGGTGGTAATTTCATCCGGAGCAGGCAGCATAAGAGGCATTCTGCGGCTTCCGTACAGATACAAAAGATTAGCCGGGGTTATAGGATAACCTATAAATGAATCGGCTCCGGCACGGGCCATAGACTCTGTTATAAGAAGCGACCCTTCAATTAACACTTTTTTTTCAACACTGTTATTTTGCATATATCACTCCTTTATTAATAAGACCTTCAATTCTGTCATCTTCAAGCCCCAGTAAACCCGACAATATATCTCTTGTGTGTTCTCCGTAACGGGGAGGCCGCGACAGCTTCTCCATGCTTGCAATATTATCGCAGGTGAATGAGACTGAGCGGACCCCTTTGATAGTTCCCGAATTCAAAGGCTCCTCAAAAAGCATCTCCTGTGCGTGGGCGGTTTCAAAAACCTCCTTCATGTTGTAAACTCCGCCTGCCGGAACAGCTTTTTCACTCATTTTTTCAAGAATATCCTCACGAGTGTATTTGCCAATTAGTTCCTGCAGCAACGACTTTATCAGGCCGCTGTTTTTAACCCTCTCCTGATTCTTTTCAAAACGCTTGTCATCTGCCAGTTCCGGTTTACCTAAAAGTTTGCACAACTCCCTGAACTGCTTGTCAGTGCCAACTGCCAGCACTATCTCTTTGTCGTCGGCAGTCCTGAATATTGTCCCGTAAGGTACTATATTGGGATGGTCCGAGCCCATTCGCTTTGGTATAGCTTCCCCAACCAGCCAGTTGGTAGCCTGGTTTGCAAGGGAGGCAACACCAGACTTGTAAAGTGAGGATTCAATATATTGACCACCCCCATGACGCTCACGTGACCAAAGTGCAAGCAGTATGGCCTCCTTTAACTGATGCGCGGCAAGTACATCCATCAGGGCAACAGGCATTTTAACCGGATTCCCTTCGGGCTCACCGTTCATGTAGGTGAACCCGCTTTCAGCCTGTATAATTGCATCATAGCCCGCTCTCCTGGTCATAAGACCATACCCGGTGACATGTGCAAATATTATATCCGGGTTAATCTCTTTGAGCCCTGGATAATCAACTTTCAGCTTTTCGGCATCACCGGGCTTGTAGCTCACAAGGACCACATCAGATTTGCGGGCGATGTCGTAAATAATTTCCAGGCCTTCATCTGTTGACAGGTCAAGGGCAAGGGACTTCTTGCCCCAGTTAACACATGAGAAATAGGCTGAAATATCGGTTTTTGGATCTTCGGTTGAAAGTTTCCAGTGCCGTGTAACATCACCGGAGCTTTTCACATTTTCAACCTTCAGCACCTGTGCTCCCAGTTCGGCCATAAACATGCCGACACTGGGACCTGCAAGCACGTTTGCAAGCTCCAGAACGGTAATCCCCTCAAGGGGAAGGTCAGTTTTTTTATCCATAATAAATCAGTTAACCTTTACAATTAGGATCACTCTATTTGGGTATTCCTCTTTTTAAGACGCGACCATATGTTGCCCAGTATAATAAGTATAACGGCCGAGCCCACACCCACATAGGTGTCTTCTACTGCAAACCAGCCGGCCTCTTTTCCTATAATGCTTATAAGTATGGCAATTGTGCCACCGGCAAAGGCAAAGCGAACAGCATCGGAGGATATCCAGCTTCTTAAATAGATGCCCAGCATTATAACTATGGCCCCTATCGCCCTTATGGCATAAGAAATATACGCCGCATCTAGTACTTCCCTTTGTACCAGAATAGCAAGGGGAACAACTACCAGATTGACCAGAATAACAAGCCTGCGTGCGGTTGACACAACTTTTTGGTCAACGGCCGACTTGTTGATCAGGCCATGGTAAATATCCTTGGTTGCTATCGTTACTACTGCAAAGTTCACAGGCCCAACGGTCGACAATATGGCAGCAAGTGTACCGGCCAGTGCCAGTCCGCCCAAAACCGGATGAATAAACTCCGGTGTTGTCATAAGTGCCGGAAGCACCATCTTGGCATTGATCGATTCTGTCAGTTCGTTCCACAGAGGGCTCTGCGGGCCTTCAACGGGGAAAAACATACCGGTGCTTGCGATAAGCCCCAAAATGGCAACCATAATACCAAAGGGAGCAATAATGAGACTTGATAAAATGGCGGAGCGTTTGGCCGTGGAGGCACTCTTTGCAGCAAATATTGGTTGTATACTTGCCTGTCCGGCCATACCTCCAAGCACTCCCCCTACAACCAGACTGACGGCATAGGAAAAGTCGCCGCTGAAAGGGTTGTACCAGTTTGCGGGAGAGCCAAGCTCCACAAGATTTTGAGAAAGGGATTCAAATCCGTTTATTTTGTCAAGGCCTATAATCAGCGCAATACCGATTCCGGTAAACATGGCAACAACATGAATAATTCCGGTAATGGCCAGTGCATGCATCCCCCCCACATATGTATAAATTGTTATAATAGCGGCTGAAATAAGAACTGCATACAGCCAGCTAATATCGAAAAGGGGGGCAATAACTGATGCGCACGTTTGCAGCTGCACATACGAGAGTGTCAGATATGCAAGCAAAAATGCCACAGCTGAGACACTTTTGGTTCGTCTGCCGAAAAGATGCTCAAGCATCTCACTCACTGTATGCACGTTTTTTTCCCTGTATTTGCGTGCAACGGTAAACCCGATAATTATCATCCCTAGGGCGGTGGAAATATTGTAGAGGATCGGCTGCATTGTTCCCGAATTGAATGCATTCTCACTGACACCTATAGTACTCATACCCCCCAGCCATTCGGAAGCAACAACAACGGCGCAGGCAATAATCCCCAGATTTCGCCCTGCAATCAGAAAATCGACCGAAGAACGGCTTGCAAGCTTTCTGGTAAAAAGAGAAATAAGAATTACAAACAGAAAATAACCAAGTATAACAGTAAGATAAATGTTCATTTTTTTATCAGTATATTATATAACTTTTGCAAATCTAATATTTACCCGCTCAAAAGCAAATGATTTTAGTAATCCGGGCAACTCTAACCCTGAATCCCGGTTTTGCCGAAGGTCACAAAAGCGCCCTGTGCAGGATTTCCGCCGGGTGCAAAGCTTTTCGTGAAGTTCCGTCAAATATATGGCTCCTGCAGCTTGTACCCGGGGCAGCTATTACAGCATCTTCGGGAAGGGAACGTATCTCCGGAAAAAGTACCAACTCCCCAATTTTAAAAGAAAGCTCGTAATGCTCTTTTTCATAGCCAAAAGCTCCGCCCATCCCGCAACAGCCGGAGGGGATCTCCTGTGCACTGAAATTTTCAGGAAAAGATAATATCTTGAGGGAAGGTGCTGTTGATGACACCGCTTTTTGCTGGCAGTGCCCATGCAGGTATATTTTTGCAGGCTTACTTGTAAACTCTTCTTTGGTTATCTTCCCTTTTTCCATTTCCATATTTATAAACTCCTCTATCATAAATGAAGAATTTGCAAGCCTCAGGGCACTTTCTTCAAGCTCCTCCCCTGCCAGCTCAGGATACTCGTCACGCAGGGTCAGAATTGCCGAAGGCTCTATACCGACAACAGGTAATTTTCCACCTGAAGCTTTATTTAAAGCCATAATATTGAAACGAGCCTTTTTGCGGGCCTTTCTGAGCAATCCTTTGGATATAAGCACTCTGCCGCTTTGAAGATGGGATACTAACCGTACAGTGTATCCAAGACGAACAAGCAACCTGACAGCTGAAATGCCCAGAAGGGTATCATTATAATCGGTGAACTCATCGGTAAAAAGTATGACACTACCTTTCGGCTCCGCGGGAGTAAGCTCAAAAGGGTTTGAGTGTGCCCAATTTCTCAGGGTGGTCTCATGAAGTGAGGGAAAGTTTCTTTGAGGGGCGAAACCAGCCATCTTTTTCAGAAGATAAGAAAAAAGAGGGTTCTTCAGAAAAAAATTGTAGCCCCCCGGCCAAAGCGAGCCCAGGCGGTTGAAAAAAACAATATTTGCAATCATTCTCACCCGCAAAGGAATCCCGTTGGCATCGTAATAATGCTGAAGGAATTCGCTTTTTAATTTTGCAATATCCACACTGCCGGGGCATTCAGTTTTGCACCCCTTACACATGAGACAAAAATCCAAGACCTCCAGTATCTCAATGTGATCAAACCTGTTTTTTTTATCCGAATTTGTTAAATACTCCCTTAGTATATTTGCCCTTGCCCTTGCAGTGCTATATTCATCACCGGTGGCCATGTAACTGGGGCACATAACTCCTTTAGCACCGGGCGATTTCCTGCAGTCGCCCGAACCACTGCATTTCTCGGCCGCACGAAGAATGCCTGCAGTAGAGGTAAAGTCAAAAACTGTAGCAGGCTCTTTGTGTGACCATCCCGGCTGATAACGCAGGTTTGTATCCATCGGTACAGTGCCTGTTATTTTTCCGGGGTTGAACACATTTTCCGGGTCCCAGCACCGCTTTACCCTGCAAAGCAGCTCATAGTTATTTTTTCCCAGTACAAGTGGAAGAAACTCTCCCCGCAACCTGCCGTCCCCGTGCTCACCACTTAACGACCCCCCGTATTTTTTTACCAGCAAGGCAACATCTCTTGCCAGCTTTCTGAATACTGAAACATCTTCACTGTCCTTGAGGTTAAGAACAGGTCGCAGATGCAGCTCACCCGAGCCTATATGGGCATAAAACACACACCTTTTACCATAAGAGGAAAGAATATTGCGAAACTCTGAAACATAGCCGGGCAGCTTATTAACGTCAACCGCGGTATCCTCTATAACGGAGACCGGCCGTGAATCTCCGGGCAGGTTAGACAATAACCCGAGAGCGGCTTTTCTAAGATTCCAGACCCTTTTAATATCCTCGCCGAAAACCAGGGGAAAATGGTAACCATACCCTTCGCTGCGCATCTGTTTTTCAAGAGAGGCTGTTTTCTCCTTAAGCTCCTTGCGCGTTGACGCGGTAAATTCCACAATAAGCAGTGCAGAAGGATCTCCTTTGATAAAAAACCTGTTCTTTTTCTGTTCAATATTGCCGGCAGTACATGAGAGTATTATCTCATCCATCATTTCAACTGCATCGGGTCTGAATCTGAGGGCAACAAGGTTCGCATAAAACGCCTCCTCTATACTCTTCAGGTGAATGCACATCACCACTTTTTCAGGCGGAGGAAGGGAAACCAGGTTAATCTTTATTTCGGTCACAAAAGCCAAGGTCCCCTCTGATCCGCAAATGATGCGGGAAAAATTAAATTTCTCTCCCCCTTCTAAAAAAGGCTGCGAATCAATCAGCAAGTCAAGCGCATAACCGGAATTTCTCCTTTTAATTGAGGGATCGGGGTATTCTTTCCTGATCTCATCCCTGACAGAAGGGCTTGAGAGCATATCTCTGGTTTGCCTGTATATTTCACCTTCAAGCGAATCAAGGTTACATTTTTGTTCAAACTCCGGGGCGGTAAGGGGACGGAATTCAACCCGGCTGCCGTCACTGAGCACAGCTTTCAGGCTTATAACATGATCCCTGGTGGTTCCGTAAACAAGCGAACGGGAGCCACAGGCATTGTTGCCTGCCATACCTCCTATAACACAGCGGTTGGCCGATGATGTTTCCGGACCAAAAAAAAGTCCGTATTGACTTAAATGGCGGTTAAGATCATCCAGTACAACACCGGGCTGCACCCTTGCCCATTTTTCGCGGCTGTTTACCTCAAGTATTGAGTTCATATACCTTGAAATATCAGCCACAATCCCGTTTCCCACAACCTGACCCGCAAGGGATGTCCCCGCCCCGCGTGGGATTACCGGCAAACCAGCTGCAGAGGCAAACCTGACAAGTTCAGCTACATCTTCAACGTTACGGGGTGTACAGACAGCCATCGGTACTTCCCTGTAAACCGACGCATCAGTTGCATAAATAAGCCGTTTAACATGAGTGAAATCAAAACTGCTGCGTAACGACTCCGGCAAAGAATTAAAACCCGCTAACAGACTCTTTTGTCTCATTGCCTATTAAGGATTGTTCATGCTCATCCATATTTAATAAAGAAAGCCTGCAACTTTCTCCGGTGAGGCGAGAACCGCAGGCTTTAAAATCTATTTCCGGCTGATATTTTTTACAAAGCGGTGCTGATAAGGAAGGTGGCAGCAAAAGCAATAATGGCGTACAATTCCGGAAATACGGCCAGTATAATTGTGTTTCCGAACACATTGTAACCAGAACCGATCGCTGCAATACCGTTAGCACAAACCTGACCCTGCCTTATACCAGAAAGCAAGCCCACAAATCCAAGTGCCAGGCCGGCTCCGAATACAGCAGCAGCTTCCATCCACACAATACCGGGAACAAGTACATCCTGCAATATGAAAAATCCCATAAATCCGTACAATCCCTGCGTGCCTGGCAAAGCGCTTAGAACCAAGTAGTTACCAAATGCTTCGTCATTTTTTTTCAATGCTCCTACCGAGGCATTACCGCCCATAGATACACCAAAAGCACTGCCGATTCCGGCAAGTCCCACCATCAGTCCAACACCAATGTAAGCTAAAATAATAGGTTCCATAATAATAGTATTAAGTAATTTAGTTAATGTTTAATTTAAATTAATTTTCTGTAAGGGTTATATGGCTTTCCGCCTCCTGCAAATCCAGCATTTCTGTAAAATTCTACGAAAGTGAGGCGTAAGGGGTGAACAAACGCACCCAGTCCAGACATAAACAGGTTTATACTGTGTCCTATAACAAGTATGACAACCATGATGAGTATGCTCAAAACCGGGATGCTGCCGCTCATTGCAACGGCAAGGCTATTAAACACATAGCCGAGTATCGCACTCGATACACCAAGTGCAAAAAGACGAATATACGAGAGAAGGTCTCCTATTAAGCCCGTTACAGTTTGATAAGTGTTCCACAGGCCCAGACCGAAGTTTACCATCACATTCCTGTTCAGGTTGTTCAGGAAAAGTATCATAAGTCCTGCGACTATCAGAACAGTGTAGATTGCAGGTGTGAGAGTTTCCATTGGTACCGCGGCAAACTCATTAACAGCGTATATTGCAACCATTCCAACCACCAGAATAATCCAGCCTAACGTACCTACTGCAAACTTCCACCCAAACTGCATTATCTCGTTTACAGCCTTTAGCACCATACCGAAAAGTATCTGTATACCTCCCAATATAAGTGAAAGGTAAAACAGGACATAGTTGACATCCTCATATCCGTGGGCTTCTATATATTCATTCACAGATGCATAAAAAGGGAGATCATATGCATAAAGGTCCACCCCGAACACCGTACCTGTAAGCAATCCGAAAAACAGGGTGGCAATTCCAAGATAAAAAACAAGGCCCATAACCTTTTTCATCTCCTTTTTCATTTTCATCCTCCCCACCTGGGCCGCTATGGCCATAAGTATGCCATAACCTGCATCACCAAGACAGAAACCGAAAAACAGCGCATAAAAGGGGGCGAAAAACGGAGTCATATCCAGCTCGGTATACTTGGGGAGTGAATAAAGCTCGCTGAGCACCTCAAATTTCTCCGGAAATTTTTTGTTTTTAAGCTGGATCGGAACTTTTTTTACCTCCTCCCCAGAAGGAGTGGATACAATATAAACCGCACCCGTTTCATCCAGGTACTTATTTATTTCCTCCTCCTTTTCTTCGGGAACCCACCCTTCAATTACCCTGAGCTTGTCCTCCGCCTCGCTCGAGGTGTTGAATTTTGTTTTCCTGTCTTCGAGATTTTCAATAAGGGAGGTCTTGTATCTTTCCAGAGCGGGAACAGCGGTTTTTGCAAGCTGGTCAAAACGCTTCCCTGTTTGCTCAATGCTTTGTTCAATCTCCTTTTTGGATTCAATAAGCTGCGAAAGAGTTTTTTTGGGTTTTTTAACCTCTTCGGCTTCAATATCTATCTGTTCATCTTCCTTTTGTATTACCACAAAATAAATATTGCCTGCCTCGGCGCTTATTTCTTCAAGAGTATATTCATGATGCCATTTAGGATCAAATTGTCTTGAGGGTGCTATAAAAAAACGCACATTTAAACCGTTCGCCTCAAGCTTTTCAATTACATCAAGAGAAAAGTCCCCCCAGTTCCAGAGCTCATTGATCTCCTTCTGCAAAGCTTTAAGAGAATGTTTCTTTTGTTCCTCTTCCTGCTGCAAAGAGGTTATTTCATTGAACAACTCCTCCCCGTTTTGCTCACTGGAGCCCTCTTCAGGCTCAATCTCCCGTTTTTTCAGGAACTTTATGCATTTTTCAACCTGGTCAATATACTGATATTGCTCTCTTATATCTTCGGGCAATTCCGTTTTTTTCTCTATAACATGAAGCACACCGATTTCCTTGAGCTTTTCAAGAAACTCCTCATATTCCTGATGGTATACAAGGAATGAATATTTTTTCATGGGAGTTATCATAGTGCTACCTCCTGCTGACGTTTTTTAACAATTTTCTGGGCGGATTTTGAAAGGTTTTCTTCATCCTCCAGAAAACGTTTCACTTTTCTTATAGCATCTTCATAAGCCGGGATCTGAACTTTTTCATATAAGTTCACCTTTTGCGTGGTCTTTTTCCTTGCATAAACAAGTATTTTCATTTTTCGTATGAAAAAATCACGCTCCATCACCAGTTTTGAAAGCTCTTTAAGGATCTCTATGCCGTCAAGGAACCAATCGGGTTTATTGAACAGGCTGAAATCCTTAATTTCAAATTCAATACCCTCAAGAACGGGTGTTAAAACACCGGCTATTTTTTTGGCTGAGGACTCGACCTTTTTAATGCTGACAATACCGGGATCAAACTCACACCACAGGCGCATCATATGCTCATACTCCTTCATCTTCTCCCCGACCTTCCTGTCAAGCTCTTCAGCCTTGTCCTTCGCCTTTTTAACCTCCATGCGAAGAGCCGCCTCCTTGTTCTTAATTGTAGGAAGCGCCTTGACCCTTATACTTAACTGTTTCTCAAGTCGCTGCAGTGAGGTTTTATTATACTGGAATTTAATTGCCATTGTCTTAGCGTTTATTTATCAATTTTCCTTTCCCTTCTCACTGTATTATTCCTCTTCTTTCGGCCAGTATTTTTCTATCATCTCCTCACGTATGCCAACTTCCGGCTTATTGAAATATTTGGCAAACAATTTCCATCCCGTATCAAGCATTGAATCGACATCAATATTAACATCAATTGCAAGCAGCTCCCTTGAGTACTCCTTGGCAAATCCAAGTGTACGCTCGTCGTATTCGGTAAGATCAAAACCGTTTTCAAGCTTGGTGCGGGCATTTACGGCATCGGCATTTAGTCTCACGGCCGCATTCATAACCTGCGGGTGATCCTCGCGGGTTTTCTTTCCGATCACCAACTGCTTGAGCCTTGACAGGCTACGGAAAGGATCAACGATCACCTTTCCGATATCGGTATCGTGTCTCAAAAACAGCTGCCCTTCGGTTATATATCCTGTATTATCGGGTATGGCATGTGTAATATCGCCTCCGGAAAGTGTTGTTACGGCAACAATGGTGATAGATCCCCCATCAGGGAACTGAACCGCTTTTTCATAGATCCTTGCCAGATCCGAATAAAGCGATCCGGGCATACTGTCCTTGGAAGGTATCTGGTCCATCCGGTTCGAGACGATACTTAGAGCGTCTGCATAAAGAGTCATATCGGTAAGCAGAACAAGCACGCTCTGATTCTTGTCAACAGCAAAATATTCGGCTGCCGCCAGGGCCATATCCGGAACCAGAAGGCGCTCTACCGGCGGACCTTCAGTTGTGTTCACAAAGCTGATTATCCTGTCGAGTGCACCTGCATTGTCGAAAACATTTTTATAATAGAGATAATCGTCATTTGTCAGGCCCATTCCGGCAAGTATGATCTTGTCGGCTTTTGCACGCAGTGCAACCATAGCCATTACCTGGTTGTAAGGCTGGTCCGGGTCGGCAAAAAAGGGGATTTTCTGACCCGTTACAAGGGTGTTGTTAAGGTCTATCCCGGCTATACCGGTTGCGATCAGCTCCGAAGGCTGCTTCCGGCGAACAGGGTTCACCGACGGCCCGCCTATTTCGCGTTCCTCTCCTTCTACTTCGGGCCCGCCGTCGATCGGCTCACCAAAAGCATTAAAAAACCTTCCTGACAGCTCTTCTCCAACTTTTATAGTAGGTGGCCTGCCGTAAAAAACAACTTCGGCATTTGTGGGAACACCCTCTGTACCACCGAAAACCTGAAGGGTAATATTTTCGCCTTCAATTTTTACAACCTGTGCAAGGCGTCCGCTGACCGAAGCCAGCTCACCATAACCAACGCCTTCAGCATTCAATGAACATGTTGCCTTGGTTATCTGGGTTATTTTTGTGTATACCTTCTGAAATGCTTTTGTTTCCATCGGTTAATTTTCTTGATTGATTAAAATTTCCGTCTCTTCTTAAAGCTGCCTTGCTTATCATTCTTTCTCCTCAACAGCTTCTTCCTTCTCAACTTTTCTTTCTTTCACTATTTTCTCAAGCTCCTTCTCATGCCTTTTGAACTCGTCCGATTCAAACCCGGAGAAGTTCATCTGTTTGAACTCATTGATTATCTTTTTAAAATATGGGTTTACCTCTTCAAAAGATTCAAATTTGAAATCGGTATGATAAATATCCAGGACCTTGTCGAGCATATATTTCTGCCTGTTCATGGGGCATGACTTGTCAATCTCATCAAAAGCGTCCTGCTGCAGAACCACAAAGTCAATTACCTCGCTTTTCCAGAATGTAATATGATAATCGACAGGAACTCCGTCGTCACCCAGGATATTGATCTGCTCGGCCGCCTCTTTGCCCCTTATCAGGTAGTTTTTAATTTCCATCACCTTGTCAACCCAGTCTTCGCTGATATTATTATTTAAATAGTCCTGAAGCTCAGGATACTCAATATACTTTGAGTAACTGTCGATAGGGTCAATCGCTGGGTAACGCTTGCTGTCGGCCCTTTGCTGTGAGAGCGCGTAAAAGCAGCGTGCCGTCTTTTTTGTCGACTCCGTTACGGGCTCCTTGAGGTTACCTCCCGCAGGTGAAACAGTTCCTATAAAGGTGATGGATCCTGTTTCACCGTTTTTAAGGTACACATAACCTGCACGTGAGTAGAAATTGGATATAATTGCCGGCAAATCCATCGGATAGGCATCCGGACCGGGCAGCTCCTCCATCCGGTTCGACATCTCCCTGAGTGCCTGAGCCCAACGTGAAGTAGAATCGGCCAGAAGCAGAACCTTCAGTCCCATTGCACGGTAATACTCTGCTATGGTCATTGCCGTGTAAACTGAAGCCTCCCTCGCTGCAACAGGCATATTTGACGTGTTGGCAATAATGGTTGTTCTCTCCATCAGCTTGCGCCCTGTACGGGGGTCTTCCAGCTCAGGAAATTCGACAAAGATCTCCACAACCTCGTTAGCCCTTTCACCGCAGGCTGCAATAACAACAATATCAGCTTCGGCCTCCTTGGATATGGCATGCTGAAGCACCGTTTTGCCGCTGCCGAAAGGCCCGGGAATAAAACCGGTACCTCCCTCAACCATGGGGTTCAATGTATCGATTGTACGTATACCTGTCTCCAGCAGCTTAAAAGGCCTCGGTTTTTCAGTATAATTGGTTATCGGAACCTTAACCGGCCACTTCTGCATCATGGTAACGGGAACTTCCCTCTCTTTTGAGTCAAGCAGCACGGCAACGGTATCATTAACTTTATATTTGCCTTCCTTAACAACACTCTTCACCTTGTAGGAACCGGTGAATTTAAAAGGCACCATTATACGATGAGGCATCGTGTTTTCGGTTACCTCCCCGAGCCAGTCGCCTGCCGAGACTTTGTCACCCTCACTGGCAAGGGGCTTGAAATCCCATTCTTTCTCATAATCCAGTGGGGCGGTATAATCGCCGCTCTGCAAAAACACTCCCTTCATCTTATCAAGGTCATGCTGGAGTCCGTCGTAATTCCTTGACAAAACACCCGGTCCGAGAGTAACTTCAAGCATACCTCCCGAAAATTCCACTTCACTGCCTACCTTCACACCGCGTGTTTCCTCAAAAACCTGTATAAAAGCCTGTTTTCCGTAAACCTTAATAACCTCGGCCATTAACTTTACACCAGCTCTGTCAACATAACAGATTTCATTCTGGGAAACAGGTCCTTCTGCTTCGACAACCACCAGGTTTGCAATAATGGTTGTTACCTTACCTTTGGTCAACTCTTTTTCTTTCATTTATCATAAATTCTTTAGGAAATTCATAACTCTTTTCAAGATCTTCAAGAAGCTTTCTGAACAGTTCTCTGCCCCTGTCCTCATCAAGCTTCAGCCACCTTTCAACCATCTGGAGCTTAACAACATACCCCAATATTAATTCAATTGAAAAATAGTTGAAGGTGTTTATATCATTAATAAAATCCCATCTGAGCATGTCCATATCATACTCGCGCTCCAGCAGATTTTCATTTTCCTGGATATTCATAAGCCTGTCCATCCACTGGAACTCTGCCGAAATACCAAAATCCTTAAGGGTACTTTTTTTAACCGCCTGCGCTATCTCATTGTCACCTATAAGTATATTCTCCCTTGAAAAATTGTGCTTCCTGGCATTGACGGCTGCAACAATATTGTTTACGTTCATTTCGAACTCAAACCACTCCCTTACAAAAGCGTTTCGGCTTGAGCGGACAAAATCGTAGTAAAGCCAGGTTATCTGATCCTCCCATGATCGTTCAGCAATTAGGGGCTCTTCGTTTTTGTAGGCTTCAATTATGCGCTGAATATAATTTTCTGTCTCACCCGGCTCCTTTATTTCAGCCTCCAGAACATCACGCGGGTACTTCCCCAGCTCATCAAACTCCTCAAGGTTCTTACGCAAAAGCCCAAGCAGGTTGGAGTGGTCATGAGGCATAAAAAACAGCTCCAACAAAGAATAATCATCGGGATGCAAATGGTAGCGAAGCTCATCCTTAAACTCGCCTATCGGTAATGAAACTTTCTTCTGGTCGAGAACAATATCGGGCAAGCCTGCTACCAGATAGTAATAATTGCGTTTAAACATTATTTACCTCCATATAGTAATTCGATTGTCCTCGGACGCAAGTAAGCCTTGAAGAGGTTCTCAAAATCCTTATCGGTAAAACTGATCTGGTAACTGCCGTCTTTTGGCCCGATCTTCAAACCTGCATCTATTGTATCATCGAACTTAAGTTCAAGACCTGCATTAAGTAATTTTTTCTGCTTTTTCTCAAAATATTCTTTCATCTCCTTTTCCTGTTTTTCCGGCAGAATAACAGAAAGGTCAATTGAAGCATCTTTTCCCGGCTCCCAGTTGTTTACAAGAGTTTCAATTATCTTCTTTATAAACTCCTCGTCGGAAAAAGCTTTCTCCACCGGTTCCTCAACAGCCTTAGCAGTGATCAGTGAGGCTATTTTCTGCTTAATTGCGCTAATAACCTGTTTTGAGGACAACTCAATCTCAGATTCAACATTCTTTTTCATTTCGGCAGATTCCTGCTCAGCCTTCTCGATTATGCGAGCCGACTCCTTTTTAGCGTTTTTTATCATCTCGTCGGCCTCCTTCTTTGCATTCTTTTTTATCTCCTCCGCCTCCTGATTAGCTTTTTCTACACCTTCGGAATATATTTTCTCTGTCAGTTCCTGCAATTTTTTCTTCATCTCTACCAGTTTAGGTTTATTTTCTTTATAATAACTTGATTAACAGATTCCTTTCAAAAAGGTTAAGAGTTGTATAACACGCAAAATTATTAAATGTAAATCAAAAATTTATGACAAGTGTCAATCTTTTATATTAAAGTTAATGGTTATAGATATATGATAAAATATAATAAAACACTGTTCCAGAGATTTTTTTCACCCCGGCAATACATTAAAAACCGGCGGTAGTGTTTTATAACATTTAATTGGTTTTTCAGCAGGTTTAATTACACAGGTTTAACCCGGTGAGCATCATATAATGTTAATTATTTTCTATTTTTGCCCAAAAAACAACTTGCCATACCGCTACTTCATAGAACTCAGCTTTAAAGGGACCAACTACCACGGCTGGCAGGTTCAGCCCAATGCCTCTACTGTTCAGGAGCTGCTCGGGAACGCACTTTCGGCACTTCTGCGGGAGAAACCGGATATAACCGGAGCAGGACGCACCGATGCCGGAGTACATGCGGAACAGTTCATTGCCCATTTCGACTGTTCGCTTAAAGGGCTTGACAGGGACAAAAACCTTGTGTTCAGGCTCAACCGCATCCTTCCCCGCGACATAGCTATAAAAAAAATCTTTCAGGTACACCCCCGGGCTCACTCGCGTTTTGATGCAATTTCAAGAACATATAAATACAAAATAGCAAGGGAGAAGAACCCTTTTATATATGATCTTTCATGGTACATCTACGGTGATATGGACATGGAGAAAATGAACAGTGCCGCCGCCCTGATGAAAAACTACACAGACTTTACTAGTTTCAGCAAACTTCATTCGGGGACCAAAACAACCAATTGCCGTATTATGGTTGCCAGGTGGGAACAAGAGGGAGACTGCCTTGTGTTTACCATCCGGGCGAACCGCTTCCTTCGAAATATGGTAAGGGCCTTAGTGGGAACAATGATTGAGGTTGGACGGGAAAAAATGAGCGTTGAAGATTTTTGCAGCATAATTGAAAAAAAGGATCGCTCGCTTGCAAAAGCTTCGGCTCCTGCAAAGGGGCTTTTTCTTACCTCCATTGAATATCCCGGAAGAATACTATATGGCAGTCGATGTGAAAAATAAAAAGAGAAAGCTGCAATATGGCATTTTTTTTAACATTGTTATATATATATCTATAATTCATTTTTTATAAATAATTAATAACCAACAAACTGTCCCAAATGCAAAAGCTTGCAAAAAAAATTCTGAAAATACCGGAAATAATGCCGGTAATAACCATTGCGGTCTTTATAACGGCTGCCACGGGAAGTGTTTTTGCCCAAAAAAGGGCAATGACACTCGAAGATGTTATGAACTTCATGCACATGAGCAACCCTGTGATCTCTGAAAACGGACACTGGGCGGCGTACGGTGCCTCGCCCGACCGGGGTGACGGCTACGGAATTGTTGTTTCCTCCGACAAAAGTAATGAATACCTCATTGAACGGGGCCGGCGCCCTTCTTTTTCAGCTAACGGCAATTGGGCCCTTTTCACTGTTGTTCCCCCTTTTGATGAAACGCAGGGGGGCGGACAAAGCCCCAACAACTCTGCAGCTCTTATCGAAACGGAAACCGGCCAGATCTCTTCTTTCGATGATGTAAGAAGTTCAAATTTCACAACCAAAGGAGATCACCTTATTATACATCACCACCGCAAAACCGATTCATCCCTGGATGAGAGCGAACAGGAGAAAATGAAGCAGGCAGGTACAGAGCTACAGGTTAAGAACCTTTCAACAGGCAGAAGTACTGAAATACCGTTTGTGGAATCATATACAGTTGACAGCCTTTCCTCTGTTGTGGTCTACTCGATCAATGATACGGCAAAAACAAACAACGGGCTATATTACCTTTCTCTTTCAGATATCAGCCGTCAACCGCAACCAATAGATACAACCGGCAATCCTGAATTCGGGGATTTTGCCTGGCTGGAAAAAAAATCCACACTCGCCTTCATGCGCAGGGACAGGGATGAAAAAGATGAAACTGAAAATGCAAAGCTTTTCATATGGGAAAAAGATATGGAAGGGCCCCAGAAAACAGCCTGTAACGAATCAGCCCCCGAAGGCCTCTTCCTCCCCTTTGACAATGATATTACCTGGTCGTACGACGGAGAGCGCCTGTTTATGGGTTTCAGGCCACAAAGGTTCTCCCAGGTCAGGGAAGAGCCGGTTTACAAATCCGTTCTCGACTCTCTTGAAAAACAAGCAGATATAGATGTGTGGCATGGTGAGGACCCCCTTATCAAAACTCATGAAAAATCTTCCTGGAACAGTATCCGCAGTCAAAACCTGCTCTCTGTTTTCCATACTGAGCAAGAAAAGCTTGTTGTGCTTGCAGATGAGGAGATCCCCGACATCCGGCCCTCAAAGAACGGTATGTATGCACTTGGAACCAGCAACGTGCCATACATGAAAAGAATAACATGGGAAGGACGCTTCCGCGATGTTTACCTTTTTAACCTTAACAATGGCGAAAAGAAGCTTTTGGACAGGGAAAACCAGGATATTGCCACACTTTCCCCATGCGGAAGGTTTACTCTGTTTTTCAGTGAAAGGAACTGGCACGTTTATGATGCTGAAAAAGAGATATTCATGAATCTTACCGAAAACCTGGAAGTACCTTTTTATGACGAGGATATGGACAGGCCTGCCGAGCCTTCCAGTTACCGTACCGCCGGATGGGTTGACGATAACGAATCGGTGCTTCTTTACGACAAATACGATATATGGCGGATAAACCTGCTGAACGGGGAAGCCGAAAATATAACGGACGGAAAAGGACGCGAATCCCAAACAATTTTCCGGATCAGAAACATTGAAGGAGAGCCTGTGCTGGGAAGGCGCCAGGAGCTTTTCATTGAAGGGTTCAACGAAAAGACGAAGGTTCGCGCCATATATACAGCCCGCACAAACAGAAAAGGGGTCAGCAAGTTGTACTGCAAGGAGAAAAACCTTCGCCTGCGGGAGGCCTCGGGAGACGGGAGCACCGTCCTTTTCACAAGGGAAACATATGATGAATTTCCCGATCTTTGGGTTGCCGGCAGAAATTTTCGAAACCCGGTAAAGATATCTGATCTTGGAGAACAACTTGAGCAGTTTGCCTGGGGGACGGCCGAGCTGATTTCGTGGATGAGCGCAGACGGAATTCCCCTGCAGGGTGCTGTAATAAAACCCGATAACTATGACCCGGGAAAAAAATATCCGGTCTTTGTATATTACTACAATGAGTTCTCCCAAAGAGTGCATGAGTTCAATGAAACGGTTATAAACCACAGGCCTTGTTTTGCGTACTATGCAAGCAATGACTATGTGGTCTTTTTGCCCGATATACATTTTATTGAGGGCAGACCAGGAATGTCAGCTGTCAAAAGCCTTGTTCCCGGAGTTCAAAAGCTCATTGACAAGGGTGTTGCCGATCCGGATGCCATTGGACTGCACGGGCATTCCTGGAGCGGTTACATGACAGCTTTCGTGGTAACACAGACCGATATTTTTGCGGCAGCCATTGCAGGTGCCCCAGTTTCAAATATGACAAGCGCCTACGGAGGGATCAGGTGGGGCAGCGGACTGGCCAGGCAGTTCCAGTATGAGACAGGCCAGAGCAGAATAGGGGGATCGATTTTCGAGGACAGGGATCTCTACATTGAAAACTCACCTCTTTTCTATGCCGACGAGATCAACACCCCTCTTCTTATAATGCACGGGGATGTTGACGAAGCCGTGCCCTGGGAGCAGTCGATCGAGCTCTACCTTGCAATGAGGCGCGCAGGAAAGGATATAATATTCCTACAGTACCGTGACGAACCGCACCATCCCAGGAAGTACCCAAACAAGCTTGATTATACCATAAGAATGAGGGAATATTTCGACTATCACCTCAAGGGCAAGGAGCCGGCCGGGTGGATAATTGATGGGGTGCCATACACCGGCAACTGATACCGTTGAAAGCACTCTGTGCTCAATATAGAATCAACTTTTGTTTCGGATGCATAAAAAAAAAAAACAATTAAGTCAAACAATTAAAATCCGGTAAAAATGAAAAAGTTAATTTTTGTAATTCTGACTATGTTCCTGGCGGCATCTGTACATTCGCCCGCCGGGGAAAAGCGGAACTTCACTGCCGAAGATATGTGGAATATGGACCGTATTGGCTCGCCGGCCGTTTCACCCGACGGCAGCCATACACTTTTCAGCTTAACAACCTATGACATTGAAAAAAACCTGTCTTCAACCCACATTTATCTTCTGGACAATGAAACAGGAGAAAAAAAGCAGCTTACATATGAAGGCAATGAATCATCCCCTTTCTGGTGCCCCGAAGGTGAACGGATAGGGTTTGTAAGCCGCAGGGAAGGGAAGCCAGGACAAATCTACATTATGGATGAGAGCTGGGGTGAGCCAAAAAAGGTGACCGACCTGCCGGTCGGCGTTTTTGAACCCAAATGGTTCCCCGGCGGAGACAAGATAGCTTTTGCCGCAAATATTCATCCTGATTACAACGGGGACTTTGAAAAACTTGAAAAAATAATCAAAGAGCAGGAAGAAAGCAAGGTAACGGCCAAGGTAACTGAAAAAGTAATGTACAGGTTCTGGGACAGGTGGCTGACAGACGGCTTTTATCCGCGACTTTTTTCAGTTGAGATTGAAAGCGGTGAGGTTACCGATCTTATGCCTGAAACCTCAAATTATTTTGAAATGATGGGCGGGGTATCATACGACATCTCCCCTGAGGGAGATCAGATAGCGGTTTCAATGAACAGCACACCACCGCCTTTTGAAAAGCTGGACTACGATATTTTTCTCCTGAGTACAGACGGAAGCGGAGATATGGAAAATATAACCGAAGAGAACCCGGCTGATGACCTCAACCCGGTTTACAGTCCGTGCGGCAACAAAATACTTTACGGAAAACAAAGCATAGCCCATTTTTATGCAGACAGGGTGGAGCTTGTGGTATATGACAGAAGGGATCAGACACGGGAGAATATAACCTCCGGCATTGACCTCTCCTGTGAACAGTGGCAGTGGTCGCCAGACGGCAACACAGTCTTTTTCCATGCCCAGCACCTTGCAAAAAAAGCTCTTTTTTCCGTACCGTCAGATGGAGGTAACCACACGAAAATATATGGCGACGGGAATAACAACAATGTCAAACCGGTTGGCGGCGGCAGGCTGATCTTTACCCACGACAATCTTGACAAGCCCGCCGACATTTACTCGATTCAGTCGAACGGAAGTAACCTCAGACAGCTTACCGATGTAAATGAACATATATTGAGAGATCTTAATCTGGGCAAAATTGAAAATGTTACATACAAAGGGGCCAATGATGAAGATATTCAGATGTACATTGTTTATCCGCCCGATTTTGACCCTGACAAAAAATACCCGCTTGTTTTGATGATACACGGGGGCCCCCACAGTATCTTCGGCGACCAATGGCATTTCAGGTGGAATTCACACCTTTTTGCAGAACCCGGCTACGTAGTTGCCATGCCAAATTTCCACGGCTCAACAAGCTTCGGTCAGGAGTTTGCAAAATCCATCCACGGATCGCATGCAGACAAGCCCTTCAGGGATATAATGAAAGCGACCGATTATATGCTCGAGAGGGAGTATATTGACGAAGAGCGGATGGCTGCAACCGGCGGAAGCTACGGAGGATATATGGTGAGCTGGATAGCAGGGCACACAGACAGGTATGCCTGTCTTGTAAACCATGCCGGGGTATATAATATACATATGCAGTTTTCAGCAGACTACACCTGGTACCGGCCTCACCAGTACGGGGGATCGCCCTGGGAAGACTTTGACACTCTGCAGGCTGCCAACCCGGCAATGTTTGCCGAAAATTTTGAAACACCGATGCTTGTCATTCACGGGGAAAAGGACTTCAGGGTGCCTGTGGGACACGGACTGCTGGTATACGGGATTTACAAGAGAATGGGACTGGATGCAAGGCTTGTTTACTACCCCGACGAAAACCACTGGATCCTCTCACCGCAAAATTCACTCTTCTGGTATGATGAGCTTCACAACTGGCTGGACAGATATCTGAACCCCGACTAGAATGAGTCCCTGAAAAGGGAAAGCCTGCCTCTTAATTACAGGGGCAGGCTTTCTTTATTATTGTCAAATTCCTTTACAAGTTGGCCGATCTTTTCATAGGTGGCTTTCGAAACCGGAGTTAGCGGAAGCCGCAGGTTGTAGTCAATTAAATTTTTCACACTCAGACTTGCCTTTACTCCGGCAGGGTTCCCTTCCACAAAATGAGCATCCATAATATCCAGCAGTGCGTTTTGAATCACCTGTGCTTTCTTGAACTTCCCTGCCAAAGCATGTCTTATCATCTGTGAAAACTCAAGAGGATAACTGTTTGCCGATACCGAAATAACACCCGAGGCGCCGAGGGAAACCATGGGAACGGCAAGGGGGTCGTCACCGGAGAGTACAATGAAACCGGAGGGCTTATCCTTTAAAATATGATTGATCTGATTGAAGTTTCCCGAAGCCTCCTTTATTCCGGCAATATTTTTCACCTCCCGCGCAAGGCGGAGGGTTGTTGATGAGTTCATATTTACACCCGTGCGACCCGGCACATTGTACATTATAACGGGAAGATCACAGGCTGCGGCCACTTCCTTGTAATGACAGAAAATCCCCTCCTGTGAAGGCTTGTTATAATAGGGTGAAACCGACAGGACCCCGTCAATGGGAATATCATCACATACCTGCTTCAAAAAACCGACCACCTCCTGAGTGTTGTTTCCGCCGGCACCCATGACAACAGGCACCCGTCCACCAACCTCTTCAACAACAAAACTGATCAGTGCGATTTTTTCATCTTTAGAAAGAGTAGCTGATTCGCCGGTTGTACCGAGCACCACAATATATTCGGCCTTCCCTTCAACCAGATGTTCTATCAGCTTTCTCATGGATTTGAAATCCACGCTATCATCATTGCGAAAAGGGGTAACCACGGCAACTCCCGTGCCCTCAAATTTGGATTGAGCCATAAGTGTCAATTGGTTTTTATAATATTTAAGTAATGAACAATATGTTGAACAAGATAATCTATATCCCGGTTCTCTTTTATAACTATTGACATATCCAGATGGTCATTCTCTTCAAATTGTTTGCCGGTCTTAAACCTGGCTATTGAAAGAGCCCTGATATATTCAACAGGGAAAGAATAGCTCATACTAAGATCGATAAGCAGATCAAACTGAGTATTTATAAAATCCTCGACAAAAGAGGGGGTTGGTTTTTTATACCAGTTGAGATCTTCCAGGGAGAAAAAGCGTAGACTTTTTCTCAGAAGGTAATTATCGGGCACCTTTTTCTCGGGAACATAACCGATGGCATACACCTCCTTTCCTTGATCGGTACATTGTTTAACAAAGTTGTGTACCGCTTCAAACATTTGACTGTTATCGCAATGAAAAATAATACCTGCAGATTTGGCATATTTAAAATTGCAGACTTTTCTTTTTCGTCTTAAACGCTTCTGTTTTTTCCTTAAGACAAAGCGTCCAGCTTTTTTTCTTATTTTACCGGGTATGCACACTGTTTTTGATTTTCCTTATTTGGCTACAATATTAATAAAAAATATAAGGTTTTTTGTTTTCTTCAACAGATTAACAGATTTTAAATATTCTTACCGCTTATCATTTTTTCAAGCTCGGTTTCTGAAATAACCGGGATATTGAGCTTTCTGGCTTTTTCCAGTTTCGCGGGACCCATGTTGTCACCGGCCACAATGTAACTTGTTGCAGAAGATACTCCTGAAACGTTTTTTCCACCATTTTGCTCGATAAGTTCCTTAAGCTGATTTCGCGAATATTTTTCAAAAACCCCTGAGATAACAAATGACAAACCATCAAGAGGGGCACCCTCCTTTGAGTTGTCATCTTTCCCGGTCATCTCAAGCTGCAAGCCAGCCTTTTTAAGCTTTTCAATTAACCTTAAGTTTTTTTCTTCTTTAAAAAACCCTGTAACACTGCGGGCTATTTTATCACCCACATCCTCAACAGCAATTAAACGCTCATATCCGGCCGAAGCAAGATCATCAACTGATCTGAAAGCACGGGCAAGTCTGGCGGCCACCGTCTCTCCCACATAACGTATTCCTATTGCATAGAGAACCCTGGGAAAAGGTATCCGCCGCGACTCCTGTATACTTCTGATCAGGTTCCCGGCCGATTTTTCAGCGAATCTTTCAAGCTGCATCAGATCCTCTTTTTTCAGAAAATAAAGGTCGCCCGCATCCCTTGCAAGTCCGGCCGAATAAAGCTGGTCAACAGTAGCTTCGGCCATATTGATATTCATAGCCCTCCTGCTTACAAAATGCTTTATCTTCCCCTTGATCTGAGGCGGACAAGAAAATTCAACCGGACAGTAATGGCGTGCTTCATCCTGATCTCTTTTAAGGGGAGTCCCGCATGCAGGACAATTTTCTATGAACTTCACCTTTTTGCTCCCTGCAGGCCGCTTTGAGCGATCAACATCTACTATTTTGGGTATAATCTCACCCCCTTTTTCAATTAAAACCGTATCGCCAAGATGCAGGTCCACCAGCTCGATATAGTCAGCATTGTGGAGCGAGGCCCGTTTTACGGTAGTTCCTGCCAGGGAGACGGGCTTAAGGTTGGCAACAGGCGTTACTGCACCTGTTCGTCCCACCTGAAAATCAATCGAGTTAAGAACAGTAGCGGCCCTTTCCGCCCTGAACTTGTATGAAATAGCCCATCTTGGAGATTTGGCAGTAAATCCAAGTGTTTTTTGCTGGAGAAGGGAATTGACCTTGACAACTATCCCGTCAATCTCATATGGCAGGTCAAGTCTCCGTCCGTCCCAATAATCAATATAGTTATAAACCTTATCTATATTCTCACATTTATTTATATGATCTGAAATTTTAAACCCCCACTCCCCTGCCTTTAAAAGATTGTCGTAATGGGTATCATAGGGAAGATGATCTCCGTACACGGCATAAAATATGCAGTCAAGGGGGCGTTTGGCAACCAGCGAGGATTTCTGGAGCTTTAGCGTTCCTGCGGCAGCATTTCTCGGGTTTGCAAAAGGAGGCTCTCCTTTTGCAGCCTTTTCCCGGTTCAGTTTCAAAAAACCTTCTCTTGGCAATAATATTTCACCCCGTATTTCAAACTCACCGGGATAATCACCACCACGCAGCCGCAAAGGAATACTTCTTATAGTTTTCACATTTGCCGTCACATCATCACCCTGCCGCCCGTCACCACGGGTAACCGCCCTTACCAGCACCCCGCCGGTGTAGGTAAGACTTACAGCCGTTCCGTCGTACTTAAGCTCACAAACATACTCGCACGACTCACCCAGCATCCTGCGCACCCTTTTATCAAATTCACCAAGCTCCTGCCTGGAATAGGTGTTGCTAAGCGACAACATAGGATACTTGTGGCTCACCTGGCTGAATTCGTGATTAATGTCGCTTCCCACTCTTTGAGAAGGAGAGTTCGGATCGGCAAACCGGGGATGCTCATTTTCCAGTGTTATAAGCTCCTCCATCAGCTTGTCATATTCATAATCGCTTATTGCAGGTTGTGCCAGTACGTAATACCTGTAATTGTGCTCTTCAAGCTCCTTTCTCAGCTGCGTTATCCTCTCAAAAACCTTGTTACTGTCCATAAACCAGGCAATTATATGTTTTTTCTTTAATAAATTATAAAGACATAAAATTACCAAAAATAAAAAAAGCGGCATTCCCCTGTTGATAAATTTGGGTATGATCTTATAAGAATAATTTTTCTTTAAGTGAAAAATTATTAGATTTGCAGGCAGATTTGGTTTTCCGCCGGCACTTATCCTGTTTGCGGAATGAAAAGGGAATCAGGTGACCCGCAAGGGAAGTCCTGAACAGTACCCGCTGCTGTAAGCTCTTTAAATCTTTTGAAAACACCTGCCACTGTCGGGTCCCAAACCCACGACGGGAAGGCTTCAAAAGAGGGAGTAAGTCAGAAGACCTGCCAAATCTGAAAATTGTTCGGGTTTAAACATTAAAAAATTTCCCATTTTGAAAACAACAATTTTTCCTCTTACGTTCCTTGCCGCGTTCCTTGCGCCGCAAATTTTAAATGGAATGGAAAGTGACTCCCTTACGGGGTTCAGTAAAGAGGATTCGCTTTCAATATACCATATAGATGAGGTGATCATTCAGCAGCCCCGTACCTCTTTTTTCCAGAAGGGAAAAAAAGTAACTGAAACCGATTCGCTCACACTTTCAGTATTTTTTGACGGTGATCTGGGAAAAGTATTAAATTCCATAACTCCTGCATATATAAATGCAAGGGGCGGGAAAGGCTCTTCAGCCGGACTGGTTCTGAGGGGGACCAACTCATACCAGACAACCGTCAAATGGAACGGATTCAACCTTAACTCGCTCACGCTTGGTTCAACTGATTTGTCAACAGTGCCTGTTGAAGGAATGGGCTCTGTGAAAATAATACACGGCTCCTCGGGTACAGTATCGGGCAGCGGGTCATTCGGGGGTTCGGTGGAGCTTACAAACAAGCCCGACTGGAACAACCGCCTGGATGTCAACCTGACCACAGGGTACGGAAGTTTTAATACAAAAAGAGGTTCGGCCACCGGCAGGGCCGGCAATGAAAACATTCAGTACCACTTTAATATTTTCAGGGAAGATGCATTAAACGATTTCAGCTATATTGACCGGATGAAATCGGGCAATCCGGAAGTTACAATAGCCAACAATGCCCTTGAGAATACCGGTTTTATACAGAATATTTTTGCCCGCCTGCCGGGAAACAATAAAATAGAGGCAGGATTTTGGTATCAGAACAAGGTTAAGGAGATACCCTCGGTTATGGGCTTATATGAGCAGGGAAATGCCCTTCAGCGCGACAGTATCATGAGGGGGTATGTGAAATGGTCCAAAACATTTGACCATTCAAGGCTGAACCTAAGCTCATCACTGATGAGCGAGCATATGAGATACCGTGAGGAATCCGCCCCGGAAGAATCCTCAGGGAACATCAATAATTACATAGCCGGGAAAAAATTCTTTAACGAGGTGGATTACCGCCTCTATCTTAACAATTACATAACCCTTGATGCGGGCGCTTCATACAATTCTCTCCAGGCAGACGTGGAGCAGTACGGGGAGACTGCAAAAGAGAACAGGACGGCTCTTTTTTCCGGTGTCAGGGTAAATTACATGGGACTTACCACAAATTTCACCCTCAGAAAAGAATTCCACCCAGAAGTTTCCATACCCCCGCTTTTCTCGGCAGGAATTCAATACAACCCCCCGGACACGGACGTTGCTTTTAAGTTCAGCTACTCCGACCAGTTCAGGGTGCCCACATTTAACGACAAATACTGGCAGCCGGGCGGAAACCCTTCACTGCTGCCCGAATCGGGACACACAATTGATGCAGGTGTTCAGGGAAGGTTCTCCCCTGCCCCGGGGCACTCAGTTAACGCAGAGCTGAGCGTTTACCGTTCCGATATAGAAAATATGATACAATGGGTGCCGGGGGAAGGCTACTGGAGTCCCGAAAACAAGAAAGAGGTCGGTATAAACGGACTGGAAGCTTCGCTCGACTATACAACCCGTCTGAAAGATCTTAAGCTGGATTTTGAGGGAAGCTACGGTTTCAGCAGCCCGCGTATAAAACAAGTACACGAAGAGGAAAGCAGTATCACCGGGAACAGAATGGAATATGTGCCGGCCCACACGGCTAATGCAAGGATAATGATGGTGCATGAAAAAGCCCATGCCGGTATCTCGGTAAATTATACAGGAAGCCGTTACACAACACGTGACAATAATCCCGTATATGAAATGCCCCCGTTTACCCTTTTCAACCTCTACGGTGGATATAGCCTGCAGCTGCATGATTTCAAGTGCACCCTCCAGATAAGGGCAATGAATATTCTGAACAAGCAATACCAGGTTGTAAGGGGATATCCCATGCCGGGAAGATCCCTGCATGCATCCCTTAAAGTCGGATTCTCCAGATAACAACGGCAATCAACCTGAATCTCCAATATTTTTTTTTATTCACTTACTTTAAACCAAAAATAATTATTATTATGAAAATCAAATTTTTAATTGCATCAATTTTTTTACTGACATTTATAACAATTTCATGCGAAAAAGAAGATACCGAACCCGCAGATGAAGGCTATGCCTCCGGTTTAGTGATAACAAACGAAGGGGCTTTCGGCAATAACAACGGCTCTGTAAGTCTTTACTGCCGGGACTCTGCAAAAGTTACCAACAACCTTTTTGAAAAGGTGAACGGCCGTAATCCGGGAGATGTGGTACAGTCATTCGGCTTTGAACAAGATAAGGGTGTAATAGTTGTAAACAACTCCCAAAAGATAGAGATCGTTGACCTTGAAACCTTTGAATCAACGGGAACCATTACCGGTCTAAGCTATCCCCGTTATTTTAAGGGACTCGGCAACGGCACCGGCTATCTCACCAACGGAAATGAGGAGGGGGAGGTTTATTTGTTAAACCTTCAGCAGGCGGAAGTAACAGACACCGTTGAGGTTGGCATGGGGCCCGAGCAGATGGAAAGATCGGGCGATTACGTTTTTGTTGCCAACAGCGGAGGCTGGGATTTTGACAATACTGTTTCTGTGATAAACATTAACGACCACTCCGTTGAAAAGGAGATCGAACTTGGAGATGTGCCCTATTCCGTGGTCAGCGATGCCAACGAAAACATATGGGTGTTGTGCCGCGGCAAACTTGTATATGATGATTCATATACTGAAATAATTGAAGAGACTAATTCAAAGCTGGTCAAAATTAACGGCTCAACACTGGAGGTTGAAGAAACAATTGTCATAGGTGAAAAAGGAGACGGATTTCAGCCTTCATTTTTAACCGTCTGCCCCTCGGGTATGGAGCTTTATTTTGATGACATTGACGGACTCTACAAAATGGATACAGGTGCAAACTCGCAGCCTTCCACACCGCTAATTGAGAGAGGGTTTTCAAATGTTTGGATAGAACCGGACACTGGAGATATTTTTGCGCTAACCATACCTGACTACTCCTCGGCCGGCCAGCTGCGAATATATGACAGCGAAGGCCGGGAAGTTAATACCCATGATTTGGGTATCGGTCCCAACGGTTTATTTTTTCAATAAGAAATAACTCCGCTTGCACTTTTGAAAAATAAAACGTAGGTTTGGATTTTGGACTTTTCAAATGAAAAATACGGTAAAATTCAAATTTGGCTCAAGCAGAGCTCTTTTGGGTACACTTTTTTTGCCTTTCGTTTTATTTTTCTTTTCAGCGCCGTTGAACGGGCAAATCAGTTATGGCGGCAGACCCTTGTCGCGTGAACAGTTAAATATTGAAGAGATACCTGTGGTTAAAATGCCTCAATTTGACATAAATGAATTAAGAAAAAAAGCTTTGGGCGAACCCGGACCAAAAAACCTGAAAAGTCTGGATTTCGCAAAGAGCTTTGATGTTGGTCTCACACCTGAAAATTCGGGGAAGTGGACCACCCTGGAGGACGGAACGAGAGTGTGGCGTGTTATGGTCACCTCCCGGGGGGCATATTCATTGAACCTTATATTTGACAGGTATCTCCTTTTGCCCGGTTCAACGGTTTTTCTCTACAACTCCGATATGTCTCAAATACTGGGAGGATTTAACCATTTGAACAACCAGTCATCTGGGAGCCTTGCAATTTCGCCTGTCAGGGGTGACACTCTTGTGCTGGAGCTACAGGTACCCCCGGGTAAAACTAACTGGGGGGAGTTGTCAATAGGAACAATCTCGCATGACTATCTCGGGGTTTTCGACCATAAAGACCAGCAATTCGGCCTGTCCGGGGAATGCAACATAGACATAAACTGCCCTGAAGGCAACCTCAGGCAAATGGAAAAAAACAGTGTTGTCAGGCTTATTGTTGACGGCTCGCGACTTTGCAGCGGAGTACTGCTGAACAATACCGAAGAGGAGCAAACACCGTATATGCTGACGGCTAATCACTGTATTGAAAACGGGGAAAACGCCACGAATACAGTAGCTTTTTTTCATTATGAAAGCCCTTCGTGCAATGGACCGGATGGTACAACCGAAAATACCCTTTCCGGTTCAACCCTGAGAGCTTCAAGTGACAGCATTGACTTTTCGCTTGTTGAGCTGAACGATATCCCGCCTGTGGAGTACCGTCCCTACTACGCGGGATGGAGCAGAAAAGATGAGGCGGCGGACTCATCGGTATGTATCCACCACCCTATAGGGGATGTAAAAAAAATATCGATCGACCATGACCCGCCTTCAATTGCAACGTTCTCCTCTGGTTATCTCCACCGCGGCTCCTGGCTGGTGGAAAAATGGGATATAGGCACTACAGAGGGAGGCTCATCGGGCTCCCCCCTTTTTGACCAGAATAACCGTGTAGTGGGAACATTGATAGGAGGTGACGCATACTGCGGATATTCGGTTAACGATTATTATGCAAGGTTTGACAAGGCATGGGACACCTACCCAGAAAAGGAAAGGCAGCTTAAAGCATGGCTGGATCCCGGAGAGAGAGATTACAGTGAAATTGACGGGATGAATCCCCATTCCGGCCTGGAGCTATCGGCAGACTTTGAAATAAACACCACTGAGGTATGCGAGGGCAACCTGTTTGTTTTCACAGATTATTCGACCGGTGAGATTGATTCCTATTTCTGGGATTTCGGTGAAGGAGCTTACCCTGCAACCTCCCTTGAAAGAGGCCCCCATTTTATCGAATATGATGAAGGAGGACCAAAAACGGTAAGATTAAGAGTAGATGACGGTGAAGATTTTGTAGATACTGAAAAAGAGATCGATCTTTTCATTATGAGCGACAATTTGCCGGTTGCCGGATTTGATTATACTCCGCCCCGGCAGCTCAATGAAAATGAGATCGAGGTCGAATTCATAGACCTCTCGCAAAATGCAGAGCGTTATTACTGGGAATTCGGGAACAGGGCTGCCAGCACCCTGGAAAATCCCATAGCCACATACAGGTATGAAGGTGAATATGAAGTTATGCTGATGATAAGGAATATGATGTGTACCGACAAGACAAGTAAAACAATAGATGTTACAGTTGAGGAGCTCCCTGAGCCCCCCTTTGCCGAAGAGCTTAAAATTTACCCGGTACCTGCCGCCGATCATCTTTTTATTGAGCTTTCACGCGATCTTGCAGGTCCAGGCACCGTCCAGATAGCCAATATGAGCGGACAATTAATGCTGAGCAAAAATTACGGCGGGGAAGATTATTTCATTGAGATCAAGGTATCGCAGCTTTCTTCCGGCATTTACCTGATAAAAATTTTTAACAAAGTTGAATCTATTACCAAAAAAATTGCAATAGTGAAATGAAGCGACTGATTCTGAGGATATTGCTTTTTTTACCATCCTTTTTAATAATAATTCTCACCTCTTGCGGCGGCAGCCCAGATTCGCCCTCGCAAAGGACTGTGGAAAAAGATTGCGGACCGGTGCGTCATGCACGGGGTTTCTGCATTGAAGATAAAGACGGCTACAAAGAGATAACTGTATTAAACCCCTGGCAGGGTGCAAGCGACAGGGTTTTTACCTATTACCTGGTTGAGCGGGGAGAAACGGTCCCCGAAGGTATTGACCCCGATAAAGTTATACGCACGCCCGTTGAAAGTATAATCTGCCTTTCAACAACACATGTCGCACTAATCGATTTTCTGGGAAAAACAGAAAAAATAAAGGCAGTCTCAAACCGGAATCTTATAAACAATTCCAGGTTAAAACAAAGGATGGAAAAAGGAGAGTTGCCAGACATCGGTTTTGAACAAAACCTGAACTATGAGAAAATCGTCTCTATTCAGCCCGACATTGTAATGGCTTATGGAGTTGACAGTGAAGCTACCGGTTATCTGGACAAACTTAGAGAGCTGGGCATAACCGTAGTAATGAACGGGGAATACCTTGAGCCCACCCCCCTTGCACAGGCAGAGTGGGTCAGGTTTATGGCCGCCTTTTTAGGTCTTGATGAAAAAGCGGAAGAAAAGTTCACGGCTATTGAAAATGAGTATAAAGAGCTTGTAGACCTTGCATCGCAGGCGGATGACAGTCCCGTTATAATGGCCGGACTGCCCTGGCAAAACAACTGGTTTGTACCGGGGGGAAGATCATTTTTTGCAACACTTGTAAATGATGCCGGGGGGGATTACCTTTGGGCCGGCAATGATTCAAGGGAAAACTTCCCTGTTGATATGGAAAAGGTCTTTGAGGCAGGACAAAACGCCGATATTTGGCTTAACACGGGAACAGCTTCAACCAAAGAGGATATACTGAAAATTGACCGGCGTCTGGGGCAACTGCCACCATTTAAAAACGGGAGGGTTTACAACAACAATGCAAGGGTCAACAAACACGGGGGAAATGATTACTGGGAATCCGGGATTACCTCCCCCCACATTATCCTGAGAGATCTTATAAGCATTATACACCCCGAACTGCTTCCCCGGCACGAGACTGTCTATTTCAGAAAAGTGGAGGAGAAATAGTATGTATACAGGGAGGAAAAATAAAAACATACTCCTTTTCTCATCTCTGGCAATATTGACCGTGGTGTTGTTTCTTTTGAGTGTTTTTACCGGTTCGGTAACCATACCTGTAAAAGAAATACTGAAGATAGCCGCCGGGGGAGAGCCGTTGCGTCCTGAATGGGGAACAATAGTGCTTGATATGCGCATACCGAAGGCCGTTACAGCCCTGCTTGCCGGCATGGCCCTTTCGGCAAGCGGCCTGCAGATGCAAACAATATTCCGTAATCCCCTGGCCGGGCCTTTTGTACTTGGTATAAGCGCCGGGGCCAGCCTGGGGGTAGCACTTGTGGTAATGGGTTTTGCCGGCTTTTTTGCAGGCGCCCACATAGGAGGCAACTGGCTGGTTATCGCTGCCGCCTGGCTGGGATCGGGAACCGTTCTTTTCATTATCCTCCTTGTATCTGTACGTGTAAGGGACATAATGACCATACTGATACTTGGAATAATGTTTGGAAGCGCGGCAACGGCGATTGTAAGCATATTGCAATATTTCAGCGAAGAGGCGATGCTCAAGTCATACGTTATATGGACAATGGGAAGCCTTGGAAATGTCTCCAAAGCCGAGCTGCAGGTTTTGTCTTACGGGATTGCCGGTGGACTTGCCATATCGCTGCTTTCAGCGAAAACCCTGAATGCAATGCTTTTGGGCGAGAATTACGCCAAAACCCTTGGAGTGAACATACCACGGGCACGCTTCACTGTATTTTTCAGCACCAGTCTGCTGGCCGGAAGCATAACCGCATTTTGCGGTCCCATAGGCTTCATAGGAATAGCAGTACCCCATGTTGCAAGAATGATAACCAAAAATGCAGACCACAGAATACTTATGCCGGCAACACTGCTTCTGGGGGGCTCTGTAATGCTCCTGAGCGATGTTATTTCGCGTCTTCCCGGTCACGAAGGCACGCTGCCCATTAACTCGGTGACAGCACTGATAGGGATACCCGTTGTAATATGGATAGTTATAAGAAACCAGAAATTTTCAAATATTGTTTAGGATGTATCAAAGAGAGAACAACGAGCTGAGTGTTTCAGGGGTTTCAATCGGATATACCCGTTCCGGAAACGGAACTGGTGAGATTTTTTCCAATATCAGCGCTTCCGCCGGCAAAGGCGAGCTGGTTGCTCTTTTCGGCAAAAACGGTATAGGGAAAAGTACTCTTCTCAGAAGCATTATACGCCTTCAAAAACCTCTGAAGGGAAAAGTTTTTCTCTCGGGCAAGGAGATAAGCGAATACCCGCCCAATGAGCTTGCCCGCAAGGTCAGCTTTGTATCGACAGAGCCGGTTAAGGTCAACAATATGGGTGTCCGCGACATGGTCGCTTTCGGCCGCTTCCCCTATACTAACTGGATGGGGAGAATGGGGGCAAAAGACTCCCTTCTTATAGAACGTGCAATATCAATGGTAGGCTTAAACAGTCTTGCCCATAAAAATATCAACAACATAAGCGACGGAGAGCGCCAGCGTGTAATGATAGCGCGTACCCTGGCACAGGACACCCCTGTAATAGTGCTTGACGAGCCTACAGCCTTCCTGGATCTGCCCAACAAATATGAAATTGTACACCTTCTCGGCAGACTTGCATCTGAAAACAACAAAACGGTTGTTTTCTCCACTCACGATCTGAACATTGCCATTCAGGAAGCCGACAAAGTGTGGCTTATGCTTGATGATAAGCTGATTGAAGGAGCGCCCGAGGACCTGGTCCTGGACAGGTCGTTCGGACAGATATTTTCAGATTCCAAGCTCACATTCAACGATGACAAGGGTGAGTTCCGCATAGCTAAAAGCCCATCCGCCGAGATAGCACTTGAAGGCGAGGGAAAGGAGTATTTCTGGACATCCAAAGCACTTGAGCGCCTTGAATTTAAGGTAGTAAATGATCCGAATATCCCGATGAAAGTTGTAATTGATAAAAAAGAAGGTGAAAAAAAATGGAAGCTTTTAACCAATCAAAATCAAATATCATTTGACTCACTCTACTGCCTCTGCTCCTACCTGAAATCTTTGAAGCTCTCCTAGTATCTGTTAAGCCAGCGGTACCTTCTTGCAGAATCGCCGAACCTCATGCTCACCATTATCTCATGTGAACCGAAGCTGTGCTTTCGTATACTGCTTAATGTATAGTCAAATGCATAACCAAAATAAAGCCTTTCAACCCTCACCCCTCCCATCATTATAAACGCCCCGCTTGAGCGGTATGAGACACCTGCCCAGTAATCATCCATGTAATAAATCCTTGCATTAATATCAACCTGAGGCATACCGCTCAAAGTTGACTGCACAAGCAAGGAGGGCTCAACCGTTACCTCGCTGTCAATAAACAGTCCGTATCCCCCCATCAGGTAAAGATGCCTTTCCATTTTAAAATCCTTAAATCCGTCACTGCCAAACTTAAGAGCCGATTCAAGCAGCTGTGCAACGGAAAACCCAAGGTAAAACTCAGGTTCCCTGTAATAAACACCAAGGTTCGCATCGGGAACATACAGCGCATTTTTACTACTGTTAAGCAGAGGGTCATTATCATCATACAGGTTAAGGTTCCTGTCATCAATTCTAAGCTGAAAACCGGTGAGAGAAACTCCAAAAGACAACTGCTTATTCTGCCCCATACTTATATGATATGAATATGTGGCCTGTATGCCAGTACGGTCTATCAAACCGTTCCTGTCATTGTAAATATATCCTCCAAGTCCAACGTTACCACTGCGCCTGGAACTGCGCCCAATCCTTCCAGAGCGATCCATTGCACTTTGCCTTAGCAGACGGGTTGTGCCGCTGAAAGCAATGGTGCGGGGTGAATTCTCAAATCCAAGCCACTGCTCCCTTGCCGTCAGATTGAAAGTGGTAAAACCGTCGTGGCCCGAAACAGCCGGGTTAAGCAAAAAGCTGTTCATCATGTACTGGCTGTAAAGGGGCAATTGCTGGCCTTTTAGGGGCAAGACAATAAAAAACAATATAACTATGGGTAAAAACCTTTTCATCAAAACGGTTACTTTTAGCTGAGCAGATCAGCTACATTCTTTTTACGCAATCTTACTGTTGCGGTTTCAATAACAGACATCATCTAACAATTGTTACCGTACCGCTCACCTCAGTCTGCGAGCCGTCATTCAGTCTTATCACATAGTGATACGAATCCATCGGCAAAGGCCTGCCACGGTATGTGCCATCCCATGGCTCGCTATATCCCGGCTGAGAGCTAAACACCTTCTCACCCCAGCGGTTAAACACCTCAACAACAGCCTTCGGATATTCAACTGAAAGCTCGCTGCCCTCCTCATCCCTTATGATCCATGTATCATTGAACCCGTCGTCATTTGGGGTGAACACATTCGGAACATCCAGCTTCATCTCAGGATCGCACAGGTCAATAAATATCGAATCCGAGGCCGAACAGCCCTCCGCTGTGCTCACATCCACCCATACCAGCTCCGGGGCATCATTTCCGAAAAAGAGCAGTGTTTGTGAAACATCGCCAGTTGACCAGTTATATATCTCTCCCTGATCACCGGCATCAAGCAAAATGGTTTCATCCGGACAAAGAACGGTGTCAGCCCCCAGATCAACCTCCGGTACGGGATTGACAACAAGGTCTACCGTATCGCTGCCCACGAGCCCGTCCTCATCAACCACCTGCAGCCAGTAAGTTCCGGCCTCACCGGTTGCAAAGGTCTGGTTAACCTGGTCAGGGTCATCATTCCAAAGATATGAAACATATCCTTCTCCGGCATCAAAAATATGAGTTTCTCCTTCACAAATTTCAATCACATCCGGGAAAGGATCATAATCAAGCCGGTCGGTTACCTCCACATATGTGTAAACCGTGTCACCCTCGCAGCCGTAAATATTTGTCTCCACCACCTTAATTTCATATATGCCGGGTGTGACTCCCCAGTCAATCTCAATCTGATTTTTTGAGGAGCTCACGATCTCTCCCCCTTCCACCCACCATTGGTAAAAGGAACCGGGGGTTTCATCCACCCCGTAACGTAAACCGGAAGAGCCGGCACCGACAGTGTGCAACACATCCTGTCCGTGCGCGGCTATCCCGGAAGAGATCAGCAGCAATATTGCAAGGTAGCGTAAAATCAAGTTTTACAGCTGTTTGTTTTATTTACAGTTCTTAATATATCTCTTTATAATTCACCGTGACCTTCAGGTATGTGGAATATCGGACCAGTTTCAGGTGCAGGGTTCACAATGATTGCAAAAGTACGCTCAACAGTATCATACCATGTTGTTTCTCCGTCGAGATAATCAGACCTGCGCGAGATAAGGTCGGTTATACCTTCAATGGTATAGGTGTATCTTGTACGCCTGTTGTTCTCAACAACCAGGTCGCGGTTACTGTCAAAGTCATAAGTTTCGTTGGTGAGACGGCTGTAACTGGTTCCGGGACCTACTGCCGTTTCATCTGTTATCACTTGGTGCTCATCCCAATTTTCGGTTTCCTCATTATATGTCTCAATCACTAACTCCCACCTTACCTCGAAATTGGGAAAACCGCTCAGCTCAATAGATGCATCAAACCCTGTCACATCACCGCACTGCTGATAGGTTTCACCTTCTCCAATTTCGAATACCTCCTGGAATGAAGGGAAAGAATGAATCTCCGGCGCTTCCACAACCCTTATGGTAATATCTGTTCCTTCGGGATCTTCACAGCCTCCGAATTCTTCCGGAGCCTGCTCCCTCACGTTCAGGTCAAAATCACCGGTCTCGTCGCCAGCAGTTATCTCCACATAATTAAGATCCTCATCAGCCAGCGTCAGCTCGGTTCCCCAATCCCAGGCTTCAGCAACCGGCGCCCAGATCCATGTAAACCCCTCTGTAATATTATCAGAAACAGGTTCAAAATCCGGATGGTAATATTCATCGGGTTTCACATAAAAAGGCATTGTCCTTCCAACCGTGATATAGGAAATATTGTCGTCTGCGTTGGCATTTCCGAAATCTTCGGCTTCCTGTCCAAAGACTCCCCCCACGGTGAAAAGGAAGGCTAAAAGTGTTGCAAAAAATTTGAGTGTTAATTTTCTTTCTGTTTTCATGACTAAAAAATTTAATTTAGAATAATAGTTTATTGTTTGTTTTATCTTTCATTTTTTACTCTTCATTGGCAATGTGAAATTTCGGGCCGGATACCGGCACCCTGTAAACCTTAACCTGAACCCCCTCCCCGGCCACGCTGCCATCTCCCTCTTCGTCGGTTGAAACTGATTTCAACGTATAGAGATAATCGGTGAAAACATCACCGTTATTGAGCCACTGTGGCGGATCGGGTACAGTGAACTCATAGAGGTAGGGGCCCTCCCCTTCCAGGTCCTCCTTCTCAACAATAATATCCTCCCACTCCCCACCCTGATCATCCTCAAGGGAAAAAGTAAAAGGAGGAGTGCCGGTGACCTCTATCTCCAGGATAACATCTTCTCCCTCGCAGGCGGGAGTGTTTGTTATAAGGCTTGATATTTCAGCATAAGGCAGGTCAATTACCTCAACATTAACAGCCTCAGAAACATGACAACCAACCTCACTGAAAACCAGGAAAGTATAACCTCCGCTCATCTGTTTTGTTACATCTTCTCTTGCAGTCTCTTTTTCGTCAGAAAAAAAACCCTGAGGACCTCTCCACTCGTAAGTCAGCTCTCCCCCATCATCATCCTGTGCATCACCTTCAAGTTCAATGGTAGCACCGGTGGTAACCGGACTGTTTGACCATACAGATGTAATCTCAACAGGACACCCTTCCTGGAAAAAATCATAGGCATCGCTCTCCTTGACATCTTCCATATCCCCGTAATTACAGCCGCTGCTTTCATGACCTTCATCTTCACAGTCCAATACATCGCTATCATCAATATCAGGTTTATCGCCGCCTATATATACCTGGGAGGGTTTTTTTTCACTATTGAAACTTCCATGTTGTGAAGCTCCGTCTTTTGTCATATTCCCCGTTATTATAAGGGTGCCGTCAGCTGCAATATCAACCTGATTGCCAATGTCAAGGTCCCCGTAAATAATAACAACCGATCCGCTGTTGAGAACCAGATCTGCATTGTTTCCCATATCAAGGTCACCGTGAATAACAAGTGTGTCGTTGACGGTCAAAACACCGGAGTGATAATCCAGTGAGCTATGGGCTGTAATATGGCCATATATTTCCACGTCTGCCTGAATGTTGTCAGTACCCGGAGAACTACCACCCTCCCAGCTCTCACCTTCAACCCAGTCGCCCTTACCCTGTGATTCATAATCCTGTCCCGCAGCAGAAAAGAATGTGCAGATAAATAAGATAACCCCAAAAAAAGACTTCAGATACATTGTTGCCTTTATTAAAATCCCGACCTGAAAAACAGCTCTTAAAAATCATTGCCCGGCTTTATTTAACCAAGTCTTTAAAACGTGATTAACTTAAAGCAAAAGCAAATTCACAATTATCTACGTGAGTGCAGTCCGAAGGTTTTAAAAAATAAGTGGTTGTTTTGTGAACGGTACAATTTTGATGATAAAACCAACCATTTGCTAAATAAAAATTGCCGCTGGCCTGGCAGGGGATGGAAAATTTCACACTTAACTTTATATAGCCTTTCAGTAATAATTTGAATTTTTCCAGCTTAATTAAAAGCCTGCGGCAAATATGTGGCCATACTAATACTGAGCAAATGAACATTTACTATAGCTCAATTGTTATATATATAGAGTTGTTAAATAATTAAAATAAATTTGATATGGATCTGGGTAAGAAAAAATGTAAACCTTGTGAAGGAGGAACACCTCCGATGGACAAAAAGGAAATTGAGAAATACCTGCAGGAGATAAATGAAGAATGGAAGGTTGTGGATGACAAGAAAATAAGCAGGGAGTTCAGGCTTGTCAATTTCAGGCAAGCAATGGATTTTGTAAAAAAAGTTGCTGATCTGGCCGAGGATGAAGGACACCATCCTGATATACACATATTCTACTCCAGGGTTGTGATAGAACTTAAAACACATGCAATCAATGGTTTGTCAGAGAATGATTTCATTCTTGCCTATAAAATTGATCAGCTGTAAATTCAATTATTTAAGCAAAGGTGTTTTTAAATGTTAAAAGCACCTCGTTGCTATTTTATGTGAATTACTGCGGCAGAAGAACCGTTTAGTTTTTCCGGCAAAAGCTATGTTAAACTCTATTTTTAAATTTAAAATCTAGCTGATATGTTTATTAATACTCTTATAGCAACAATCATTCTCTTTGCGCTCATAGTGATCGCACTGGGGATTAAAATGTGGTTTAATCCGGATGCAGAATTTACAGGTCATTCATGTGCACTTGGCAGCGGTCATGCCGATAATGATGGTGCATGCCCCAAGTGCCAGTTGACTGATCTGGAAGAATGCCCGGAAGGCGATAGAGCTACATCAAAAGAACGATATAAATAATATAATTTTTAATATCACAGGAAAGCTGAAGAAGTTTTATAATGCATTAAGAATATGGCTGGTTTGATTTTTATTCATTAAAGTAACGAGCTATTATTAAAACAATATTAAAGAGGAGGTAATTATGTTTCACGGAATGCATGAGCACGTTTGGGCAATGGGATGGGTCTGGATAATAGCCATACTGTTCATTATTATTGTAATTTGGTTTATTGTAAAAGTGGTAAACCTAAATAATCAGCAAGGGAGTAACTCTAAAACTCCCCTTGACATTTTAAAGGAAAGATATGCAAAAGGTGAAATAGATAAAGAGGAATTCGAAGAGCGAAAAAAAGATTTATTATAAAACTTGTGGCATTAGGAATAAAGCAGTTGATGATCATCATCCACAAACACCATAATGATCACAGCCAAACCATGAACACTGGTCCAGAGTACCGGCAAACTATATGTTTATGAAGTATTATATTGATAAAGTGTTGAACACGGAAGGCTTTCACATTTTCAAAATAAGAGGAATAAATAATTGATATTGAATTCTTATGAACTCCGCCTTAAAACAGCAAACAAAAGGTGATGAAATTTTCAATAGTGTAACACACGGCATTGGTACAGGACTGGCTGTTGCTGCAACTGTGTTGTTAATAGTCCGCGCATCACTTCTGGGAACGGTCTGGCACATTGTTTCATTCAGTATTTTCGGTGCCGGGATGATATTATTATACACATCATCAACCCTTTTTCACGGCACCTACAACCCCAGACTGAAATACAAACTGAATAAACTGGATCATTCATCAATTTATGTTCTGATAGCGGCAACTTATACACCGCTGACATTTACTACTATACGCGGCCCCTTTGGCTGGGTTGTATTTGGTATTATCTGGGCGGTTGCAATTGCAGGGGTAATTTTCAAGGTGTGGTTTTATTCAAACAAAATGCGCCTGTTGTCAACAATTTTGTATGTGGCAATGGGATGGTTAATAATTATTGCCATTGTTCCTGTTATAAGGAATACTCCCCAACTTACCCTGTGGTTCCTCCTGGCAGGATGCCTTTTTTATACTTTTTCACCTTTATTTTACATGTGGCGGTCAAAACCTTATATGCACGGGGTTTTTCATATTTTTATACTATTTGGCACCGGCTGCCATTTTTTTGGATTCTGGTTTTTACCTCAATAATATCTGTCAAATATTATAGATCATGCTAAGAATATTGAAATAAACACCCCACACCGCCAGTTTACCGCCTAATTTGATGGGGTGCTTTTTGAATTTTAACAAAGATTTTGACAGAGAGCACTTTTCCATGCAAGCACTTTATTATCTGTTATGTTTTATCAGTTTGAAATTTTATTTACTTTTATCCTGTAAAAAAGAGTAAGTAAATTTTGTTAATCAAACGACCCTACACCATGAAAAGACTTTTACTTTTATTATTTCTAATCACTTATTCGCTGAGTATGTTTTCACAAGACCGTATCACCGGCAAGAATTTTGCCACCCGCTCAGAGGTGCTCGGCCAAAACGGGATGGCAGCTACCAGTCAGCCTCTGGCTACACAGGTTGCTCTCGATATATTAAAGGAAGGGGGATCAGCCGTTGATGCCGCTATTGCCGCCAATGCGATGCTGGGTCTTACAGAGCCCACAGGTTGCGGCATAGGAGGTGACCTTTTCGCCATTGTCTGGTGCGCCGAAACCCAGCAGCTTTACGGCTTGAATGCCAGCGGCCGCTCGCCTAAATCGCTTACCCTGGAGTGGTTCAGGGAAAACGATTACGAAAGGATCCCCTCTTACGGTCCGCTTTCGGTAAGTGTGCCCGGAGCGGTTGACGGATGGTTCGAATTGCACGAGAAGTTCGGCAAACTGTCAATGAAAGAGATACTGGGGCCCTCGATTAAATACGCAAGGGAAGGATTCCCGGTAACGGAGGTTATAGCCTATTACCTTGAGCGGGGCATAAATATGCTTTCCAGCTATCCCAATTTTTCCGAAACTTTTGCCCCTGACGGCGAAGCTCCTTCCAAGGGTGAGATATTCAGAAACCCTGACCTGGCAAATACTTATGAAAAAATTGCCAGAGACGGACGCGATGAATTTTACAAAGGAGACATTGCAAGAACAATAGACGAGTACATTGATGAGCAGGGCGGTTTTTTGTCATACGAGGACCTGGCTGACCATTACTCGGAGTGGGTAGACCCTGTCTCGACAAATTACAGGGGATACGATGTGTGGCAAATCCCGCCCAGCGGACAAGGGATTGCTGCCCTGCAGATACTGAATATCCTCGAGGACTACGATATTGCGGAAATGGGATTCGGCAGCGCCGAATATATGCACCATTTCATTGAAGCCAAAAAACTGGCTTTTGAAGACAGGGCAAAGTATTATGCAGATATGAACTTTGCAGATGTTCCCCTGGAAGAGCTAATATCAAAGGAATATGCTGAAGAAAGAAGGAAACTGATTGACCCTGAAAGAGCTGCAAGGACTTATGAGCCGGGTATGCCGGAAGCTCCCAACACTATTTACCTGACAACAGCAGACGAGGACGGGAACATGGTATCCCTCATTCAAAGCAACTACCGGGGAATGGGCTCGGGCATGACTCCATGGGGATTAGGTTTTGTGCTTCAAACCCGCGGCGAAGCTTTTAACCTGGAAGAGGGGCACTTTAACACCTATGAGCCAGGCAAACGTCCTTTTCATACAATAATCCCGGGATTCGTAACCAAAGACGACAGACCCTTTATGAGCTTCGGTGTTATGGGCGGAGCATTTCAGCCACAGGGCCATGCACAGATAATTATAAACATGATCGACTTTGGAATGAACCTGCAGGAGGCTGGAGACGCTCCCAGAATGAGGCATGTGGGATCTTCGCAGCCGACAGGACAAACAATGACCGGAGGAGGCAGCGTAAATCTTGAAAGCAGTTTCGAATGGGAGACTGTACGAAAGCTTATGGGCAAAGGTCACAGCATCCGGGCTAATGTAGGCGGATTTGGAGGCTATCAGGCTATTATGGTAGACTGGGAAAACAGGGTCTACTACGGGGCATCCGAATCCCGCAAGGACGGTCAGGCCGCAGGATATTAATATTGCCGGAAGATTGGCTGTAAGTCACCGGATATTGATATTCCGGGCAAAAACAGCTGCCGGAAATATTAAAGGTTTGACCCCCTTATATTATAATAAGTATCTCTCCGTTTATTTAATATAACTATAAAAGGGGAATGTCACACAGGTGCCATTCCCCTTTCTAAAAACATTTAAAGCCAATAAGCTATGGTATCACCACAGGATTTTCTGGAAATGATAAAAAGCAGGCAAAGCGACCGCAGATATGAGAGCACCCCGGTTGAAAAGGAGAAACTTGACCGCTGCCTGGAAGCGGCCCGACTGGCTCCTTCTGCATGCAATTCGCAGCCATGGACTTTCATAGTGGTTGACAGACCGGAGCTTAAAAATGCAGTTGCCGATACCACGGCAAACAAAATGCTCCCGCTGAACCACTTTACCAAACAGGCACCCGTGCATGTGGCAATTGTGATGGAAAGCCCCAATATTACCTCAAAATTCGGAGAGGTGATAAGGGATAAAAAATATACTCTTATGGACGTTGGCATCGCCGCAAGTCAGTTTTGCCTGCAGGCCGAGGCGGAAAACCTCGGCACCTGCATGATCGGCTGGTTCAACGAAAAAAAGGTTAAAGAGCTGCTCAGTGTACCTGCCGGCAAAAGGGTGATGCTTATTATAACATTAGGTTATCCGGCAGGTAAAAAAAGAAAAAAGATCCGGAAAGAGTTCGGCAGGGTGGTACGCCATAATTATTACAATAATGAGTACAAAGATAGACAAGATACTGAAAAAGGATGATTTCAACCGTGAAGAGCTGAAGATCCTCCTTGAAACCTCCGGTGAAGAACAAAGTAAGATATACAAAAAGGCTGCCGAAATAAAGTCCAAATATGTTGGCAACAGGGTGTACTTAAGGGGACTGGTGGAATTTTCCAATGTATGCTCCAAAAATTGCTATTACTGCGGAATAAGAAGGGATAACGCCGGGGTGGAAAGATATAACCTAACTGATGATGAAATACTCGGTGCAGCAATGTATGCCCACGAAAAAAATTACGGCTCCATTGTTCTTCAGTCAGGAGAGGTTGAAAACGAGCAATTTTCGGCACGTGTGGAAAAACTGCTCAAAGAGATAAAAAAAACAACAGCCGACAAACTGGGAATAACAATATCTCTGGGTGAGCAAAACGGGGATGTCTACCAAAGATGGCTCGATGCCGGGGCACACAGATATCTTTTACGGATAGAGACATCCAATCCTGAACTTTTTGAAAAGATCCACCCCCGGGATTCCAAACATAATTTCACCCGAAGGCTTTCTTGTCTGAAAGCCCTGCAAAAGACGGGTTACCAGACCGGTACAGGGGTGATGACCGGACTTCCTTTTCAAACAACTGATGATATTGCCAGAGATATTCTTTTCATGAGGGATTTTGATATAGATATGGTAGGTCTGGGTCCTTACATAGAACACCGCGACACTCCCCTGTTCCGGTACCGCCATATGCTGCCTTTAGCGGAAGAGCGACTGCACCTTGCACTTAAAATGACCTCCCTTTTGCGCATAATAATGAAAGATATCAACATTGCAGCGGCTACCGCATTGCAGGCGATTGACCCAATGGGACGCGAAAAGGCGTTAATGGCCGGCGCCAATGTAATAATGCCAAACATTACCCCCTCAAAATACAGAAACAGCTACCTTCTCTACGAAAACAAGCCCTGCACAGACGAAGCCCCTGATGATTGTTCTGCCTGTCTTCGCGCAAGGGTCCAAATGACAGGCAATGAGATCTGTTATGGTGAATGGGGGGACTCCCGCCACTTTTTCAGAAGAACAAACCCGGATGAAAAGGGAAAATAACCTTCACTATTTTTTAAACATTGTCAGGTTAAAACAACAAAAATTTGAAATATTTTCAACAGTTTAAACCAGGGTTAAAAAATTAATAATAAGGATTCTGGCTCAATTAAGAACAAACGTTCGGTAAATGTAGGTAGTCCGATAATACAAATTTTAATCAAAAATATTATAAATTGGCGGATAATAAAATTATCAACCAAATACTAAAGACCATGAAAAAACTTTTTTTAATCCCTTTACTGTTTTTTACTTTTATCAGACTTGATGCTAAGCAGGAGGATATGGATCTGAAAGTAGATCTGGACTATTACCTGCCTTCTATTGAGTTTGACGAGTCGGTTCCCACACCGGAATCTTTCCTGGGATACCAGGTGGGCGAGTGGCATATGCAACATGCTTCTCTTTACCATTATATGAAAACCATTGCTGAAAGCTCCGACAGGGCTATGATATATGAATACGCCCGCTCCTATCAGCAAAGACCTCTGGTGCACCTTGTAATAACATCCGAGGAGAACCAGAGAAACCTTGAAACCATAAGAGAAAACCATCTGGCACTAACTGACCCCGAGAAATCAGGCGAAATGGATGTAAGCGATATGCCGCTGGTTGTCAGACTGGGTTACGGTGTTCATGGCAATGAATCCAGCGCCCATAATTCATCACCCCTTGTAGCATACTACCTTGCAGCAGGTATGAGCAATGAGGTTGACGAGATTCTCGACAACATGGTGATTATAATTGACCCCTCACTTAACCCCGACGGAATGGACAGGTTTGCAAGCTGGGTTAACAGACACAGAAGCCATACACTGAACACTGATCCAGGTGACAGGGAATTCAGCGATGTGTGGCCGGGTTCGAGGACAAACCATTACTGGTTTGACCTGAACCGTGACTGGCTGCCGGTTCAGCATCCCGAAAGCTATGGCAGGGTAAAAGCCTATCATGAATGGATGCCCAATATTAACACCGACCATCACGAGTTTGGCTCCAACAGCACTTTTTTCTTTCAGCCCGGGGTTCCCGAGCGAGTAAATCCACGTATACCGCAAAGAACTGATGATCTGACTTATGATGTGGGGATGTACCATGCCGAAGCATTTGACAGAATAGGCCAGACATATTACACACAGGAAGGTTTTGACGACTTTTATTTCGGCAAGGGCTCTACATACCCGGATGTTCACGGAAGTATTGGCATACTTTTCGAGCAGGCTTCATCACGCGGACACCTGAGGGAGACAGTGCACGGACTGCTCAGCTTCCCAAAAACAATAAAGAATCAGGTCGTTGTCTCACTTTCAACCATTGAAGCGGGACTGAACATGAGGGAAACCCTGCTTGATCACTTGCGCTGGTTTTACACCTCCGCTATAGAAGAAGCCGAGCAGGAGCCTTTTGAAGCATATATATTCGGCGACCAGCATGACCAGGGTAAAAACTACCACCTGCTTGATATGATGAAAACTCACCAAATAGATTTCTATGAAATCAATGAAAGTGTCGAAATCGACGGAAAGGAGTTTTCTCCCGGAAAATCATGGGTGGTACCCCTGAAGCAGCCTCAATACAGGTTTGTACAATCCATGTTTGAAAAGGTTCTGGAATTCGAAGACAGTCTGTTTTACGATGTCTCAACATGGACAAAACCCCTGGCCTTTAATATGCAATACGATAAAATTACTTCTTCAAGGCAACTTTCAAATATTCAGGGAAGTCCCGTTGAAGAGGTAACATTCCCCCAGGGAGAAGTTATAGGCGGGAAATCAGAAAATGCCTATATTTTCGAATGGGACGAGTACTACACTCCAAAAGCTCTATACTACCTGCAAAAACACGATATAAGGGCAAAAGTGGCCACCCAGCCCTTTAGCATTCCCAACGCCGAAGGAGATATGATAGATTTTAATTTCGGGGCCATATCGGTTCCTGTGCAGGTACAGGACATGGATCCAGGCAAGGTATATGAGCTGGTCCAGAATGCAACGGCCGAAACGGGCGTTAATATCCATTCTGTCGAAACCTCACTTGCACAGGAGGGAATACACCTTGGAAGCAGAAGCTTTGCTTCGCTTGATAAACCAGAGATTTTACTCCTGATAGGATCCGGCACCAATAGCCGTGAAGCCGGCGAAGTGTGGCACCTTCTGGATCAAAGGTATAACGTACCTTCTACAAAAATGGAGCTTGACAGATTTAACAATGCCGATCTGAGCAGGTACAATACTATTATAATGGTATCGGGCAGCTACGGAAACATAAGCGAATCGGGCAAGGAAAACCTTGAAAGGTGGCTGCGGGGAGGCGGCAACCTGGTTGCATTCGGTACCGCCAACAGGTGGCTAGAGAGAAATGAACTGGTTAACATGGAATTTGTTTCGACCCCTGAAGTGGAAGAGCCTGAAATGCTTCCCTATGAAATACGTTCGCCGCACCGCGGTGCAAGAAGGATATCGGGTACAATATTCCAGGCAGAGCTGGATACAACCCATCCTATCGGCTACGGCTACAGGGATGAAATGTTACCGGTTTATGTATCGGGTACTTTTGCAGCCAAACCCGAGGAAGGCAATCCCTTCTCAAACCCGCTTATCTTTACCGATGATGCACTTATGAGCGGTTATGTATGGGACCCCTACAAGGAGATTGTAAATAACTCGGCCGGGGTTTTGATCAACTCGAGAGGAAGAGGTAGTGTAGTATCAATAATACACAACCCCAACTTCAGGGCTTTCTGGTTCGGTAACAGCAAACTGTTTGCCAATTCAATTTTCTTCGGCCCGATTATGGGAAGATAAACCGGAATAAGGGAGTTTGACCTATAAAAAAGGGGCTGTCTCAAAAGGACAGCCCCTTTTTATTGATTAAAAATTCTATTATTTATCAATCCTCGAACATAAATGACATTTTCTTTGTTTCAATACCCTCCAGGGCATTAAGCTCTTTTTCAAGATTCTCCATATCCTGGGGATTTCCGTAAAGCTCAAGTAAGATCAGTCCGTAAGGGGTGCAGGGATTTTTTGCATTTTCATGCAAACCGAGCCTCATTTTAATACAACAACCGAATCTTGTCAATATCCGCTGAACGGTTTCAGCTTCCTGGTTACGATTGGTGACCTTTACTCCAAGAATTCGTATCTCTTTGTTTTCCATAGTAAATTATATTTAGGTTAAAAAATAGTGAGCAGCAAATAACCTCTTAAATATATCAAAAATAAAGATCTCTTTTACCCTCTTTCAGCAATTGAATCCTTCTTCTTATTTCATTGGCCGTTCGGCTATTTTCACCCATTTCCCAAAGGTTTTCTTCAATTACTTTCCACCCTTTCCTGGCAGTGCTTTCGGGTGCATAGTCCTCTAAATATTCCGCCAGGGTAAGTATTGCATTTGGCGTACAATAACGTTTGATAAAGCCCGGAACCGAAAATTCCATAAAATGCTGGCCAGTGCGCCCCAAACGGTAACATGCAGTACAAAACGAAGGTAAATAACCGTTCTCAAGAAGCTCGTCAATTATTTCATTTAGCGAACGGGAGTCATTAATCCTGAACTGTTCCCTGTTGAGATCCTGATCCTCATTGAGGCTTTCGGAATAACTCCCCATCTCAAGCCTGGTCCCCCCGTCAATTTGTGAAACACCGAATTTCATAACCTCCCTTCGCACATCAATATTTTCCCTTGCAGTAAGTATCAGACCGGTATATGGAACAGCCAGCCTCAAAATAGCGATAAGTCTTACAAAATCGCTGTCGTTTACTATATAACGTGGGTCAATGTCGGCGGCAGCGGCATCCTGTATCCTGGGAAACGATATGGTATGAGGGCCCACATTATAGCATGCCTCGAAATGATTCGCATGCCTTACAAGTCCCATAAGCTCAAAACGCCAGTCATACAAACCAAAAAGTGCTCCTATACCCACATCATCCAGACCTGCCTCCTGCGCCCTGTCAAGCGCGGTAAGCCTGTAATCAAAATCCCTTTTTTGCCCTCCAAGGTGATACTTTTTATAAGTTTCACGGTGATATGTTTCCTGGAATATTTGATAAGTGCCTATTCCGGAATCCTTTACAATACGGAAGCCCTCGATATCAAGCGGTGCAGCATTTATGTTCACGCGGCGGATCTCGCCGTTACCTTTCTTAACCGAATAAACCAGCTTAACGGTACGGGCAATATAATCAGCACCATAGCCGGGATGCTCACCATAAACAAGTATCAGGCGCTTCTGGCCGTTATCCTCGAGGGCTTCAACCTCTTTTACTATCTGCCGGCCGGTAAGAGTACGCCTTTGTGCAAACTTATTGGATACCCTGAACCCACAATACTTGCAATCATTTGTACAGTGGTTCCCTATATACAAAGGGGCAAACAATACTATACGGTTTCCGTAAATCTTTTCCTTAAGCTCACTGGCACCCTTTTTAATCTCTTCGATCAAAGCAGGATCATCTGCATTTATAAGCACTGCAGTCTCCCCGAGAGTAAGTCTTTTCCTCTGGAGCGACCTGGCAATCACCTCCCTGACCCGCTCAGGGGTTGAATGTGTATTGTTAATATATCCCCACAACTCTTCGCTGTCGATGAAGGATTTCATCCTTTCATCGGCTATATTGCATTTTTCAGGTTCAAATTGCATTTGTTCCTTTGGAATTTCGGTAATTAGATGCATTTATAAATTGAAAACGAAGTTACATCAAAAAAATTGAATCATAAAAATTGACACTATACTGTTCATTCCACGAAAAGACCAATAATTTCAATATGAGTTCGTTTTGCCGGAATTATTTTCTAAATTTGTTAAGACAATAATTAGTCGGCAGTTTAATAATACCTTTGAATTTCGAAGCACACTGCAAAAAATGATTAAAAAAGCAATCAGGCCAATAGCTACAATAGCTTTTCTTATTCTTATTGCTACCACGGGTTTGCATAACGGGAACTATTCCTTTGGCAATTCACCAAAAAAGAGCAGCTTCGAAGAGTTGCTGGATCACGAAGAAGTTGAAGAGGAAGGAACAGTTACCGATATTGACGGGAACGAGTATAAAACCGTAAAAATTGGTCACCAAATATGGATGGCAGAAAATTTAAGAGTCACCCACTACAGCAACGGGGATCCGATTCCCCGGGTAAGAAGGCATAGTGAATGGGCCTCGCTTGAAAATGGCGCTTATACATATTATATGAACTTCCGGCTCTTCTCGCGCATCTACGGAGCCCTCTACAACTGGTATGCAGTTGATGATGACAGGGGTTTGTGTCCCGAGGGCTGGAGGGTACCAGATTACGACGACTGGTGGGAACTTATTTACCACCTTGGAGGCAAGGAGGTTGCCGGTGGTAAGCTGAAATCTACATCGAGAAGATGGCGCAGCCCCAACTACGGGGCAACAAACGAAAAAGGTTTCAACGCCTTACCGGGGGGGTATCGCTACAGCAACGGAAGCTTTTACTTCCTTGGGAGTTACGGTGACTGGTGGACCTCCTCAGCTTTTGACTCATCCTATGTCTGGTTCAAAACTATTGGATATGACGGTGAAGACATAGAAGAGGGAACTTTTCACATGAGAAACGGCCTGTCGGTCAGATGCATAAAAGATCAGCAATAGCCGCACAAAAACGGATTTAACTTCAAGTCCGCAGTCAAAAACATAGAGTGACATTCCCGGATCTCATTTGTTGCTGATCAATCGTAAAGCTTTACATACTCATAACTGTTGCCTGTCGATTCAAGAAAACGAATAAAATCACTGTATGAAATAATAATAGACGCAGTGTTCAGATTGGGGTGAAAACTAATTTTTTCGCAATCCTTAAGGTTTTCATCTATAAAAAGGTGAACATGGTTGTCTGTATCATTTATCAGTCCGAAAGGGGAAACTGATCCCGGGTCAAGACCCAGGTACTTATTCAGTCGCCTTGGCGACGCAAATGAAAGCTTACCCTGCTTTAACCTTTGTTCGAGATCCCCTATGTTAAGATCTTTTGAATATTCTATAATAACCAGGTAATGCCTGTTTCCCTTGTGATTTCTGAAAAAAAGGTTCTTACAGTGAGCAGCTTCAAGATCCTTCCAGTATTTTGAAGCCTCCTCAACAGTAGCAACCGGGGGATGCTCATGGTAGTCAAATTTTATGTCAAGCTCCTCAAGTAATTTATAAAGTTTTGGGTCTCCTCTCATATCTGTGTAATGCATATATGTTATTTTTTGCCAAAAATAAAAATTATGTTTAAAGTCTCGCTTATTTTGATTCTAAAATAAAATTTCTCTTTTTATGCAAATCGTTAAATTGATTTAAATTTAAATAATATATTTGTTGTTTTAAACCAATTAAAATTAAGCCTTTAAACAGGTCTCTTCATGCAAAAGCTAAAAATTTTGCAACCGGCCTGTCCCGGTTCAACAGACCAAATTTATAACATTAAACCATTTTAAAATGAGACAATTTTTTTTACTGTTTGTTACTTTAATTATTTTCATTGGAGGATGCGGTGATCCGTCAGTCAAAGATAACCCGCTTTTGTCGGATTTCGACACCCCTTTTGAAGCTCCTCCCTTTGACCAAATCGATGATGAGCATTACCTTCCGGCAATTGAGGAGGCCATTAAGCAGCACAACGAGGAAATTGATGCCATTATCGAAAATCCGGAGGAACCCACCTTTGAAAACACTATCGTTGCCTATGACAATGCTGGTGAATTGCTGAGCCGCGTAAATTCCATTTTTGGCGGAATACGCAGTGCAGAAACTAATCCCAGACTGCAGGAGATATCCCGTGAAACAACCCCCATGCTCTCGGCTCACAGAAACAAGATAAGCATGGATCAGGACCTTTTCGAACGCATTAAAACCGTCTATGAGCAGCGTCATGAAAAAGACCTTAACCGGGAACAGATCCGCGTGGTAGAAAAGTATTACGAAGATTTTGAGCGAAACGGTGCCGCCCTGCCTGATAAGGAGCGAGAGAGACTAAAAGAGCTCAATGACAGAATGTCTATGATCTCCCTGGAACTCAACGAGAATGTTTTAGCGGAGACAAATGATTTCATCCTTGTACTGGAAGATGAAGAGGATCTTGCAGGGCTGCCCGAAAGTGTGATTTCTGCTGCGGCCGAAGCTGCAGAAGATGCCGGCAAAGAAGACAAATGGGTTATCACCCTGCACAAACCAAGCTGGATCCCATTTGTCCAATACTCGGAAAGAAGAGATCTGCGCGAGAAGATATTTACCGCATTTATAAGCCGGGGAAATAATGACAATGAAAATGACAACAAGGAGCTTTTTGCCGAGCTTATGCAGCTGCGTCAGGAAATGGCACAGCTGATGGGCTTCGAAAATTATGCCGAATATTTCCTGGATATACAAATGGCCGAAAACCCTGAAAATGTATATGAATTCCTCCATGAGATATGGGAGCCGTCAATTGCAAGAGCAAATTCGGAGATCAGTCAGAAGCAGGAGATAATTGAAAGGGAAGGCGGAGATTTCAGCCTCGAGCCATGGGACTGGTGGTATTATGCCGAAAAGATACGCCAGGAAAAATATGAGCTTGACGACGATGAGCTCAACCCCTACTTCACAATAGATAATGTAAGGGAAGGGTGTTTCACCCTTGCCGATAAGCTGTTCGGACTCTCATTTGAAAAGAGACCTGAAGTTCCCGTATATCACGAAGAAGTTGAAGCCTTCGAGGTTTTTGATAATGACGGCAGCCACCTGGGTATTCTCTATATTGACCCCCATCCGAGGGAGGGCAAAAGGCAAGGTGCCTGGTGCGGCACATACCGTTCAGGTTCATGGGAAAACGGTGAAAGGATCTCTCCCATTGTAACCATTGTTATGAACTTTAGCCGTCCATCAGGAGGAAAACCCGCTATGCTGAGCTGGGATGAGACCACCACATACTTTCATGAGTTCGGCCATGCCCTGCACAACTTCTTTGCAGAAGGTAAATACAACAGGACCAGCAGAAGCGTTCCAAGGGATTTTGTTGAACTTCCCGCACAAATACTGGAAAACTGGGCCAGCGAGCCTGAAATGCTGAGAATGTATGCAAGGCATTACGAAACAGGCCAGCCTATGCCGGATGAGCTTATCGAACGTTTAAACAGGGCCGAACACTTCAACCAGGGATTTGCCATGACAGAATATCTCGCTTCGGCTTTCCTGGATATGGACTGGCACACTACGGATCACGAAGACAAAGTAGATGTGATGGAATTTGAAAAAGAGTCAATGAACAGGATAGGTTTGCCAGATGAAATTGTACCCCGCTGGCGTACCACCTATTTCGGACATGTATTCGGAACCGGTTACGCGGCAGGTTATTACGTTTACAGATGGGCCGGTGTTCTGGATGCCGATGCTTTCATGGCTTTCAAGGAAACAGGTGATCTGTTCAACCAGGAAGTGGCTGAAAGATTCAGAAAATATATTCTTGCTGAAAATGCACTGTGGGAGGGAATGGACGCCTACGTTAAGTTCCGCGGCAGGGAGCCTGATATAGAACCTTTCCTTGAGCAAAGAGGACTAAAGTAATTCAATTATACAGCATTGTAATAGGAGGGAAATATAATGTTTTCCTCCTATTTTTTTTAGGTCTCCCACTCAGATTAAAAACTGCTTGTTTTTCGTATTATTTAATAAAAAACTCCATTTTTAGATTAAAGACATAAACAAAAGCTGCTTGTTGTTTGTATTATATATAATAAAAACCTATAATTTAAAAAAGGCGATGAGAGACAAATACGGAAATAATGAAAAGTCCAGGCACAATTTTTTGAGTCAGTTCGAGGAGTTTGTAATAGAGGGTAAAGGGACTGAAGGACCGTGGACGGGCGAGTATAACGAAAACAAGAAAGACGGGGCATACATCTGTAAAAAGTGCGGACAGGCTCTTTTCAGATCGGATGACAAATTTGATTCGCAATGCGGATGGCCGAGCTTTGACAATGAGATCAGCGGCGCAATAAAAAGACTCCCGGATGTGGACGGCGTGAGGACCGAGATAGTATGCTCAAATTGTGATGCTCACCTCGGACATGTTTTCAGGGGAGAAGGTTACACTAAAAAAGATACACGCCATTGTGTAAATTCGGTTTCAGTTGATTTTATACCTGAAAAACTTGAAAGCGGTATTTATGAAAAAGCTTTGCTGGCCGGAGGTTGTTTCTGGGGTGTTGAGTATTATCTGAAAAAACTTGAAGGTGTGGTCAGCATTACATCGGGGTATACCGGAGGACATGTTAAAAACCCCTCTTACAGGGAAGTTTGCAAGGGAATCACGGGCCATGCCGAGGCGGTAAAAGTAGTTTATGACCCCTTAAAAATATCATATGAGCAAGTAGTAAAAAACTTCCTCGAAATACACGACCCCACCCAGCTGAACCGTCAGGGGCCGGATACCGGCAAACAGTACAGATCCGAAATCTTTTATCTTAATGATTACCAGAAAGAAATCGCTGAAAAGCTATTGAACATACTCAGAGAGAAAGGATATGATGTGGTTACAAAGCTGACCAAAGCTTCGGAGTTTTACCAGGCGGAAGATTACCACCAGGATTATTACTTTAAAAACGGGGCAACCCCCTATTGCCACTCTTACACCAAAAGGTTCTGATCAGGTCAGTTAAGATAAATGCAAAAAGGGCCGTCTCAGTTTTGAGGCGGCCCTTTTTTGAAAATCAAAAATATTACCGGACTATCTCTCTGCCTGCCTTTGCTTTTCTTTGTACTTCTCGTACAATCGGCGCTGCTTGTCCATCATGTCATCCTCACGTCCCTGAATGTAAACTTGCTCCACCCGGGTCCACAATTCCAGGGGGTTGCCGTTTGTTACAATCAAAGTTGCATCCTTGCCTTCTTCGATTGAACCTACCTTGTCATCTATCCCCAGTATACGTGCAGCATCAAGTGTTAACGATTTTATTCCCTTCTCTTTGGACAGTCCAAATGCAACAGCCGATCCGGCATGATGCATGAGCCTGTAGGCGTAAGCAGCTGAAGATTCACCGCCGATACAAAAGTCAACTCCGGCTTCATACAGTTCAAGCGGAGTGGTATATGAAGCATCATATCCTTCCCAGCTGCGGGACGGACCCGATATAACTGGTGTAAGTATTACAGGTATATCTCTTTCTGCCAACTGGTCTGCAACATAACCGGCATCTCTGCCTCCCACAAGCACCATGCGCAAATCCTCCTTTTCAGCCCAGGCGATTGCAGCCTGTATCTGGCGCAATTCGGAGGCGTTGATAAATACCGGAAGTTCTCCTTCAAGCACGGGGATCATAGCCTCCAGGCGAACATCATGCAGGTGGCGGGGAACTCCCTCTTCTCCTGCAGCTTTTTTCACCGTTTGGTACATTCTGGCATCATCGAAAAAATTCTGCAACTTTTCAATATTTTCATCCCGTGTATCTCTCCTGCCCATGTTGGGCCAGTTGATCACCATCCCCACGGGTGCTTCCAGAGTCATCTGCTCCCATGTCCACCCGTTGGTCATCATTGCAGCAGGCATACCCGAAATGAGTCCGCCGGTGGGGGTCGAAATAACAGTTGTTATGCCGTTCACCGCCGCTGTCGGTATATGCTCACTCTCGGGATGGAATGCCACCTCTGCCCTGACATTGGGATTGATATCCCCGTGTTCATTTAGGTCAACCGTCTCACCGACTCTTCCTATCTCACTTAAACCGAGAGTAGTACTGGCATGTATGAGTCCGGGATAAACATGCCTGCCCGAAACATCCACAACATCGGCACCGGCAGGAATGTCTACATCGGTGCCTACAGCCGTTATTTTACCATCCTCAAAAACAACAGTACCATTCTCAATAACGCCGTTACTTATGGTATGTACAGTTCCTCCCTCAAGAGCTACTGGCCGATCCTGCGGAGGAGCAGGTATTTGCGCCTGCACTGCAGATACGCAAAAAAGAAACGCTACCGGCAAAATCAAACCGGCAATTGTTTTATTTATATTTTTTAATTGTCTCATAACCTGTATAGTTGAATATTTTATTGTTATATTTTTTTTCATAACTAGTTGCGATTTTCCAGCAAATGCTCAATCAGCTTCAGACGCTCCTCTTTGACTTCTTCACGGCGTTCTTTGTCTTCTTCCCTGTCAAAATATTTCCGGCCGTCAACCCATGTTTGCTCTGCTATTGAAAATGAAGAAAGAGGCTCCCCGCTCCAAATAACAAAATCAGCATCCTTGCCTGACTCAAGCGTTCCAACACGATCCTCCACACCAAGGGCAATAGCAGGATGCTTTGTGATCATGTCAAGTGCATCTTCTTGTGAAAGACCTGTTCTTACAACCTTACCTGCCTCCCAGTTCATTCTTGTTGCAATCTGGGTATTGTCTGAGTGAAGAGAGGTTACTACACCTGCATCGTTCAAAAGCTTGGCATTGTGAAGAATGCCGTCATAAGCCTCAACCTTGAATGATTGCCAGTCGCTCCATACAACCGGAATGGCACCGTGCTCCCTTATCTCATCAGCTATCTTGTAGCCCTCCAGGCCATGCTCAAAGGTACCTACAGTGAAGTCAAACTCCTCAGCAAGACGCATCATCATCAGCATCTCATCCTGACGGTAAGCATGAACATGAACTTTTCTTTCGCCTTCGAGTACCTCCAGCAATGCCTCAAGCTGCAGGTCACGGCGGGGCGGAATACCGGAGGGGTCATCCTCCCACTCCTGCAGCCGCTTTCCATATTCTTCGGCAGCAAGGAAACCGTCTTTTATTATTTGTTCCGCACCCATGCGGGTATTGGGATACTGACCGGATCTGCGAACCACATTTTCACCAAGGGCCATTTTCAGCCCGGGTTTTGCCCCCTCAAAAAGCACTTCATCGGGCAGTCCTCCCCAACGCATTTTTATAACTGCATCCTGACCGCCCACGGGATTGGCAGAACCATGGAAAAGCTTGGCAGTTGTGAGTCCGCCTGCCAGCAACCTGTACATCCAGACAGTATTGGGATGTATTACATCCTCTATACGCACCTCTGCCGTCATGTTATATCCCGTTTCATTCACTCCCCCGGCAATAGCACTATGCAGGTGCGGATCTATCAGACCGGGTGTAACATGCTTGCCGGTGCCGTCAATAACCTCAGCCCTGCGGGGAACTGAGATATCTCTTCCAACTTCTTCAATCCTCCCTTCACTTATAAGGATATCTGCATTTTCCATTTTCCCCTCCGGACCCTGGGTCCATATGGTTGCATTTTGTACCACAACATAGCTGGGTTGTTCAGGTTTTTCACGTATACCATATTCGACTTGCGGATAAAGAGGTTCAAGAGTAAGATCCGGGGCCTCCCTTCTTTCCCTCTCCTCTTCTTCTTTGGTTATCTCTTCGGTTCTCTCGGCGGTCCAGTTAAAGATAGTTCCGTCTCCCTTCTCGCCTATTCCCATCAACTCACCTTCACTGTAGTTGGCTGACATTCTTACATTTCCTTCAAAACCAAGATCTTCGCCTTTGAAACGAAATGACATACGCTGATTGTCAAAACTTACCGAAGCCAGGTCAACACTCTCCTGATCCAGTGTTAACGATCCGGACAACCGGGCAGGTGAGCCTTTTATCTCTATTACGGCATTGCGAAGGATATCTTCACCCTCAACCCTGTATTTACCGCTAACATCCTTTTCATCTTCAATTACATGTTTGTTCCCGTCAACCCAAACCTGACGTATCGATGTGTTCTCATCAAAAATATTCCCGTCTGCTATAACCAGACTTGCCGCCTTGCCTTCTCCGATGCTGCCGTATTTGTAGTCAACACCAAGCATTTCCGCAGGAGTTACTGTAAGTGCCTTCAAAGCTTCCTCTTCACAAAGACCTCTCTTTACTGACGTTCTTAAACGGTTAAGAAAATCTCCTTTATTACGCAAGCCGTTTGATGTAAAAGTGACAGGGACACCTGCCTCCACAAGTCTGGCAGGATTTTCAGGCTCCAGATACCATTCCCTGAGTTGAGACAACGAAGTGTTCATTGTTTCTTCAGGTTTCTCAACCGAAGGGGCTTGTCTGAAATCAAGGGGTACAATAACCGGCATCCCGGTTTGGCTGATAGCGTCAATTCTTTTATATTCATCACCGCTTCCCAGCATCCACATATTCAATGCAAATTCCTTTGAAATATCATGTGCACGAAGGAAGGCGATTTCATCGGATGCATCCGCTATGAAAGGAACCTCTTTAAATACAGCATCAGCAAGTGAAGCCAGAGAAATATTCACCTCGGGTTGCTCAAGTCCGGATTCCTGCCTGTAAGCCTCATGAGCACGATCATACCAGTCGGCATCGTAAAAAGCCTGCCGCATAAGGGCTACAACCCCCATCAGTGAAGTGGGATATCTCCCCCCAAGCTCCCTTGAAGGACTGAAGGATAAAACCTGTGCAACATCCTCATTCACTATTAAATTACCTGCATCATCGTTGCCAAGGCTTGCAACGGTGCTGTATCCGCGAAATATACCGTGCTTTGGCACAATATTGGCCATAACAAAACCCTGAGAGCGCATCACAGATGCGGCATCCCTGTCAGGCCGAAAAACATCGGTGCTCCTGTAAAAGCTTCTCACCTGAGGGTTCCAGTGTGCCGCGAGCCTTCCGGCATCCTCGGTAACCTCTTCACGCATTATACCCTGGAGCATTTCCATATACTCCTCAGGAATGTCCTGAAAGGCCGTTGCCTGAGGAGGCGAGCCCAAGTCAGGCATCCCGGCATCAGAATACATATCAATGAAACCTGGATAAACCCTCTTGCCTTCCAGGTCGATTACAGTAGCATCTTCGGGAACCGAAACCCTTCTGCCCGCATCCTCTATGATCCCGTCGCGTACCACAATGGTGGCATTATTTGTAACATTTCCGGGCTCGGTCACCACAGTAGCATTTGTCAATGCAAATACAGCCGGGGTGTTTTCCCTGAGCCCCACCACCTGATCAGTTTGTGCGTTAAGGTTGTGAATAAACAAAAAACTCACAACCACAATTGAAATAAGAGTTTTAAACATAATTTTTAAAATTTATTGTGACTAATAATTGATTAAAAGTAATATAGTTATAATTAAAATTCTCCCGGGGGTGAAGTAAGGATAAAGCCATCTTTTGAAGAATATAAATTAAATGTCAAAGTAAAAAATCAACCCGAATGCCTCAAATATATTAATTATTTAATAAAATGTTTAATCACGGGGGTTCACAAAAAAGAGGAAATCTTCAATTGAGTTCTGTATCCGGCTTTTTGATGATTCAAATAAATATGACTATTTTTGATTTTTAACATATTTAAACCCTAAAAAAAATAAATATGGCAGCTATAAAAATTGGAATCAACGGATTCGGACGAATCGGAAGAATGGTTTTTCGTTCTGCTATCGAACGAGACAACGTAGAGGTTGTAGGTATAAACGACCTGATAGATGCAGACTACATGGCATATATGCTCAGATACGATTCTACTCACGGGAAATTCAGCGGGCAGGTGGAAGTCAAAGATGGCAACCTGGTTGTAAACGGGAACAAAATCAGGATTACATCCGAAAAAGATCCGGCAGCTCTAAAATGGGATGAAGCTGGGGCAGATTATGTTGTGGAGTCGACCGGACTTTTCCTGACCGGCGAACTTGCAAAAAAACATATTGAAGCAGGAGCACGGAAAGTTATCATGTCGGCACCATCAAAAGACGATACCCCAATGTTCGTTCTCGGGGTTAACCATATGGAATACAAAAACGATACAGACATTGTTTCAATGGCCTCCTGCACCACCAACTGCCTGGCACCGGTTGCAAAAGTGCTCAATGACAATTTCGGTATTGAAGAAGGCCTTATGACTACAGTACATGCCGTTACGGCAACACAAAAGACCGTTGACAGCTTGTCACAAAAGGACTGGCGTGGAGGACGAGGCGGCTTTCAAAATATTATTCCCGCCTCTACCGGAGCAGCTAAAGCGGTTACCAAAGTCATCCCTTCCCTGAAAGGAAAACTTACCGGAATGGCATTCCGTGTTCCGCTGGCAAACGTTTCTGTAGTGGATCTAACCTGCCGTCTTGAAAAAAAGGCAACATATGAGCAGATAAAATCGGCTATGAAAAAATCTTCTGAAGGTGACCTGAAAGGGATCCTCGGATACACCGAAGAGGCGGTTGTTTCTTCAGATTTCACTGGCGACGGCAGAGTTTCCATCTTTGATGCGGGTGCTGGCATATCACTTAACGACAACTTTGTTAAGGTAATATCATGGTATGACAATGAATGGGCTTACGCGGCAAAACTGATCGACCTTGCACTGCATATGGAGTCGGTAAGGTAAAACTGTTTTCTGTTCTGAAAAAAGGGGGCTCCTGCTACAGGCTCCCTTTTTTAAGCAATCTCAGTCAAAGGAAGTTTCAACGAAATTGAAGGGTATCTTGAAAAGGGAGCTAAAGTACTGTCCAAGCTCCAGTATATTCTTGTCGTCCTCTTCGTAATGCCAGTTAACAATGCATTTATAGCCCTCATTAAATTTTTTCCTGATAAAGGTAAAGAAATCAAGCAAAGACTTAACCGAACCGCTGTTTATGTATTCAAACTTAAAATTGAATGTTGTCACATCGCAGGGTTCTCTATAATAGGATACAAGTGATTCGTAAATTTTCCGGTAAAAATTGGCCGGATCCTCGGGAAGGGACCTTCCTTCAAATGAAAAGGTTCCTGCCGAGAAATCTGCTGATACAAAAGGTGTCCTCTCTGATTTTTCAATTCTTATATCTTCCATAACATAACCTGCCTTTCAAAAAAACGGCCTATTCATACCTCAAAGCAACTATGGGATCAAGCCTGGCAGCTTTTACCGCGGGTAAATAACCCGATACAAGTCCCACGCCAAAACACAAGGCAACTCCGCCAATAATCCACATCCACGGAACCACAAAAGGTGATCCGGTAAGCAGGGAAACAACATTGCCGATGAATATTCCCAGTACAATCCCGGCCAATCCGCCAATCTGGCCAATAATGACAGCCTCAAGAAGAAACTGGTGCTTTATTGAATGGGCTTTTGCACCTATGGCCTTGCGTATCCCAATTTCAGTGGTCCTCTCGGCAACCGAGACCAGCATAATATTCATCAGTCCCACGGCAGCTCCCATAAGTGTTATCATCCCTATAAAAGTTGCAGCCAGTGTAACATAACGCAAATTTTCAATCAGCATATTAACAAGACTGTCACTTTTCACAATCCTGAAATCCATATCATCACCGGGGCGAAGGTTTCTGATAATACGGAAAAGTCCCTCGGCCTCCCCCACTGACATGTCAAGCAAATTGCCCATCGCCGGTGTAACATTGACATTAAAATTCATATTTGGCCTGGAAAAATTCCTCCTCACTGTAGATACAGGCAGCAAAACCATGTTGTCACCGCCTATCATGCTCGTTCCCCTTTCCCTGAGAACGCCCACCACCCTGTATCTTGAACCGCCGATCGAGACAAACTTGTCAAGGGGGTCAGTGCCATGGTCAAAAATATTGCGCACAACCTGTGTGCCTAACACGGCAGTATTGGCACCCATCTCAACGTCTTGAGCACTGATGTGCCTGCCTCTGCCCATATCGTATCCTGAAGTAAACAGGTAATTTTCGTCCACACCTATAACATTCACATTGGGATTGCTTTCGTTGGAACCGTGAGTAACCGTGGCTGAACCTGACGCCTGTGTTGAAACCGATACTGTTGAGGGAAAATCAAAACGTTCCTTGAACTCTCTTGCCTGATGAAAATCAATATAAGCATAATTTCTCACAGGCTGGCGGCCCGAGCCGGTAGTTGTTACAGTTCGTCCCTCAATTGTAAAAGTGTTTGCACCCAGGGTCATAAAAGAAGTTGTGATGGAGGTTTTGATCGCATCAATGGCTGTCATTATTCCCACAAGAGCCATTATTCCGATAGCCATAATAAACACCGTGAGGATAGTACGCAACCTGCTGCTGAGTATGGCCTGAAAAGAGATCCTGACATTCTCAAAAAAGAGCTGAATCCTTCTGTAATATTTACCGAACATGACTTTAGTTAAAGATGCAAAAACAAAAGTAAAAAAAATAACTGAAAAACCTCCGTATAATACAAGTTATAAACGCTAAAAACATAAAGCAGGTATGTGAGCAGGATTTAACACTAATATTTTTTTAATAAACGTTGAAGTGAAGACCTTTTTTTTCATCTTTACAATTGCTATGGACATTGAAAAAAGAAAAGAAACTTTTATAACACTCGGTCATTTTTTAAGGCAGTTTGACCCGGATAATCCGGCTGAAGTATCTTCCGGGGGAGTTGACAAGCTGAACCGTGAATTCATGGAGTCTGTAAAGGAGGTAGTCTCTTCCGCCCACCTCTACAATCCCTGGTTCACCGAAAGGAATGTAAGGCTTGCACTTGCATCGGCAGGAAAGATGCTTTCACCTGAAAAGATGGAAAAGTGGTTATCCGGCTACAACTTTAGCCAAAAACCCAGCCGCAAAATGAGGATAGGGGTGATAATGGCCGGCAATATACCTCTGGTGGGCTTTCATGACATGCTTTGTGTTCTAATCTCGGGACACTCCTTTGCCGGAAAGCTCTCCTCCAAAGACGATAAGCTGCTGCCTCTTCTTGCCCGGATTATCTCCTGCTTAGAGCCTGAAATTGAAAGGGATATTCATTTTGAAAGTGGCTTTCTAAAAGAGTTTGACGCCGTTATCGCAACAGGCAGCAATAACTCTGCCCGCTATTTTGATTATTATTTTGGCCAATATCCCCATATTATCAGAAGAAACCGCAATTCTGCAGCCATTTTAAGCGGCGATGAAACGGAAGCTGAGCTTGAAAAGCTGGCAGATGATATCTTCCGGTATTTCGGACTGGGATGCAGAAGCGTATCCAAATTGTATCTGCCCGAAAATTTCGATTTTACCTCTTTACAAAGAGCTTTTTCGGTCTATTCCCACTTGTCTGAGCACCATAAATGGGACAATAATTACCGCTACCGCAAAGCCGCTTTTCTTATGAATAAAATACCTTATTGCGATTTTGGTTTTGTTCTCCTGAAAGAGGATAAAAATTTATTCTCCCCCATAGGTGTTATATATTACGAACACTTTGCAGGCAAAGATGAAGCCTGGAGGGAGCTTTACGAGAATAAGGAAGAGCTTCAATGCATAGTATCTCAGGAAAAAGGGCCACTGGGTACCGTTCCTTTCGGAAAAGCGCAGGAGCCGGAGTTATGGAACTACCCCGACAATGTCGATACTATCGATTTTCTGCTAAACCCCCATCAGCCTTTGGCAGACAAAACATGATGAACAAACATGGGGGTTCATTCAGAAAAAAGAAATGAATTTAATTGACATATTGTGTTAAATTGCTGAATAGTAGTTTAATTAACCTAATTTGTACGAATAAACCTTTAAATTCCTAATCAATATGTCTGGCAAAGAAAAAGGTGTTCTGATTGTTATTGGCGGACCGACAGGCTCGGGTAAAACAGGGGTTGCCATTAATATGGCCAGACAACTCAATACCGTTATCATCTCGGCAGATTCAAGACAAATCTACCGGGAGCTTAAGATCGGTACCGCCGCACCCACGCAGAATGAGGAAAAACAAGCAAAACACTATTTGACCGGGAACAAATCGATCCACGATTACTATAACGCAAGCATATTCGAAAAAGAGGCTCTTTCACTGCTGGAGGAATTGTTCCGGCGGCACCGGGTGGTTTTGGCTGCAGGGGGGTCGGGGCTCTACATTGATGCCCTTTGCAGGGGAATAGATGAAATGCCTGATATAGACCCGCAATTGCGTGAAAATCTCATAAAAGAGTACCGGGAAAAAGGGATCGAACACCTCCAAAATAAATTAAAAAAAGTTGACCCTGATCATTACAGAAAGGCAGATTTAAACAACCCGAAAAGACTGCTAAGGGCAATTGAGGTGTCTGTGATGACAGGCACACCTTATTCGCAACATCTGACCGGCCAGTGTAAAAAAAGGGATTTCAAAATAGTAAAAACTGCAATAACTCTTCCCCGTGAAGAGCTTTACAGCCGTATAAACCAACGCACAGACAGAATGATAGAAAAAGGACTTGTTGATGAAGCCCGCAAATATTACCGGTTCAGACACCTCAATGCGCTCAACACGGTAGGATACAAAGAACTTTTCTCCTATTTCGACGGTGATATTGATTTTCAGGAAGCGGTAAGGCTGATCAAAAGGAACACGAGACGATATGCAAGAAGACAGATAACATGGTTTAAAAAAGACAATGATATTAAATGGTTCAGCGCGGATGATGACGGCGCAATATTATCTTATATTGAGTCTGTTGCAAAAAATCATAACGGTTAAAAATAAAATCATTCCTTCCCTTCAATTTGACATGTCAGTGACTCAATTCCCTCAACCATGGCATCCCATGTAAACCTTTTCCTTTCAATTTCTACATTTTCGGTAAATTCCTTTTCACGCTCGTTGATATAAAAATCATAAATGGCATCCGCTATTTCAACCGGTGAAGGATTTGTAACATATCCCACACGGCCGTCAGGAACCATCCCGGGTAATCCGCCGACACCGGTCACCAGCATCGGGCGGGCAAAATGATAAGCAATCTGGGTAACACCGCTTTGTGTTGCCGACCGGTACGGCTGCACTACCATATCGGCCGAGCAGAAATAATATTTTACCTTCTCTTTTGGAACAAAGCCTTCGGTAAAGCCTACCTTCCCTTTAAGATTCAAATCTCTTACCATTTGCTTGTAATAATCCGGATCTTCATAAAACTCGCCTGCAACGATCAGATTCACGTTCATATCTTTGAGCCTTTCATCTGACAAAGCTTTCAGCAGAAGATCAAGCCCCTTGTATTTTCTTACTATACCGAAAAAAAGAATATACCGTTTTGCGGGGTCAAGTTTCAGAAAACTGCATGCATCCTTTTTATCCACTGCCTTACCGAATGTATCATAGACCGGATGGGGTACACATACCGAAGGGCGGTTTATGCCCAGATTTTCAATATCCTGTTTAACACTTTCAGACATTACAACAAACCCGTCGCATCCCTTTAAAAAATAGCGGGTGAAGCGTTTTGCCAAGGGAAATCTGTCATGGGGGTCAACATTGTGCACCAGACCTATTATCTTAACATTGAACCTTTTTTTTAAACGTCTTAGTATAAAACCATAGGCGGGAGCAAAAAAGGGAAGCCAGTAATGTACGATCAAACAACAAGGATGCAATTTTGCTGCATAAGCGGCTGTTTTAAACCAGGAAAAAGGATTTAGAGGATTTATTATCCTTTTGATATTGATATCGCCCGGGGGAGCTCCTTTTTCAAACTGGGTTTTTCCCGGAAAAAGCAATGAGGGATACTGAAGTGTGAAACTTACAATTTCACTGCTGTGTCCTGATGAGGACAAGCTTCTGCAAAGAGCTTCATTAAAATTCGCTATACCCCCCCTGAAGGGGTAAGCCGGACCAATTAGCAAATATCGCAACATTTACACGTTAATCTTTTCTTCAATGAGGTATCTGTCCTTATAAGGAGAGTTACGTGATATAAGCTCACCCAGAAAGCCCGCCACAAAAAGCTGGGTGCCCATTACCATGGCAGCAAGGGCAATATAAAAATAGGGGCTTTCTGTTACAAGTCCCAGTCTTATACCATGATAGAGATAATAAATCTTTTGACCTCCCAGCCAGGCCGCCATCAAAAAACCAAGTATAAACATCAGGGTGCCCATAGTGCCGAAAAGGTGCATAGGCCGCTTTCCGAAGCGAAGTACAAAGGTGAGAGAGATAAGGTCAAGAAAACCTTTCATAAAGCGTCCTAAACCGAACTTGGTGGAACCGTATTTCCTCTGCCTGTGGGGAACGACCTTTTCGGCTATGGCTGAAAAACCGGCCTTTTTAACCATCACAGGCAGATAACGGTGCATCTCACCGTAAACCTCTATACTTTTAACCACCTCACTTCTGTATGCTTTCAGCCCGCAATTGAAATCGTGCAAGGGAATGCCGGTTGCAATACGCGCAGTCTTGTTGAAAATGCGGCTTGGAATTGTTTTGCTGAGAGGATCATAGCGGCGCTTTTTCCACCCCGAAACCATATCGTACTTCTCCCCGGTTATCATACGGTAAAGCTCAGGTATCTCTTCCGGACTGTCCTGCAAATCGGCATCCAATGTGATAACTACATCTCCTGATGCAACCTCGAAACCACAATAAAGAGCGGCCGACTTGCCGTAATTCCTCCTGAATTTTATTGCTTTGATTGTGTCATACCTGGCAGAAAGCTCCTGTATAACCTTCCATGAACGGTCATCACTCCCGTCGTCAATCACAATTATCTCATATGACAGATCATGACTCTCCATTACACTGTTTATCCAGTCAATCAGCTCCGGAACAGACTGCTCTTCATTATACAGGGGAACAACTATTGATATATCCATTGAAATGACTTTTAAGCTTGAAGTATTTTAGTTTTTTTCAAAAAGATCGAAGTTATAAGTGAAAAAAGAAATCCCATAAACACCGTATTAAATAATTGGCCAATAGCTATAACAAAAGGAGTCAGCACCCTTTCCTGCAACTGCATTGCCGTATCAATTTGTTCTTCCGTGAAGCCACCCTCATAAAGGCGCCTTGAAACCTCGGCAAGGGATTTATCCACCAGGCCGGGATCAATAAACTTGTGCAAAACATAAATAAAAACAGACAAAACTATGGATGCAAAAAGGCTTACAAGAAGTCCCGTGGCAAGAGACTTGCCGTATGTGATAAAACCGCCAAGCTCATTATCACGAAAAGCCTTGGTTGCCAAAACAATACCGGCAATCAAAATCAGATAGCCAATGTAACCTGTAATATTTTCAATGGTCAGGCCCAGCATCCACATAATTGTTTGATAGATGACAAAAACAAGGCCCAGCGTTACACCATAATTGAAGGTACTCTTAAGAATGGAGACTTCTCTTTGTTCTTCCATATTTTTTAAATTTAGTATGATTTATTGCCACCGTCACAAGTCTGATCAATAAACCTGAAAAAACAGCAGGGAAACATGTACAATAAAAAAACAAATATATCGGTTTTTCAAAAATAAAGATATAAAATTGGAAAATGGCTTCTTAGTTATTACTTTTGCATTGTGGGCAAGTCTTATACGGCCAGCTCCCGTCGAACTCCCCCAGGTCCGGAAGGAAGCAAGGGTAGACGGTTGTAGCGGTGCGATATAAGGAGCTTGCCCACTTTTTTTGTCTTAACACCTTGCCTCGCGGAGACTTAAAAACTACCACCCAGTTATAAAAGGATAATTAACCCTGATCTGTTTATATCTGTTTTATTTTTTTAAAAAGAGATTGTTAAATTTGTAAAGATCAAAATAAGCAGTTTATCTAACCACTAAAACTCTTGAATAAATGAAGTTCTTTATTGATACCGCCAACATAGATCAGATCAAAACAGCCCAAAGCCTGGGCATTATTGACGGAGTTACAACCAACCCTTCCCTTATGGCCAAAGAAGGTATCAAAGGGGAAAAAAATATTTCAGATCACTACTTAAAGATTTGCAATAGTGTGAAAGGTGATGTCAGCGCCGAGGTTATCTCAACCGATTTTGAAGGGATGATCGGCGAAGCCGAGAAACTTGCCTCACTGCATTCGCAGATCGTGGTAAAGATACCTGTTATAAGGGAAGGTATAAAGGCGATCAGGTACCTCTCATCAAAAGGAATAAGAACAAACTGTACGCTGGTTTTTAACCCGGGTCAGGCACTTCTGGCTGCAAAAGCAGGTGCATCGTATGTCTCGCCCTTTATAGGCCGTCTTGACGACATAGGCGAAAACGGAATAGAGCTGATTGAAAAGCTGGTTGACATATTCAACTACTACGGTTTCGGGACCGAAGTTCTTGCCGCCTCCATCAGGAATACCAATCATATATTAAGGTGCATGGAAGCCGGGGCCGATGTTGCGACTTGTCCGCTCGAGCCGATTCTGGGACTGCTCAGGCATCCCCTGACCGAGAGCGGACTTGAAAAATTCCTTGCCGATCATAAAAAACTAAACGATTGATCAGCAGGTCAAAGCAAGCAATTTTTAACCAGTTAAAAACAGGCCTATGCTTTTAAAGATCTATCCGGAAAACCCCAATATGAGGCACGTTTTGAAAGTAGCGGATATACTTAAAAACGGGGGGATAATTATTTACCCGACCGATACTGTATACGGGATGGGATGCGATATTTCAAATACCAAAGCCGTGGAAAAGATAGCCCGTCTTAAGGGTATAAAACTTAAAGATGCTGATTTCTCATTCATCTGTAACGATTTCAGCACTCTTTCAAATTACACGCAACATTTCAGCAACGCCACCTTCAAGCTTCTGAAAAAAAACCTGCCGGGTCCTTTTACATTCATACTGCCTGCTTCAAGCAACGTGCCCAAAATACTTCACAGGAAAAAGAAAACGGTTGGTGTACGCATCCCCGACAACCCGATAATTCTAAAAATTGCTGAAACCCTGGGCAGGCCGATTCTGAACACCTCCATTTATGATGAAGACGAAGTTGTGGAATACACAACCGATCCGGAGCTGATACATGAAAATTTCGAAAAAAAGGTTGACGCGGTCATAAACGGCGGATATGGCGGCAACATCCCATCAACCGTGGTGGATTGCACCGAAAACGAAGAGCCTGTAATAATCCGTGAAGGCAAAGGGGTGCTTGAATTATAGAATTCTACTTTCTCCAAAAGGAGGGTGAAAAGAGTACAAGCACGGTAAACAGCTCCAGGCGCCCAAGCATCATAAGGAACGAGAGGTACCATTTTCCGGATACCGGTATGTGTGAATAATTTTCTACCGGTCCCACATCCCCTATCCCCGGACCGACATTGCCCAGAGTTGCAGCCACAGCTCCAAAAGATGTGTCAAGGTTGTAACCCATCGATGCTATAACGCCTACACTGATTAGAAGTATTACGATGTAAAAAAACACGAATGCCATCACATTGTTTATAATATGGGACGGTACAACCTGGTTGTTGTAACGCACCTGTACGACGGCACTGGGGTATATAAGCCTTTTCAGCTCCAGGTAGCTGTTCCTGAATATAAGCAGTACCCTTATCATTTTAACCCCGGCGGCGGTAGAACCGGCACTCCCGCCAAAAAACATAAGAATAAAAATAATAATTGAAAAAAGCGGAAACCACTGAAGATAGTCGGAGGTAACATAACCGGTTGTTGTAACAATAGATACCACCTGAAAAGCAGCTTTTCTAAATGAATCCTCAACTGAAACTTCACCCAGTATTATAAAGCCTGCCGTTATTATCACCGTAAAAAAAACTATAACGGTAAAATAAAACCTGAATTCATCGTTTTCCCATGCTTTTTTAAACTTTCCATGCAAGGCAAAATAAGAGAGAGTAAAATTTGTGCCTGCTGCAATCATGAAAAAAATGATGACATATTGAATGTATGCCGAGTCGAAATGTGCAATGCTGGCCTGTTTTGTTGAAAATCCGCCGGTTGCCATTGTGGTAAACGCATGGTTAACCGCATCAAAAAGATCTACTCCCCCAACCATCATAAGTATTATCTGGGCAAGTGAGAATATAATATAGATACCCCAGAGTCTTTTGGCTGTTTCCTTAACGCGTGGATGGATCTTCTCTTTGGTGGGACCGGGCACTTCGGCCACAAAAAGCTGCATGCCGCCTACACCAAGTATAGGCAAAATGGCCAGTGAAAGAACAATTATGCCCAGTCCGCCGATCCACTGTGTAAGGCTCCGCCAGAAAAGCAATCCGTGCGGGAGTGATTCAATATCTTCAATTATGGTTGCCCCGGTTGTTGTAAAACCTGACATTGTCTCAAAAAATGCATCGGTTACCGAGGAGAAGGTGCCGCTTAAAACAAAAGGCATAGAGCCAAATATTGAAAACATCACCCAAACCAGTCCAACGATTATAAAACCCTCCCTTTTCCCGATAAAAGTGTCTTCTCTGCGGGTGGGCAACCATGCACTGCCTCCTACAACAAGTATGGCGATAAAGGTCAGCAAAAAAGCCTGAAAATCCTCTCCTCCATAGGCCAGGGAAACAATAATGCACAAGCCTATGAAAAAGCCTTCTATCAGCAAAAGCAGGCCGAGGATATTGATTATTTTTTTCCAGTTAACCATGAAAAAATAAAATTGCCGGAGCTTACGGCAGGGAAAAACTGCAATCCCCGGCCAAGGGTTATCCCTGCCTCTGCCTGCCGGTCATTTTACAATCAAAAACAAGAAGGCAAGGTTATGATATTTTATTTATATTTCAAAACCAAAAACTTTAAATCGGGATATGTTTTACGGATTCTGTTCATACGGGCCTGGCTGCCAAAGACTCAAAGTATAACTCCCGGTTATTGAGATTATCAGTCCTTTTACCATCACAGCGCAATAATGAGGGGGTTCAGGAACTGAAAAATTTGCCCACTTTAAAGATTGCAGAGGGCAGGGCAAAAACAACAACACGGTCATTCTCCTTTATTTGTGTCTCACCGCGGGCAACAAAACTTGACTTGCCGCGAATTATACCTCCTATTATGGCATCTTTTGGAAAATTGATATCCTTAATAGGACCCTTTGTTGCGACACTACCGGGTTTGGCAATAAACTCGAAAACTTCGGCTTCTGTGCCTGTAAGACATTTTATGGAGGTGACCTCATCTGTCATTGTAAACCTGAATATACGGCTTGCGGCACTAACCTTTTTATTTATTATGGTATCAAGGCCCATATTTTCGGCAATGCCAATGTAGTCAAAATTCTCAACCTCGCAGATCACCTTCTTGACACCCATTTTTTTAGCCATCAGACAGGAGAGGATATTTGTCTCCGAATTTCCTGTAACGGCAATAAATGCATCCATACCCTTTATGCCTGAGTCCCTTAGTAACTCAATATCTCTGCCATCACCGTTGATTACAAGAGTTTTGTCGACCAGATCGGATATTTTCTCGCACTTTTCCCCGTTTATCTCAATAAGCTTGATATTTGTATCAGCTTCCAGATCAAGTGCCGTTCTTATACCTATCCGGCTGCCACCCATTATCAGGATATTCCTGACCGGAAACTCCTCCTTTCCTGCATACCTCATAATCTGCTTAATACTCGACTGGTTTGTAACGACATAAACCAGGTCGTTTGACTGGAAAATATCGTCTCCTGACGGGATGATTGTATCCCCGTTACGGGTTATTGCAACAGCCCTGTATTCGTGTTTTTTCTCATCATACTGTATATCCTTCAGCTTTTTGTTTATAACCGGTGCGTTTTCTTCAAGTTTTATAACATACATTGATAGCCTTCCGCCTGTAAAATCCACAAAATCGGTTGAGGAGGTCTTGTTAAGCAGCGTTATTATCTCCTTTGAGGCTATCCTTTCGGGGTATATCATATAGTCAATCCCCATAGATATAAAATGCTCCTTGTTTCTTGGAACAAGGAATTCCGAGCTGTCAATACGTGCAATGGTCTTTTTGGCTCCCAGCCTTTTTGCCAGCAGTGCACCGGTTAAGTTGGTGTTTTCAAAATGCGATACCGCAATAAACAAATCGCACTTTTCAACATTGGCATCTTTCAGGGTCTTAAATGAGGTGACCGATCCCTGAACAGTCAAAACGTCGGAAACCGAATCGAAAAGTTTCAGCTTCTTACCGTCAGGGTCTATGACTGTTATATCATGCTTTTCATTGCTGAGCATCTTGGCAAGATGAGCTCCAACATCCCCGACTCCGGCAACAATGATGTCCATAAGGAAATGTTTTTATTGTTAAACCCTGCCGGTTAATAAACCGGATGAAAATTTAAAATTCAATAAATCTACAAACTTAAACAAACAGATGTTTATTATCCAAACCTCAATATATTTTAAAGCATATCTGGCGCAAGCTTCTGCCGGTTCTTTTGCAATACCGCCAAAGTGTGCACAAAGCTACGGCCCCTTATCAGCCCCTATCTTAACCACACGGTATAGGCTCCATGAGCTGATACAAAGTGAAAGTCAATATCTTTATCAAGACAAATCTGCTCAATGGTACCTGCAGTATAAAACGGGACGGATGAATCGGCAATCACCTTGCCAGGCTTAAAAAGACTGAAAAAATGAGAAGGGGAAATATTTGTGTGGCCCGTCAAAACCAGGTAATCCAGCGGGAATTTCTCTGTAGTCACTCTATCTTTCAGCTCTTTATCAACAGCAAAATAAAAACTCTTGTCCCCGAATGCCACAAAATTTTCCTGTCTACAGAAAGAGGGCAAAAAATTGCCGGAAGCCCTCTTTTCCACAGGCAGGTCAAAGGGGATTGGTTCGGGCTGACCAAGTCCTCTTTTTAAAGCCACATTGCCTGCAGTATAGCTTACATCGGGCGGGGAAGACCAGTCCAGCCCATAGCCAAGCAAAAGGCTGCATTCCCCTTCTATGAAATGGTAAAGTGAGGTGCCCGGGGAATTATAGATTATATACCCTTTTTGATGCGATATCATTATCTTTTGCATTCCGTTCAAAAACATACCGGCTATAGCCACAACAAGAAAAGCTTTCAAAAATACCGCCCTTTTTTCGATAATAAACAAAGTTCCCGACACTATAGCTGCATAGATAAGAATAAGCCCGGCAGGGGAAATATTTACATTTGAAAAGGTCGAATAAGGCAGCTGTTCAACAATCGCCACTGCAGAATTGAGGGTTTTAATGAAAAAGTTGCACACCCATGCAACCACCCCGGCACCAAAACCAACAGGTGAAAGTATCAGCAGTGCCATACCACTGTATATTATTAATATGGCCAATGGAATGGCAAAAAGATTGGTAAGCATAAAATAAACTGGAAACTGATTGAAATAGTAAAGGGCAAGCGGGAATGTCCCCAGCTGAGCTGAAAGGGAGACCGAAATTAATGACCACAGTGAGAGCGCAAACCGGTTTTTCAAACTTAAAGCTGAACTTATGCGGGGATAAAATATAACAATACCGAAAACTGCAAGATAAGACAACCTGAAGCCGACGGAAAAAAGCATGAAAGGATCACTCAGAAGAAGAAAAAAGGCTGAAGCGGCCAATGTATTTATAATATTGGTTTCACGTTTAATTGCAAATCCCGCGCAAACAAAAGTAAACATGGCCGAGGCACGCAAAACTGATGGGGAAAGACCGGTCAGCAATGCGTAAAACCATATACAGCCGATAATTATCACAGCCTTTATAATTCTGCCATGCGGAAATTTCTCAATGAACATAAAGGTAAAATGGAGAACCATAAAAAAAATTCCCACATGCAACCCCGAAACGGCCAGTATATGTGTTGCACCGGAGGATGCAAAAGATGTGCGAAGCTCCTCATCCAAACCCTCCCTGTAGCCAAGGGTCAGTGCTGATGCAACAGCCAGTTCATTACCGGAGAAGTTGTATTGACGGTAAATATCAATGAGGTTTTCCCTCATCCTAAAAGCAAACAGTCGTAGAGCACTGCCCCTTGAAGAATCGATTTTCAGCCATTGTGAATCCTCAAAAAATGCCGTTCTCCTTACTCCCCTCATCTCCATATAGCCTCTGTAATCAAACTCCCAGGGGTTGCCTGAATTGGTGATCTCCCGAAGACGGTTGTACAAAATCAGCCTGTCGCCTGCCCTGAGTGAGCGGGAACGGTCGCCGGAGCGGAAATAGGCAACAAAATCCCCGCAAGTGGGATAAGTTTCAAGAGAATCCAGGTAATATCTTGCCGTAAGCAACACTCCAGTGCTTCTGTCTTTCTCCTCAGGTGGCTCTGTTATATCTGCAACAATAAAACCGCTTCCTTCCCTTATATTTTCAAGGTAAGGCCTGTTTTGCCTTTGATAGACAAGAAAAACACCCGTAAGCACGAACAAGAGGTTTAAAACAGCCCCGCTGAACCATCTCAAATGATAAAAGTGACGAACTTTTTTGTGAAGCCATATAAAAAGTGTTAAAACAAGAGGAAAAAGCACGATAAAATACATATGTGCCAAAGAGAAGGAAAAGTGCCTCTGAATGGCTATTCCAGCAATCAGCGGCAACAGAAACCGCAGAAAGGGGGCTTTACGCAATTCTCTGTAAAGGTGCACAGGGAGTTATTTAAATTAATAGATAAAAATCCTGACCCTTACAGTAAAGTTATAAAAAAAAAATTATCAGCGGGGGGTTTTAACCTTGTAATTGACCTCTACCTTACCCCTTGAAATAGAGTTCAGCTTACCTCTGAGCAATCGTCTTTTAATCGGGGAAATAAGATCGGTAAAAAGGCGACCCTGAAGATGGTCATACTCATGCTGTATTATGCGGGCTGCATATCCTTCATAATATTCGTCATGAAAATTAAAATTTTCATCATAATAGCGTATCCGTATCCTTGATTTTCTCTCAACTTCTTCCCTTATCTCGGGTACACTAAGGCATCCTTCCACATACACGGAACTATCTTCTTCATATGATACAATTTCGGGATTGATAAAAACCTTTTTTAGGTCCTTAAGTTCCGGCTCCTCCTCACTCTCCAAAGGGGAGGCATCCACTATGAAGATACGATCAGACCTTCCTACCTGCGGGGCTGCAAGCCCGATGCCCTCCGAATGGTACATGGTCTCAAACATATCAGATATAAATTCTTTAAGCCCTTTGTAGTCTGAGGAGATTTCGGAAGCCTTCCGGCGCAAAACCGGTGAGCCGTATAAATATACCGGCAATATCATAATAAATAGACTTTATCTTATAACAAAAAAGTATCACATTTTGTTGCACTGCTCCATATAGGATTGCAATATAATGACTGCACTAATTTTATCTACCGTTTCCTTGTTTTGGCGAGCTTTCCTTCCCAGTCCGCCTTCCAGCATAGCCTTTTTGGCCATCCCTGAAGTAAACCTCTCATCTTCAAACTTCACCTCTTTAGCGGGATATCTCTTTTGCAGCTTTTCGACAAAAGCATCAAGTTCTCCCCTCATCTGAGATGGCCGGGTGTTCACCGGATCACCCACAACAAAACAATCCACGGTCTCTTTTTCCAGGTAATCATCAAGAAAATCAAACAGCTCGTGCGTCCTGACTGTAGCCAAACCGTTAGCCGTGATCCGCAAAGGGTCACTTACGGCCAAACCGGTTCTCTTTCGCCCGTAATCTATAGCCATTATCCTTCCCATACCAAAATTGCAAATTTACTAAAAAATAAAATCATGCACGGCGCACCACCCCAAAAAAAGGGCACCCTTTTGGGCACCCTTTTTATCAGGTAGTTTTGGTTTGCTTACTTATCACCTTCGTATTTAATCGAGGCTTTTTGAACGTAAGAGTTATACCTCCATTTTGCATTCTCCTCGGCAGCCCTGAACAACTCTTCTGCCTGCTCGGGAAAAGCTTTTTTAACGGAAGTGTAACGAACTTCGGAGTTGAGGAAATCCTGGAACTTGTTCCAGTCCGGCTCCTTCGAATCCAGAATAAAGGGGTTCTTGCCCTGCTCTTCAAGACGGGGATCATAGCGGTACAATGTCCAGTAACCGGCTTCAACAGCCTTCTTGGTCTGCTCTATAGCCTTGCCCATTCCGCTTCTCAACCCGTGGTTAATACAGGGTGAATATGCAATGATCACCGAGGGACCCGGATAAGCTTCAGCTTCCCTGATTGCCTTCAGGTATTGAGCCTGACTTGCACCGATCGCCACCTGGGCAACATAGACATATCCGTAGTTCATTGCCATCATTCCCAGATCCTTCTTGCGGATACGCTTGCCTGCAGCTGCAAATTTTGCAATGGCTCCAACCGGTGTGGCTTTGGAAGCCTGACCGCCGGTATTACTGTAAACTTCGGTGTCCATAACCAGCATATTAATATCCTCGCCTGTGGCAATAACATGGTCCAGTCCACCGTAACCGATATCATAAGCCCATCCGTCACCTCCGAATGACCATATCGATTTTTTAACCAAATAGTGTTTACGCTTAAGTATCTCTTGGGCATAAGGCTCCTTTTTGCCCTCAAGTGCTTTTATAACCTTTTGCGAAGCTTCCCTGGATTTTTCGGCATCATCTTTATTTGCCATCCATTCTTTGAAAGCCTCCTTAACATCGGACTCAAGGTCACCCTTCATAGCCTCTTCCATAGCCCCTTCTATGTGCCTGCGCATCTGGTTAACTCCCAGTGCAAAGCCAAAGCCATATTCGGCGGTATCTTCAAAAAGCGAGTTAGCCCATGCCGGACCTTCACCATTTTGGTTGGTCCTGTAAGGAGTGGAAGGAGCGGAACCACCGTAAATAGAGGAGCAACCCGTAGCATTGGCTATCATCATACGGTCTCCGAAAAGCTGTGTTATAAGCTTTACGTAGGGTGTCTCACCGCAACCTGCACATGCACCCGAGAATTCAAAGAGAGGCTGAGCGAACTGTGAATTTTTTACATTTTTGGTTTTGTCAAGAAGAGCATCTTTGTAGCCCACTTTTTCATGCATATAATTCCATCGCTCATCTTCCTTCATCTGGCTTTCAAGCGACTTCATTTCAAGTGCCTTTTCCTTGGCCGGACAAACATCAACGCAGTTTCCACAACCGGTGCAGTCAAGCGGACTTATCTGGATGCGGTAACGATAATCTTTAGTAGGACCGAGCCCTTTAATTGTTTTTGTTCCGGCCGGAGCATTTTCAGTCTCCTCTTCAGTTAGCAGGAAAGGTCTTATAACTGCATGAGGGCAAACATATGAACACTGGTTGCACTGTATACAGTTCTCCGGTATCCACTCGGGAACATGTACGGCAATTCCGCGTTTTTCATAAGCCGTTGTCCCGGGCGGGAAAGTACCATCTTCCCTGTTCAGGAACGCGCTCACGGGCAACTGGTCACCCTTCTGGGCAACTATGGGATTCATAACGTTCTTGATAAACTCAGGCAAATCACCGTTCTCATCTTTCTTTACCGACTGCGGCTCAATATTTTTCCACTCGGAAGGAACTTCTACTTTTGTAACATCTCCTCCGCGATCCACTGCAGCATGGTTCATTTTTACTATTTCCTCGCCTTTCATGCTGAAGGTCTTCACAATAGCATCCTTCATCTCCTTTACAGCCTTGTCGTAAGGGATCACCTCAGATGTTTTGAAAAAGGCCGATTGCATAATTGTGTTGGTTCGTCCCCCAAGGCCTATCTCTTCGGCAATTTTCGTTGCATTTATGCAGTAAAATTTTATATCGTTATCAGCCATGTACTTTTTCATGTGATCCGGCAGGTGCTTTTTTGTCTCCTCTTCATCCCATATGCTGTTAAGAAGAAAAGTGCCTCCTTTTTTCAACCCGTCAAGCAGATCGTATTTTTCCAGATAAGCCGGAACGTGACAGGCAATAAAATCTGCCATCTTAACAAGGTACGGCGAGCGAATGGGATGGTCGCCAAAACGCAGGTGAGAGACTGTCAAGCCTCCCGATTTTTTAGAATCGTAAGCAAAGTATGCTTGTGCAAATTTATCGGTTGTCTCCCCTATGATCTTTATAGAGTTCTTGTTGGCACCAACGGTTCCGTCACCGCCTATACCATAAAACTTAGCAGCATACGTACCTTCCGAAGAAACGTCAATTTCAGGCTTCAAAGGCAGTGAATGATAGGTTACGTCATCAATGATCCCGACGGTGAACTGGTCTTTGGGTTCCGGCAGCTTAAGATTGTCAAAAACTGATTCTATCATCGCCGGCGTAGTATCCTTGGAGCTTAGTCCGTAACGGCCGCCTACAATAAGGGGTGCGTTCTCCTGTCCATAAAACAGATCTTTGACATCCATATACAGGGGTTCACCGTTAGCACCAAGCTCTTTGGTCCTGTCAAGAACAGCTATACGCTTAACCGAGTCAGGCAGCGCCCTGAAGAAATACTTGGAAGAGAAAGGACGGTAAAGATGTACAGTTATCATACCCACTTTTTCTCCCTTACTGTTCAGGTAATCCACAACCTCCTTAATTGTCTCGGTTACCGAGGCCATTGCAATAACTACATTTTCTGCCTCCGGATCCCCGTAATAAGTAAAGGGGTGATATTCGCGTCCGGTTATCTTATTGATCTCCTGCATGTACTCTTCGACAATATCAGGAACAACCTCGTAAAACCTGTTGGCTGCCTCCCTTGACTGGAAATAAATGTCAGGGTTCTGAGCCGTACCTCTTGTAACGGGACGCTCCGGATTGAGAGCATTATCACGGAACGCCTGTACCGCATCCTGATCTATAAGCTTTGACATTTGTTCCGGGTCACAGGGCTCAACTTTCTGTACTTCATGAGATGTGCGGAAACCGTCAAAGAAATGGAGAAAAGGTACCCTGCTCTTTATGGAAGCAAGATGAGCAACAGGAGCAATATCCATAATCTGCTGAGCACTGGAGGTAGCCAGCATTGCAAAGCCGGCCTGCCGGCAGCTCATCACATCACTGTGATCACCAAAAATCGAAAGCGCCTGCGCAGCAAGGCTCCTTGCACTTACATGAAACACACCAGGCAGAAGCTCCCCTGAGATTTTGTACATATTGGGGATCATAAGCAGCAATCCCTGGGATGCCGTATAAGTTGTAGTCAAAGCACCAGCCTGCAGGGAACCGTGAACTGCTCCGGCCGCTCCCGCTTCGGACTGCATTTCAATAACCTTGAGAACATCCCCGAAGGAGTTCTTTTTCCCCGTTGCTGCCCATGCATCAACGTTTTCTGCCATGTCAGATGACGGGGTGATCGGGTAAATAGCCGCAACCTCACTGAATATGTAAGACACATGTGAAGCTGCATAATTTCCGTCACAAACTATAAATTTCTTTTCTTTTGTCATTTTTATCTCCTTTCAGTTAAATATTTAAAAAATTGTCTGTTGGCCGGTTTGGCCTATGGAATTTAGATTTTCTAAGTTAAACATTTTTAATAAAAAGCAAAAATAAACAGGCTGGGATTTATGGAATATGACATTTTTCATCTGTATACGACCATATCCGGCATTTTACCTTTCCTTTTACCTGAAAAAAAAAGGCATACCCTACAAGCGGTACACCTTATGTCAGATTTTCAAAGAGCCCGGATCTATCCTGTGTTCATTGAAATGAGAAACTCCTCATTGGACTTTGTCTTCATCATTCGATCCCTGAGAAACTCCATTGCTTCTATAGGAGTCATATCCGCCAGGTAATTGCGAAGGATCCATACCTTGTTCATCACATCCTCTTCAAGAAGAAGCTCTTCACGTCTTGTACTGGAAACGTTGACATCTACAGAGGGGAATATCCGCTTGTTGGACAACTTCCTGTCAAGCTGCAGCTCCATGTTTCCGGTTCCTTTAAATTCTTCAAATATAACGTCATCCATTTTGGAGCCGGTCTCAGTGAGAGCTGTGGCAAGAATGGTAAGGGAGCCTCCTTTCTCTATATTGCGTGCAGCGCCAAAAAAGCGTTTCGGCTTTTGCAGTGCGTTGGCATCCACCCCACCCGAAAGAACTTTTCCGGATGCGGGAGATACGGTATTGAAAGCTCTTGCCAGCCTTGTTATCGAATCAAGGAGAATAAAAACATCATGCCCGCATTCAACCATCCGCTTGGCCTTCTCTATAACCATGTTTGCAACCCTTACATGCCTTTCAGCCGGCTCATCAAAAGTGGAGGATATAACCTCAGCTTTTACATTTCTTGCCATATCGGTCACCTCTTCGGGGCGCTCATCAATTAGCAACACCATCATATAAACTTCAGGATGATTGACTGCAACGGCATTGGCAACCTCTTTGAGTAAAACTGTTTTACCGGTTTTAGGCTGTGCAACAATCAGGCCCCTCTGACCTTTTCCGATTGGTGTAAACATATCGACCACTCTCACCGAAAGGCTGTCGCTTGCAGGGCTGACCAGCCTGAACTTTTCATCAGGGAAAAGCGGAGTAAGATAGTCGAAAGGTACGCGGTCACGAATAAATTCAGGATTGCGGCCGTTTATCTGCTCAACTTTGATAAGAGGGAAGTACTTCTCCCCTTCCTTCGGAGGCCTGATATTTCCTTCAACGTTATCACCTGTCTTTAAGCCAAAAAGCTTTATTTGTGACTGGGAAACATATATATCATCGGGCGAGTTAAGATAGTTGTAATCCGAAGAGCGCAAAAAACCGTAACCATCGGGCATTATCTCAAGGACCCCCGAAGCGTAAATAATACCGTCAAAGTCAAACTCGCGCATACCGTTTCTTCGATCCTGCGGCCTTCTTGATGATGTATCCTTATCGGCAGTCTTCTCCTGGGCCTTATCAGTTGCCTTCTCTTTCTGCTTATCAGCAGTTTTTTCTCTCTGTTTATCAGTTGCCTTCTCTTTCTGTTTATCAGCTGGCTTCTCCTGAGACTTGTCGGTTGCCCGATCTGGTTCCTGACTCTCCTGTTTTTTTTGGTTTTCAGAGATTTCTTTGGTTTTTTGTTGTTTAGGGCGCTCCTTAGTCTCTTCTGCCTTTTCAGAAACTTCAACAGTTTCTTCCTTCTTTTTTGCCTGAGCCTGCTCCGTTTTCCCCTTTGCCTCCTCGCGGGATTTTCTGTTGCTTTCTTTGTCAACCGGCTGTTCCTGCTCTTTTCTGGAAGATGGTCTGCCCGGACTCCGGGTGGATTGCTTTGTTTTCTGATTTTGATTTTCTTTCCCGGAGGATATAATAGCCTGCTGGTCCAGGATCTTGTATATCAAATCCTGTTTTTTTAATGAATCAACTCGCTTAATGTTAAGATTTTTAGCAATTTCTCTCAACTCGGAAACAAGCTTCTTGTTCAGTTCAAGAATGTCGTACATAGATTTAATAAATGTTGGAATTTTGTATATAAGTTAGTAATATATTAATTTTTTCAGATAAGATTCCCACGGGATAAAACTGCAATATAATCAACAATTAGTTGGGAATAAATAAATTAAGGTTTATTATTGACCGGGAAGTTATTTTGCAATAATAACCAATTAACTCTAATTATCCAAATAATTGGAAAAAAAATAGTAAAAATTTTATCTACCCTCTTTTTTATATTAAACAAATAATTAAGTTTGTTATTGATTACAAGATAATTTCAAAACCTCTAATGAAAATATAAGTGCCTGAAAGGCAGGTGTTTTGTCTGAGGCAAAATAATTTTTTGGTTAAATATGTTGTGCTTTTTAGCTCTTTGTTTAAATATTTATATATTAAATGAACATTTTTGGTCTTTACAACGTACTAAAATTAACGACTAATCTTCTCCGCTAAATGAGGCAACTGAAAATTATCAAACAAGTAACCAACCGGGAAACACCTTCATTGGACAAGTATCTGCACGAAATAGGAAAAGTCGAACTTATTTCGGCCGAAGAAGAGGTTGAGCTGGCAAAAAGGATCAGGAATGGTGACAAGGAAGCCTTGAATAAATTGATAAAAGCCAACCTGAGGTTCGTTGTTTCAGTCTCAAAGCAGTATCAGAATCAGGGATTGTCGCTGCCGGACCTGATCAATGAAGGGAATGTCGGCCTGATCAAGGCTGCACAGCGTTTCGATGAAACAAGGGGATTTAAATTCATCTCATATGCCGTTTGGTGGATCAGGCAATCTATTCTCCAGGCACTGGCCGAGCAGGCACGTATTGTAAGACTGCCTCTAAACAAGATCGGTTCTCTTAACAAGATCAACAAAGTCTTTTCAGAACTTGAGCAACAGCATGAAAGAGAGCCATCAGTTCTTGAAATCGCTCAGGCCCTGGAGCTATCGACTAAAGATGTTAAAGAATCGCTGATGGGTTCAGGACGCCATGTATCTATGGATGCACCAATTTCCACTGATGAAGAAGCCAACATGCATGAAGTTTTATTTGATGAAGAGACCCCCGAACCCGACAGGGAGCTGTTGAACGAATCACTTCGCAAGGAAATTGAAAGCACCCTCTCTATGCTTACCTACAGAGAGGCAAATATTGTAAAATTATACTTCGGGCTTAACGGAAAATACCCGCATACACTGGAGGAGATCGGCGAAAGATTCAGCCTTACCCGTGAAAGGGTCAGGCAAATAAAAGAAAAGGCCATAAAGAGGTTAAAAGGGACAACCCGTAACAAAATACTCAAAACATATCTTGGGTAGCAAAGAAAGCAAAACTTGTCCCGGCCGGTTTATTGTAAAAAATTAGAGCTATATTTGAGCCGTCAAATTTTTAACTTTCAATTATGGTCTCTTCTCTATCAGCCTTTGACAACCAAAAACAAAAAGACAAAGCAATTGTAGCCCCCTCGGTTTTATCAGCCGATTTCGGTCATCTCGACAGCGAGATTGAGATGATAAACAACAGCGAGGCCGACTGGTTTCATATTGATGTAATGGACGGTGTTTTTGTTCCCAACATCTCCTTTGGCTTTTCAGTTATTAAACATATAAAGGAAAAAGCACTAAAACCCCTGGACGTGCATCTGATGATTGTCGACCCTGACCGTTATATTGAGGAATTTAAAAATGCGGGGGCAGATATACTGACCGTTCATTATGAAGCTTCCATTCACCTCCACCGCACCTTGCAGTATATCAAGTCACTTGGGATGAAAGCCGGGGTTTCGCTGAATCCCCACACACCTGTTAGCTGCCTTGAGGAGATTCTGCCGCACACCGACCTGGTACTGATCATGTCGGTTAATCCCGGGTTTGGCGGACAAGAATTTATTGAAGAAAGCCTTGAAAAAATTAATAAGCTCAAAAAACTCATCGGCAATAAAAGGACGCTTATCGAAGTGGACGGGGGAATCAACACAGACAACGCAAAAGGCCTTGTAAAGGCCGGCACGGATGCACTGGTTGCAGGAAACGCTGTATTCAAATCACCCGATCCTTCCGGTACAATTTCAAAGCTTAAGGGTCCCTACTCCTTTCCTTCGAGATAATCCTGCAAATATGAAAAATGGGGGGTAAGCCTTCCGTTTTTCACAATTGTCGCCCTCTCTATAATTCCTTCACTGTCATTTAATATCGATGGAAAAATATGCTCTATGAGCTTTTGTGAAAAATCCACAGAGGCATCACGCGGCAACTCCCCCGGCAAATTGTCCACGGCCATTACAGTTATGTTCTTTTGGTCAAAAGGTTCACCTTCTTTACCCGTTTCAGGATTATACCCGTAAAAAGGCTCACCGATAGTGGAAGCTCTTAAGGTAGATGCTATAGGCTTGCCTATATCACAGCTAATATCGGCAATGACAGATATTTTAAAACCGGGCTCCATGTAATCCTCCTTTTCGAGAAAAACCGGTGAACGGGGATCCCAGTAGTGACAGGGCATGAAAATATCGGTCACTTTTGTGTAGGGATTAAAGGTTGATTCATACTCTTCCGGGTAATAAAAGAAATGCTGCAGGTCAAATTCACTGCCGTCTTTTCTTTTTACATAGTGCCAGGGCTCAATCTGGCAAAGCACAGGTTCGTCAAATGTTTCATTGAGAAACTCCTCCGGCTTTACCTTTCTCAAATTCAATATTTCGAGTGTTTCAAGCGCACCTTTGGCAACACGCCCTCCGCCGGTTATAAGTATTTTAACGGGAGGAAGTGATACCTTGCTTAGTTCTCCCATCATCTCCCGCATATCAAAGCACTCATAAGCCCGCTTTAAATTGTATTCTCCCGTGCGCAATCCATAAGCTATAAGCCCGTTATAGGCACCCACAATCCCTGCAAACCTTCCGAAAGCGACAAGGCGAATATTATCACGATCAGTGAGGTATTCATAATCTATAAGTGTGATATTTTTACGGGCTATCTCCTGGAGAAGCTTGCGGTTATGCGGCTGTTTTTTCCCCGTATGTGAAAAAAACATATAGGATTTTCCTGAAATCAAAGTTTCCACGGCAACCTCTTTCACCCCTATAAGCAGATCACAGTCACTCAGATCATTTGCAACCCTTAAACCTTTATCTTCATACTCTTCATCTTTGTAGCACCTTATATCGCTGCTCTGAACAACTATATCAAATTCGGGGAATTTATCAAGCAGCTCAACCGAATGTTTTGGGGTAAGCGGGACTCTCCTGTCAATCGGAACCTTGGTTTCCTTTAAAATACCGGCTAAAAATTTTTTGTTCATAAAATAACAGTTTAATGAATACGCTGAAAATGTAAGCATGACATAAGCCTGACGCCTTGTCGTATATTTCGCAGTTATGGCAGATTTTTTAATGGCCTGATCATTTGCTTGTTTACAAAAATAAAGTTTTTGTGTAAAATTTTCAGCCATTTTTAACGTTAAATCTTTGGCATTGACTTTGCACCTGTAAAAATGGGGCTGACTGGTTTTGACAGCAAGGTGAACGGATATGTAAGCATGCCGAGCTAAGCATTTTTATCTCGTAAAACTGAAATGCAAAAAATTAAGAGGCGAAAACAACTTCGCGCTTGCAGCATAACCTTCAGTAAGGTATGCTAATCCCAGGGTCAAGGAACCCGGGGCAAGCTGTCTCTCAAAAACCCCGCTCAACGGTTTTTGGTAAAGAGGCATTCGAAAAGTTGAGCTGCACGGGGAACAGTCCCGGTTTCCCCGTTAAGACCAAAGGGACTCGGGTTGCAGGTTGGTTGTCTGTTGCCGCCCTGCTTCCGACAACAAACAACAGACTAAGCATGTAGAAAGCATATTGGTTCCTTGTTTGGACGAGGGTTCGAATCCCTCCAGCTCCACCACATCACCCGGCCCTTAGCCGGGTTTTTCATGATAAAAAGTCATTACACAACTATCGCAATCCTTAAAGGGCAATAATTAGAACAATCATAACACTCATGGGGATAGTAAGATTATCCAGGCCTTTCCAGCTAATCATTTCAACAATGGCCCCCACAACAGCTACCAGCAAAGCAAGCCAGAAAACCTTGGGCTCAAAGCTCATAAACCTGAAGTAGAGAGCAATAATGCTGATAATAAAACATGAAATAAGAAAAGAGATTGAGCCCAGCCAGGTTTTCTGCAGCTTCCTTTTAAATATGCGTATTTTATGATTGTATTGCTGAAGGTTGAGTCCGAGAACACCTGCCACAGGATCACATATAGCCAGAACCATCATGGGCAAAATGAAAAGCAGCCTGTCATCAAGCAAATTGGATATTAAAAAAGTCAGGTATATTGAAAGCGGCAAAAGGTAGCTTCCGGCAGAAATTCTGTCTATGTCATGAATTGATTTCAGGTATGTTGAATTGCGGCTTACAAGCAACAAAATAAAAAAAATGGCAGCCAGAGCCAGTACATACCAGTGATCTTCAAAAAGATACGGAAAGGTGACAGTTGACAAAGTTGCAGTAAAATGCGCAAACTTTCGTGTTATTTCACCTTTAAGGCCGAGCCTTCTGTAAACCATTTCATTAAAAGTGAGCAGCAAACTCAGTGCAATCAAAAATAATATTGCTATACCTACCTGATTGTCCATTTTAGCTGTTTTAGAATTTTAAAAAAGTATTTTTTCAAAATATCCACCTGAGAGCCAGGCTATAAAAGCTCCTCCCGCAACAAGACTGTCGAAACGGTCAAGAAACCCACCATGTCCGGGAAGAAGATTGCTGAAATCTTTTACATTATACTTCCTCTTGTATAATGAAGTGGCCATATCACCGGCAAACGCAAATATAACAATTCCGGCGGCCAGAATTAAAGTATTGAAAATCTGTGTTTCAATAAGTCCTCTAAGCAGCAAAGAACTTGCAACAGCAATCAAAGCACCGCCAATGAAACCCTCATATGTTTTCCCGGGACTTACTGCAGGAAAGATTTTTCTCCTGCCCATTAACTGTCCGCTTATCTGACTGAAAGCGTCAAAAATTGAAAGCACCAGAAAGGTGAAAAGCAAAATTCCCTTCTCCATCTGGCTAAACCGGTAAAACCCGGCAGAGAAAACCAAAAAAAGAAACAGAAATACAAAAAAGAAATATTTTCTCCTGAAATCCGAACGGCGGAACAAGAGAAAAATCTCTGCGAACCCGGTCAGTATGATTAATATTGCAAGGTAATGAAAAAAGGCAGTGTTAAAGATTATTGAAAAAAACAATACGTGTATAATAAAAAAATATGTAATGTACTTTACAAGGATCTCACGTGCCTGATCACGGCTCTTTTTTCTGCCGATCAAATAAAAGCCGGCTCCTCCGAGTATGAAATATATCAGAATTATAATATAAATTGTAAGTATCATATATGTGGCTTCAAATATAAGTTAAATCCGGTCACCTTCTCAGGTGAGGATCATTAATATTCCGAAAGCAAGTATCACATATGCAAATGAATCTCTGAGCGCCCCCTCTTTTTTGGCAAAATTTATTCTTCTTGTCAGCAACGGACCAAAAATTGCCCCCAGCAGGGAACCGGAAGTGAGAAACAAAACAAGTGTCATATTTATATTTCCAAGAAACAGGTGGCCTGTCAAAGCCGAAAGCGTATTTATAAACAATATCATCAAAGAGGTGCCGGCCACAAGCTTTATGGGCAGTTTAACGGCAAACAGTCCCGCTAGCACCGGTGCTGTTCCGCTGGTGCCAAAGGTCCCCGAAATCATTCCCCCCACAAAACCGTAAAACGAGCCTGCGGGCACCTTATTGAAAAGACGGAGAAAAAATGAGCTGCTTTTTTCCGCTTTAGCCTCTCTCTCTTTTTTCCGGTTGTTGTACATTATCAATAAAGCAAGCAGTATGGAATAAATGCCAAAGCCCGACCTGAGCTGCTCCGGATCAAGCAGTCCGGTTACCGAAGCGCCCGCTATGGCGCCCATAATACCTGCAATGGCAAAGATCAAGCCGGTATTTAAATGCAAATTCCCGTGGCGGTAATGACCTAAAGCCCCGATAAAACATATCGGAAGAGTGGCCGCAAGAGAAGTTGAAACCGCCACATGGGCAGGGACCTGAAAAAAGAGCATGAGTGCGGGGGGGAAGAAAAAACCCCCGCCTCCACCAATCATTGTTGCCAGCAACCCTATCACAAAGCCGATTAAAGGCAACCAGAGGTAACTGGACTCGAATGTGGAGTAAAATACCATATTATAATTATTTATCTCCGGAATCTTCTTTAAGCACCCAGTAAAGCCCCTTTGCATTTGTTCTCATCTCGGGTATTATAATTTGTATAATCAGGTGCTCCAGGGCTGAGAGAATCCCCCAGACAACCATAATATAATAAAAAGGAGTTATAAAGCCGTAGGTAAAAAGCACAATGAAAAAAGCCCCCTGAATATAACCCCCTATCTTGGTCGAATACAAATGAAGACTGGGTGTTTTTTTGAATTTTATCAGTGAAAAAATCACGAATGAAAAGGTCATTCCTATAAACAATAAGAAGCTTTCAATATGGGGCATGAAATCATCCAGCTTAAATACAAAGATACCCGTGAAAGCCAGCAAATATGTCAGATTATCGGCAAATGAGTCAAGCTTTGCCCCAAATTCAGTTTCAAGGCCGAATTTTCGGGCAATATAGCCGTCGGCAACATCTGAAAGCAGGTTAATTACAATGAATATTGCAAAAAGGGTTTCCCAGCCCGACAATGCAAACCATAAAATAAAAGGAAAAGCTATCACCCTGTAAAATCCAAGCAGATTAGGAATTGTAAATATCTCGCGCCTGTTCATACATCCATCCGATATTTGGTTTCCTTATTGCGTAAAGTATGCTTTGTATGCATACCCTTGCCAGTTTTAAGCCTGTAAACTTAAAACATTTTTAATTATTAAACAAAGAAACCAAAAACTCCTCTTTGTAAAGCACACATATACAATTTTTTATATCAGGCAAATGAGGCAGGTATTAAAAAATTAAAACACTTATTGACATTAAAAACCGTTAAAATTATGTATATATGATTTTAAAATATGTATATATTTGCGAAACATAAATACGATTTTTTCAAATGAACCCCCATCAGACTTTGGCAGACAAAACGATGATGAACAAGCATGGGGATTCATTCAGAAAAAAGAAATGTATTTAATTGACATTCTATAATAACTTATTGAATATTAGCTTAATAAACCTGATTTGTACGGATGAAGCTGCCAAAAGACAGAAAAAACGATTACTCCAGAACTGCTATTGACAAACGGATTAAATTTTTAAGCAGTAATAACGGAATTGATATTAAATATTTGAAAGGCAATAAAGTTGATCCGGAAAATGCAAGGGGTAACATCGAAAATATAATTGGCTTTTCTCAAGTACCCGTAGGGGCGATCGGACCCCTCAAGGTCAACGGAGACCATGCAAAAGGCGATTTTTTTGTCCCCCTCAGCACATCCGAAGGTGCATTGATAGCCTCGTTTAACCGCGGATCAAGGATTATAACTCTTTCGGGTGGCGCAAACGTTCTTGTATTAAAGAACACCATACAAAGGGCCCCCTGCTTTGAACTGAAGAATTTGTCCAAAGTACAGGAGTTTATCGAGTGGATTCAAAACAATTTCAATACTCTTAAGCAGGTTGCAGAAAGCACAACAAAAACCGGCAAGTTGACAGGCTATAGTACTTATATTCAGGGAAAAATAGTTTTTCTGCGGCTGGAGTTTTTTTCAGGCGATGCAATGGGTATGAATATGGTCTCAAAATCTTCCCAGGAGATTTGTAATTACATTAAGGAGCACTTTCCAATTGAGGGATATTTACTTGAAAGCAATATGGCGGTCGATAAGAAGCCCTCCGGCATTAACAGTATTCTGGGAAGAGGGAAAAGTGTAACTGCTGAGGTTGTATTAAAAAAGGACCTTATCTCAAAATACCTTTACACAACCTCAGAGGCAATTGACAAGGCTTACAGGCAACAGCTCATGGGCGGAGTGCTTGCGGGAACCCAGGGGGCCAACGGTCACTTTGCCAACGGTGTTGCAGCTCTGTTTCTGGCATGCGGACAGGATCTTGCCAATATAAGTGAATCTAGTGTAGGCTACACTTATATGGAAGATTTAGGCGGTGATCTGTACGTATCTGTAAACTTGCCCTCCCTGGTAGTAGGAACTGTAGGGGGCGGAACCTCCCTTCCAACACAACGCGAATGCCTTGAAATTATGGGCTGTTACGGCAACGGGAAAGCCCTGAAATTCACGGAAATTGCTGCGGCGACCGTGCTGGCAGGAGAAATATCTCTGGCTTCCTCGGTTGTGGCAGGCGACTTTATTACCGCTCATGAAAAATACGGGCGCAACCGCCCGAAATAGCTTTTTTTAACTTCAGACTTCGGCAGAAATTTTTGCAACCATGAGGCTGCAATGAAAAGTGCTGTGTTATTGAGATAAAAACCTGTCTAAATTTTAGTAAATTTTTCTCAACCTTTTGTTTCTTCCTCCACTTTTTTAAATGTAAGCACCATATCGCCCAATACGATAATTAAAGCGATACTACCAAGAATGGCAGGTATAATATACACATTTTCATAAGCGACACCTTCAAACCAGTGTCCGAACACGGGAGATCCGAGCCATGCACCGATCCATCCGATTACAACTTTTGATATAAAAGAATCGGGACCGGTTCTTATGTAAAGCTTAAACCCAAAATGCAGTATGGCTGATACAACGATACTTATTACCAGCAATATCAGAAAACTGAGAAAATCCATTCCTATCATACGCCCTCCTGTTTTTATGGTTTAAAACTAAATTAAAAAATAGTCAATAACACAGCACTTTTAAATATCAACAGGCACATATGCATAATCCTGCCATCTTAAACAAAGATATTGTTTAATTCGTTACATACCAAACAAAAAGAGAGCTAATTACTTACCCTTTGATTGAGGCTATCTCCTCTACGGCTTTTATTGCCGCCTCGATCTGCTCTTCTGTATTGAAAGGGCCGAGACCAAACCTCACTGTTCCCTGAATATCTTTTGTACCGAGTCTTTCATGAACCATCGGAGCACATTGCAGGCCTGTGCGGCAGGCAATATTGTAATCCACATCAAGCATCATGCCAACATCAGCCGACGACATACCGGTAATATTAAAGCTCAAAACGGGATTTTGATTTTCGGTATTTTCCGCACAATAAACTTTAACCCTTTCAATATTCTGAAGTCCGTTCCTCAGTTTGTCCCACAACACCAATTCCTGATTGTGGATGTTTTCAATACCTTTTTCATTTATCCATTTTACCCCGGCATTTAAGCCGGCCACCCCGGCCATGTTAAGGGTGCCGCATTCAAGCCTGTAGGGAAATTCCTCAAGATGGGAAAGTTGTGCAGAGCGTACTCCCGTACCCCCAAACCTGGTGGGTTTTACAGGCACCCCCTCCATCACGTAGGATCCGCCAATTCCTGTGGGTCCCATAAGGGACTTGTGACCGGTAAACACGTAAACATCTATGCCCATTGCCTGCATATCAACATTTACGCAACCGGCTCCCTGAGCTCCGTCAACTATAAACAGCACACCGGCATCCTTGCATATTTTACCTATCTCCTCCAGAGGCTGAACTGTACCTATAATATTGGAGCAGTGATTCACCACAACCATTTTGGTATTGGGCTGCAATGCTTTTTTTATATCACCGGGGTCAACGTAGCCTTTTTCATCGAACGGCACATGCGTGGTCTCCGCAATACCGTCTGTGCCGAGATGGTAAAGCGGACGAAGAACGGAGTTGTGCTCAAGCATGGTCGTTACAATATGATCTCCTTTACCGGCAAGACCCTGAATGTTCATATTCAAAGAATCGCTGGCATTGTAACTGAAAGTTAGCCTGTTTGGATCGCCGTCCCCGTTAAAAAGTTCCATCAGCATAGTGCGGGTTTCCATTACAAGCTCCTCTGCTTCTATTGAGGCGTCAAAACCTGAGCGCCCCGGACTTACCCCTTTACTGGTGCAGAATTCATATATGAAATCATACACCAGCGCAGGCTTTGGAAAGGTGGTGGCAGCATTGTCCAGGTAAATAAAATTTTCCATAACCGGGTATTTTTTGGTTCATCCGTACAAACAAAGTTAATTAAACTAATTTTCAATAAGTTATTATAGAATGTCAATTAAATTCATTTCTTTTTTTCTGAATGGACCTCCGGGTAGAGCGGTTTGTTGCCTCCCCGCTCCCCCACAGATCCGGACGAGCGCCGTTAACGCATCCGGTTCCTCGGTAATCAGTTTCGCAA
>Ga0207421_10000051_pt1 | contig 121956 bp, 141 predicted proteins | sample SodLakKL_010_SED_4_FD_187542 | JGI IMG/M metagenome (GOLD analysis project Ga0207421, IMG submission 187542) | Alkaline sediment microbial communities from Lake Tanatar, Kulunda Steppe, Russia - 8KL_010_SED (SPAdes) (version 2) | ecosystem: Environmental > Aquatic > Non-marine Saline and... | reverse complement strand
AAAGTAATTCTGTTCTATTCAGTTTTCAAAGACCATTTCTGTTTCTATCGGTGCCTTAACATTATACGATATCCATGACTTCTTGTCAATAACCAGACCTGCCATTTCAACCGGTTCACGGCACCGCTTTGCCAGCCTTGATGGAAGCCTTCCGGCTTGTTTTCTTTGGCTCGCAATAAAGAGTATATAACTTTATCTCCTATAAGTCAACACCTTTGACCCGATTTTGCATAGTTTTTTATCTGCGGCTTATAGAGACAGGCTATACGCCATCCAGTGCCATCCTCAACGGACGCATTATCATAGGGGCGCAGTATCAATGATAAAAAAAACGGTCCGTTTTGTCAATCGAAACGGTCCGTTTTCTATATAGTAAATGAAATGTTTCAAAGACGACTTGCGACAGTGTCGATATCGATCAGAGTCGTCTCCTCGCGTCGGCGGTCGGTGAATTCCACCTTGCCGTCTTTGATATCCTTGCCGATGACGATACGGTAGGGCACACCGATCAGATCGGCATCCTTGAATTTGATGCCTGGTCGCTCATCACGGTCGTCGTACAAGACCTCGTGATCCGCGCTCAACGCCTTGTAGAGTTGTTCAGCCTGATGAACCGCATCCGCATCTTTTAAATTGAGCGGCAGGATGTGGCACTTGAAAGGAGAAATCTCCTCAGGCCACAGGATGCTGTTATCATCGCTGTTTTGTTCCACGGCCGCCATCAGGGTCCGGGAGATGCCAAGTCCGTAGCACCCCATGATGACAGGGGCTTTATGACCCTCACGGTCAGTGTAATAGGCATTCATACTTTCAGAGTACTTGGTTCCAAGCTTGAAGATATTGCCGACCTCGATACCGCGCGCTTCAAAAATCTTCCCTCCGCATTTCGGACAGGCATCGCCTTCGGAAAGTCCGCTGAATTCCTTGTTGGAACCGTAGTCACAGCTCTGACAATAAGAGATGGTGTCTTCGCCGACCTCGCTCATCACCATGAACTCATCCGCGGCCTTGCCGCCGATCTGTCCGGTATCAGAGGAAACAATCTTGGTGTCGAGGCCCATGCGTTTGAAAATGGTCGTGTAGGCTTCCTTCATGGAATCATACCAACGGTCCATATCCGCATCGTTTTCACTGAATGTATAAAGGTCTTTCATGATGAACTCCCGGCCTCTCATCAATCCGAAGCGGGGACGTAGTTCGTCTCTGTATTTCGTCTGTATCTGATAGAGTGCGAGCGGGAGTTTCTTATAGGAATTGATGTAGTCGCGGACGATATGGGTGATGACTTCTTCGTGCGTGGGACCGAGACAAAAGTCGCGGTCGCGTCGGTCCTTGAGGCGGATAAGCTCGGGGCCGTACTCGCCCCAGCGACCGGATTCCTCCCAGAGGTCTCGCGGTTGCATGGCAGGCATCAGAAGCTCAGAACAATCCCGCTTGTCCATCTCTTCTCTGACGATGGCCTCGATGCGTCTGATGACGCGGTGACCGAGCGGCAGATAAGAATAGATGCCGGCCGCGGTCTGTTTGATCAAGCCGGCTCTGGCCATGATCTTGTGACTTTTGACCTCGGCGTCTTTGGGTGCGTCTTTGAGTGTGGGTACGAAAAGCATGCTCTGTTTCATAAAAACACCTCTATCCTATATTGAGTAAACGGAGAATGTCACTGTAGGTTACGAAAAGCAGTAGTCCGATCAGCAGAATGAACATGATCAGGTGAAGATAGTTCTCGACCGTCTTGTTGACTTTTTTGCCCGTGATTCCCTCATAACCGAGGAAGACGATCCGTCCGCCATCAAGGGCGGGTATCGGAAGCAGATTCAAGATGCCGAGATTGACACTCAGAAGCGCCGTCCAGTTCAAGAAAGCTATCAGCCCTTGCTGGAAAGCACTCGCGGTGATGGCGTAGATCCCGACCGGACCGGCGAGATCGCCGATACCGACCTGGCCGCCGAACAGCATGCGAAGCGTATCGAAAATGAGCGTGCTCGATTGTCTGATTCCACGGAAACCGCTTATAATGACACTTCTTGATATGTCGCGTTCATGCACGGGGGAAATACCGATCTGCACCTGCACAGCAGGCGCGTTCTGACTTTCAAGCAAACTGTGTTCATAGGGTTCGACTGTAAGGGTCTCGGCAGTCTCATCACGTTCGATTTCGATGGACATCGCCTCGCCATCGCGGTTCGCCTCAACCTTGTCGATGACGTCCGTCCAGGTCGTCACTTCTTCACCATCGATACTCAAAATGCGATCACCGGGTTGAAAACCGGCTTCGGCACCCGGTGAATTCTGAAGCACCTGGCCGACGATGAGCGCATGGGGGTCATCCGGATCTCTTTCAGTCGCGATGCCGATGGCAATGAGCACAATGCGCGGTGTCACCGTCACATCGACAGTCTCACCATCACGATCGACAGTAAGGCCGACTTCCCTGAGACCCTTGTTCTGACTCATGAATTCGGTAAGGTTTTGAAAACTATTGACTTCCTGACCTTCGATTTCCAAAATCACATCACCTGGTTCAAGGATGCCGTATGCGGCCGCCTGTTCAGAAACAGCACCAATTTCAGTCGTGATGCGACCCTGTTCATCGGTTTTCGGGAATCCGATAATCAGTGAGATGAGGATAAACAGGAAAAAAGCGAGTACGAAGTTCATGAAAGGGCCGGCAAAAATCGCACTGAAACGTTGTCTCAATGATTTCGAATCGAAGCTCCGGTCATAAGGGGCTACCTGGAGCTTTTTGTCCTTGAGAACATAAAACGCTTTGTTATCAACCGGTTCGCCGTTCAACGTAAGTTTACCATCATCTTTGCCTAAAAGGTCGACCGATTCGACCGTGATGCGTTCGGCATCTTTGTATCGTTCGTCTTCGGCATTCAAAATCAGATGCGTTATTTTGCCGTTTTGTCTGCGTACTTTGATATCCTGGCCTTCTTTGACCATGTCGCTACTGATTTCCTCGCCGGCCATCATGACAAACCCGCCGATCGGAATCGCCCGGATGGAATAGACGGTCTCACCTTTTTTCTTGCTGATAAGCACCGGTCCCATGCCGAGCGCGAACTCGTGACAGAGGATACCGGCGCGTTTCGCCATGATGAAGTGACCCAGTTCATGAATCAGGATGACCAGACCCAGAACAAAAATAAATACCAGAATATTGATTAAAAACATATTTTCACCTTCAACTCTTCAAGTTATACACATACGTGCGGACAGCCTTGTCATGCGCGAGCACATTCTCAAGCGTCAGCGGAATATCATTTTCGAAATGACTGAGACAGTTCGTGATGATGGTCTCGATCTCCAAGAAAGAGATAGTGCCCTTCAAAAACAAATCGACCGCCGCTTCGTTTGCTGCATTCATCGTCACCACGTGCATGCCCTTTTCCCTTGCGACGGCGATGCCGAGGTCGAAAAGGGAAAAGCGTTCCCTGTCAAGCGGTTTGAAATTGAGCGTGCCGACTTTTGTGATGTCGAAAAGGCTGTGCAATCTCAAGGACTTGTCACCCTTCATCGCAGAAAGGATGGGAATGCGCATGTCGGATGGGCCGATGTGTGCCAAGACGTTGCCGTCTTTGAAATGTACTATAGCATGAACGATGCTTTCTTTATGCAATATTGCCTCTATTTTATCATAAGATACATTAAATAGATAATGGGCTTCAATGATTTCAAAGACTTTATTCATCATCGTCGCCGAATCGATGGTGATTTTGGCGCCCATCGCCCAGTTCGGGTGTTTGAGGGCGTCTTCCACCGTCACGTTCTTCAAGGCTTCCTTGTCAAAATCACGAAAACTTCCGCCGCTTGCGGTGATGACCATCTTATCGATGCTTTCGGGATTTCTTCCCTTGAGACAGGCGGCGAGTCCCGCGTGTTCGCTATCGACCGGGATCAGCTTGGACGTCGAATCTTCGAGCGCGGTACTGATGAGCGGCCCGCCGACAACAAGGGACTCCTTGTTCGCAAGCAGGACATCCATACCGTTCTCGATGGCTCTCAGTGTCGGCTCGAGTCCGATGCTGCCGACAAGGGCGTTGAGTACCGTCGCCTCTTTGTCAGCATCGACCAGATTGACAAGACCATTTTCTTCAAGGGGATGAAACCGGATGGAAGCGTCCGCTTCTAGAACGGCCTTTTTGAATCGCTTCGGCATGGTGACATCTTTTATGGGGTGGCGCTTGATGATTTCGAGTATTTTTTCGATACTTCGGTTGGCACTCACTGATTCCAGGGTGAAGTGTGAATCATATTCCTCAATCAGCTCGATGGCTTGGGTTCCGATGCTTCCGGTGGCACCGAGTAAGGCAATTTTCTTCATTAGATTCCCTCTAAAATCAGAATGAAGATACTGAATACCATGGCCGCGAAGAGCGTGGAATCAAATCGGTCGAGAATGCCGCCATGACCCGGGAGAAGATTGGAAAAATCCTTGATGCCGTGGTTGCGTTTGAACGCCGAGGCGATAAGGTCGCCGATCTGAGCGACGAAGGAGATGATGAGGCCCATGAAAACGAGCAGGAGGATAGGGAAAAATTGGCCTTCGAGTTCGAACAGATTCATATAAAGCGCGAAAGTCGTCGCGAAAGCGACCGCGATGACGGCGCCGCCGATGGAACCTTCGACCGTCTTGTTCGGCGAGACCCTCGGCGCCAGTTTGTGCCGGCCGATCGTAGACCCGACAAGATAGGCGAACACATCGGTGAGCATGGCAAGGGCCAACATATAAAAAAGCACCGCGATGCCCATGGAGTGGACGATGCTGATTGCTGCGAACGGTATTCCGATATAGAGGGTTCCGAAAAAGAGCTTCGTAAGCATCTCAAAGGAGAATTCGGTATCGAACACGATGACGGTCAGGTAGACGACCATTGTCGCAATCAGCACGACAAGCAGCCAGTAAAAATCGATGAAACCGTGAAAGGAAAGCAGAATCGAAGCGTAGATTGCGAGGGTCGCCAGTACCGATAGCACGAAGAATGCCCGGGGCACGGTTTCTTTTTTCCTGACCATCCTGAAAAATTCCCAGGCGCCGATCAGGGCGAAGAGTCCCACGACCGCGGAAAAAGCGGCGATCGGCAGGAAGATGAGCGGAAAAAGGATGGCAAGAAGAATCAGACCAGTGATTGTACGTTGTCGCATGTTTTCACCCCTTCAGTCCTCCGAATTTACGATTGCGTTTCTGATAATCCATGATGGCTTTTTGTAGCTGTTTTTCGTTGAACGCAGGCCAATGCACCTTGGCGAAGTAGAACTCCGCATAGGCATTCTGCCACAACAGAAAATTGGAAAGACGCTGTTCGCCGCTCGTCCTGATCAGCAGGTCGACCGGAGGAAGGCCGGTGGTGTAGAGGTGTTGATCGACCACGGTCTCATCAATATCCTTTAGCCTGAGGTCGCCCTTCTTATACTCGGACGCGATCTTTTTCACCGCCTCGGTGATTTCGTATCTGGAGCCGTAATCGAAACAGATGTTAAGAACCATCCCCTTGTTTTTGGCGGTCTTTCGCTCGATTTTCTCCATCAGTTTCCTGTTGTCCTCGTTGAGACGGTCCCTGCGGCCGCTGAAACGGACACGGATATTTTCAATCTTGAATTCGCCGTCGTATTCGTCTTCGAAACTCTTCGGCAGCTTCATCAGGTAGTCAATCTCTTGTTTCGGTCTTTTCCAGTTTTCCGTGGAAAACGCATAGACGCTCATGAACTTGATACCGAGACTGTCGGCCTCGAGTGCGATAGTCTTAAGGTTGAGCGCGCCGCGTCTGTGACCGTAGGAACGGCTGCGTCCACGTTTTTTCGCCCATCTGCCGTTGCCATCAAGAATGATGGCGATGTGTTCAGGCAGTTGTTTTTGTTTTATTTTCTCATGTCGCTTCATGTCAACACCCCTTATTTTCAACGCTTATTATACAATAAATCGTTTGTTTTGGCTATTTTAAACTTTCCTTTCAATAAAAAAACCACCGGGGTGGTTTTTTATACGGACATCAGGTCTTCTTCTTTTTTCTTGAGTTCGGCATCGATCTTGGCGATATAGGTGTCGGTGAGTTCCTGGACATCCTCTTGGTAGCCCGCGGCGTCATCTTCAGTCAGGTCGCCGGCTTTTTCCAGCTTTTTGATCTTGTCGTTTGCTTCGCGGCGTGCATTACGAACTTTGACACGAGCCTCTTCCGCGGTTTTCTTGGCTTGTCTCGTCAAGGTCTTGCGTCTTTCCTCATTCAAAGTCGGAAGGACGATGCGGATCTGTTCGCCTTCGTTTTGTGGCGTCACACCGAGGTTTGACGCCAGGATTTCCTTTTCAACGTCTTTTGTGATTCCCTTGTCGAACGGTTTGATAAGAAGCTGGTTGGCTTCCGGGGTTTGAATCGAAGCAAGCTGGTTGAGCGGTGTCTTCGCACCATAGTAATCGACATAGACCGAATCCAGCATCTTGGGGTTGGCTCTTCCGGTACGGATTTTGGCGAACTCATACAGCAGTGAATCGACGGCTTTCTGCATTTTTTCTTCGGTTTCCATCATCACATCATCAATCATAGTTGTCCTCCTAACGAATAACTGTCCCTATATTTTCACCGAGGGCGGCCCGTTTGATATTGCCTTTGATGTTCATATCAAACACGACGATCTCGATGTTGTTATCCTTGCACAGTGCGGCTGCGGTCGAATCCATGACCTCCAGCCCCTTTTCAAGTACCTCGTAATGGGTGAGTTCTTTGAATTTGACGGCATCGCTGAAATTTTTCGGATCCATGTCATAGACGCCGTCGGTTCCGTTTTTTGCCATCAAAATGGTTTTGGCACCAATTTCGGCGGCTCTTAAAGCGCTTGTCGAATCGGTGGTGAAGAAAGGATTGCCAGTACCACCGCCGAAGATGACGATCATGCCCTTTTCAAGGTTGCTGATCGCTTTTCTTCTGATGTAGGGTTCGGCGACCTGCGGAATGTTTAGGCTTGTCATCGCCCTGGTCTCGACACCGAGCGTCTCAAGCGCGTTCTGCAAAGCCAGTGCGTTCAGGATGGTCGCAATCATGCCCATATAGTCGGCGCTGCTGCGTTCCATACCCATCTCGCTGGCCGTCTTGCCCCGCCAGATGTTGCCGCCGCCTACGATGATGCCGATTTCGAACATGTTGAGGTCGTAGGCGCCCTTGATTTCCTTGGCGATTTCCTGCACCCTTACCGGGTCGATGCTATGTTCAGGTGAGGACATCGCTTCTCCGCTCAGTTTGATGATGAGTCTTTTCCTGCTGTTCATGGTTTCCCCCTTTGTACAAAACGAGGACACAAAAAAGTGTCCTTGTCTTGTTATCCCTTGATCTGTGATTGGACTTCGCTTGCAAAATCCTCTTGTCTTTTCTCGATGCCTTCGCCGACTTCAAGACGTGCGAAATCAATGATTTCGCCACCGGCTTGCTTGACATAGTCCTGTACGGTCAAATCAGGATTTTTGACAAAAGGCTGGTTGACGAGGCAGATGTCTTTAAGGTACTTGTTCAGACGGCCTTCGACCATCTTGTCGACAATATGTTCGGGTTTTCCTTCATTGAGGGCTTCTTTCCGCAACATCTCGCGTTCATGGGAAATGACCTCATCATCGATTTGTGATTGGGTGAGGTAGCGTGGGTTGATTGCGGCAACATGCATGGCCACGTCTTTTGCGACGGTTTCGTTTCCGCCTTTAATGACAGAAAGAGAAGATATCTTTCCGCCCATGTGGACATAGGCGCCAAAAATCTCATCATCGGCTTTTTCATAGACTTCGACACGTCTGAGCGTCAGCTTCTCACCGATTTTCGAGGTGGCCTCGACCACGACGTTTTCGACTGTCGAACCGGCCATCTCGACTTTGAGGGCGTCTTCGAGATTCTTGGCCTCGGATTCGAGAATTGTTTTTCCGAGGTCATTGAGCAATGTTTGGAAATGCTCGTTTTTAGCGACAAAGTCAGTCTCGCTGTTCACTTCATAGATAACAGCGCGATTTCCATTTGTAAGTACATTGGTGAGACCTTCCGCCGCGATGCGGTCGGCTTTCTTGGCGGCTTTCGAGATTCCTTTTTCTCTAAGGTAATCAACGGCCTTGTCCATATCGCCGCCGGTTTCCTGGAGCGCTTTCTTGCAATCCATCATGCCGGCGCCTGTTTTTTCACGCAGTAACTTTACGTCTCTAGCTTTAATACTCATAATAATTCCTCCATAAGATCATGTCGTTATAATTTTAACACAGATTGGTTTCTTAATAAATTGTCTTGTCGTTTATTTTGAAAAAATAGAGAGCAAAAGCTCTCTATTATTTTCTCAAAGCTTCAATCAGTTCAGCTTTTTTCAGTTTGGAATAACCTGAGAGACCTTTGTCTTTTGCCAGTTGTTTGAGTTCTGGGACAGTTTTGTTTTCGAGGTCGTCTGCCAATTTTTGTTCTTCAAGTGCACTTGTTTCGGCCTTTGAAGGTTCAGGGGATACCGTCACCGCTTCAGCCGGTGCGACCTTTTCGTCTTTGACAGGGGCGCTTTTTCTACGCGGCGTCCCTTTCTTGGGCTCGACTTTCACCGCTTTTGGATCCTTGCTGAGTTCTTCTGATTTTTCAACAGCTGTTTTTGCTTCTTTGTCTATTTCAGCTTCCCTTTTGACAGGGGTCGGTTTTTGCGGTCTGGATTCGACTTTTTTCTTGAGGTCTTCTCTACGTGGGGCCGGACGTTTCTGTTCGGGTTTTTTTGTTTCGGGTTGTTGTTGGGTTGTCTCTTCTTTTCCTTCCGATACGCCGCCGCCGCCTTCGATCATGGCGTCTGCCATTTTGGAGACAATCAGTTTGATTGAACGGATCGCGTCGTCATTCGCAGGAATGATGTGATCGATTTCATCGGGGTCGCAGTTGGTGTCGACCATACCGAAAATCGGGATTTTGAGTTTGCGTGCTTCTTTGATTGCATTGTTTTCCTTGCGGGGGTCTACGATGAAGACCGCGTCGGGGAGTGTGCGCATTTCCTTGATACCGCCTAGGAACATTTCAAGGCGTGCGAGTTCTTTACGAAGATCGACGACCTCTTTTTTGGGGAGACGATCGAATGTTCCGTCTTTTTCCCATTGGTTGATCTGGTGTAATCTGCGGATGCTTTTGCGGATGGTCTTGAAGTTGGTCAGTGTTCCGCCGAGCCAGCGTTTTGACACATAGAACTGATTCGCGCGGGTCGCGTTGTCCACAATCGCATCATTCGCTTGTTTCTTTGTTCCTACGAAAAGGAGCTTGCCACCGTCTTTTGCGATTTCGAGCAGACGGTTGTAGGCGTCATCGATGTAGGTGACTGTCTGTTGCAAGTCGATTATATGGATTCCGTTACGTTTGGTATAGATATACCTCGCCATTTTCGGATTCCATCTGCGGGTCTGGTGTCCGAAGTGAACACCCGATTCCAATAATTGCTTCATTGATACTACTGCCATAAGGTTTGATTCCTCCTATAATTTTTTTGATTACCCTCCACAAACTTCGACGCTTGCTATCAACCTTCACATGAAGGCTCCACAATATCAAGCTCCGTTTGTGTGCGTATTTTACGGCATTAAGTAGTATAACAAAAAAACACCTGCATAGCAAGTGTTTTCGTCTTTAATTTCAGTGATGTTTCCTGACCGGGATGACAAAGTGCTCGTATTTCTCCATCTCTTTGCTCAATATCGCATAAAGGGGCTTGTAGAGCCACAGAATCGTGAAGAAACTGCTGGCGGCCATGATGATTTCGAATGGGATGTCGGCGATGAGGTAGGCATAGAAAGCCTGTGAGTCCGTCATACCGGTCTGCAACATATAAAAAGGGATATAGACCCATCCGTAGACAAAACCGAACCCGAGACCGAAAATGGCCAGTTTCACCTCGCTTGTGGTCTCCTTCAGGAAAGTGTGGTAAGCGATGGGGATAAGGGTCCAGCCGATGAACATCGGCGTCATATAAAACGGGTTGAAGGTTCCCATATAAAGATTATCAAGCAAAACATGCACGAAGATCAGCGCCATGTTCTCCCTGAAGGTGAACAGACTGGCATAAAGCACCAGCAAAAGCACTGTGAACTGGATGTTGGGAAGGAAGGTCAGCAATTGTTCCTGCACAAAAAGAATTGTGACACACATCGACAGGAATATCAGTTTGCGTACCGGCATATGGTGCCCTCCTCTCACGCTAGTTCACTGACTCGACTTCAAAAGAATAAGTCGAACCGTCTTCAAGCGGGATGCGGTCGATTCCGTACCTGGACGAAACCCCGTCTTTGTAAATATGAAAGAAATTGTTGTTGAAATCCGTATGCACATCGTCGATGGAAAGAAGAATGTGACCCGAGGTCCCTCCAAAACCGCTTTGAACCCCAATCTCATAATGTCTTTCAAGAACAGTATGCAGGGTATCTTCCGCGACAAACGGGTGGACACCGGAAATAACGAGAACGTCGTCGGCGTCATGGACCAGGATGGTGATTTCTCCGGCCGGGTCATTCTCACTTTCTGGAAGCAAAAACAATCCGGCAATCAGGAAAAAAACCGCGAAGAGGCTTAAAAAGACCTTCTTCTTGTTTCTGTCAGTCAATATCGTACAGTCCTGTCGTCCCGTCGATCAGGTAGGCATGGTAGTAGGCGAGTGCCAGGAATGCCTGCGGTGTGGAAAACGCCATATCGGGTTCTTCATCATCGGTAAGATAATAAAAAGCGCCGTCTTCACTTTGATGCGAAAGAATATGTTCCAGGATGGTCTTGCCATCTTGGACCATGCCGCTTTGGTCCAAAGCCACTTCGGCTTCAGTGAAAACCATCAATAGCTGTGCGAACGTCGATGCGTTATTACCCCAGAGATTGCCGTAAGGATTCGCTTTCAGGAAATCGAGAATCTCGGAACGGGCGGGAACATCCTGATTGTGATGGTTGAGCGCAAGATAGACTATGCCAAGCGTGTCATGGTCGGTCGCTGTGATTTCGGTGGCCTCGACCATCTCGAGATAGGCGGCTTCGAATGTACTGATATCACCACTGACCCCATCGAGACCGATATAGGTCAATGACGTGGTATAAAGCCATTCAAGTTCGGCCTCCACAAGCAGCTGGGATTTGAGCGAAGCCGTATCCTCGCCCATGATCTCGTGTTTGATAATGGCTTGGAAAAGTTGTCCCTCGCCGTCGAGATGATCCGCGGCGGATAAAACGATTTCAAAGTCATCCACAAGGCCCAGATGATAAAGACCGAGCAGGACCTGATAACTGACTCCGTCCTCAAGGTAGGTCTCGACATGATTGTCGAGGAAAAGCGCCAGTGCGTCATCGAGCTCGGCATTACCGGAATCCCGCAACCCTTCTTCGGATTCGCCGTCGGTGCAGGCGCTCAGCACCAACAGCATCAATAGCAATCCAAGTGAGAATAGTTTTTTCATTTTTTTACCTCCTGTTTTATTTGAAATAAAAAAACCATCCCCCTGGATGGTGTACGTCAACCTTCGAAAACAAAAAACACGAAAGACAACGTTACAACTCATTCCCAGGAGTGTAAACTGTTTGAAGTCCAGGTAGGTCTACCGGCTTAACATCGTCCTACTATGCACCTTCCCGCTTTCGCAGTGGTATCACGCATTTCGTCCGTTTTACGGTTGCTGGGACAGCTTGGGACTCTCACCCAATTCCCTGTTGAATCACCTTGACTTCACTTTCAAGTTTAAGGCATGCATACACACAAGTCAAGGAAATTGTCCACTTAATAAAATGTAATTCGTGCTATAATGGATGCTGTCGAAAGAAAGGAATGATACCATGCGAGGATTCGAGACAGCCCGGGGTTACAAAAACATCAATATGCCTGAACGAAGCACCAGGAAAAGTGCCGGCTATGATTTCGAGATCTGCAAGCCATTCACCTTGGCGCCCGGCGAAATCGGGCGCGCCGAGACCGGTGTCAAGGCGTACATGATGGATGATGAGGTTCTGAAACTCTATCCGCGAAGCTCACTGCCTCAGAAATACGGTCTCACCATTCCGAACAACGTCGGAATCATTGATGCCGATTACTATAACAACGACGATAACGATGGGGCGATTTTCATTCAACTCCACAACTTCTCCGACAAAAGCGTCACTCTGGAAAAAGGTACCCGGATCGCCCAGGGGATATTCATGAAATATCTGAAAACCACGGACGACAGGAATAATGGCAATGACCGGACCGGCGGCTTCGGTTCGACAGGTAAATAGAAAACGGAAAACCTTTCGGCTTTCCGTTTTTTATTTTGGGTCGATGGCAAAGGTTATGTCGAGCGTCGCGGCGATTTCTCCGTCGACTGTCGCTTTGGCGGTCCCTTTGCCGATCACACCTTTCATACGGGTGATTTCCACTTCCAACATGAGTGTATCGCCCGGAATGACTTTCCTTTTAAAGCGGCATTTGTCTATGCCGGCGAAATAAGCGGTGCGCCCTTTGAATTCGGGTTTTTTCAAAATCGCGATGGCGCCGGCCTGGGCCAATGCTTCGATAATGAGGACCCCTGGCATGATATGCTGGCCGGGAAAATGGCCTTGGAAGAAGGGTTCGGTGGCGGTGATGTTTTTGAGCGCCTTGACACGGACGCCTTCTTCGAGTTCAAGCACCCGGTCAACAAGCAAGAAGGGATAACGGTGGGGGATGATTTCTTCAATTTTATTGCTGTTCAGTATCATCCTAATCCTCCCATCTCTTGAAAGCGAGCGTGGCGTTATGGCCGCCGAAACCGAGGGAGTTGCTCAATGCGATGGTGAGCGGTCTTTCTTTCCCGTGATTGAACGTATAATCGAGATCGCACTCGGGGTCCGCGGTCTTGTGGTTGATCGTCGGTGGGACGAATCCGTCTTTTAGCGCCATGACAGCGAGGATACCTTCAATCGCACCGCTCGCACCAAGCAGATGGCCGGTCATCGATTTGGTCGAGTTGATAGAAAGGGTTGCCGCGTGGTCCTTGAACAGGTCCCGGATCGCCTTGGTCTCGATCTTGTCGTTGAGCGGAGTCGAGGTCCCATGCGCATTGATGTGCGAGACAGCCTCGAGGGTGAGGCCGGCGTCTTCAACGGCGTTCAGCATGCATTGGTAGGCACCCCTGCCTTCGGGATCCGGACTTGTCATATGGTAGGCGTCGCAGGTCGAGCCGTAACCGACAATCTCCCCGTAGATCTTCGCCCCTCGTTGTTGTGCGTGTTCGAGCGATTCGATCACAAGGGTTCCCGCCCCCTCGCCCATCACAAAACCGCTGCGGTTCAGGTCGAAGGGCGTCGAGGCGCTGTTTGGATCATTGGATTTGGAAAGGGCGTGCATGACTTTGAACCCACCGAGTCCAAGTGGCGTGATGCTCGCTTCGGCACCACCGGTGACCGCCATATCGAGATAGCCGTCGCGGATGCTTCTGAAGGCATCGCCGATGGTGTTGGTCGCACTCGCGCATGCTGTCACGCTCGCGGTGGCCATTCCTTTGAACCCGTATTTGATGGCGATATTGCCGGCCGCGATATTGATAATCGACATCGGGATGAAAAAGGGGCTCAGACGGTCATAGCCTTTCGCCTTTCCCTTGTCTTCCTGTTCCGCGATGGTCTCAAGACCACCGATACCGCTTGAGTAATAGACACCTACACGGTTCTTGTCAATCGCCTCCAGGTCGAGCCCGGCATCTTCGACCGCCTCATCGGTGGCTTTGATCGCGAAAAGCGTGAAACGGTCCATCCGTTTGACCTGTTTTCTGCCGAAATATTCGACCATGTCGAAATCCTTGACTTCACCGGCGATCTTGACATCAAGCGCACCCGTATCGACTCTTTTGATATAATCGATTCCGTTCTTGCCCGCTTTTGCGTTTTTCCAGGTTGTTTCCAAGTCGTTTCCTAGTGGATTGATGGTGCCGATTCCCGTGATGACAACACGTCTTTTCATCAAATCATTCCCCCATTTACACTGATGGTCTGACCGGTTATGTAGGACGCGCCGTCGGAAGCCAGGAAAAGGGCTGTGGCCGCCACATCGTAGACGGAACCGAACCGGTTCAGTGGTATCTGTTTCATATAAGCATCCTTGATGGTGGCATCAAGGCTTTCTGTCATCGCCGTCTCTATGAATCCCGGCGCGACCGCGTTCACCGTGATGTTCTTCTTCCCGTATTCCTTTGCCAAGGCCTTCGTCATGCCTGTGATGGCGGCCTTGGAAGCGACATAGTTCGCCTGACCGGGGTTCCCGATCAGACCGACCACACTCGTGATGTTGATGATGCGGCCCTTTTTCTGTTTGAACATCGGTCTGGTGACATGCTTGACCATGTTCCAGGTACCCTTGAGATTGACATCGATAACCTTATCGAAATCCTCTTCTGTCATCCTGAGCATGAGCGTGTCTTTTGTGATGCCTGAGTTGTTGACGAGGACATCGATGCTGCCGAAGGTCTCAAGCGTCTTGTCGACAAGGGCTTTCGTCGCATCAAAATCAGTGACGTCCGCCTGATATGTGATTGCTTGTGGTCCCATGTCACGAATTTCGACCGCAATGGCTTCGGCGGCTTCCTTGTTGCCCCTGTAGTGCACCACCACATTATAACCATGTTTTCCAAAAGCGAGGGCCAGCGCCTTTCCGATACCGCCGGAAGCGCCGGTGACAATGACTGTCTTATCGTTGTTCATCGCTTTTCAGCTCCTTCAGAACGGATTTCAGTGTTTCAAGATCCCCGATGCTGTAAGCGTTCAGGGAAGCGTCGATTTTCTTGACCATCGATTTGAGTGTCGATTTCGGGCCGAGTTCGACGAAGGTGTCGAAACCATCGGCGATCATCGCCTCGATGAGCGGATAGAATCTAACAGGTGAGACGATCTGGTCGACCATGTGTTTTTTGATGTCACCGTCGTATCTTTTGCCGGTCGTGTTCAGATAAAGCGGTTTTTCCGGGGCATCCACTTCCATGTTCGCCAGGAACATTTTGAAATTCTCAGCACCATCGTTCATGAAAGGCGAATGGAATGCACCCGCGGTGTTGAGGAGTGTGACGCGCTTGATTCCATGGTCCCCGGCCCTGCTTTTGAATGCATCGACCGCGGGTTTGGTCCCGGAAATGACATACTGATTTTTCAGATTGTAATTCGCGATATGCAGGTCATTTATCGTATCGACGAGAGGTTTGATTTTTTCGAGTTCACCGCGTACCGCAGCCATGGCGCCTTCGTTTTTCTTGACGGCCTCATCCATGAAGAAGGCGCGGTGTTCGACCGTCTGAACCGCACGGTAAAGATCGAAACAGCCGGCGTCATACAGTGCGCCGAGTTCACCCAATGAAAGGCCCGCGCTACCGGCGCTTTTCAAACCATTATGGCTTAGATAATCACGCAATGCGCTGCTAAGGGCGAAGATAGCCGTCTGTACGTAGCGGGTGGAGGAGAGTGCCGCCTCGTTCGAAAACATGACATCCTTGAGGTCATAGCTCAAATAGGTGTCACAGCGGTCGATATGGTCTTTGATGGAAGGGATGTTGTCGTAGAGGTCCTTTCCCATTCCGACATATTGCGCACCCTGCGGTGAGAATAAAAAAGCGATTTTCATAGCGCATGCTCCTTTGAAAAAACTTGATTGCAACCGGTCAGAGCCGGTTGATCGTGAGAAATCAGAGTTTGATGATCGCGCCACCCCAGGTGAGGCCGGCGCCGAAAGCGACCGTGGCGAACGTATCGCCTTTTTTGAGTTTGCCGAATCTGATGGCCTCATCGATGGCCATCGGTACGCTGGCAGCGGAGGTGTTGCCTCTTCGTTCAATATTACAATACATTTTTTCCTTACCTATTGCAAGAGTACGCGCGGACTTGTCGATAATCCGCTCGTTCGCTTGATGGGCGACAATCAGTTTCAGATCGTCGATGGTGAGCGCGGTCATCTCGAGGAGTTCGTTGACGGTTCTCGGGAGTGCGTTGACAGCGAACTTGAAGACTTCCCGGCCGTTCATCTCCAGGAAGGGTCTTTCCTGTTCGGGGGTTTTGAAGTTGACCTTGAGCGGATAGCCGTCCATCTTCAGAAGTTTTTCATCATCACCTTTTGCGTAGGTGATAATCTCCTCGATTCCGGCCGTTTCGCTTTCGCCGATGACAAACGCGCCGGCGCCGTCGCCGAAAAGCACACAAGTGTTGCGATCGCTGAAATCAGCATATTTGGTCAGGGTTTCCGCGCCGATGATAAGCGCTTTCTTGTACCGTCCGGCTTTAATCATCTTGTCAGCGACATCGAGCGCGTAGATGAACCCGCTGCAGGCGGCGTTCAGATCAAAAGCAGGGATGGGCCTGCATCCGAGTCTCCGCTGCAGGAGCTGTGACACACCTGGAAAAAGGAAATCGGGCGTGACCGTTGCGACAATGATCAAATCGAGTTCTTCCGGGGTTGTGTCGGCAGCTTCTAGCGCTTTAAGGGCGGCGTTATAGGCGAGGTCGGATGTATTTTCATCGATGCTCATCGGGCGGGTTTTGATTCCGGTACGGCTTTGGATCCAATCATCGGTCGTTTCGACGATTTTCTCCAAATCCGCGTTGCTGACGATATTTTCAGGAACATAGGTCCCTGTTCCGAGTATGCGGGTGAAGGTCATTTGACCACTCCTTTGAGATTTTCATAGTTGAAACGCTGGAAGAAACCAATCTTCCTGAATTTTGTGTACCGGGCGGTCGTGATTTCGTATGAAGAGCGATTATAGAAAGACTCGAGCGATTTCTGGATGGTCTTGGAAATGGCCTCAAACGTCTTGTCCGGATTGTGGTGGGCACCGCCGAGCGGTTCTTTGATGATTCCTTCGATGATTCCCATCTCTTCTAGGTCGTAGCTGGTCAGTTTCATGACTTCCGCCGCCTCTTTCGCTTTGCTGGCGTCCTTCCAAAGAATGCTGGCATAGCCTTCCGGAGAAAGGATTGAATAGATGCTGTTTTCAAGCATATAGACCTGGTTGGCCAGACCGATCGCGAGTGCGCCGCCGCTGCCGCCTTCACCAAGGATGATGGCAATGACGGGCACACCGAATGCGCTCATGTCGTACAGGTTCCTAGCGATGGCCTCGGCCTGTCCGCGGGATTCGGCGCCGATACCGGGATAAGCGCCCGGGGTGTCGATCAAAGTGATGATCGGCCGGTCGAACTTGTCGGCCTGCTTCATCAGTCTTAGCGCCTTGCGATATCCCTCGGGATGGGGCATGGCGAAATTGGTTTCGATGTTTTCTTCGGTGGTCTTGCCCTTTTGCTGCCCGATGATGGTCACCGGTTGTCCGTTAAAGTTGGCGATGCCGGCGATTATCGCTTTGTCATCACCGTAGTTTCTATCGCCGTGGAGTTCAATGAAATCATCGAAAACACCCTGGATGACATCCCTGGTCGAAGGGCGCTTGTTGTGGCGGGCAAGAAGAACCCGGTCCCAGGCAGTCAGGTCTTTAAGCATGTTTTGTTTATAATCTTCTATCTTTGATTTGATTGATTTGATCGCTTTTTCATCATCGAGTTCCTTGAGCTGGTCTTCAAGCTTGAAAAGCTTTTTTTCTTTTCTTAGAATATCCATGGTATCAGCTTCCTTTTTCGTGCATTTTCAGGATCGTGTGCAGCGTATCACGCATCTGATGGCGGTGGACGACCTTGTCGATCATACCTTTTTCAAGCAAGAACTCAGCGCGCTGGAAGCCTTCAGGAAGTTCTTGTTTGATCGTTTGCTTGATGACGCGGGGTCCGGCGAAACCGATCAGCGCTTTGGGTTCGCTAAGAATGATGTCGCCGAGTGACGCGAAAGAGGCGGTAACGCCCCCCGTGGTCGGGTGCGTCAGCACACTGACAAAAAGAAGACCTTGGTCGTGTAGTTTTCTGAGTGCGCCAGCAGTCTTGCCCATCTGCATCAGGCTGAAGATGCCCTCTTGCATCCTGGCACCGCCCGAAGCGATGAACATTACGAGCGGCAGACGTTTGACCATCGCGTACTCGATGCTTTTGGTCACTTTCTCGCCGACGACACTGCCCATGGATCCCATCATGAAATGGCTGTCCATCACGCCGATGACGAGTGGCAACCCCTTGATCTGTGCATAACCGTAGATATAGGCTTCGTCCATCTTGGTCTCTTTTTTTAGTGTTGCGATTTTCTGTTCGTAGCCTTCGATGAAAAGCGGGTCCAAGGTGATATAGCCGAGTCCCTTCTCCAAGAAGGAAAGCGGATCGATGGTGATATTCAGCCTGTCGATGGCCCGTAGTCTGAAATGGTTTCCGCAGGAGGGGCAGACGAACTTGTCGGCAATCATATCCTTGGTCATGAATGTCTTTCCGCACTCCGTGCATTTGTCGTAAAGCCCTTTCGGAACATCCGGTGTCTTCGATGTCTGAAGCGGCTTTTCCCTGAATGTTCTCAGGTTGGACTTGAATTTTTTTTGTTTCTCAAACGCTGATTTGAGCAGATCATGTCTCATAATTCAAAAGCCTCTCCATATATTTTTCGATAAAGGATGTGTCGATATTGTTTTTGACAAACGCTTCCTGCATGAGAATCATCATCAGGAAATACTGGTTTGTATCGATTCCTTCGATGATCAGTTCTTCCAAAGCGGCCCTGAGATTCCTGATCGCATCGATACGGTCCCTTCCGTGGACGATGAGTTTGCCGACCATTGAATCGTAATAGGGTGAGACCTCGTAATCGGTATAGAGCATCGAATCGAAACGGATACCCAGTCCTTGTGGTATGTGCAGGAGTGAAACCTTTCCGGGAGAAGGTTGGAAATTCTTCTTGGGATTTTCAGCGTTCAGTCGAACCTCGAGGGCATGTCCGTTGAATGTCACATCTTGTTGGGAAAACGAGAGTTTCTCACCCGAAGCGATGCGGATCTGTTCCTTGACGATATCGATACCGGTGATCATCTCGGTGACAGGATGTTCGACTTGTATACGTGTATTCATCTCGATGAAATAGAATTCGTCGCCCTTGACGACGAATTCGACGGTTCCTGCGTTTTCATAATCGACATACTGCGCGGCTTTGACCGCCGCAGCATGCATTTTTTTGCGTACCTCGTCGCTGAGGTTGGAGGGTGCTTCCTCGACAACTTTCTGGTTGCGTCTTTGGATGGAACAATCACGCTCGCCGAGGTGGTAGACATTCTTGTATTTGTCCGCGAGAATCTGCACTTCGATATGACGCGGATTCTCGATGAGTTTCTCGATGTAGACGCCATCATGGTTGAATGCGGCGCGCGCTTCCTGTTTTGCGGAATAAAAGGCCTTTTCAAATTGGTCCAAACTGCGTACGAGGCGCATACCGCGCCCGCCGCCGCCGGCACTGGCTTTGATCAGCAACGGAACACCGATCTCCTTCGCGATCTTTTGGCCTTCTGCCAAAGAAACTTCTTCGGTGCTGCCGGGGACGAGGGGTACGCCGGCTTCCTTCATGAGTTTCTTGGCCATGGACTTATCACCCATTTTTTCAATGACCGATGCGGGTGGGCCGATGAATGTGATGCCACATGATTCGCAGAGTCCGGCGAATTTCGACTGTTCACTTAAAAAGCCGAAGCCTGGATGGATAGCTTCAGCGCCAGTATTGATAGCCGCACTCAAAATGTTTTCCATGTTCAAATAGCTGTCACTCGCACTACTTTCTCCGATACAGATGGCCTCGTCCGCGAGATGGACATGGAGGGAATCCTCATCGGCTTTGGAATAGACCGCCACGGTGTCAAGCCCGAGCTGTTTGCAGCTCCTGATGATGCGTACCGCAATCTCACCCCGATTCGCAATCAGTACTTTTTGTACCATTACTCAATCTCCATGAGAATCTGATCGTACATGACCATATCACCGTTTTCAACCTGAATGTCGACCACTTTGCCGGTAACCGGGGCGGAAATTTCATTCATGACTTTCATCGCCTCGATAATGCAAAGGGTCTCCCCTTTTTTCACGGACTGTCCGACACGGACAAACGCAGGTTGATCAGGAGCGGGCGCTTCATAATAGGTGCCCACAAGCGGCGCTTTCACGAGGGTGTTTGTGTTGATTTCCCTTTCAGGTTGCGCGGTTGTGGGGGCTTCTTTCTGTTTCACTTCGTGGATGGTGGTCTGATTCGGCTGTACTGCGACAGAGTCAGCGGTTTTCTTATGCAATTCGATTTTGATATCGTCTTTTTCCAGCTTCATGCTGGAAAGTTCGGAAGATTCAAACAATTTGATGATTGTCTTAAGCTCTCTATTGTTCATGGGAACAACTCCTAGATACTTTGATATTCAAATATAATTACGAGAAAAAAATAATAAGGAATACCTATTGTACCTTCTCTATATATTTTACAACGTCTCCAACGGTTTTCAGTTTTTGAACTTCATCATCGGCAACCGTGATATCGAAAGTTTCCTCCAAAGCCATCACAAGTTCGACGACATCCAGAGAATCAGCACCAAGATCATCCAGAATACTGGCATCTTCGGTCACGATTTCCTTGTCCACATCAAGTTCCTCAACAATGAGGTCCCTAACTTTATCAAACATAGTCATTCCTCCTTTCAAAGGCATTATAAAAGTTAAGCGGTGGTTTGTCAAACTATTTTGATATTCAAAGAAAAACGATACGCTTACATGACCGCATTATCATATGTATGTAAACTGATATGAACCTTTCTTCATTATCATCAACAAGTTTTCATGTTGCAATAATGATTAAAAAGCAAGTAACAAAGACCCGCATATCTTTAGATAATGAAAGAAAATCTTGGAGGTTTCGAAGCTTGTTTTTTAGTACGCAGGCGAACTTATTAAAATATGCATTTTTACAATTATTTCAATTAGAGGCCGGGGCATCGAAATTCAATTCGGTACATGGAACCCAACGGTCTTCGAAGAAACACTCGAATTTCTGATTGAGTTCGGTTATTTCGACAAGGGTTCCATTGAAAAAAGCATAAACCGGTCTTTCGAAAACTGCTTTTTTGTACGTGTCGAACAACGTGGCGTAGGGTTGCTCAAGATAATATTTCATATTCTTGATCAGGTTATCTTTTAACTTGAAGATACTGTGTTCTTCTTTCGTTATGGTTCTGATCGAGGTTGCATTCAGGTCCTTTCGTCCTTTGAAATCCTCATTGACATTCAGTCCGATTCCGATAATGGTTCTTTCCTTTTCATGAAGCCGCTCGATGAGAATGCCACAGATTTTTCCATCGGTGCTATAGAGATCGTTTGGAAGTTTGACTGTCACAGGGATTTCCAGATCAAGCAACGTCTGCCTCACTGTCAGTGTGGCAATCATAAGCGCTTGGAAGTGGTTGATGTTTTGTCTGATCAGAAAAGAACCGAGGAAGTTCTTTCCTGGTTCTGATTGCCAGGTTCTTTCCCGTCGGCCCTTTCCGGCGGTCTGGAAGTCTGTGGTGACCAGGGTGTTTTCATTGAAGGAACCGAGATGGTCTTTCATATAGCGATTGGTCGAATCTATTCTCTTCAGATGGAAGTGTCTCATGGAATCATCAATCCTCGATCGTTATTTGTTTTAATAGATGTTGACGATAAAAAAACACCTGGGCTGAGCCCAGGCGTTTTTGGTTGATTATTTGAGTGCTTGCGCCATGAACCAGAGTTCTTTGTCAAACGCTGCGATTTCATCTTCCAGCATCGCGACAGTGACAAAATCATTGGCATCATCGGCGATATTGCGAATTTCAGTGGCGAGATCACGAAGTTTTGTGAGCTCTTCTTTGAGGATTTCGTATACCTCTTCAGTTTGATAGTCCTTGTTTTCGATTTCCTTCACATTGGTGACTTCCAGATAGGATTTCATGGAAGCGAGTGGGAACTCGCCCAGCATTTTGAGACGTTCGGCAACTTCGTCATAGTTTTCAAAGAGCATGTCATAGAGTTTTTCAACATAGACATGAACCTGCTCGAAACGCTCGCCTACCACATTCCAGTGCAGATTGTGGAATTTGACGTTAAGCACGGCCAGATCGGCCACGTATTGATTCATCAGTTTTACTTGTTTTTCCATAGTTATAACCTCCTAAATTTAATTCATTTTTATTATAACACAGTGGCTTCCAAACACAAACAAAACGCTTCATCAAAAGGTTTGTGAGTAGTGGTCCGGTTTTCAGCGTTTCGACGCCTGGGCTTCCCGGATGTTTCTTCTGAGTTCTTTTTCGGCTTGCAGGAAGTCCTGGGTACGGCGGCGGTTTTCCTCAAGACGGCTTTTGCGGACTTCATCGAGATGTTGCATCGCATTGTCCTTGTCACGGCCGACATGCGCTTCCTGGGCGATGACGTTGATGGTGTTGTCCTGATTTTCAAGCGCCGCATTGATAACCACGATAAAGACATGTTTGTTTTCTTTAACAAGCTTGATATAACCGACATCGATGGCGGATATCAGTGGCGCATGGTCTTTGAGGACGGCGAAGTCACCGTTGTTTTTGGAACTCACGACAATATAATCGATTTCTTCGTTGTAGAGTTCACCACTCGGTGTGATCACAACGATTTTCATAACATCACCTACTTGAGTGTCTCTGCTTTTTTAATGACATCGTCGATGCTGCCGACAAGACGGAACGCATCCTCCGGATAATCATCATACTTGCCTTCAAGGATGCCTTTGAATCCCTTGATAGTCTCATCGACCGGAACATAGCTACCCTTTTGGCCGGTAAACTGTTCGGCAACGTGGAAATTCTGTGAAAGGAAAAGTCGTAGACGACGGGCGCGGTGAACGATGAGCTTATCATCTTCACTGAGTTCGTCCATACCGAGGATTGCGATGATATCGAGAAGCTCGTTATAGCGTTGGATGGTCCGTTGGACTTCGCGGGCGGTATCATAGTGTTCCTCGCCGACTATATCGGGTTCGAGCGCCCTCGAGGTCGATGCGAGTGGATCGACCGCGGGGTAGATGCCTTCCTCACTGATCTTCCTTGAAAGGTTCGTTGTAGCATCAAGGTGGGCGAAGGTTGTTGCCGGCGCAGGGTCGGTATAGTCGTCGGCCGGAACATAGACGGCTTGAATGGAGGTGATCGAACCTTCTTTTGTCGAGGTGATCCGCTCTTGAAGCTGGCCCATCTCCGTGGCTAGTGTGGGCTGATAACCGACTGCGGAGGGCATACGGCCGAGAAGCGCGGAAACCTCGCTACCGGCCTGGACGAAACGGTAGATATTGTCGATGAAAAGAAGCACGTCCTGTTTCTCCTCATCGCGGAAATGTTCTGCCATCGTCAGTCCGGTCAGACCGACACGCATTCTCGCACCGGGTGGTTCATTCATCTGGCCGAAGACCATGGCGGTCTTCTTGATGACGCCGGTGTCGGTCATCTCATGATAGAGGTCGTTACCCTCCCGGGTACGCTCACCGACGCCGGCGAACACGCTGATGCCACCGTGTTCCTGGGCGATGTTGTGGATAAGTTCCTGGATGAGGACGGTCTTACCGACTCCCGCACCACCGAACAGACCGATCTTTCCACCCTTGACGTAAGGCGCGAGCAGGTCGACCACCTTGATGCCGGTTTCGAGAATCTCGGTCTCGCTGCTGATTTCGTCCAGTTTCGGAGCCGATCTGTGAATCGGCATCCGCTTGACATCTTTTTCCATCGGATTTTTGTCATCGATTTCCTCACCGAGGACATTGAATATTCTTCCTAGCGTCTTGTTGCCGACAGGAACGCTGATCGGTTCCCCGGTATCGGTGGCTTCCATGCCCCTGAAGAGTCCGTCGGTGGAATCCATGGCGATGGTCCTTACGACGTTGTCTCCAAGATGTAGTGAGACCTCGAGGGTGAGTTGAATGTTTTTGGATGAATCATTTTCGTTTTTATGGTCGATGATGACAGCATGGTTGATTTCGGGTAGTTCATCGTCGAAAGCGACATCGACAACTGGCCCCATCACCTGGGTTACTCTGCCTTTGTTCATTGTAATCCTCTCCTTTAATCCAGTGCCTCGGCGCCACCGATGATGTCTGTGAGTTCCGTGGTGATCGCCTCTTGCCTTGCGCGGTTGTATTTGAGCTGGAGGTCCTCGATGAGGTCTTCAGCGTTGTCAGTGGCGCTTTTCATCGCCGTCATACGTGATGCGTGCTCGCTGGCTTTTGATTCTAAGATCATTCCGTAAAGCAGATTGACCACATACATCGGCAAGAGCTCCTGAAGCACATTTCTCGCCGTGGGTTCATAATGGTAGATGGTTCTATAGCTGCCTTCGTCGTTGTCTTCCGCCGCTTCTAAAAGCGGGCTTCCCTCAAGCGGCATCAGGGTCTTTTTCTTGACTTCCTGTTGGAGTGTGTTGATATAGTGATTGTAGAAGACTTCGACCTTGTCATACATGCCCGACAGGTAGCCTTTGATGAACGTGTCGCTGATGGCCTGGAAATCGATGAACTGTACATCGTCACGCACTTGGATCGTTTCGTCGTGGATCAGGCTGTATTTTTTTCTTCTGGCGAAATTCATGGCCTTGAAACCCAGGGCCGCAATCTCGAACTCGTCATTGCTTGCGTGGGTATCCCTGACATGTTTGTCGAATGCTTTGAGGACGTTTGCGTTGAAGGGACCGGCGAGACCTCTGTCCGAGGTTATCAGTATATAGAGTGTCTTTTCAACGTCCCGCCCCTCTAAAATGGGGTGTGCGAGTTCCTGATCGCTTCTTAGAACACGTGACAGGACCCGGTTCAAGCGGTCGGTGAGTGGCCGGAAAGAAAATATGTTTCGTTCGGCCTTCTTGAGTTTGGACGCACTGACCGTATGCATCGCCTTGGTGATCTGTTTGGTCTTGTCGGTCGCACTGATTCGCTTTTTTATCTCCCGCATCGAACTCATGGGCTCACCACCTTAGTTGAATTTTTTCTTGAATTTCTCGATGACTGCATTCATGTCATCCTTTTCCGGAAGCGTCTTTTCTTTCTTGATGTGGTCAAGCAGTTCATTGCCTTTTTCGTCTTTTTCGAAGAACTCGTGGAGTTCTGATTCGAAACGTTTGATGTCCTCGATTTTCACATCGTCAAGATGACCTTGGGTGAGCGCATAAATGCTGATTACCTGCTTGTTGACGGGGATGACTTCGTGGAGGCCCTGTTTGAGGACCTCGACGGTTCTCTTTCCGCGTTCTAGCTTCCTTCTGGTATCCTCATCCAGGTCGGAACCGAACTGGGTGAACGCCTCTAGTTCACGGTAAGAGGCGAGGTCGAGGCGCAGCGTTCCGCTGACTTTCTTTATCGCTTTGATCTGGGCGGAACCACCGACCCGGCTGACGCTCAAACCCGCACTGATGGCAGGACGGACGCCTGAGTAGAAAAGTTCGCTTTGCAGGAATATCTGGCCGTCGGTGATACTGATGACGTTGGTCGGGATGTAGGCCGAGATATCGCCGGCCTTCGTTTCGATGATCGGCAACGCCGTGATCGAACCGCCGCCGAGGTCGTCGTTCAGTTTGGCCGAGCGTTCCAGCAGACGGGAGTGGAGATAGAAGACATCGCCCGGGAAAGCTTCGCGACCCGGTGGACGCCTTAAGAGAAGGGAAAGCTCCCGGTATGCGTTCGCATGTTTGGTAAGGTCGTCAAAGACGACGAGCACGCTCTTTCCTTCGAACATGAAGTCCTCTGCGATCGTCATACCCGCATAGGGTGCCTGGAAAAGAAGGGGTGCAGGCTCAGAGGCGCTGGCCGAAACGATAATGGTGTAATCCAGTGCGCCGAAGGCCTTGAGTGTCTCTTGTACCTGGGCGACGGTCGATTCTTTTTGACCGATGGCCACATAGACACAGATGACATCTTCTTCTTTCTGGTTGATGATGGTATCAAGCGCGATTGACGTCTTCCCGGTCTGGCGGTCGCCGATGATCAGCTCGCGCTGTCCGCGACCGATCGGGACAAGGGCGTCAAGGACCTTGATACCGGTCTGAAGCGGCTCGTCGACGGATTTACGGGCCATGACGCCCTGGGCTTTTTGCTCGTGGGGACGGGTCTTTTTCGTCTTGATCGGTCCCAACCCGTCAATGGGTTGTCCCAGTGGATTGACAGCACGCCCGATCAGTTCCTCACCGACGGGCATCTCAAGGATGCGGCCAGAAGTCTTGACGGTGTCGCCTTCTTTGATTTCGGTCGATTCATCAAGGATGATGACACCGACATGACCCTTCTCAAGATTGAGGGCCATTCCTTGAATGCCGTTTTCGAAATCCAGAAGCTCGCCGCTCATCGCTTCGTCAAGACCATGGACAAGTGCGATGCCGTCACCGACACTGACGACGGTCCCGACATTGTCTGTCCTGATATCCTTGCTGTATTTCTCTATCTGCTGTTTGATCAGTGAACTGATTTCATTGGTATCTATTTTGCTCATATTCTCACCTGCCTATTTTTTCAAACGACTTTTCAGCTGATTGAGGGTGCGGTTGACCGTGTTGTCAACCACCATGCCTTCAAATTCAAAACGAAGGCCGCCGATAATCGTCTTGTCGGTACGGTTTTCAAGTGTCACTTTCCGGTTATACCGGTTCTCGTATTCCTCTTTGAGGTTCTGTATTCTTTTTTTATCCAGGGGCTCTTTGCTGTAGACGACAACGGCCATGCGTCTATGCATTTTGTCGATGAGGGCCGCGAATGAGCCGTAGATGTCCTCAAGAATCTCAAAGCGATTGTTCTCGATGACGACAAACAGAAAATCCTTCAAGAGTGCGGGGAAATCCATGGCACGGATCACGTCTTTTTTTTCATTCTTCTTGATCTTGGGATGACGAAAAAAAAGCATATCCTTCTCGTCGAGACTTTTCAGGAAAGCAGCGAAGGTCTCTTTGATTTCTTCGAGGTCATCTTGTTCCCTGGACAGCTCAAAAAGTGCGACGGCGTATTGTTCGCTTTGCGCACTCATTGTTTTTGAACCTCTTCGATTGCTTCATCAATCAGCTTGTCATAGACACTTTTCGAGATTTTCTTTTGAATGGCCTTCTTCGTTAGTTCCGTCGCGATGTCGATGATTTCGTTGCGCATCTTGTTGCGGGCAAGTTCAATCTCTTTTTCTAGATCCTTGCGCGCGTCTTTCCTGATTCGCTCAGCTTCTTCCTTGGCTTCATTGATGATGTCACGGCGCTTGTCATCACCCTGGCTCTTCGCGTCATCAATAATCTTTCTCGCTTTTTCCTTTGCTTCGCTGAGCTCGGTTTTCGCATCGCTTCTGAGCTGTTTGGCCTCTTCGTTTTGTTCGTTGGCTTCGTTCAGTTCCTGATCGACGATCTCATGACGTTTTTCAATGAAAGCGGTGATTTTGTCCCAAAAGAATACCTTCACAACAACCATCAAGAGGATTGTGGCAATAATCTGGATTACCATCTCTATCGGATCGAGCGCGGTCAATCCCGAAAATTCGATTAGTCTTCTTATAGCCTGTGCAACAGTTTCCATCATGTTGCCTCCTTACTTGAATGTTAAGTTGTGAAAATCAATACGAATGCGATAATCAATGAGTAAAGACCCGTGGTCTCAGCCATGGCCTGACCGACAAGCATGGTCGTGGTGATTCTACCGGTGGCTTCGGGTTGACGGCCGACGGCTTCGACGGCTTTTCCCGCGGCGATACCTTGACCGATACCGGAACCAAGGCCACCGATCATCGCGATTCCCGCGCCAAGCATGGCGAGGCCGCTGACAAAGAAATCATTGTACTCGACTAATAAAATCATAATATTTTCCTCCAGTTTTAATCTTTATTTTTTATATTTTTGTTATTTTTGTTAAGCATCTTCTGTCTGAATCGCCATTGACACGAAAACGGTCAACAGCATGAAGTACACAAAGGCCTGGATAAGGCCGAAACCGATATTGAAAATCGGATGCGCGACAAACGTCAACGGAATCACACTGACAAATCCCGGCAATAGACCGAGAAATAGGACCGTCACAACGCTACCGCTCAGCAGGTTACCGAAAAGACGCAGTCCCATCGCGGTGGTGGTGGATATCTCGCTGATGAGATTGAGCGGGAACAAAAAGGGTGAAGGGCTCATCAGGTCCTTGATTCTTTTTATCGGGGTACGGACGATCAAGCCGGATATCTGGACGATGAGAAACGCTAGAATGCTGAACCCTAGCGCGATATTGATGTTAGCCAGTGGGTTGTTCAGCCCGAAAAGCGCCGAAGTGTTCGCGAGCGCGAGATAAAGGAGCACCGTAATCAAAATGGGAGAGAATGTCTTCCAGTGTCTGCCATAAAACTGTCTTATGAAGCTGTTCAATCCGTCAATCATCATGATGACGAGAAAGATCGGTCCTTTGATTGGTTGGCCGGGATCCATTTTTTCAACTTTCCTTCCGGCTATCGGCAACAGGATGATCAGCAGGATGATCACAAGCAGTGAGGTAAACATGTTCGGACTAAGCGTCATTGCTATCGCCTCCTTTGAAGATGAGCGCCGTGATCAAAAGCGCGACCTTGAATGAAGTGAAACCGACAAAAACAGGAATCACCATGAGGCCTTCTGAGAAATAAGCGATCACCAGAATAAGCGCATAGAAGAAAAAGCGGAACACGTAGTTCCTTATCGTGATACGTTGAAGCTGCGATGCATCACTGTGAGCCTGTCTCATCGTGGTCTTATAATTGTGGCTCATCAGCATGACACTGACGACCGAACCGAGAAAAAAACTCACTGCGATGGTGCTTTGGTCAAACTCAGTGAAGTTGAACACGATGAAGGCAAGCGCGGACATGACCAGTATATAGGGCCAAACGACCGTGAAAGTTTTGATAAATACATTTTCATTCATTGTTTTTTCCCCCCAGGCTATAGACACGACGCATGAAGTTGATCACAGCCGCTAAAGCACCGACCACCATGAACACAATAACAAACAGTCTTTCGAAATCGAATAGACTGTCCACGCCTCGTCCGATGAAATAACCAATCGCGATGGCCACAATCATCTCCCAGATAAAATTACTGGCGATAGCCAGCAATCTGAATAGGAACTTCTTGTCCATGATTATGCCATCGCCTTTCTGAAGACATCAGTCTTTGCCGATCTTGTCGACACGTCTTTGATGACGCTCTTCACCTGAAAATTCGGTATCGAGCCACACCTCAACAATCGCTTTGGCGAGATCGGGGCCGACAACGCGACCGCCGATGCAAAGTACATTCGCATCATTGTGCAGTCGGCTCAACTCGGCAGTAAAAACATCCTGGTTCAAAGAAGCTCTGACGCCTTCGACCTTGTTTGCCTGCATGCTCATACCGACACCGGTGCCACACATGAGAATACCGCGATCGAAGTCTCCGTCGCGAACGGCTTTCGATACTTCAAGGGCAATGTCGGGATAGTCGCAACTTTCCCTGTCATACGTCCCATAATCCTTGAATCCGAGCCCTCTTTCCTGCAGATAATCGACAACAATCTGTTTCAGGTCGTAGCCCGCATGATCCGATCCGATTGCAATTTTCATCAAAAATCACCTCTCATGGGTTTTCTACCCCATCCATTATATCAAAAAATCGTGTAAACTACCAATAAAAATAACGGAAAAAAACACTAGGAAATCTTTCGCGAGCAGCGCGAAAACAACATGCCCACAACTGGTTCCATCCGGCATATCGTTTCTATAATTCCATTTTCAACTGGGTTTCTATTATTTTTCTTACCGGAGCGAAGCTACGGCGGTGTTCCCCGATCACGCCGTAGTCTCTCAGGGCATCCAAGTGCCTTTTCGTCGGATACCCCTTGTGGGTCTCGAAACCGTAATGCGGATGTTTCTCTCCCAGTTTCATCATGTAATCGTCACGTGTCACCTTCGCAAGGATGCTCGCGGCGGCGATACTCGCAGAAAGCGTGTCGCCCTTGATCAATGAGATGCTCGGCAGATCCCCGATCGTCAGCGGCATCGCATCGGTCAGAATATGGTCCACCTCGGGAAGGGAAAGCACCGCATCCCGCATGGCCTGTTTGCTGGCCTGATAGACATTGAGGCGGTCCACTTCCACCGAATCGATCACTTTGATTTCATAGGACAGTGCGGATTTTCTGATCGCTTCGGACAGTTCGCGCCTTTTTTTATCCGATAGCTGTTTGGAATCGAAAAGCCCCTCGATTCTCTTATCCGGATCGAGCACGACGGCCGCAGCGACAAGCGGGCCTGCAAGCGGGCCGCGCCCGGCCTCGTCACAGCCGGCGATGAATCGGTAGCCTTCTTTCATCAGGGCTTGTTCATACTTATACATCCGTATCAGCCGCTTTCTCGAGAATGACGGAACCGAACCGTTGGTGTCTGAAATCGTATAAAAAGAGCTCGATGACACGGTCGTAATCGATTTCACTGCCGCGTGTCAAAGCGCCTCTTCGACGACCGATCTTGTCAAAGATTTCGATGGGACCGTCTGTTTCTTCGATGCTGATATCGTAGCGCTCTTCAAATGCCCGTCTGTAGTGTCTGCGCAGGACATCGATACCATAGATGGCAACCTCGTCGGCGGGGATGAGATGGTCTTTGATAGTCCCAAGCAGTGCCAGCTTCAATGCGGTCTGCTGATCATCGAGGTCCGGCCACAGGATACCGGGAGTATCAAGCAGGGCGAGGTCCTCTTGGACCCTGATCATCTGTAGATGACGGGTGATGCCCGGGGTGTCGCCGACCTTGGCGGTCTTTTTGCCGACCAGACGGTTGATAAGGGTCGATTTGCCGACATTAGGGATGCCGACGATGAGGGCACGGATAGGTCTTTCCTTCCGTCCCCTCTCCTTTTCCTTCTGGAACAGGTCTTTCAGAATCGACTTCGACTTCGGTACGATATCACGGACATGTTGGCCTGTGAGGGCGTTGATTTTCATCGCATCGGCGCCTTCTGAGCGGAACTGTTCAATCCACTTGTCGAGCGCCTTACCGTCGGCGAGGTCGGCCTTGTTCAGGAGGATGAGGCGCGGTTTATTACCGATGATGTCTTTTAGTTCCGGATTCTGCGATGCTTTCGGCGCGCGCGCATCGACCAACTCGAAAACGATGTCGATAGTGGGAAGTTTCGCTTTTATCAGGCGCTTCGTCTTTGCCATGTGTCCGGGATAGTAGTTTATTTTTGTCATATCATTCAATCCTTCCGAAATCACTCAAAGGGCGCAGCCTGTAACGGACACGACCGAAGATCATTTCTTCGCCCAAGGGTCCGAAATGTCTCGAATCCCTGGAGTTGTTCCTGTTGTCTCCGAGCAAGAAGTACGCATTGTCCGCAAGTTCGATATCACAGTACATGTCAGCCGGCGAGCAATCGGTTTCGGTGGCCGGCGGAAGAAACGACGATTCATCAAGGCGCTGCGCGTCCTCACCGTTCATGAGATAGACAGAGCCGGCCTCGATACGGATATGTTCCCCTGGTAGAGCGATGACGCGCTTGATGAGATAGGTGTCGTCAGGGCCATCCGGTTTGACCACCACAATGTCGAAACGCTCATAATCGACAAGGGTGTGGCGCATGATGACATTGTCCCCGTTATTGATGGTCGGCGACATACTCGGTCCTTCAACGGCGGCAACGGAGAACAAAAATGCATTGATGACGATATAGACCGCTGTCAGATAGACAACAAAACCAATCATGTCGATGCGTTTATAGAGTTGCCTAAAGTCGGTTTCAGGCAGCGCATCGATTGCTTCTTTTTTCTGTCTCAGTAGCGTAAGCAGATAAAGCAGGTAGATAAGCACCACGAACACGAGCACGAAAATAAGCGGAATCGCCTCGAAAGGGGTCGCTTCCGCCCAAGGCAGGATGTCGGCGATCCGGGTATGGTAGACTGCGTTGAAGGCGATGTAGCGCTCCCTGAGCAACGGAATGAAAATGATGAAAAAAAGCGCAAGCAAGACGGTGCCAACCTTGCGCTCAATTTTTTTGACGACTTTTGTTTTTTCATTCCCGTCACCTGTTTCGTTCACAGATGCGTTTTCATTTGAGGGTTCTTGCATATTATCATCCCATATTATCAAAAATAGACTCGAGTTCGTCCATGTCAACGAGGACTTCGCGTGCTCTTGAACCCATGTTCGCTGAGACAACGCCCGCGCTTTCCAGTGATTCGACAATGCTTTGGGCACGGTTGAAGCCGATGCTGAAGGTTTTGGAGATCTTGTTGATACTGGCTTCTTGTTTCGTTACAACGAATCGCCCGACATCCTCCAACAGTTCGTCATATTCGAACGTCTTTGTCGCGCTTTTGACCAGAGCTTCCTCGTTGAACAGATAATCTGCGGGGGCCTGGCTCTTGATGAATTCCATGACCGTCTCGATATCCTCATCGTTGACGAAGGCACCCTGGAGGCGCTGTTTGGTATGGCCTGAAGGCGCATAGAGCATGTCGCCCCGGCCGAGAAGGGTCTCCGCTCCGGCGGAGTCGATGATGGTCTGTGAATCGATATGGCTCGCGACGCTGAATGCGATGCGGGTCGGAATGTTGGATTTGATGGTTCCTTTGATGACATCGGTGGAAGGACGCTGGGTGGCGACGATGAGGTGGATCCCGCAGGCCCGGGCTTTCTGGGTGATACGCATGATGGACTCCTCGACATACTGCGAAGACACCATCATCAAATCCGCGAGCTCATCCACGACTATCACGAGATAGGGGAGTTTCTCCTCGTCATTTTCGGTTTTCTTGTTGTAGGCGTCGATGTCACGGCTTTGCGTATTTCTGAATGTCTGGAAGCGTCTTTCCATCTCGTCCACAACCCAGTTGAGTGCGGCCGTGGCCGCTTTGGGATCATTGATCACAGGCGTGATGAGATGGGGGATGTCATTATAACCGCTCAGTTCGACCATTTTGGGGTCGATGAGGACGAGTTTCAATTCGCTTGGTTTGTATTTTAGCAACAGACTCATCAGCACCGTATTGATACAGACGCTTTTCCCGCTGCCGGTCTGCCCGGCGATCAGGCCATGCGGCATGGACTTGATTGGAGCGTAGATCGGATTGCCGTCGATATCCAAGCCGAGTGCAATCGTCAGTGGCATGGCCGCATTTTTGAACATCGAGCGGTTCACGATGTCGACAAAATGGACTGTTTCGGCCTTTTCATTGGGCACTTCGATACCAACGGTCTTCTTACCGGGAATCGGGGCTTCGATACGGATTTCCCTTGCTTCGAGCACCATTTTCAAGTTATCGGTCAGATTGGTGATTTTGTTCAGTTTGACCCCTTTTTCAACTGCGATCTCATAGCGTGTGACCGTCGGACCCTGCGTATGGGTGAAAACGCGTGCGCCGACACCGAACTCTTTGAACGTCTCGTTCAGTCGATTGATCTGGCTTTCGATGGACGCACTCAAATCAACGGGTTCGTCGCTCGGTTTCTTGAGCAGGGAAATGGGGGGTATCTGGTAATCTTCATAGGTCTTGGCCCCGGCCTTGACGGTCTCGTTGGTTTTGTCGGTAGCGGGGACATGGGTCTCGGTGATTTTCTCATCCGGTTCATTTTCATTGTCCGGCTCCTCATGACCGGTATCCGGTTTAGCGGGGACGGCTTCCGGCATTGGAGGTTCTTCGTCCATTTCATCTTGTACCGCTTTGTTTTCTGTAGGGGCCGGACGGTCTGGTTCATCGTCACTCAGAAAATCATACATGTTGCTTTTTTTGCGACCGTTTTGTTGGTCACCGTGTGTTTCGGCTCTTTCAGAAGGCTGGTCATACGAAGATTCCGCACCTTCATTATGATGCTCATTTCCGCTATCGGTAGGTGTTTTCGTATTGTCTATGATGGAGGCTTCGACAATCTTGGTATTGGATTTTTCCTTGCTCATCGAACGGTGCACCTCATCAAGGTCCTTGCCCCTGACAAGGTCGAACTCGGGATAGGCTGTACCGTATTTTCTTATTCTTTCTTCTTTGGTCAGACGCGGTTTCGTCCGGAACGCATCAAGCTTGTCCAAGTCTCTTCTCTGGTCGGTCTTGATGGGGATGACCACTTCATCCTTGACGTTCTTACCGAAAATCGGGGAGACGAACCGGCTTTTTTCATACCGTTGCTTACGTTTTTCCTTTTCCTTTTTCTCGACAATCTCATAGACCTGAAACGGTTTGTCATCAGGTGTTCTTTCTAGCGGTGGTGTCATCTTTCTTTTACGTCTGAAAAGCATTTGCACTCCCCCCCTTCCATGATTGTTTCTTCGATGAATGCAATGATATCAGCAAGCGTCTTTCTTTCCTTATCGACATATCGCCCGATTATATGGCCGGCTTTATAGAGAATCAGGGACGGAACGCCGATGACCTTATAATGGTCAAAGAGTTCCGATAAGACATGTCTTTTGACTTTTTGGAAGTCGATGGTCGGATATTGTGCTTTCACAAGATGAAAAAAAGAAAACAGATAGTCGCAATCCGGACAGACATCACTCGAAAAGATGATGCACGTGATCTTACTCCGGTTGATTGTGCTTTCAAATGCAGTGAGCGTATCAATCGTCTTCATCGTCGACACCTTCTTCAAGTGCCTTGAGTTCCTTGTCGACAAGGTCGAATTCTATTTCCTTGTCGAATAGTTTCTTCGAATAGACCTTCGAGGTTTCCTCTCCGACCACCCCGATGATCAACAAGGCGATACGTTTTGTGATGAAATCGACACTGGTGTTGATGACAAGCTTGCGGACCCAGTAGGCCGGATTGAAGGCATTGAGCGCACCGAGGGTCATCTTGAAGGCGCGGTTCACATGTCTGTTGCGCATCGCCTTGACGAATCGTTGTTCCTCGATCTGCTTTTTTCTTTCGAACATCTTCACGATATGGGTGACTCTGATATTCCTCGTATTCTTGAGCATCGGCTGATCGAGTATCTTGTCGATTCTTTCGCTGATATATGTGTTGAGTTCGATAATCTCATCGATGTTGAGTTCCATCATCGGATATTTGGAATCAGGAAAATGATAGGTGGAGATTTCTTCAACAAGCTCATAGCTCAGATCGAAGACGAGTTTTCCAAAACCCTTTTCCTGTTTCTTGTATTGTTTCTTGAACGCGGTCTGTTTATCTATGATCAACGTCTTGAGTGATTGTTCGTCAACGGAATTAACCGGTTTGTTCATTGCTTTCTTATCGAGACTCTTTCCACGGACGATCAGATAGACGTGGGTTAGCGTGAACAGGATGAAACCCGAAGCCAATCCCAGGATGAAATTGATCAATCCGCCAAGCGAGAATTCTGGCATGTTATCACCTCGTTAACATTATATCATAAAACAGGATTTTGTTTTTCCTTTTTAGCGCTCTATCCTTTGGGAAACAACATTTGCCAAACCGCATCAATTATGCGATAATATTCATCGGTGATTATATGAAAAAACATCTGATAGCACTCGATTTGGACGGCACGCTTCTTTATGACTGGCTGACGCTGGATGAAGGGACGCGTGACTACCTGAACAAACTGAAGGAAAAAGGACACCACCTCGTCATCGCGACCGGCCGGCCCTACCGAAGCTCCATCCGTTTCTATGAGCAGCTCGAATTAGACACGCCGCTTATCAATTATAATGGAGGGCTGATCACAAGGCCGGGAGACCCCGCCTTTGATGAAGTCAACATCCTTGTAAACAGGGATGCGGTCGTCGATATCTTCAAGAACAACAAGGAACATATCGACAACGCGTTTTGTGAAATCAAGGACGACATCTATCTTTTCAAGGAAAGTGAAGACATCGTCGAGCTTCTACACTTTTTCAACGGCGCCACGATGAAAATCGGTGCTTTCGACGAGACCCTTCCCGGCGGCACGAACGGTTTCATCATCGTCGCGAAGGAGAACCAGGGACAATTCATAGAAGAATATGTCACCAAACATTACCCCGGGGAACTGATGACCCGCAACTGGGGCAGTGAGTATCGCTTCATCATAGAGCTTTACACACCCAAGACAAACAAGGGGCGCGCCCTGCGGTATGTTGCCGATTATCTCGGTGTCGAGCAGGACCATATCATCGCTTTCGGCGATGGGAACAATGACCTTGAGATGCTTGAATTCGCCGGTACCGGCGTCGCGATGAACAATGCCCGCGAGGAACTCAAGGAAGTCGCCGATGTTGTCAGTCCACACACGAATCAGGAACGTGCCATCGAGAATTTCCTGGATGAATACTTCAATAAAAAGGCGGAATCAGATTAGAATCTGAATCCGCCTTTTCCTTTGCCTTTTCCTTTGCCTTTTTTCTGTTTTGTACCGCCTGGTGGTGTTTGCATCGCTTTGAGCGGGTTGTTTGGATCGAGCTTAGAAGGGTCCATCGATCCCATCTTCTTGACGGCTTGCGCCTGTTGATCGAGCGTCTGGATCAGACGGTTGACCTCCGCAACACTGCGGCCGGCACCGCTTGCGATACGTCGGCGGCGCGAACTGTTTTTCTTGATCAGGTCAGGTTTTTTGCGCTCGGCCTTGGTCATCGCATTGATGATGGTTTCTATATAGACGAGCTTTTTGTCATCGAGGTCGGCGTTCTTCATCATTTTCCCCGCACCCGGTATCATCTTCATCAGACCGCCGAGCGATCCCATACGTTTGACCATCTTGAGTTGTTTCAGATAGTCGTTGTAGTTGAATTTGCCAGACATCATCTTTTCCATCATACTCATCATGTCGTCTTCATCAACATTTTCTTGAACCTTGTCGATGAGCGTTAGTACGTCGCCCATGCCGAGAATCCGGCTGGCCATACGCTCGGGATGAAACACTTCGAGCGCGTCCATCTTTTCGCCGAGTCCCATGAATTTGATCGGGACATCGGTGACTTTCCTGAGTGAAAGCGCGGCACCTCCTCGGGTATCACCGTCGAGTTTTGTGATGATGCTTCCGCTGATCGATAAGGACTGATGGAAATGTTCGGCCACACTGACCGCGTCCTGTCCGGTCATCGCATCCAGGACAAGCAGAATCTCATCCGGTTTGACCACGTCTTTGAGGCGTTTCAGCTCATCCATCATGGCCGCATCGACGTGCAAGCGCCCGGCGGTGTCATAGATCACGCAGTCAAAACCGTTTTCCTGCGCATGAATCATGGCATCCTTCGCGATTGCCTCGGGCTTGTTTTCGGTACCTTTTTCAAAGACGGGCACTCCAAGCTGCTCACCAATGGTCTTGAGCTGTTCAACCGCAGCCGGTCTGTAGACGTCAAGCGCCACAAGGAGTGGTTTTACGGATTCCTTTTTCTTGAGGTAATTCGCGAGTTTTCCAGCAGTGGTCGTTTTACCGCTACCTTGAAGACCCACAAGCATGAGGTCGTTCCGCTTGGACTTATCCAAGGTGAAGACACTGGTCTTTCCACCTAGAAGTTCGGTGAGTTCCTCGTGGACGACCTTGACGACCTGTTGGGCCGGGTTCAGTCCTTTGAGTATCTTCTCACCGGTTGCTTTTTCTCTTATTTCCTTCGTGAAGCTTTTGACCACCTTGAAGTTGACATCCGCCTCGAGGAGACTGAGCCGGATCTCACGCATCATCTCATCGATGTCTTTTTCGGTGAGGCGGGCTTTGCCCCGCACACGTCTCAATGCCATCTGTAAGCGGTCGGATAGTTGATCGAACGCCATATTAATCCACCTTTTCTAATTCATTGAGCAATCGGATTGCTTCTTCGTTGTCACAGACCTGTCGCAATTTTTCGACAATGGACTGCCTTTTGACTGTCTTTTCATGTAAGGCCAATTTTTTCTCATAGTCATGGAGTTTCCTGATTGTCTTTTGGATATTGTCATGTACTGCGTTTCTCGAGATTCCTTCGAGTTCCGCGATTTCAGCAAGTGTATAGTTCTCTTCGAAATAATACCGCATGACCTTTGCTTGTTTTTCTGTCAGTAAAGGGGTATAGAAGTCCAAAAGTACGGTTATCTCTATATGTTTTTCAACGATGTCCATCTAAATCACATCCGCGAAGAGGCCATAGATATATTCCTCAATATCGAAATATTCCAAATCCTCGATTTTTTCGCCAAGTCCGATCATCTTGACCGGCACACCGATGGTTTCTCTGATCGCCAGCGCGATGCCGCCTTTTGCGGTTCCGTCGAGCTTGGCCAGAATCACACCGCTCAGATGCGTCACTTCATTGAATATCTTTGCCTGAGAAAGGCCGTTTTGACCCGTGGTCGCATCAAGAACGAGCAATGTTTCCTGCGGTGCCCCTTCGACTTCCCGGCCGATGACCCGGTGCACTTTTTCCAGTTCCAACATGAGGTTTTTCTTGTTCTGGAGTCGACCGGCGGTATCACAAAGCACCACATCGATGTGCATTTCTTTTGCTTTTTGAAGCGCATCATACATGACACTGGAAGGATCGCTTCCTGCTTCTTTCGCGTAAAAGGCGCAGCCGACCCGTTCACTCCATATCCTGAGCTGGTTGATGGCACCGGCTCTGAAAGTGTCGCCGGCCACCATCATCACTTTTTTGCCTTCGTTTTGAAGCAGGTGGGCCACTTTGCCTATCGTGGTTGTCTTGCCGACACCATTGACACCGACGAAAAGATGGACACTCATATCGTCTGCGGTGGCAAGATTGGTATCGATGATGTCTTCTTGCACGTAGCGTTTGAACATTTCTTCGACAATCATCTCTTTGAGTTCGGCAGCATTGTCGATGTTTTTCGTCTCAACATTCCGTCTCAGGTGGTCGACGAGGCTCAACACCGTGTCGACGCCCATGTCGGCCATGATGAAGAGTTCCTCGATTTCTTCAAAGAGCGCTTCATCGATGCGCTTCCCAGACGCAAGAAGTTCGTTGAGCTGATTAAAGACGCTCTCGCGCGTTTTTTCCATACCGATTTTATATTTTTGGGCCTTTTTCTTGCTTTCCTTGCTTTGGAACAGATTCTTGAAAAACCCCATCATAAGCACATCCTTCATTTTAATCATGGGTATTATAACACAGAAGCCGATGGTAAAAAAATAAAAACCCTATAAAAAAGGGAAAATCCGCCTCGCGGCGGATTAAGGAAGGGGATGTGTGAATAAATGAATTATTCACCATGCTATGTAAGGGATAAGTCACAGCTTTTCAGCTGCAAGTAAATAATAACACATGGTTGGAATACTGTCAACACACATCCTTGAAAATTTAAGTGCTTTTCTTCGATTCGGAATCCTCTGTTGCAGGCGTGTTGCATACGACGGATCCATCTTTGAGTTCTACCATCAGATCGTCGGCATTTTCGCATTTTTCGCCGGTCGGCCGACCCCTGAGGATGTTCTTGCATTTCGGGAAATTGTTGCAGGCGTAGAAGACATTGCCCTTGTTCTTGCCCCGTTTGGCTTCTCGTTTGACGATTTCGCCTTTCTTGCACTTCGGACATAGGATTCCGGTGTTTTCAGGTTCATTCTTGGTTTCATCGGGTTTGATGTATTTGCATTTCGGAAAGGCGCTGCAGGCTTCGAAGGTACCGTAGCGTGATTCTCTATAGACCATGTCGCTGCCGCATTTCGGACAGGTTTCGCCGGTGGTCTTGGGTGGAATCTTTTCCATCGCCTCGTTCGCCTTTTCGACCATCGGAATGAAGGTCTCATAGAACTCGCGGACGACATCGGTCTGGTCCGCTTTGTCCTGGGCGATGTCGTCGAGGACGTTTTCCATCTTCGCGGTATAATCGACGCTGATGATGCGTTTGAAATAAGCTTCGAGTTTTTCAATGGTCAGCCGTCCTTGTTCGGTCGGGATGAATTTCTTATCCTCGATGCTGATGTATTTTCTTTTTCTGAGGGTGGCGACAGTCTGGGAGTAGGTACTCGGTCTACCGATTCCAAGTTCTTCCATCTCTTTGATAAGCTTGGCCTCGGTGTAGCGGGCCGGTGGTTGAGTGAAATGCTGGGATTTCTCGATGGAACGAGCCTTGATTTCATCACCTTCGCTAAGCGGAGGCAGCGTGCTTGTCTCGACTTTCTCATAGTCGCCGTAAACCTTGAGGTAACCGTCGAAGATAAGCTGTTGGGCGCGGGCTTTGAAGACCGCTTCATTGTTGTGAAGGTGGAAAGTTTTGGTTTCGAGATGGGCGGCTTTCATCAGTGAAGCCACGGCACGGAAATAGATCATCTTATAAAGACGGTGTTCATCCCGGGTGAGGTATTTTTTCACCTGGTCGGGATGGTGCTCGATGCTGGTGGGGCGGATGGCCTCGTGGGCATCCTGAGATTGTTTCTTTTTCTGGACTTTGCGGTCCTCGCCGACGTAGCGGGCTCCGAAATGTTTCTCGATAAAGTCTTTCGCGGGATTGATGAAGGCATTTGACATCCGTGTGGAGTCAGTTCTCATGTAGGTGATCAGACCAACGGTCTCGCTCGCAAGGTCGATTCCTTCATAGAGTTTTTGTGCCACCATCATGGTTCTTTGACCGCTCATGTTGAGTTTGTTTGAGGCTTCCTGCTGAAGCGAAGAAGTCGTGAATGCCGGTTTTCCTCCACGATGACGGTCGCGCTTCTTGATTTTTGCCACTGTGAAAGACTCCGCAAGCGAATCGAGCGCTTCCTGCGCTTCTTTCTCATTGCCGAGCTTTGGCTTGTGATTCTTATATTTGGTCATCTCCGCTTCGAAAACATCGAAATCGGCTTTGATTTTCCAATATTCCTCGCTTGTAAACGCATCGATCTCCCGTTCGCGGTCGACGAGGATTTTCAGTGCTGCACTCTGGACACGACCTGCGGATTTCGACTTGATCTTGCTTTGAAGAAGTTTGGACAATTTGAACCCGATAATACGGTCCAGGATTCTTCTGGTCTCTTGCGAGGAGACCAGACTGAAGTCGATGTCGCGGGTTTCCTTGAACGCATCCTTGACCGCATCCTTGGTGACTTCGTTGAAAATCACACGGTGAAAGGACGTGTTCTGCGCTTTTTCCTCCAAAACCTCTTTCAAGTGCCAGCTGATGGCTTCCCCTTCGCGGTCAGGGTCGGTCGCGAGATAGATTTCACTGGCTTTCTTGACCGCATCCTGCAGTTCCTTTATTGTTTTCTTCTTGTCCTTGAGTACCGCGTATTGGGGTTCGAAATCGTTTTCTATATCCAGACCGAGACCGCCGACATTGCTGATTGCAAGGTCGCGGATATGGCCTTTGGATGAAAGGACCTCGTAGTCTTTTCCCAGATATTGCTTGATCGTTTTCGATTTTGACGGTGACTCGACAATCACTAATTTTTCCATAACGTCATCTCCTGATTCGCTATTATGACAGATTTACAAAAGCGTGTCAAGACTGGCACGCTTCTTATATATATCCTATATATAACAATTTTTAATCGCGATTTGTGATAAAAGTCATTCTGTCTTTTCCCTGCAGGTCTTTCTTTTGTATGATACTGACGTTTCCGAGTTCTTTCTTTATCATTTTCTTAAGTGGTTTCGCCTGGTCGCAGGCATGTTCTAAAGCGATGATGAATCGGGGTTTCAGCATCGGGCCGACCGCGCTTAGGATCCTTCTGTAGTAATCGAGACCGTCTTCGCCGCCGAAAAGTGCGATGTGGGGCTCATGGTCCTTGACGATCGGTTCGAGCTGCTCACCATTCGGGATGTAGGGCGGATTGGAGATGATGACATCGAATGTCTCATTCGCCACGGGTGCAACAAGATTCCCCTCGAGGAACCGCACACCGGCGTCCAAATGCTCACTGTTCGCAATCGCTACCGACAGGGCGTCTTTTGATATATCTGTGCCGGTGGCGCGGATTCTCGGTTCTTCAAGCGCAATGGTGATCGCCAGACAGCCTGAGCCGGTGCCGATATCAAGCAGGTCGATCTTGTCTTCACCGTTGAAACGCTCATCGATCATCTCTAGTGTGTAGGCGACAAGTTCTTCTGTCTCGAAACGTGGAATCATGACCGACGGTGAGACGGTGAAGGGATGACCGTGGAAGTATTCCTGTTTTGTTATGTGTTGGACGGGTCTGTTTTTGATGATGTATTCATCCACTGCCTTACGGAATTTGTCGTAGCGTTCCTTCGGCATGGTCTTATCGAGCTCGGAAACCAGGTTTGTGCTCGATAAGCCCGAATGGTGCATAAGCAGTATTTTGACTGCACTTTCTTCTTTCCCGTTATCTTTGGCATAACGTTCATTGATGTTAAGTGCATCTTTATAGGTTGGCATAGCGGATTCTCCTTGTGAAACCTGACGTGGCGTCCTAGACGCCATCCATCAGTTTGTTTCGTTTCCTTCTAGTTTTCTTTGGAATTCCTCGTTGATAAGCGCATCGATGATTGGTTCGAGTTTCCCTTCCATCACTCTGTCGAGTTGCTGGATGGTGAAGCCGATGCGGTGGTCGGTGACACGGTTCTGCGGGAAGTTGTAGGTGCGTATCTTCTCACTTCTGTCGCCACTGCCGAGTTTGCTACGGCGTTCTTCGCCTTCTTTTTCTCTGCGTTCACGCTCCACGAGGTCATGAAGACGTGAGCGCATGACCTTGAGTGCGGTCGCTTTGTTTTCGTGTTGGCTTTTCCCATCCTGGCACGTAACCACAAGTCCGGTCGGTTCGTGAGTGACTCTGACGGCGGAATCCGTTGTGTTCACACTTTGTCCTCCCGAACCGCTTGAACGGAATGTGTCGATACGCAGATCTCCCATGTTCATCTCGACGTCGACCTCTTCAGCCTCCGGGAGACAGATGACCGTCGCAGTGGAGGTGTGGACTCTTCCCTGGGATTCGGTATCGGGGACCCGTTGGACACGGTGTGCGCCCGACTCATATTTCAGGTAGGAAAAGACATCGCTACCCTTGATGGTGAGTTCTATCTGCGAAAAGCCGCCCGCATCGCCTTCATCGGCATTGATCACACTGAGCGACCAGCCGTGCTTTTCGGCAAATCGCTGATACATTCTGAAAAGGTCACCGGCGAAAATGTTGGCCTCGCTCCCGCCGGCGGCCCCCCTGATTTCCATGATGACGTTTTTCCTGTCATCGGGATCCTTGGGGATCAACAGTTTTTCCAGCGTGCGTTCTAGTTCGTGGTGCCGTTTTTTGTTCTCTTCAAGTTCCATCGTCGCCATCTCTCTGATTTCAGAATCCTCATCCCGGGCCATCTCTTTGAGATCCTCGATCGTCTGCTCGACTTCAAGCAGCTCATCGTAGGTCGCAACCGTTTTTTCAAGATCGCTTCTTTCCTTGGAGAGGTTTTTCATCTTTTCGATATCGGCGGTGATCGATGGATCGCTTAATTCCTTGTTTATCGCTTCATAGCGCTTTTTAATGTTTTCCAAACGTTCTTTCATAGAATCACTCCGGGCCTATTATATTACAGGGGTCATTAATTTTCAAGGACTATTGTCCGTGTGCGTTTCAGGCGGTAACGGTAGAAGTAGAGCAGGAATAGAATAACCATCAGACTTCCTTTGAAAACCGATGAAAGGGAAATGGTCCACCAGATGTCCGCCATGGTGACCGCGTAATAGGCGAACGGTATTCTGAGGGCGTTTCCGATGATACCGACCATCGATGGGACCGTCGTCTTGCCAAGACCGTTGAAAGCCCCGGCCGTGGTCAGCTCCATGATCATGAACACCTGAGACAGGCTGATGATCCTCAGGTACTGAACTCCGTGATCAAGGGTTTGTGGTTCGGCGATGAAGACAGCAAAGATCGGTCTTGCGAACACGAAAAGGATGAGATTGACCGCAATACCATAAGGTACGAGCAGACGCATACTGGTCTTGTAGCCATCGGAGATTCTATTGAATCGACCCGCGCCCAGGTTCTGACCGACAAACGCGCTCAGGGCGACCTGGAACCCCGAAGCAACCATCCAGCTCAACGCCTCAATCTGCGAACCGAGTCTCGAGACACTCATGGCAATCTCACCAAACGATGCCACGAACACACCGACCGTGATCGAGATGGCGGTCATGGCCATGCTCTGAACCCCGACGGGAAGACCGAGAATGAAAATCTCACGGATTGTCGGCAAAGAGAAATACCGTTTCAGACTGATGATGGCGGGACGTCTTTTCGACAGGTAGATGCCCATATAGATGAGAAAGACGACGCTTTGTGCGATTGCGGTCGCGTAAGCGGCGCCAATCACACCCATTCCGAGACCGAGAATGAAAATCGGGTCCAGAATCATATTCAAGACGAGTCCGACCGCCATGATGAGAAACGTGTTGATGGTCTTTCCAAGTCCGTCATAGACACCGTTGAACAGGTTCGAGGCGAATAGAAGCATGATTACCATCGAGACGATACGAAGATAGGACTGTGCGTATTCGACCACGTTCGGATTGCCGATATTGAATATACCGACGAAATGGCCGTTCATGAACCGGCCATACAAGGCGAAGAGGAAGCCCAAAAGCACCATGATGACAAGACCGTTCGTGGTGTAGCGGTTGACGGCGTCTTTGTCATTCCTTCCAGCCGATTGCGATATCCGCACACTGGTGCCGACGCGGACAAGAAGGATCAGGCCGAAGCCAAACCAGGTATAAAAACCGGCCGTGCCGATGGCCGCGACCGCTTCTGTCGATGAGAAGCCGATACTGTCCACTCGTGCGACCCAGAACATATCCGTGAGGCTATAGGTCATCTGGATGATGGAGGTAAGCAAAGTGGGGATGGCGACAATGAGAAGTTTGCGAAGGATATTGCCTTCGGTCAGGTCGATTTTCTTTTTCATGGGGGTCTTTCTATTAACGTTTCTGGCCATTTTCTATCCTCCGTTTTCAACATGCACAATATTATAGCACGACGATTTTGAAAATACCATATCACAAGAAAAAAAGATACCTTCAAAAAGAAGGCATCTTACAATATCAGTCGATATCATCCAAGCCGCCCCCGGATTCAGCAGGCGCATTGGTCTTGGTTTTGAACTGTGAGTAATGTTTTCTGAAGATCAAGGGGAAACCCTTCATGTTGGTGGCGCCGGAGCGGTTCTTCGCAACCATGACATCGACTTCGTTGGGACGTTCGGACTGATCTTTCGTGTAATAATCATCCCTGAAAAGGAACAACACGACATCCGCGTCCTGTTCGATCGAGCCCGATTCACGAAGGTCGGCCATGATGGGAAGTTTGTCGGGCCGTTGTTCGACGCTTCTTGACAGCTGGGATAAGGCGATGACCGGAATCTTCAAATCTCGGGCCATCTCTTTGAGCATTCTTGAGATCTCGCTGACCTCCTGGACACGGTTCGAGTAGTGTTGAGAGCCGCTCAGTAGCTGGAGGTAGTCGATCACAACAAGATCGAGTCGATCCTCTTGAGCGAGTTTGCGGCATTTTTGCCTGAGGTCGGTTACCTTCACGGTTCCCGAATCATCAAACAGGATGTTCAGCTTCTGAAGTCTGTCACTCGCCACGGAGAGTTGTTGCCACTCATACGTGTTGAGGTCGCCGGTTTTCAGATTGTGAGAAGCGACATTCGCCTCGCTCGAAAGCATCCGGCCGACCAGCTGGTCGACCCCCATCTCCAGTGAGAAGAACGCCACATAGGGACGGTCGGGCAGTTTGGCGATGTTTGTCGCCATATTGAGCGCGAATGCACTCTTACCCATGGATGGACGGGCGGCGATGATATAGAGTTCCGATGGCTGAAGACCGAGGGTGTAATGATTGAGGAGTTCGAACCCGGTATCAAGGCCGGTGAGAGTTCCCTTAAGGTTTTTTGCGGCTTCGGTTTTGGTCAGGACTTCCTCCGTCACACTCTTGATGGTGATGAAATCAGAGGTGCGCCTGGAGCGGGCGACGTCGAAGATGCGTTTTTCAGCATCATCGATGAAATCCTGCATATCCTCCGCGGTGAAGCCTTTTTCATAGATCGTCTTGGACACATTGATCATATTTCTGATGACCGCTTTGTCTCTGACGATATTGATATAGTGTTCCAGGTTGACAATCGAGGGCGTGGTATCGGAGAGTCCGAGAATGTAATCGGAGCCGCCGGCGTCCATAAGCAGATCCCGCGATTCAAGCTTGTCGATCAGGGTCGTATAGTCAATGTTGACATTGTCTTCATATAGATCCAAGATGGCGCCATAGATGAGTCGGTGGCGCCGGTTGTAGAAATCATCGATTTCAAGGGAATCAGCAATGGTCTGGATGGTGTTTTGATCGATGAATACGGCACCAAGGACATTCTGTTCGGCGTCAAGGCTGTGTGGTATGGTTTTTTCATTCATGTTATTGTTCCAGGACCAGCAGCTCGAAAGTGGCTGTGACATCCTTATGGAGTTTGACATCGATTTGATAGGTTCCGAGTGCTGTGATCGGTTCATCCAGCTGTATTTTGCGTTTATCGATTTCGATGCCGTGTTGTTCCTTGAAGGCATCGGCAATCTGTTTTGTTGTGATTTTTCCGTACAGCTTTCCATTTTTTCCGAGCTTGACATAGACCTTGACGGCGCGGTGATCGATGCGCTTTTTCAGGGCTTTCATCTCATCTAGGGTCTGTTGTGCTTCCTCTTTGGCTTTTTGTTTCTCATCTTCGATGATCTGCATATTCTCAGGCGTGGCCTCGATGGCCTGTTTGGATGTCAGCAGGTAGTTGCCGAAACCGGGGGCGACTTCGATGATATCACCTTTTTTGCCTTTGCCTTTGATGTCTTTTTGTAGAATTACTTTCATGGGTCTTCCCTCCTGTTTAACTTCATTCAATATTCGGATGAGCCGGGCTTTGACGGATGGCTTATCCTCATCCTCCATCTGTGCACCGGCATTGTTGAGATGCCCACCGCCGCCGAATTCTTCCATGATGGTCTGGACATTGAAACCTTCCAGGGATCTGGCGCTGATTGCCGTTGTGGTCTGGTCGATGATTCCAATCGCGAATGCGGCGACTACATAATCGATTTCAAGAAGATCATCAGCAATCTGTGCAAGCATACTGCGGTCGGCTTCGATATGGTCCGGAACAACGACCACAGCGAAGCGTTTGTTGACGATTTCCGCTGCTCTGACCAGTTCCGCTTTGATCTGGAGATCCTTGAGTGATTCTCTCAATACGTTTTTCACCTTGTGGGTGTCGGCGCCGTATCGTCTCAGAATCGCAGCGGCTTCAAATGTTCTCGCTCCGGTGCGGTAGATGAAATTGTTCGTATCGACGGTCATACCGGTCAACATGACCGTTGCCTCAAAGGGGTTGATGTCGACTTCACGCGGATAGACGCTGGTCATTTCGATCACGAGTTCCGAGGAACTGGATGCATAGGGTTCGATGTAGGACAGCGATGCCGATTCGATGAAATCACTCAGTTTGCGGTGGTGGTCGATGATGGCGAGGTTTTCGGTGCGGGAAATCAACTTTTCGCTGATGAGTTGTCCTTTCGAGTGATGATCGACAAGCACGACAAGATTTTCTTTCTCCTGGTATTGAAGGGCGGTCTCCGGAGAGATCAGGTAATCGAGCAATGTCACATACTCATATTCCATCTGACGGATGATTTTCTGGACCGTCTTGTCCGTCGCTTCCTTGTCGAAGACGATATAGGCTTCCCGTTTCTGACTGAGTGCCATCTTCAAGACACCGATGGCTGCGCCAAGGGCGTCACTGTCTGGAAAAACGTGGGGTACGATGAAAACTTTGCGAGACGCTTCAAAAAGAAGGTCCAATTTCTTGGCATTGATACGGCTCGAGATGCGCGTCCTTTTTTCCTGTGTGTTGGTGTTGCCACCAAAATACTTGTACTCTTCACCCTGGATGTTGATTGCGATCTGGTCGCCACCACGTGAAAGGGCCATATCCAAAGCGGCTTCGGCCGCATCGGCCAAGTCGGAAACCGGAATGTTCGCACAAGCGAAGCCGCCACTTAGGGTGATGATGAGTTCGGTCTGTCTTGAGACATCGGCGATGTCGTCGAGAATATCAAAATCGTTGTCGATGATCGCATCGAGATTCTCACGATGCATATAGACATAGATCTTGGCGTTGCTCACCGGCACAAGGTGGAAGTTATAATCCACGGCCCAATCATCGAGGGCGCCTAAGTAGCGGCCCTGAATTTCGTTTCGCTCTTGGACGTCGAGGACGCTGAGGGCATCGTCGAAGTTATCGAGATGGAGTACCCCGACCACCGACGTTTGCGCCTGCTGGGAACGCCTCAGGTTCTCAAGGGCGGTCGCCTTGTACAGATAAAGGGTCTGTTCGTCCTCCATATGATGCACTTCATAATACTCCTGATAGATTCTGAATACGCGGGGACTTTTGATCTTGTCTTCCTTGATGGCCTGGAATAATGGCTGATGAAGCGTTTCGATTGATTTGTGTGTGAGGATGTTATGGAAAAGCGCCTTGGCGTATTCATTAGCAAAGCGGATAACGAGGTCGTCATCATACATGATGACACCGGTGGGCATGTTATAAAGTAACGATTCTTCGACGCTTTTTTTACGGTTGAGCACTTTGTCGGTCGACCGGGTGCGTTTTTGCAGTTCTTTCAGCCGTGTGTTCTTATCGGCTAGGACGACGAAGAAGAAGACTCCGTTCATAAGCGCCAGCAATAAAAGCGGTAAAAGGAGCCACACTGTATCGGCAGGTGGATAGAACATATAGATAAGCACAATCGCAACCGTAAAAAAAACCGTGAGTGCGATGACAGTTTTTTTCTCCATTTCCTCACCTCTCTTGACGCTTTTGTTATGAAAACATTATATCATATCCCATGGTGATATTCTAACCGATTTAATCTTTCCTTGACTTTCAAAAGACACCATCCTATAATACATTTCTGTAACGCAGTTCGAAACCATCCTGCGATATCAAAACTAGGAGGAAACCAAAAATGAATGAACTATTATGGTTTTTATTCGCACTCGTCAACTTTGTGTTGATCGTGGCGGTCTACAAGCTATTCGGAAGGCCGGGTCTGTTCGCATGGATTGCGATGGGCACAATCCTTGCCAACATCCAGGTCACGAAGACTGTAGAGCTTTTCGGCCTCACGGCCACCCTCGGTAATATCATGTATGGGACTTTGTTCCTGGTTACCGATGCCCTCAACGAGAAATACGGGCTGAAAGAAGCGAAAAAAGCGGTCTATATCGGGTTCGCTTCAATGATTAGCATGGTGATCATCATGCAGATGTCTTTGCTTTTCATCCCCCACGAGTATGACTTCGCCCACGGCGCGCTTCAGACCATCTTCTCGATCATGCCCCGTATCGCTCTTGGGAGTCTGACGGCCTACATCATCAGTCAGCTGCTCGATGTTCATCTCTTCCAGAAAATCAAATCGGTCTACAGCAGCAACAGGACCCTCTATATCAGGAACCTTGGCTCGACGATACTCTCTCAGTTTGTCGACACCCTGATTTTCGTCCCGATCGCGTTCCTTGGAATCCACAGCACAAATGTTCTCGTGAGTATCTTCATCACGACCTATGTCATCAAACTGATTGTCGCATTCCTTGACACACCGTTTGTCTACCTGATGAAGAAAATCACCCCCATCGAGTAAAACTTTCGCGGATATCCGCGAAAGTTTTTTTATTCCCAGTCAAGCAATCTTTTTTCCCCTTTTAACCCGCGAATGTCGGTGACGTCCTGAGAGACCTCGAGGACACCTTCATAGTTGTCGTTGGCGTCTCTAACGGCGAAATAGCGGATATGCAAAAAGCGGTCTTTGAAGTTGATCCAGAACTCGGCCTCGTTTCTTTGGCCGGATTTGAAATTCTCGACAATCGTCTCTACCATGCTGACGCTTTTCGGCGGATGACAATGCTTAACGAGTCTTCCGATGATCGAAGGGCTTCTCGGGAAATGTCTTTCCTTGCGGTCGTTGAAGTATCTGACCCTGTCGTTTTTGTCCACATAGGTGATGTCGACCGGCAGATGATTGAAAACAAGAGCGACCTGTTTGAAATCGAGCGCGCCGGTTTTGGTCTTGAACACACCCTCTTCCTGATTGGTCTTTGTTTCTTCTTCATCGAAGTCGGGTGGTGTTTTATCAATGAAGGTGAACCCGTAGTCGAAGCATTCCCGGTAAAGGATGTCCAACGTCTTTTCACCGAGAACCATGTCCGCGACAGGAAACAAGATGAGCTGTTCTTTTTGGACGATACCATAGACGAGGTAGTAGTAATGTCCGATGGTCTCTTTGAGATATTTTTCGTCCGGGTGGTCGCTCTTCAAATGGGCGAGGATGTCTTTTGTCATCTTCCTTGCATCGTCGTGCAGGCTCCACATGACCTCGAGCGGTCTTGTCGAGGGTACTTTGTCCTCGATGGCCGGAAAGAGGATATTTTCTTTTTTTACAAATTTCCTGTCCAGTTCGAGACAACGTTCAAATCCTTTGATAAGCGCTTCGATTGATTCGGTGATCGGGCCTTTCTTGAAATAGTCCTTCATTGTCTCAAGATGTTTGATGATTGCGTCATTTTCTTCCAGAAGGGCTTTGAAGAAGGGATGGTCGTGTTCGCGGAGTTCATAGTCTTTCAAGCCCTCTCTAAACACATTGACGAACTTGTTTGCGGTCTTTTTGATGGTTTCGACACTGTAAGCGGACGCTTCTTTGTACATTTCGACATAGAAAAGGTCGATCGGTCTGACATCCTGGACGGCGTCCTTGTATTCCTCATAGACCTTTCTTTTTTCTTCTCTGCTCAGATCCTTTGTAATCGCACTCATGAATGCGCTGAGTCTTTCGATTTTCTTTTGATCCTTGTTCAGGGTTTCCACAAGATCACCTCCTTCTTCATTATACAAAAAAAATACGCGGAAATCGCGTATTTTTAGGGTTTAATTTTTAACGAACGGTAATAGTGCCATGTGGCGGGCGCGCTTGATTGCGACACTCAGTTCCTTTTGGTAACCCGCCTTTGTGCCTGTGACACGTTTGGGCAGAATCTTACCGCGGTCTGAGATGAAGCGTCTTAGCATATCTACGTCTTTATAGTCGATGTATGTGATCTTGTTTTGTGTGAAGTAGCAAACTTTCTTACGGCGCTTACGGAAATTCGGTCTAGCCATTTTATAGCCTCCTTATCAGAATGGTAAATCGTCATCAGCAATATCAATATCCTTGAGATCGTCTTCTTGGGGTTGACGCTTCTGCTGTTGCTGGTATTGACGGTTCTGGCTTTGATTGCTGTATTGGTTGGAATCGTTGTATGAAGGTTGATTTTGGGATTGAGTGCCTTTTGGTTCCAGGAACTGAACGGAATCGGCAACCACTTCCACAATGAACTTGCGGACGCCCTCTTGGTCATCATAGGAACGGGTCTGTATACGGCCTTCAACACCGACAAGACTTCCTTTTTTGACGTATTGCGCGACATTTTCAGCCTGACGTCTCCAGACGACACATTGGATGAAATCCGCTTCCTGCTCACCTTGCTGGTTTTTGAATGTGCGGTTCACGGCAACCGTGAATGATGTGACAGGAATGTCATTCGATGTTCTTCTCAGTTCGGGGTCTCTAGTGAGTCGCCCGACTAGAATAGCGCGGTTGATCATAAAATCTCACCTCAATGGTTTATCGTACGTCTTTGATGATCAGGGAACGAATGATGTCTTCTTTGAGACTGACGATACGTTCGAATTCGGCACGGGCTTCCTGTGTCGCTTTCACATCGAGCACGACATAGTAGCCTTTCTTGTGCTTCTCGATCTCGTATGCAAGATCACGTGTACCCCATTCGTCCACTTTCGTCACTTCGGAACCCATCGACGTGAACACATTGTTCAGCTCTTCGATCAGTTGCTTGCGGTTGTCTTCGGAAACGGTTGGACGAATGATATACATGATTTCGTATTTAGTCATTCTTATACCTCCTTTTGGTCTGATGGCCGCTTTTGGCGGCAAGGAAAGTGAGCGAACTCACGATGTATAATTATAGCACAAGCCCCATGTGTTGTAAACACCTAGGTATGCTTTTTTACGTATTCGATCAGGTCGTTCTGCATGGCCACATTGATCTTGTGTCCGGTGTCGTATTCCTTGTATTCAAGGGGCAGATAGGGATGGTCCTTGATGAATTTCTCGGTCAGTTCCTTGGGAATCACATCATCCTGGCGGCCGTTCATTGCGAGGCCCCCTTCAAAATGGAGGCGTTCAGCATTGTTTGCCGGATCCATGGACTTCGCCTTTTTCCTGGCTTCATCGAGTGCCTGCCGGAAGTCCGACTTTTCTTGTTCCTGGATTTCGAAGTTTCTTTCGTCATGAAAGACGGGGGCGCTGATGAGCGGGAAGATGAACCGTACATGGGTGCTTTGGGTGGCGGTGTAGTAGACCACGTATCCTCCCATGGAGATGCCTAGAATATCGAAGCTGTCGTAACGTTCTCGGTATTTTTGGTGGTAGAGATAAAGAAGGTCTTCGGTGGTTTTTTTGACGACGTTGAACATTTCCAGTCTCGAACGTGTGTCCTCTCTTGACGCGAAGGGGTCTTCTTTGCGGTTGCCATGTTTGAAAGCATCAAGCGCGACGACGGTGTAACCGGCCTTTGCCAGCGCCATCCCGAGCATGTTCATAATCTGTTCCTTGTTTCCATAGATGCCGTGATTGATGAAAATGAGTTTGTCCGCTTCCTCATGGTCATAGACAAGAACCGGGATGGCATTGTAGGTGAAACGCTCGATATCAACTTTCATTGTGCATCAGTGCCTGTTTGATGAGATATAGCGCGTAGGTTGTGGCCTTGGACCTTATCATCTGACGGTCGCCGGTGAAGATGCGGTGGTAGGTTTTCGTCGAGTTCTCGAAACAAATCCCGAAATAGACCGTACCGACGGGCTTTTCACCCGTTCCGCCACCGGGCCCGGCGATGCCAGAAATGCTCACTGTGATATCCGCGCCCGTCTTCTTGGCGAGCTGATAGGCGAGTTCGTAGACGCACTGCGCACTCACGGCGCCGAACTCGTCGATGATCATATCGTTGAGACCGAGTTGCTTGATTTTAGAAGCGTTGTCATAAAGGACATAGGCTTCTTTGAGCACTTTCGAAGCGTCCGGCACATTGATGATACGGCTTGATAGCATTCCCCCCGTGCAGGACTCGGCGAGACTGATGGTTTTTTCCATGTCGATGAGCGTATGGACCACCTGATCTTCCAAGGGCGTATCGTGCGGACCGACGATATGGTCTTGGAAGGTTTTTTTGAAATCGGTGATGGCGGCTTGGAGTTTTTTCTCATCGGAGGTGGTGAATATATAGCTGATCTCTCCGAGATTGGCGTAGGGTGCGATGCGGACATCCGGGTGACTGTCATAGATGGAATCCATCATACTTTCGAATTCGCTTTCACCCTTGCCTACAAGCAGATAGCCCTTCTTATGGACGGGGTCACCGTTCATGGTGAGCAGATGGTCCTTCAGCTTTTCAAACATCGGCTTGAGCTCGCTTGGCGGACCCGGAAGAAGAACAATCGTCTTACCATCAACAGGAACAACCGCACCTGGCGCCGTCCCGAAGTCGTTTTTCAAAATGGTCGCCGTTTTCGGGAAATAGGCCTGTTTGAGATTGTTGTCTTCCATCTTACGGCCCGCGTTTTTAAAATAGGTCCGGAGCGTTTTTTCGGTGTCGTGGTCTTTTTTCATTTCCAGATTGTAAAAAGAGACCACGCTTTCCTTGGTCAGATCATCGCGGCTCGGGCCGAGTCCTCCGGTAATAATAATCAGCTGATCATTGCTTTGGGCGAGTGCGTCATGGATTTCGGATTCGTCATCGGATAGGGTAATGGCTTTGGATACAGGGATGTTGAGGGATAAGAGTTCTGCGCCCAGAAAAGAGAGATTCGTGTTGAGGGTTCTTCCCATGAGCAGTTCGTTTCCTACTGATATTATCGTCGCTTTCATTTTATCACCTACGACCATTATAGCATCTTTGTGGCGGATTTGAAGTTTGACAAATAAAAAACCCTTTGAATACGCAGCGGTTTGAGAAAGATGGCTGAGGCTTCAAAGGGTAGGGACAAGCCGGTTCTTATAGCGCCATGGCTTCGTTCAAAAGAAGGAATATGATGGCGATGGTGGCAAGAATTACCGCCGCGAAAAAGGCGACATGGATGATGAGGTGGCTTTTTTGCTGGAGGAAATCACTCGGATTCTCAAGTCTTTTGAGGCGTGCATAAAGATAAAACACAAGATAAAGTGTGAACACGAAAAAGAACACCAGGAAAATCACAAGTGGGACGTAAGTGAGCACCAGGTCGACGATGAAAGCGACAATGCCCGGTTCGAAAGGACTCATGTCGAAAACGCCGTGAATGATCATGAGGCCGAAGATGATGGCGGCAACCACTTTATAGTGCTCGAAGAGACCGCCTTTCTTGAATGAAAGCATTTTTCTGGGTTGGATGGACTTGGTCCTGAAATACTGGACGAAGATACCGACGAAGAATGTGATGAAGAAAAGCATGATGGCGAGTTGGACATAGTTCAAAAGTATCTGCAGTTCGGGTGACATAGTGGTAATCTCCTTTTTTAGACGTTGAATCTGAAGAGCAGGATATCGCCGTCTTTAACTTTGTATTCCTTACCTTCAAGACGAAGTTTTCCCGCTTCTTTCGCTTTGATCATCGACCCATAATGCATCAGGTCGTCATAAGCGATGGTTTCGGCACGGATGAAGCCTTTTTGGAAATCACTGTGGATGACGCCGGCGCACTCCGGGGCGGTCATGCCTTCTTTGAACGTCCAGGCTCTGACTTCTTTCTCGCCGGCGGTGAAGAAGGTCCTGAGGTTGAGAAGGTTGTAGCTTTCCTGAATCAGACGGTCGAGTCCCGTCTCATAAAGGCCCAGTTCAGTCAGGTAATCACGTTTGTCGGATTCGTCGAGTTCGCTCATTTCGGCTTCAATCTGGGCACTGATGGTGATGGCGGTCGCATTTTCTTCGGCCGCCTTCTCGAAAACAGCGTCGACAAAATCGTTGCCGACGTTGGTCTGCAGCATATCCTCGCTGACATTGCAGACATAGATAATCGGCTTGAGCGTCAGGAACCCGTAGCTCTGGATGGTTTTTCTTTCGTTTTTGTCGAGACCGAGCTGACGGATGGGTTTGTTTTCAAGCAGACCCTCATGGATGGCTTTCAATATCTTGAACTCTTCGAGTATGTCGGTTTCGACTTTGAGCTGGGCTTTTTTTTCGATTTTCGGTAGCCGCTTTTCGACAATATCGAGGTCTGCGAAGATGAGTTCGGTGTTGATGGTCTCGATGTCCCGGAGCGGATTGATGGTGCCATCCACGTGCATGACATCATCATCTTCGAAGCATCTGACCACCTGCACGATGGCGTCGACCTCGCGGATATGGGCCAGAAACTGGTTGCCAAGGCCCTCGCCCTTCGAGGCACCCTTCACAAGTCCTGCGATGTCGGTGAACTCGAATCCGGTGGGGATGGTCTCTTTCGGTTTGATGATTTCTGCGATATCGTAAAGCCGTTTGTCCGGGACGTTGACGACCCCCACGTTCGGATCGATGGTCGCAAACGGGTAGTTGGCGGCATGTGCGGTTGATTTGGTGATGGCGTTGAATAGGGTCGATTTGCCGACATTGGGCAATCCGACAATTCCTGCGGTCAAGGCCAAAGTAATCATCTCCTTTAATTCGCTCTTCACATTGTATTATATATCGAGCAAAAACTCAATGATTATTACTTTGTCCTTTTGAGCCTGTACGATAAGACGTAGCGGTTTGGCCCCTCATCCGGGATTTCTTCACTGATGAAACGCTTGAAGACGATACCCGCGGTGACCAGTCCGATTTCGAAGTGGGCCATCGCGATTCCGATATCAAGCGCCTGGATATTGTAGGAAAGTTTTTTCGTGTAGCGCTCATCCTCGGCAAGGAACACATGGACATTCTTGCCATCCGACAAGAAGCGCCAGGGTTGCTTATTCGAGGCGGACGGACCCCGTTGGACGAGGTCGAACACCGGGGCGAGCCTCGGCGCTTTGGTCCGTTTCAAAGGGGTCGTGAATGACTGGTCGAAAAAAAGTGACTCGAACGGCTTGCGCTTTCCTGACTGCGCGAACAGACGGATGGTCTTATCCTTCAGTGATTGAGTTTTCGCAGGGTAGCCCACGGGCGTGACGGCAGGGATGAACCCGGTGTTTTCCGCATAACCGGCGAACTGACTGCGCTTGAATGTGCCGCCCAACCAGCAGGTTCCATACCCTTTGTCCGTCAACATGAGAATCAATCTTTCGAAGATGTAGCCGAAATCGATTAGGGCCTCGAAACGGTTTTCGGTGACACCGGCGATGAAAGCGGGCGCATTCTTGATGAAACCGTAGGTCCCGATTTTTTCATCGTTTTCCTCCTGATTTTCGGTGGTGATCAGATGGAGTTTCAAACTGTGCTTGAAGGGCCCGATCATCGTTTCGTGTTCTGCGAGCAGGCTTCTGATGGTATCGAGGTCGTGGTTTTTGAGCGGTCTTTTCTCATAGGTTCTTATGGAGGTGCGCTTTTTTATCGCGGCGGCCAGTGTCTTTTCCATCTAACGGTCGTCCGGGTGGACGAGCAGTTCGACATAAGGACTCTCGAAGGTCTCGCCGTCGCGGATATAGCGCACACTTACCATCGAGCCCACCTGAGCGTTCAAAATACGTTCACGAAGTTCGTTGAAGTTGAGCACCGTCTCATAGTCGGTCCACGCTTGAAGTTTGAAACCGGTGATGATGTCGCCGGGTTCGATACCGGCTTCATGGGCGGTGCCGTCTGGCGAAGTGTCTTCGACACAGACACCATAGTCCTGATCACAGGCTGCGATTCTGTCTTGGGCGGTGATTCCGAAGAACGGCCGTTCGACATACCCCTTCTCTTCGAGTTCATTGACGATGCGCTTCACCGTGTTGGAAGGAATCGCGAATCCGATATTCGCGGCCGCATCCTCGATGATCTTCATATTGTTGATGCCGATGAGTTCACCGTTGATATCGAAAAGGGCACCACCGCTGTTTCCCGGTGATATGGCGGCATCGTGTTGCAAGAAGGGCACCTGATATGGGCTGCCGGGTACAAAGCGGGCAAGACCGGAAATCACACCCTGTGTCCAGCTGCCGAAGAAGTTGAACCCGAGCGGGTTCCCCAGGGCGAAGACGAACTGCCCGGGTTGAAGCTCGTAGGAATCGGCGAACTGCACCGTCTGGAAATTATCCGTGGATTCGAATCTGATGACGGCGAGGTCGGTGGTCGGGTCAAGACCGATGATTTCGGTGAACTGGTTTTCAATGGTATAAAGCATGCCGTTTCGTTCATAGACGATCTCGACATTCTCGAAAGGTGAATCCGCATTATCCGGCTGGATGACATGGTGATTAGTAACCACATAGTAATGGTTGCCGTCTTTCCTGTAGATCATGCCCGAGGCGGTTCCCGAGTCAAAACCGCTATAGACCTGGATGCCGACCAGGGTGTCCTTGCGGTTTTCCACCATCGTTTTGAGCGCGGTCTCGAATCCGTCTAAATCGTAATCGACACGATGATAACTGTCGTTCATCAGATCTTCCACAAGATCGATGAGTTCCTGTCTGGTGAATTCGTTGACATTGTAGGTGATGGGTTCCTTATCCTCTTCGATGAAAAAAAAGTCGCAAGCCGAGAGGGTAAGTACGGAAAGCAGGGTGATAAGAAGAAGTAGAATCTTTTTCACAATAATCACTCCATATCGAATAGTGTTTTCGCATTATGCGTGGTGAGGGCTGCGATGGTTTCATAGTCTGAACCGCGTTCTTTCGCGATGGCTTCGACGATAAGCGGAAGTAAGCCCGGTTCATTGGTCTTCCCTCTGTGAGGGTGGGGTGCGAGAAAAGGCGCGTCGGTTTCGACAAGGAGTCTTTCTTCCCTGACGATTCGGGCGACTTCTTTGGGCTTTTTCGCATTCTTGAATGTCACCGGTCCACCCAAGGATATATGGAGCCCGAGATCCATGAACTTTTCGGCCATTTCCGCAGAGCCGCTATAGCAGTGCATCACGCCTTTGATGGGTGCATAGGGTTTCAGGATTTCGTAGGTGATCTCTGTGGCCTCACGCATATGGATGACCAGGGGCAGATTGTTGGCTTGCGCGAGTTCAATCTGTTTTTTGAAGACATCGATTTGTTCTTTCTCGTTGTCTTTTTGCCAGTATAAGTCGAGACCGCATTCACCGACAGCCTTCACTTTCCCATGGGTGATCAGTTCCTCGACACGGGTGAGCGCATGGGGCATCATGTCATTGACATGAGTGGGATGGATGCCGACAGAAGCATAAATGTTGTCATGGGACTCGGCGATTGCGATCGCCCGTTCGTTCATGAGCGGGTCGAAGCCGATGACCAGCATCTTATCTACGTTTTTCAAGCGGGCGGTTTCGATGACTTTTTCCAGGGACTCGTATAGCGTTTCGTTGTTCAGATGGACATGCGTGTCTATCAGCATTGTATCACTCCTTACTCCTATTGTACCAAATAAAGACATAAAAAAAGAGGCTTGCGCCTCTTTTTTGGTTTGGGTTATTAGTCTTCTACACTTGCGACGACGCCGGCACCAACGGTACGTCCACCCTCACGGATGGAGAACTTGGTCCCTTGTTCGAGCGCGATCGGGTAGATGAGTTCAACGTTCATCTCGACGTTGTCTCCAGGCATGACCATTTCAACGCCTTCTGGAAGTTCGACAACACCGGTGACGTCGGTGGTACGGAAGTAGAATTGCGGGCGGTAATTGGAGAAGAACGGAGTATGGCGGCCGCCTTCTTCTTTGCTCAGTACGTAGACCTCACCTTTGAATTTGGTGTGAGGCGTAACACTTCCTGGTTTGGCAAGAACTTGTCCGCGTTGGATGTCATCACGTGTGACACCACGCAGAAGTGCGCCGATATTATCGCCGGCTTGAGCGTCATCAAGAAGCTTGCGGAACATTTCGACACCGGTGACAACGGTTTTCCTGGTAGGTTTGATACCGACGATTTCAACTTCGTCTTGTACTTTGACTTTACCACGGTCAACACGTCCGGTTGCGACGGTACCGCGTCCGGTGATGCTGAAGACGTCTTCGACAGGCATCAAGAAAGGTTTGTCGGTGTCACGGACAGGGTCGTCGATGTAGGAGTCGACCGCATCCATGAGTTCGATAATCTTGTCTTCGTGGTCGCTGTCGCCCTCGAGTGCTTTGAGTGCGGAGCCCATGATGACAGGAATGTCGTCACCTGGGAAGTCATACTCGCTCAGAAGCTCGCGGACTTCCATTTCGACGAGTTCGAGAAGTTCGTCGTCATCGACCATGTCGGTTTTGTTGAGGAAGACGACGATTTTCGGTACCCCTACCTGACGTGCAAGCAGGATATGCTCGCGGGTTTGTGGCATGGGGCCGTCGGCGGCGCTTACGACGAGGATGGATCCGTCCATCTGTGCGGCACCGGTGATCATATTCTTAACGTAGTCGGCGTGACCCGGGCAGTCTACGTGGGCATAGTGGCGCTTCTCAGTCGCATACTCGATGTGGGCGGTGTTGATGGTGATGCCTCTTTCTTTTTCTTCGGGCGCGTTATCAATGGATGCATAGTCGGATGCTTGTGTATCGCCGATGCCTCTTTTGCTCAATACAGTTGCAATGGCGGCTGTAAGAGTGGTTTTTCCGTGGTCAACGTGGCCGATGGTTCCAACATTGACATGGATACCTTTACGTTCAAATTTTTGTTTTCCCATTTCGATATTTCCTCCTTATAATTGTTCTTATAACATCATTATTTTATCGTATTATAAATTATATTGCAAGTTAAATCAATTAGCCAGTACGTTTTTTGATGATTTCTTCAGCGATGGATTTCGGGGCCTTTTCATAGTGTGAGAACTGCATTGTATAGTTCCCCCGGCCCTGTGTGTTCGAGCGTAGACTGGTCGCATAGCCGAACATCTCGCTGAGTGGGACCTTACAGGTCACCTGATGGGCGTTGCCACGCTTCTGTTGGCTTTCAATTTTCCCTCTTCGTCCGGTCAGATCACCGATGACGTTGCCCAGATAATCATCCGGTGCGATGGCATCGACGTTCATGACTGGTTCTAAAAGTACAGGTTGACATTTTTCTTTGGCGTTTCTGACCGCGTAGGATGCGGCGACTTTGAAGGCCATCTCGTTGGAGTCGACATCGTGGTAGGACCCGTCATAAAGGGTCGCCTTGATATCGATGAGGGGATAACCTGCGAGAACGCCGTTTTCAAGGGATTCTTCGATTCCTTTGCCGACCACGGGAATGTATTCGCGTGGAACGACACCGCCGACGACCTTGTCGACGAATTCGAAGCCTTCTCCTTCGTTTGGTTCGAACTTGATCCAAACGTGGCCGTATTGGCCGCGTCCACCGGATTGACGGACGAATTTTCCTTCGACTTCGGCTTCCTGTGTGAATGTCTCACGGTAAGAAACCTGTGGCGCGCCGACATTGGCTTCAACCTTGAACTCTCGTTTCATGCGGTCGACAAGGATGTCGAGGTGGAGTTCACCCATACCGGCGATGATGGTCTGACCCGTCTCTTCGTTGGTGTAGGTCCGGAAGGTTGGGTCTTCTTCGGCGAGCTTTTGAAGCGCATTGCCCATCTTGTCCTGGTCGGCTTTCGACTTGGGTTCGATGGCGACACTGATGACCGGTTCGGGGAATGTCATCTTCTCGAGAATGATCGGGAATCCCTCAGCGGCGAGGGTGTCTCCTGTGGTCGTATTCTTGAGTCCGATCGCAGCGGCGATATCCCCTGAATAAACCTGTTCGATCTCTTCGCGGTGGTTCGCATGCATCTGCAGGATTCGACCGATTCTTTCCTTGTTGTCCTTTGTCGTGTTCATGACATAGGACCCTTTTTTCAAGACACCGGAGTATACTCTGAAGAAGGTCAGTCTACCGACGAAGGGGTCGGTGGCGACTTTGAAGGCGAGTGCGGAAAACTTTGCGTTGTCGTCCGAAGCGACTTTGACTTCCTCACCGCTTTTCAGGGTTCCTTTGACTTTGACGACATCTGTCGGTGCGGGCAGATAATCGATGACGGCATCGAGCATCAGCTTGACACCTTTGTTTTTGAAGGCGCTGCCGCAGAGGACGGGGAAGAATTCGACATCGAGCGTCGCTTTGCGGATTGCGGCGATGATTTCCTCTTCGGTGATTGTTTCCCCTTCAAGGTATTTCATCATGAGGTCTTCGTTGAAATCGGCGAGTTCTTCAATCAGCGTATTGCGCTTGTCCTCGGCGATTGCCTTGAGGTCTTCGGGGATGTCGATCTCTTCGGCCACTTCATTGGGTCCGCCGTCATAGTGATAGGCCTGCATTCTGACCAGGTCGATGATGCCTGTGAACTCATCTTCCGAACCAATCGGCCATTGGATTGCAGCGGCGTTGACGCCGAGACGTTCCTTGATGGACCCGACGCTGAACTCGAAATCGGCACCGAGTTTGTCCATTTTGTTGACGAAGACAACTCGGGGAACCATGTAGTCGGTGGCTTGTCGCCAAACGGTTTCTGTTTGCGGCTCGACGCCGGCCTGGGCGTCAAGGACCGCGACGGCACCGTCTAGCACGCGCAGAGAACGGGAGACCTCGACGGTGAAATCGACGTGGCCCGGGGTATCAATGATATTGACGCGATGTTCGCGCCAAAAAGCGGTCGTTGCGGCAGATGTGATTGTGATTCCGCGTTCCTGTTCTTGATCCATCCAGTCCATCTGGGAAGCACCATCATGTGTCTCACCGATCTTATGGATCTTGCCGGTATGGTATAAAACCCGTTCTGTTGTCGTGGTCTTACCGGCATCGATATGGGCCATAATACCGATGTTACGTGTTTTTTCTAGTGTGTATTTACGTGCCATAATGCGTGCTCCTTTCTACCAGCGGTAATGTGCGAATGCTTTGTTTGCATCTGCCATCCTGTGCATATCTTCACGTTTTTTGACTGATTGTCCTGTGTTGTTCGCCGCATCGACGATTTCTTTCGCGAGGCGTTCATCCATGGTTTTTTCTGTTCTGAGTCGTGCATATTGTGTCAACCATCTGAGACCAAGAGTGTAGCGACGTTCTTCACGAACCTCTGAGGGTATCTGATAGTTCTGTCCACCGATACGTCTTGCACGGACTTCGAATGTCGGCATGATGTTGTTGAGCGCTTCTTCGAAGACCTCAATCGGTGGTTTGTTTGAAATCTCTTCAACACGCTTGAACGCACTGTAAAGAATGCGTTGCGCGGTATTTTTCTTTCCGTCGTTCATGATGCTGTTGATCAGTTTGGTGACAAGTTTCGAGTTGTAGATTGGATCGGGTAATACATCTCTTTTTGCGATGTGTCCTTTACGAGGCATAAATTTTTCCTCCTTTCAGTTTCATATGATAAATCCATACCTTTTTCTGCGTCTATCTTGAATTTACGATTCTTTTTTGGTTCCGTATTTGGAACGACCCTGCTTACGGTCGATAACGCCGCCAGCGTCCAATGTACCGCGTACGATATGATAACGCACACCGGCCAAGTCCTTCACGCGTCCACCGCGGATCAATACCACGCTGTGTTCTTGAAGTTTGTGGCCGATTCCCGGAATATAGGCGGTGACTTCGACACCGTTTGTCAGACGCACACGGGCGTACTTACGAAGTGCCGAGTTCGGTTTCCTCGGGGTCATGGTCGCAACACGGGTACAAACACCGCGTTTTTGCGGGCTTGGAAGATGCGTGTATTCTCTTTTGAGCGAGTTGAAGTTGATTGCCAAATGCGGAGATTTGGTTTTCTTCTTGCGGGTCTCGCGACCTTTTCTTACCAGTTGGTTGATGGTTGGCATACTGTTCCTCCTCTCAGTTTTTTATAACAACTTATCCATGTGTATCGTTTTTCTCATAAAAAGAGGGGTTTAACGATAAAACCCGGATTATTGCGTGTTTCGCATGTGTGATTATACACTACTTTACCAGGCGTGTCAATCAAACGGATGGACTTTTTCAAAAAAGAACGGGACGCGCGAAACGCGTCCCGTTGTGATTGGAATTGCGGACTTACTCGTCGTCCAACTCGCCGACGAACTCGGCGTAATCGGTCTCTTCGTCCTCATGGGAGAATTCTTCATCGATGATGATGTCTTCTTGATCCATGTATTCCTCTTCAGCCTCGACTTCCGGTTTCTCGTAGTCGAAGGCTGTGTGTTTGAGGATTCCGGTACCGGCCGGGATTCTTCCGCCGATGATGACATTCTCCTTGAGGCCGACAAGGTCGTCGGTCTTGCCGCGGATGGCCGCATCGGTGAGGACACGTGTGGTCTCCTGGAAGCTCGCCGCACTGAGGAAGGATTCGCTTCTCAGTGAGGCGCGGGTGATTCCAAGCAATACCGGTCTTCCCACCGCGGGCTTGCCGCGGTTTTCGAACACGGCCTTATTGGCGGCCTTGAATTCCCGGATGGAGACTTGTTCGCCGGGAAGAAGTGCGGTGTCGCCTTCAATGATGATTTTCAGTTTCATCATCATCTGGTGGATGATGATCTCGATATGCTTGTCGGAGATCTCAACACCCTGTGAACGGTAGACTTTCTGGACTTCTTTCAGGATGTATTGCTGGACGGTCTCTGCGTCGGTGACGCGAAGAAGCAGTTTGGGGTCGATCGAGCCCTCGGTGATCTTCTCACCGGCTTCGACCATCTGTTTTTCCTCGACCAGCAGGGTCACGTTGCTGTCGGTCTCGTATTCGTAGGTTTCGACACCGTTGGAGATGGTGACCTTGTAGCGTTCGTCGATTTGTGCGACCTTTTCGACATTGCCGCTGATTTCGGAGATGATTGCCTGCCCTTTTGGTTTGCGGGCTTCGAAAAGCTCCTGGATACGGGGCAGACCCTGGGTGATATCGGCGCCGGCCACGCCGCCGGTGTGGAAGGTACGCATGGTAAGCTGGGTTCCGGGTTCACCGATGGACTGTGCCGCGATGATACCGACACTCTCGCCGACTTCGACTTGTTCGCCGGTGGCGAGGTTCTGGCCGTAACAGCGTTTACAGACACCGTTTTTCGCACTACAGGTCAATACGGTTCTGATTTTGACTTCGTCGATGCCGGCATCGACGATGGTTTTCGCCAGTTCAGTGGTGATGTAGGTGTCTTTTTCGACGAGAATTTCGCCGGTTTCGGGATGGCTGACGGTCTGCTGCGTATAGCGACCGCTTAGTCTGTCTTCGAGTGGTTCGATGGCTTTTCCATCATTGTCGAGGATGTCTTTGACAAGGGTGCCTCTGTCCGTGCCGCAATCTTCTTCGGTGACGACCAGATCCTGGCTGACATCGACGAGGCGACGTGTGAGGTACCCGGAGTCAGCCGTTTTGAGGGCGGTGTCTGTCGAACCTTTACGCGCACCATGGGTGGAGATGAAGAACTCGGACATGGTGAGACCCTCACGGAAAGCGGCTTTGATGGGCAGTTCGATGGTCTGTCCCGCCGGGTTGGACATGAGTCCGCGCATACCGGCGAGCTGGGTGAAGTTCGAGATATTACCACGGGCGCCCGAGTCGCTCATCATTTGGATGTGGTTGTCGATGGTGAGTTCTTCAGCGAGACCCTTTTCAATTTTGTCCTTGGCTTCTTTCCAGACTTCGAGGACCAGATTGTAACGTTCGGTTTCGGTAAGGAATCCGTCGTCATACATGTCCTGGATGTCTTCGACGCGCTTGTCGGCCTTTTTGAGGATGTCGGCTTTCTTGCTATAGGGATTGACATCGAAGGCACTGACGGTGATTCCGGCGTAGGTCGAATATTCGAAGCCGAGGTTTTTCATCTTGTCGAGCATTTTGGATGTTTCGTTGATTTTGAAATCGACGAAGACCTTGGAGATGATCAGGGACAGGAACTTCTTCTTGAAAGGATCGACAAGCCGTTTGGCGCCCGCTTTCTCAAGTTCGACGATTTTGCCCTCGATCTCGCGGATGCGGTCTTCTTTGGAGACTTGGATGCCCTCGATCTCGGTTGCTTCAAAGACTTCCCTCTGCAGAGCGGCGAGTTCCTGGTAGCGTTTTTCGAGTTCCAATCGGTTGTAGATCATCTCTCTGACATTGTCACCGCGGTAGACGAAATAGTGGTCCGGAGTGTTTTGTTCAAGGTTCTTCTGTGTGGGTTCGTTCAGGTAGGGAAAGCTTCTGGGCAGAATCTCGTTGAAGATGAGTTTGCCTACGGTGGTCATGAGATAGCCCTCTTTTTGTCTCTCGGTTAGGGGGGCATGGCCGAGGTTGCTCGCCCTGATCGCGATCAGCGCATGAAGGGAGATGATGCCGTTGGCATGAGCGAGAAGCGCTTCTTTTGAATCCTTGAACACATGGCCTTCGCCCTTTTGATCGGTGCGTTCAAGGGTGAGGTAGTAGTTTCCGAGGACCATGTCCTGTGACGGGGTGACCACGGGTTTACCATCTTTGGGGTTCAGGATATTGTTGGATGCGAGCATGAGCACACGGGCTTCCGCCTGGGCTTCCTCGCTGAGCGGGACGTGAACGGCCATCTGGTCACCGTCGAAGTCCGCGTTGAAAGCGGTGGTGACAAGCGGGTGAAGACGGATGGCCTTTCCTTCGACGAGTTTGGGTTCGAAGGCTTGGATACCGAGACGGTGCAGGGTCGGAGCACGGTTCAAAAGCACGGGGTGTTCACGGATGACATCTTCCAAGACTTCCCAGATACGGCTGTCGAGTCTCTCGATCATTCCTTTGGCGCTTTTGATGTTCGTGGCAATGTCGCGGTTGATCAGTTCACGGATGACAAAAGGCTTGAACAGGGAGATTGCCATTTCCTTGGGAATCCCGCACTGATACATCTCGAGGTCGGGACCGACGACGATGACACTTCGACCCGAATAGTCGACACGTTTACCGAGTAGGTTCTGACGGAAACGCCCTTGCTTTCCTCTGAGCATGTCGGAAAGGCTCTTGAGTGGACGGTTTTTCTCCACGACGACCTTGCGACCCCGTTTGGAGTTATCGATAAGAGCGTCGACGGCTTCCTGGAGCATACGTTTTTCATTTTTTGTGATCAGGTGGGGTGCGTTTTGTTCTTTTTGTCTTTTGAGTCGGTTGTTCCGGTTCAGGATGCGTCTGTAGAGGTCGTTCAGGTCCGTGGTGGCAAAACGGCCACCGTCAAGTTGGACCATCGGACGGAGTTCCGGTGGAATGACGGGCAGGACATCCATGACCATCCATTCGGGCTTGTTGTCAGAGTTTCTGAAAGCCTCGATAACCTCAAGGCGCTTGATGAACTTGTCGCGCTTTTGTTTCGAAGCGACCGGTAGCGCCTTTCTCAATTTGTAGGACTCTTCTTCAAGGTCGAGTCTCTGCAGAAGCACCTTGACAGCCTCCGCCCCGGTCAGGGCTTTGAAGCGGCTGCCGTACTCCATGTATTTCTCGGTGTATTTGGCTTCAGATAGAATCTGTTTGTAGTGAAGGTCGGTATCGCCTTTGTCGATGACGATGTAAGAGGCGAGATAGACGACTTCTTCCAAGTCTTTCGATTTGATGTCGAGCAGCGTCGCGATGCGTGATGGGGTATTGCGCAGATACCAGGTGTGGACCACGGGGGCGGCGAGTTTGATGTGGCCCATGCGTTCGCGTCTTACTTTGCTTTCGGTAATCTCCACGCCACAGTCGGGACATTTCTTGCCGCTGTGGGAGCTTTTTTTGCTTTTATTGTTGCAAGCGCACTGATAATCCTTGGTCGGGCCGAAGATGACTTCGCAGAACAGGCCCTTCTTTTCCGGTTTCAATGTGCGGTAGTTGATGGTCTCATGTTTCTCGACTTCTCCGAAGGACCAGTCTAGAATCTCCTCCGAGGATGCCAGGCGAATCTTATAGTGGGAATATTTTTGGCTCATACAATCACCTTTCCTTTTAGGAACTAAAGCCGTATTTGTCTAGATAGTCTTCAACGTCTGAATCTTCGACCAGACTCTTGTTCGCTTCATTCTTCTTGGTATCGCGGTTGATCAGTTCGACCGTGATGCCGAGGGACTGAAGTTCGCGGGTGAGTACCCTGAATGATTCTGGCAATGAAGGTTCAGGAATGCTTTTACCATCAACAATCGCGCGGAACACTTTGTTTCTACCGATAATGTCGTCACTCTTGACTGTCAGCATTTCCTGCAGGCAATAAGCGGCGCCATAGGCTTCAAGTGCCCAAACTTCCATTTCTCCGAAGCGTTGGCCGCCGTTTTGGGCCTTACCGCCCATCGGTTGTTGGGTTACGAGTGTGTAGGGACCGACGCTTCTGGCGTGCAGCTTGTCATCAACCATGTGGTCGAGTTTGATCATGTGCATGACACCGACAGAGACATCATTGTCGTATTTCTCACCGGTACGACCGGAATAAAGCGGTGTCTTGCCATCGGGCTGCATGCCGGCTTCTTCCATGATCTTGATGAGGTCTTCGTTGGTGACCCCGTCGAAAACCGGGGTCGCGATATGGACGCCGAGTTTCTTGGCCGCCATACCGAGATGGATCTCGAGAACCTGACCGATGTTCATGCGCGAGGGCACACCGAGCGGGTTGAGCATGATGTCGACCGGTGTTCCATCGGGGAGGTAGGGCATGTCCTCTTCGGGGAGGATTTTGGAGATGACGCCCTTGTTTCCGTGGCGCCCCGCCATCTTGTCCCCTTCTGAGATCTTACGCTTTTGGACGATGAAGACGCGGACAACCTCGTTCGCACCCGGTGGCAGTTCGTCACCATCGGCGCGGGAGAAGTACTTGACACTCTGTACGATACCCCCTCCGCCATGCGGCACGCGCAACGATGTGTCACGGACTTCGCGGGATTTTTCACCGAAAATGGCAAGCAGAAGACGGTCTTCCGGCGTCGGATCCGTCTGGCCTTTCGGCGTGACCTTACCGACGAGAATGTCGCCTTCATCGACTTCGGCACCAGGAATGATGATGCCGCGTTCATCGAGGAAGCGGCGGCCTTCCTCGCCGACATTGGGAATCTCTCGGGTGATTTCTTCCTTCCCGAGTTTGGTATCGCGGGCTTCGGCGTCGTATTTTTCAATGTGAATCGATGTGTAGGTGTCTTCTCTTACGAGTCTTTCACTGAGGATGACGGCATCTTCGTAATTGTAGCCGTTCCATGTCATGAAGGCGACAACCACGTTGCGGCCGACCGCGAGTTCACCCTGGTCCATCGACGGACCGTCGGTGATGATTTCGCCGGCCTTGACTTCCTCACCGATTTTGACGATCGGGGTTTGGTTGAAACAAGTTCCCTGGTTGCTTCTTTCGAATTTATCCAGATGATAAGAATCGATTTTTCCGTCTTTTGTCTTGATTTTGATTTGGAGCGAATCCGCGTATTCGACGACACCGTCTTGTTGACAGACGACGCACGAGCCCGAATCCTGTGAGGCCTTGTACTCGATGCCGGTCCCGACATAAGGGGCTTCAGGACGCAAAAGGGGGATGGCCTGACGTTGCATGTTCGCACCCATGAGGGCACGGTTCGCATCATCATGTTCCAAGAAAGGAATCGATGCGGTGGAGATTGAGACAATCTGTTTGGGAGAAACGTCGATGAGATCGAGTTCTTCCTTGTGATGCATCTTCGTGTCACCCATGTGACGGGCGACGACATTCTCGTCGATGACACGCTTGTCATCGTCTAGGTTGATATTGGCCTGTCCGATGGTATATGGTTCTTCCTCGTCGGCAGTGAGGAAGATATAGTCGTCGGTGATGAAAATCTCGGTGCTGCCATCATCCTGTTCGACTTTTTTGATTTTCAGATAGGGCGTTTCGATGAATCCGTACTGGTTGACACGGACAAAGGAAGCAAGACTGTTAATCAGTCCGATATTCTGGCCCTCAGGTGTTTCGATGGGGCAGATTCTTCCGTAGTGGGAGTAGTGGACGTCACGGACTTCGAAGCCCGCGCGATCCCGTGTGAGTCCGCCCGGTCCTAGAGCGGAGAGACGGCGTTTATGGGTCAGTTCGTCGAGCGGATTGGTCTGCGACATGAACTGTGAAAGCTGCGAGGAGCCGAAGAATTCCTTCAGCGATGAGGTCAGGGGTCTGATATTGATCAGGCCCTGAGGCTTCATCTCGGAGGTATCTCTTGTCGACATGCGGTCCTTGACGTTCTTTTCAAGTTTTGACAGACCGATGCGGAACTGATTTTTAAGAAGCTCTCCGATGAGACGCAGCCTTCTGTTTCCGAGGTGGTCGATATCGTCGAGGCGTCCATAATCGTTCATCAGGTTCAGATAATACCCGATACTCGCGATGATGTCCGAAGGCACAAGATGTTCCGCGGTCTCTTCGGAATGATTTCCGATGACACGCAGGCGGATTTCCTCGTCTTCGCGGTTGCGGTGAAAGACTTCGAGGACTTCGATCTTGGCGAGGTCGAAGTGCAATTCTTCCTTGGCAAGGGTCTCCTTGATGCTTGCGACCATTGTCTCGAAGGCATCGTTGCCTTCTTCTTTGATGAATTGCTTCTCGGTGAGTCCCTTGTTTTTGAGGTATTGCTTGACATAGTCGTCCGCAGACCAGTATTTCTGGTAACGGATCTGCTGGAGTTTGTCGTCTTCGCTCAGGAAATCGAAATAGGGATTGCCCTCGAAGATGTCGAGTTGTTCCCTGAAATCATATTCGAGCGTGTCTTGAAGGACACCCGCGATTTCTTCTGTGAAGTGCTTGCGGTTCTTATCAAGGACTTCAAGATGGTCTTTCTCGATCTCGGTCCCGGATTCAAGGATGATTTCTCCGGTTTCCTTGTCTATGATGTTTTGAGCGAGTACTTTTCCTTTTAGATGGTTGAGGATGTCGAGTTTCTTATTGACTTTGAAACGACCGACTTTGGCCAGTTCATAGCGCTTCGAATCGAAAAGGCGGCTCACGAAGAAGTTGATGGCGCCTTCGATGGTCGCGGTTTCGCCTTGACGAAGTTTTGAATAAACTTCCAAAATCGCATCGGTCGATGTATGAGTCGTGTCTTTTTCCAGCGTTGTCTCGATATAGGGGTTCTCACCGTAGATGGCCTTCATCTGGTCTCTTCCGGCAAAACCGAGCGCACGAAGCAAGGTTGTCAGTGGAATTTTCTTAGAACGGTCAAGTTTGACAAAGAGCGTGTCCTTGGATCCCGTCTCATATTCCAGCCATGCGCCACGGTTGGGGATGATTTGTCCGAGATATTTCGACTCCAAGGTCTTGCGGTCGACTTCCTCACTGAAAAATACGCCCGCACTGCGGACAATTTGGGATACGATCACCCGTTCGGACCCGTTGATGATGAACGAGGCGCGCGGCGTCATGAATGGAAAGTCACCCATGAATATTTTTTGTTCGACAATCTCGCCGGTGTTGTTGTTTACCAGCTTAACGCCGACACGAAGGGGTTTGGCGTAAGTCAATTCTTTTTCTTTCGAGTCAGGAATCGTGTGTTTCGGATCCCCGAATTCGATTCCTTCGAAATACAGTTCCAGATCGCCTGTGTGGTTTTCAATCGGCGAAATGTCTTTGAGAAGTTCATCCAATCCTTCTTTGACGAACCAATCGAAAGAGCTGGTCTGCACCTCAATCAGATTCGGTAATTCCATATTGGATTTGACGCGGGAATAGTTCCTTCTTTCCCGTTTACGCCCATATTTTACAATCGAGTAATTCACTAATATCCACCCCGTTTAAAGTTTAAAAAATCATTCCAGCACAAAAAAGCGCATTGTATCGCATTTTGTTATTTTACCACAATTCTGTCAAGTCGTCAATGGTTCCGACACACAAACACATGAAAACCTTTGTGTCTTTTGATGATGTCTATATCCGTTTTTTGTCGTAAAAATTTCAATGCCGATAAGGCGCCGTGTTTTTTGTGCATGACGAACCAGAACTCACCGTCTGGTGTCAGATGGTCCAATGCTTCTGTGAAAATCTCATATAACTGCTGTTTACCGATTCTGATCGGCGGATTGCTCACGATCAGGTCGTACATTCTTTCCAAGCCTGTGAGGACATTCTTTTTGAAGACATTGGCGGAAGAATCGTTGAGTCCGACATTCTTCCTGCTCAGTTCGATGGCACGTTGATTGACATCGATCATGGTCATATCAAGGTTGGTCGTCTTGTCCAGGACAATGCCGATGACGCCATAGCCGCATCCGAGGTCCAACCCTTCTCGCATGTGCTTTTTAGGCTCGATTGTCTTCAACAGCAGATCGGTCGCACCGTCGATGTGACCCTTTGAGAAGACGCCATGGTCGCTGATGAACTCGAATGTTTTGTCTCCGAACGCATACACAAGTGTCTTTTCTTCGGTCTTCACATCATCTTGTTTCTCTGAATAATAATGCGCCATAGATTCACCCTTCTTTTCCATTCGTGTAAAGGACAAAAACCTGAGTAAAAAATACTCAGGTTTTTGGTTGGATTCGGGTAATTATTTAACTTCTACTTCAGCGCCTGCTTCTTCGAGTTTTTCTTTGATCTCTTCAGCATCTTCTGGGCTGATGTTTTCTTTGACTGCGGCAGGTGCGCTGTCAACAAGGGCTTTGGCTTCTTTCAGACCAAGGCCTGTGATTTCTCTGATGACTTTGATGACGCCGATTTTCTTTTGTCCGGGTGCCACGAGGTTCACGGTGACTTCAGATGGTGCGGCATCTTCTTCAGCAGCACCTGGTGCGGCAACTGCGACGGCGCTAGGGTCAACACCGAATTCTTCTTTCATAAGATCAACAAGTTCTTTGAGTTCAAGCAAAGTCTTTTCTTTCAACGCTTCAATGATTTCTGCATTTTTAAGTGCCATTTTAAATTCCTCCTATTATCCGTTATTTTCTTCTAAATTTTCTGCATGTAAACTTAATGCGATTGCAACATTCTTGATTGGTTCTAAGATACCGCCTGCGATCATTGTCAGTAGGACTTCTCTCGGTGGGATGGTCGCAATGGTTTCGATTTTGTCGTGATCCATGAACTGATCATCAACAACACCGACTTTGAGTTCGAGTTTCTTGTTATTCTTGGCAAAATCGTAGATGACTTTCGCAGCACTGACGCTGTCTTCGTGTGAGAGCGCAACGGCATTCGGGCCCGTGATGTGTTCGACCATTTCGCCGTAACCGGCCTGTTCGGCCGCCCGCCTGATGATGTTGTTTTTCAGGACTTTGAATTCACAGCCATTATTGAGCAGTTCGACGCGGAGTTTTGTCACCTGATCGACAGTCAGTCCGAGATAATCCACAATGACGACGGACCGGGCTTCCTGCATCTGCTGCGTGAGAACTTCAACTTGCTCCTGTTTCTTTTCGATAGCCTTTCTTGTCAACGTTTACACCTCCTGAGTGTGTTTAAATAAAAACCTCTTTCGTCTGACGACAAAAGAGGACTAGCGGTTCTAGCTTCTTTTGTCTGCTTAGGAAATTAAGCTTTCGCACCCAAGGTCTTCGACAATGTTCTTATTTGGTTTGTATGTTTATGAGATTGAGCTTGGGTCGAGTTTGATGCCCGGGCTCATGGTTGATGCGATAGCGATGTTCTTGATGTAGACGCCCTTGACCGTTTGCGGTTTCAGGCGGACGATAAGCTCGTGGAACGCTTTGATGTTCTCATGAAGCTGCTCATTCGAGAAAGACAGTTTGCCGACGATGATGTGAATGTTGCCGACTTTGTCGACACGGTATTCAACCTTACCGGCTTTGATCTCTTCGACTGCTTTTTGGACATCCTGGGTGACGGTACCGGTTTTCGGGTTCGGCATAAGGCCTTTCGGTCCTAGCGTACGGCCGAGTTTACCGACTTGCGCCATCATATCCGGGGTTGCGACAACAGTATCGAAGTCCGTCCAGCCATCAAGAACTTTGTTGACGAGCTCCTCTTCACCGACATAATCGGCGCCGGCGGTTTCGGCTTCTTTCGCTTTCTCGCCTTTTGCGAATACGAGTACAGTCTTTGTCTTACCGGTGCCGTGCGGCAACACGGTCGCACCGCGAAGATTCTGTTCTGCTTTACGCGGGTTCACGTTAAGACGGAACGCAAGTTCGACGGTCGGGTCGAATTTTTCAAATGAGATATCTTTCAAGAGCGCAATCGCTTCTTTGATGTCGTAGTTTTTGGAACGATCGACTTTTTCTAGCGCTTCGGTGAATTTCTTGCTTTTTTTAGCCATGGTTTTACCTCCTAATGTGGTCTAACGGAATCTCCTCCCACAATTAGTTGTATGGTTACAACTAGTTGCTTCAGTCTTTGACAACGATTCCCATGTTGCGTGCAGAACCTTCGATGATTCGCATAGCCGCTTCAACGTCGTTTGCGTTCAAGTCGGGCATTTTGGTTTCCGCGATTTCTTTCACCTGTTCACGGGTGACAGTACCGACTTTTTCAGTCAGTGGGTTCCCGGCCCCTTTTTTGATTCCGGCCGCTTTCATAAGCAGGTCGGATGCGGGTGGGGTTTTGGTTACAAATGTGAACGACCGGTCATCATACACTGTGATTTCCACAGGGATGATGTTACCCATCTGCTCGCGTGTCTTTTCATTGAATTTTGTACAAAATTCCTGAATGTTGACGCCAGCTTGTCCGAGCGCCGGACCGACCGGTGGTGCAGGGTTCGCCTTGCCCGCCGGGATTTGTAACTTTACGACAGTCTTGATATCTTTAGCCACGATAGACACCTCCTCATGTTCGTGATGTGGTCAGCGGACCAGTGACCTGATCCTTCCACTCTAAAAATAAGCATACCTTTTGACATGCTAAACTATTATACACTGCAAATAATTGTGTGTCAATGATTGACACACAATTTAAATATTTGTATCGATTTCGTCAAATGTGAGTTGTTTCGGCGTTTCTCTTCCGAACATCTCTACCAGTACCGTGACGATCTGTTTTTCATGATCGACATTCTCGACGGTACCGATCTTGTTCATGAACGGCCCGGCGGTCACACGGACTTTCTGACCTTTTTCCACATCGATCTTCGGCGTTTGGATGACACCGGCTCGTTTCAAAATGGGATTGATCTCTTCTGGTGGGAGTGGAACCGGTTTGGTTCCCCCGCCGCTACTGCCCAGGAAGCCAGTCACACCGGGCGTGTTCCTGACAACAAACCATGAATCATCGGTCACAATCATCTCGACAAACACGTAACCGGGATAGATCTTGTTGACCTTTTCCTTGGTCGAACCATCAGGTTTTTTTTCGAGAACGGTTTCTTCAGGAATCACAACATCGAAGATCTTATCCTCCATCTGCATGGTTTCAATACGTCTTTCAAGGTTGATTTTTACTGAATTCTCCTGACCCGAATAAGTCTGGATAATGAACCATTTCTTATCTTTGTAGAGTTCGCTCATGTCAAGCGCCCAAACCGTAGAGGAAATCGAAAATCGGTCTGAATACGAGATCATAGAGCACGAACATGAGACCCAGGAAGATAACGAAACCGAAAACGCGGGCGGTGTGGTTCGTCATGATGTCCTTGGTGGGCCAGGACACACGGCGCATCTCCTTGAAGCCGGGGATGAAAAACGGTGCCAGTGCGATGATCAGTGCCGCGGCACCGAGCACCATCACGATGATGGAAAAGATATTGATTCTCAGGGGTGTGGCGAAAATCCACAAGTCGGTCAGACGAATCTGGAGGACCTCCCCTTCAAATATATAGATACCGAGTGTCAGGACCAGTGCACCGAGCAAACCGAGCAACAGTCCCTCGAAAGGATACTCCTTTTTCAGAAGGTTAAGAACCTTTGCAACTTTTTCTTCTCTTTTTTCAGCCATGTGATTACGCTCCTACTTGCTTTCTTTATGCGTTGTATGCTTTTTACAACGACTGCAATATTTTTTTATCGTCATGCGTTCTTTCTCGTCTTTGTGTTTGAATGCGGTGTAATTTCTCGACAGGCAAATCTCGCAGATAAGCCGAATCTTCTTTCTCATGTTATCACAACCTTGCAAATATATAATCTACCAAAAAGGGGAGCTTTTGTCAACTTAATAATTACTTAAAGTACGCATGAATCTTGGTTTTTGCACGGTGTAACGCATTATATATTTTCTTTTCATCAAGCGCGTACTTTTGTGCGATGGCTTCAACACTGAAGTTCTTCAGTTCTCTTAAGGAATAGATCGAGAATTCAAGCGGCGTCAACAGCGTTTTGATCTCTTCGACATGAAGGTTGTAATAGACGGAGTTCTCACGTATGCAGTGGTTCATCTCCGCGATGATGGTCTGGTTATGGACGGTTTTTTCTTTCCTTCTTTTCATGGTGTTGATGTAGGTGATGAAATAACGTTCGAGATTCATCTCATAAAACCTGGTAAAGGTCTTGTTGAAAGACTCATCAAAGTTGAGTGCGCTTTTGTAAAGAAGGATGATGCCTTCTTGGAAGAGGTCTTCATAGTCGTAGGCGAGGTTGAACTTATATATTTTTTTCGCAATGAATTTCTCGTATTTCGAAACCATAAGTTCGAGGGCTTGCTCATCGCCTTCTTTGATACGGGCGATGATCTCAAAGTCATTATGGTTTCTGCTCATCTCACGACCTTCTTCTTTTTGTTATATCGTGAAGCGCGACGCCGGAGGATACGCTGATGTTGAGACTGTTCACGGTTCCTTGCATCGGGATTTTGACAAGGTAATCACAGTTTTCCCTGACGAGGCGGGAGATGCCTTTGCCTTCACTGCCGAAGACAAGACACATGTCCAAATCGACATAGATATCTTCCAGGGTCTCATCGGTATCGAGCTCGAGACCGACGACCCAGATGTTGTTTTCCTTCAGGGTCCTGATCGCCTGGTTGAGATTGGTCACGCGAATCAAGGAGACATATTCGATCGCGCCCGTCGAAACCTTGACGACGGTGGGGGTGATCTGGGCGCTGCGGTGTTTGGGTATGATGACGCCGGAAGCACCGAAGGCATCTGCATTTCTGATGACGGCACCGAGGTTGTGGGGGTCTTCGACACCGTCCAGCATGATGAAAAGTTTTTTTCCCTCTCTGGAAATCGCGTCTTTTAGAGGCGTGAAGGTGTAATCTTCGACATTAGCCGCGATATTCTGATGATTTTTCCCGAATTTCTTATCCATGGACCCTTTGGTCATCTCAGTGGTCTTGATATTGTGATTTCGGGCAATAAGTAGGATATCGCTCTGCGAGTTTTTGATATAGAATATCTCGTATACTTTCCGGTCGGCTTTCAATGCCTCCCTCACGGGATTCGTCCCATATATCAACATGATAACACCTTCCTTTTCTATTGTATCATACTTTCAAGTCGGCGGAATTGAGAAATGATACCGTATTTTCAACAAGATAAGACTGCGGGTTATCCCACAGCCTATTTGATGTTTTCGAGCAATTCATAAAGGCGGGTCTTCTGACCGTCGAGATATAGATAGCCGATTAGCGCTTCGAACCCTGTGGCCAGTTTATAGGTCCTCATATCGGCTTTTCCGGGCTTGCGCGCGCTGCTCGCGTTGCGGCCGCGTGTGATCACGGCCCGCTCCTCATCGGTAAGAAGCGGTTCTATCTTTTTATAGGCATGGTATTGACCGGTCGCATTGGTATAGGTGATCGTGGATTGATGCAGGACCTTCGGATGGACTTTTCCTTCCTCGAGAAATTTTTCCCTTATATAGAGCTCGTAGACGGCATCACCGATATAAGCCAGGGTCTGGCCGTTATATTGAAGCATCAGAGGATGCCTTTCTCCAGGAGTTTCTCGCGCAGTCGGTCCGCCTTGTCAAAATCCTTGTTCCTTCTGGCATCGGCCCATTCCGAGTAGACGGCCTTGTCATTGGCGCTCAAGGGGGACACCCCGGGATTGAGCCCCAGGATTCTGAAGAACTGATCGAAAAGGTCGATGGAAGCTTTGAGTTCGTTTTCAGAGTTTCTTCGCCTTAACGTCTGGTTGGTGAGTTTGACCAGATTCTGCAGTTCGGTGATGGCGTTTGCGGTGTTGAAATCATTGTCCATGGCTTCCATGAAATGCTTCTCGATGGTCGAAAGCGCCTGGGTGTGTTCAGGATTCTCATCGAGGGCGTCCGCGAGATCGAGGTGATAGTAGCTTTGCTTGTAGACCCGGCGGATCCTGTCCCATTCCTTGACATAGTCATCGAGAACCTCATCGGTGTAATTGATCGGGCTGCGGTAGTGCGTGGAGAGCGTGAACAGTCTGAAACCCATATAATCGGCGTTCAGGTCCTTGACGAGAATGATCCGGCCTTCGCTTTTCGACATTTTCTTATCATCGATATTCAATTGGCCGTTATGGATCCAATAATTGGCGATGTAACCCTCATCAAGCGCACGATGTTGCGCGATCTCGTTTTCATGGTGGGGGAATCTTATTTCAGACCCGCCGCCGTGGATATCGATCTTGCCGCCGAAGATTTCATTGATCATCGCGACGCATTCGGTATGCCATCCCGGTCTGCCGTACCCCCAGGGCGACGGCCAAGTGATACCGGTTTCCGTTTTCTTCCAGAGAGTGAAATCAAGCGGGCTTTCCTTACGGGTGTTGACGTCGATGCGCGACCCTTCGATCAGATCTTCGACCTTGCGGCCCGAGAGAATACCGTAGTCACTGATCTTGTTGACACGGAAATAGACATCGCCGTCGACTTCATAGGCATAGTCGTTTTCCACAAGCCGCTCGATATATGAGATGATGGCACTCATGTATTCAGTGACGCGAGGCGCAAGGTATTTTGTGGAACTGCCTACGCGTTCAGCATCCTCGTAAAAAGCCTCGATGAATTTGTTTGCGACTTCGATCTCATCCATCTGATCTTCGATGGCTTTGGTGATGATCTTGTCGTCGACGTCGGTGAAGTTCGACACGAAATTCACTGTGTAACCTTTGTATTCGAAATAACGCCTCACCACGTCGAAAAAGATCACAGGACGGGCATTGCCGATGTGGATATAGTTATAGACTGTCGGCCCGCATACATACATGTTCACCGTATCTTCATGTATGGGAACGAACGTTTCGACTTTTCTGGTCAATGTGTTATAGATTTTCATGGTCCTCACCTTTTTCATGGATAATGTTCTTTTGGGGTTGTCAAATCATATTATATTGTATCATATCGGTCTTCGTTAAAAAACGGTAATGACAATTTAGTCAAAAAAAGCAGGAGGGTCTGCCTCCTGCTTTGTCTGTTAATTCATTAAAGTTTTTCTACGTTTGCAGCTTGAGGTCCGCGGTCGCCTTCGACCACTTCGAACTCGACTTTGTCGCCTTCGTTCAAAGTTTTGAAGCCCTCAGCATTGATTGCGCTGTAGTGTACAAAGATGTCATTTCCTTCATCAGTCGTGATGAAGCCGTAGCCCTTTTCTGAATTAAACCATTTTACTGTTCCTGTCATGTGATTAAAAATCTCCTTTTTTCTTTTGATAACCCCATTATACAATGGTGCAGATTAAAATGCAAATATTTTCCTAAATCATATCGATTGCTTTGTTGAGCCTTTTAAGAAGAAGCGTTCTGCCAAGCAGGTTCATCATCTGTGGAAGGTCCGGTCCATGCATGGCGCCACTCACGGCGATACGGACAGGCATGAACAGCATCTTGCCCTTCATACCGGTCTCTTTGCCGGCTTTCTTGATCAGACCTTTCAGGATGTCCGGATTGATATCCGGGGTTTGCTCAAGCTTCTCTTTGAGCGTTTCAAGCAGGGATTTCACGCCGTCTTGTTTCAGCATCTCTAGCGCTTCGCCAGCGAGTTCGAATGGCTGGTCGAAGAAATCATGGTAGAGTTCCACAATCTGCTTGCCGTAACTCAGACGGTCCTTGAAAACCGTGATCAGGCTTTCGAACCAATCATCATCCTGACCTTGGCCGATGCCGGCTTCCTTGATGAAGGGCAGGCAAAGTTCCATGGTCTCATCGAAGGACAGCGTCTTGATATAACGGTTATTGATATAGAAGAGCTTCTCTTTGTCGAAAGTCGCCGGTGAACTCGAAAGGCGGTTCTCGTCAAAGAGTTCGATCAGTTTGTCTTTCGGGATGATTTCCTCATCGACAGGGGGACTCCAGCCCAAAAGCGCGATGAAGTTGAACATCGCTTCAGGCAAGAAGCCCAAATCCTTGTATTGTTCGATGAACTGTATGATGGATTCGTCCCTTTTCGATAGCTTCTTGTTTTCCTCATTGACGATGAGGGTCATGTGGCCATATTTCGGAACGTCGAATCCGAGTGCCTCCATGATCATTATCTGTTTTGGCGTGTTGGTGATGTGGTCTTCTCCGCGAAGGACATGGGTGATGTCCATCAGGTGGTCGTCGACCGCGCAGGCGAAATTATAAGTCGGCACTTTGTTTCGTTTCAGAATCACCCAGTCGCCGACATCTTCGCTTTTGAAAGTGACATCGCCCTTGACGATATCATTGAAGGTATAGGTCGTGTTGTCCGGGACGAGAAACCGGATTGTATGGGGGGCGTCTTTGTCGGGTGCCCCGAGGCATTTTCTCGAATAATGAAGGTTTGAGACACCTTTTTCCTTGAGCGCCTCGCGTTCGGCGTCGAGTTCTTCGGGGGAACAGTAGCATTTGTAGGCGAGGCCGTTTTCCACAAGCTTTTGGGCGAACTGATGATAGTAGTCCAATCGTTCCATCTGCCTGTAGGGTCCGTACCCCCCGTCCTTATCAATCGATTCATCCCATTCGAGACCCAGCCAGTCCAGATAGAAAAGTTGGCTTCTTATTCCGGTTTCGACGTTTCGTCTCTCATCGGTGTCCTCGATTCTGACAATGAAATCGCCGCCATGACGGCGGGCGAAAAGATAGTTGAAAAGTGCGGTGCGGGCGTTTCCGATGTGCAGGTGCCCCGTGGGGCTAGGTGCATAGCGGACGCGGATTTTTTCCATTGGTATTCCTCCTTGTCATCTCTAGTCCATTATAGTACTTTTTGACGTTCAGCTCAATCACAGTAAATAAAAAAAGCACAAATGTGCTTTTTTTAGAAATATTAACGTTTTGAGAATTGTGGTGCGCGGCGTGCTTTTCTGAGTCCGTATTTCTTACGTTCTGTCGCACGTGGGTCCCTGGTCAGCATACCGGCTTTTTTAAGCGGTTTGCGGTAATCTTCATTAACTTCGAGCAACGCTCTTGAGATTCCAAGACGGATGGCGCCGGCCTGGCCGGTGATGCCGCCTCCATGGACATTGATGATAATGTCGAAGGCTTTTTGATTCTCGGTGATTTCAAGTGGTTGGAAAACGTCTAGGCGAGTCGCGGCTGAAGGAATGTAGTCTTCAAATGGACGGTCATTGACAGTGATTTTACCGGTACCTGGCGCCATGATAACGCGGGCAACGGATTCTTTTCTACGGCCTGTGCCGAGATATTTGACTTGGTTTGCCATGTTTTACCTCCTAGCCTTTCAGCTCTAAAAATTCTGGTTTTTGAGCTTGATGTGGATGATTTTCGCCTTGATAGACATAAAGTTTTCTGAACATCTGGCGTCCCAGCGTGGTGTGGGGAAGCATTCCTTTGATCGAAAGTTCGACCATGCGGCCGGGATGTTTCTTGTTCATATCGGCGGCGTTGGTTTCTTTCAGGGAACCAGGGTGTTGCGAGTGTGAATAGTATTTCTTGTCTTGCCATTTTTTGCCTGTAAGGTGGATATCCTTGGCATTGATGACGATGACATAGTCACCACAATCGACATGTGGTGTGAACGTTGGTTTGTGCTTGCCCCTCAGGATTGCAGCAACTTCGGTTGATAAGCGCCCAAGTGTCTGCCCTTTGGCGTCAATTACAAACCACTTGCGGTCTACTGTCTGGTTGTTTGCCATGTAGGTCTTCATAGTGCGTAGCCTCCTATTTTATCTTCTCATAGTCGGGCTATAAAGGAGATTTCTTAAATGTACCGACATATATGATAGCTTATTTGCTCATATATGTCAAACACTTTAATGCTTTTTAACCAATTTATTGGACGCTGTCGCCGGGATTGAGTTTTTCGACTGTGAGTATCTCCATCTGGTCCTTGTTCGAACCCGCAAGCAGCATGCCTTCGCTTTTCTCACCGCGCAGCGTCACCGGCTTCAAGTTGGCGACCACAATCACTTTTCTGCCCGTCAGTGTCTCTGGCTTGTAATGTTTGGCGATACCGGCGACGATCTGCCGTGTATCCTTCTCACCCGCGTCGACCTCAAGCACCAGCAGTTTGTCCGCATTGGGATGATAGCGGCAGGATTCGACTCTGGCGACGCGAAGATCGAGTTTGCCGAAGTCCTCGATGGTGGCGAGGTTGTCTTCATCGACAGGCGTGATATCTTCTTCGAAATCACCGCGGATATACTTTTTCAGTTTGTCGACTTCCTCCTCGACATCGAGTCTCGGGAACAGGGGGATAGGCTTTCTGAAGACTTCGGTTTCCTTGAGAAGACCGAACTCGAGAGTCTCCCATGTTTGGAGGTTTTTGGTGATACCCAGTTGTTTGAAGGTATCCTGGCTTGCGTCCAGTAAAATCGGTGTGAGCAAAATGCCAACGTGTCTCAGGGATTCGACAAGATGATAAAGGACATTCTCAAGTTCGTCTTTCTTATCTTCATCCTTGGCGAGTATCCAGGGGGTGGTCTCATCGATGTATTTGTTGGTTCTGGAGATGAGTTTCCAGATGGTTTTGATTGCTTCGGAGACCTTGAAGGATTCCATGTTTTCCCGGTATTCATCGACGGTAGCGGCAACAAGCGTCTCCAGTGATTCGTCATACGCGTTGCTGATATCGCCATTGTATGCGATGCGGCTGTCGAAGTATTTATTGACCATGGAAATTGTACGGTTCAACAGGTTGCCGAAGTCGTTGGCGAGGTCGTAGTTGATACGTTCGACGAAAGTTTCCGGTGTAAAGACGCCGTCACCGCCGTAGGGAAGTTCGCGCAGAAGGAAATAACGCAGCTCATCAAGGCCGTAGTTGTTGAGGATTGTGTCCGGATAGATGACACTGCCTTTCGATTTGCTCATCTTGCCTTCCTTGGCCTGATAGAATCCATGAGCGTGGAGTTTGAAGGTGACAGGGATATCAAGCGCCATGAGCAGGATGGGCCAATAGATCGCATGGAAGCGCAGGATGTCCTTTCCAGTCACGTGGACCACTTCATCACCGAGCCAGTACTTCTGATAGAGCGTGTCGTCTTCGGTACCGTAACCAAGCGCGCTGATATAGTTGGAAAGCGCATCAATCCAGACATAGACGACATGTTTGGGATTGGATACGACCTTGATGCCCCAGTCGAAGGTGGTCCTGGAGACGCTAAGGTCATTAAGGCCGCTCCTGATGAAAGCGAGGACTTCGTTCCTTCTGGATTCGGGGGTGATGAAATCCGGGTTTTCCTCGATGAACGTCAGAAGCCTTTTTTGATATTTGCTGAGTTTCAGGAAATAGCTTTCCTCTTCGAGCTGAGCGGTTTCACGACCACAATCGGGACAGGTGTGGTTTTCTCCGAGCTGTGTCTCGGTAAAAAACGATTCACAGTGCATGCAATAATACCCTTTGTAGTGACCGAGATAGATGTCACCCTGTTCGATCAGCTGCTCGAATATCTTCTGAACAACGGTCTTGTGCCTTTTTTCCGTGGTCCGGATAAAATCGTCATAGGATATCTTCAGGCGGTCCCATAGGGCTTTGGTCTCTTCGGCCATCTCATCGACATGGTCGATCGGTGGAATGCCTCTTTCTTGCGCGACGGTCTCGATTTTCTTGCCGTGTTCGTCCATACCGGTCAGGTAGAACGTGTCATAACCGCGCAGTGCCTTGTATCTGCGCAGCGTGTCGCAGAACACCGTGGTGTAGGTGTTCCCGATATGGAGCTTGCCGCTCGGATAATAGATCGGGGTGGTGATGTAGTATGTCTTGTTCATGTGATCACTCCTCGGAATCTTTGTATTGCTGTTTATGTTTCTGATAAGCCATATAGACTTTGTTTTTCTTTAATCCGCGTTGTTTCGCGACACTTTTGATTGCATCCATCTCTTTAAGACCGTCATCGATCAATAACTCGACATGTTCCACCATGTCGCTTTCATCGAAGACGACGTCCGTCTCGCTGCCTTCGACGATCAGGACAATCTCTCCTTTCACTTCCGGAAAAGACGGATGGTTCGATAGGTCGAAATGGATGATTTCCTCATGCAGTTTGGTCATCTCTCTAGCCACGGCCGTTTTTCTGGCACCGAACACTTCATACATGGTGGCAAGCGTGGCTTTGAGTCTGTGCGGGCTCTCATAGAAAACCAGGGTGTGGGTGAGTGACTTATAGGTTTTAAGGATGTCTTTGCGTGCTTTTTCTTTCGCCGGGAGAAACCCGATGAAGGTGAAAGGATGGGTCAGGATGTCTGTGACCACGAGAGCCGATAGAAGTGCGCTAGGACCCGGAATGCTCGTAACAAGGTAGCCCGACTTGCGGACCGCACGGACAAGGGATTCACCGGGATCACTGAGCAATGGTGTTCCGGCATCGCTGATGAGGGCGATATCCTTACCTTCACCCAGGTAACGTATGACGCTTTCCAGTCTGGCGTTTTCGTTATGGGCGTGATAGCTTTTGAGCGCGGTCGTGATGTCGTAGTGTTTGAGCAGGACGCCACTGGTGCGTGTGTCTTCCGCGAGGATGATATCAACATCATTGAGCGTGGCGATCGCACGGTGTGTGAAATCACCGAGATTGCCGATCGGGGTGGCAACAAGATAGAGGGTCGGTCTTTTTTCCTGGAATGTTTTCTGACGTTCCACCTTATCACTTACTTTCTTTTATAGATCCTGTCGACCTCATCGGTGTAGCCTTCCGCGTCGTGCACGTAAAGCGGCGGCAGGATTCTGAGTCCGGGATTGGTTCTGTAGGTTGCCTCGATGAGTACCATTGAGGCTTCCTTGTTTTCTCTGGTATGGACAAAACGCATGCGCTTGGTATGGAAGTCATATGTCTTGAAAAGGTGGATCAGCTCATCGGTACGCATCGCTCTGATGACCATGAAAAGACGACCGGTCTGTTTCAAAAGATAAGCCGCGGTGCGGACGATGTCCTCCATCGTCACTGTGACTTCATGGCGTGCGATGGTCTTGTAGGTGCTCTTGTTCAGATTGCTTGTCACGTCGTGTTTGAAGAAGGGGGGATTGCAGGTGACGATGTCGATGGTTGCGCGTGCGGGAAGACAGCTTTCGTCTCTGAGGTCACCGTTTATGATTCTGATAGTCGGCTCGAGGTTGTTCAGTGCGACGTTTCTTCTTGCGATGTCGGCAACTTCCCGTTGTATCTCGATGCCGAGCATGTCGAGCGTTTTCGACCGGGTGGATAAGAAGAGCGGAATCGGTGCGAAGCCGGTGCCGAGATCGACAAGCGTGTGAGCGTCTTTCGTGAGATTGACGAAATCCGCGAGCAGAATGGAATCCAGCGAGAAATTGAACATATCCTGTCGTTGGATGATTTTTATTTCGCCGTTCCCGAAAAGTGTGTTAATTTTTTCTTGCATGCTTATTCTTTTGGTCCTTATCCGTTACGAAATCCATCGAATCGTATTCCTTGATTTCCAGAAGGTCATCCACATTGAAATGTTTGACGGTCTCAGAGAGGTCGACTTTGACGGTGCGTTCAAGAATATTGGATGATAGGACTTTGCCAGGGCCTTCTGCGGTCTTGACGCGACTCATGATCTTCGGCATGCCCTTGCGCATTTCGGAATAAGTGTCATCCTCATAGCGGATGCAGCAAAGGAGTTTGCCGCAGAGACCGGAGATGTTCGATGGGTTCAAAGAGAGGTTTTGGTTCTTGGCCATCTTGATCGAGACGGTTTCGAACTCACCAAGGAAGGTTATACAGCAAAGCAGATAGCCACACGGGCCGATACCGCCAAGGAATTTCGCGCCGTCCCGGGCACCGACCTGTCTCAGTTCGATTCGTACTCTGAACTCATTGGCGAGGTCTTTGACGAGTTCGCGGAAGTCGATCCTGCCCTCTGCGTTGAAATAGATGATAAGCTTTGAACGGTCAAGGGTGTATTCCGCACCGAGCAGTTTCATCTCGAGATTGTGTTTTTTGACATAACGTTTGCATTTGTCGACGATATCGGGAATTTCGGCATTGTTGCGTTCTTCTTTCTGCAGATCCTTCTGTGTGGCTTTACGAAGAATCGGTTTCAGCGAAGCCTGCAGGGATTCTTCCTCAATTGTCTTCGGTGGTTCCATGACCTCGCCGATTTCAACGCCGCGAACCGTCTCCACGACGACCGATTCACCGAGGGATAACTCTATATCATTGGGATCGAAATAATATTTTTTCCCCGCTTCTTTGAAACGGACACCGACCACTTTATTCTTCATTGTTTCTCCTACTTTCCAAAGCAAGCATGAGGTTGTCGAAAGCCAACCGCATGTTGATAAAGTTATTCTGCCTTGTCTTGATCGTCAACATCTGTTCGAGGATGGCAATCAGGTCATCGAGTTCATAGCGCTTCACACATGACTCGATGGTATCGATTTCCTCTGCGAAAACAATCTGGTTATGACTGTTTATTTTACCATAAATGAGGTCTTTTTGGTAGTGTATAAATATGTCAATGAGCATTCTTAGCTTCTGTGAGTCATTGAAGTGTTGCCCGGCTTCTTTTTGCAGGGTCAAAAGCGGGGATTCCTCTCCAGCGATATCTCGGTAGACAGCCTTGACCACATCGGTCAGGTCTTCGAGGTCGGATTCATCAAGCAATCCCCGGGCGGTTTCGACCGTGCTTTCAAGGCGGGCGGCCAGACGGCTCGATGTCATCTCAAAGCCTTCCTGTACGAGAGCGGTCTCGATGGCTTTATCTGAGAGCCGCTTGAAGTGGAGATTCTGCGCCCGAGACTGGATGGTGGGAAGTAGTTTACCGGCGTCTTCGCAAAGTAGGATGGCATACATCGAAGGGTGGGGTTCTTCCAAGAATTTGAGCAATGCGTTTTGGGCGTGGGCGTTCATTTTATCGGCAGCTTCGATAATATAGATTTTCGGGCCCTCCTCCAATGCGGTCTTGGAAAATTCTGCCTGCAGAGCTTTGATGTCGTCTTTCACGATGGCCGTCTTCTGAAGCCTCACGACATAGAGGTTCGGGTGGGTCAGATTCAGAACCCGTTTGCATTGATTGCATTCGAAACAAGGCGGCTTCTCATTTCGACAGAAGAGTTTGGCAGCAAAAAAAAGAGCCACGTCAAAACGCATCGTGCCCGCGTCACCCTCAAAGATATACGCATGGGAAAGACGTTCTTTTTTGAAGCTGTTTTCTATCATGGTGATGGCTTCACTTTGGACTGTCTTCAATTGATCGAAAATCATAATATCATCCTTCTCAAAGACCGTTTATCAAGGAAAGGGCGTCTTTCACGACCGCATCGATACCCCGGTTGCCGTCGACAACCTTGATTCTTTCGGGATAACGGCTGATGAGCGCCTGATAACCTTCATAGACACGTTCGTGAAAAGCGATACTCTCGAGATCGAGGCGGTTGATTTCGCGGTGGTTGCCGAAAACACGCTTCAGGCCGACACTCGGCGGAATATCGATGAAGATGGTCAGATCGGGAATGCTTTGTTCGATGGCAAACTTGTTTACATCCATTACGGTTTCCAGGCCGAGTTTACGACCGAAGCCCTGATAGGCAAGTGAGCTATCGATGAATCTGTCGCAAAGGACAACCTTGCCTTGCGCAAGGGCGGGCCATACTTTCTCGACGATGTGTTGACGGCGGCTCGCAGCATAAAGCAACGCTTCTGTCCGGGCGTCCATTTCTGTGTTCTTGACATCAAGGATTACATCCCTGATTTGTTCACTGATTGCAATACCACCAGGCTCCCTGGTGGTAACGACATCTATATTATTCTTTTTCAAAGCCTTTTCTACAGCTTTCATCACTGTGCTTTTCCCCGAGCCTTCCGGCCCTTCGAACGTAATGAATTTATTTTTCACATCCGGTCACTCCTCTTGTGTTCTTTCCATTATTATCGCATATTTTCGCACCTTTTTAAATATGAAAATAAATTATTGGACGTATTAATGTGATATAATGTTTATGATTTGTGAAAGGAATGGTCTCATGCGTATCAAAGTCGACAACCTCTCTTTCGGATATGATTACCGGACCGTGCTGAAGAACATATCCTTCAGCATTGAAAGCGGTGATTTTTTAGTCATTGTCGGAAATAACGGGAGTGGAAAGTCGACACTCATCAAATGCCTTTTGGGACTTAACAAAGTGCCTGACAAACGGATTTTTCTCGATGATATCGAACTTCATGACTACAGACAGTGGATCAACATCGGTTATGTTCCACAGCGGTTCGATGATTTCAACTATGAGTTTCCAATCACTGTCAACGAAATTCTGACCGTTTCAAAACTCTCGAAAGTCGACGAAGACGAGAAACTCTCGCTTCTTGATCGGATGGGAATCCTCGAGCTTCAAAACGACAATATCAACAACCTGAGCGGCGGGCAACTGCAGCGTGTCTTCATCACCAGGGCGCTCATGAACAACCCGAGACTTTTGATTCTCGATGAACCCACCGCGGGTGTCGACGCCGGAAACATCGAAAGCTTCTACCGTATGGTCAACGATTTGAACAGCGATGGGGTAACCATCATTCTGATCTCCCACGATCTCAAAAACGCCAAAGCGAACTTCACCCACATCATGCATCTGGATGATGGCAGGGCGGAGATCAGCAATATCTGTGATATTGACTTCGGAGGTGAGAGCTGATGGACACGTTTTTCATCTATACCAGCTTCATCCGGGCACTCATCGAACGGGAGTTCATGCAGTACGCGCTTGTCACCGGTGTGCTGATTGGATTTTTGGCGCCTTTGATCGGCTCTTTCGTCGTCATCAAACGTCTGAGCATGATCGCCGATACACTTTCGCACTTCACCTTGGCCGGACTTGCAATCGGGCTTTTCTTCATCAACATCCTCAGGTTGCCTTTGGGTGACCCGCTTTATCTTGGGATGATATTCGCTGTGATCGGGGCACTCCTTGTCGAGGTTCTGCGTAGCTACTACAAAAACTACAAGGAAATCTCGATGCCGATGGTCATCTCCCTCGGGACCGCCTTGAGCGCACTTTTCATCTCCTTGAGCGGCGGTTTCACTTCGAGTGTCTTCAATTATCTCTTCGGCTCCATCCTGACGGTCAGCCGGCAGTTCGTCTTCATCAACATCGCAGCGACCATCGTCATCGTTTCCCTCGTCATCGCGTTTTACAAACAGCTTGTCATCATCAGTTTCGATGAGACCTATGCCAGATTGCTCGGAATCAAGGTCGGTATCTTCCAATTTTTCACAACCATCGCGCTCGGTATGGTTATCGCCCTTGCAATAGAGACCGTCGGTGTGCTTCTCGTATCGAGCCTGATGATTATCCCGGTCGCCGCAGCGATGAAAGTGGGCCGTAGTTTCAAAAACACCCTTTTCATCGCCATCGTCTTCAGCGAGACTTCCGTAATCATGGGACTTTGGCTGTCATTTGTGTTCCGCATCCCTTCCGGTGCGACCATTGTGCTTTTCAATATCACGATCCTGATTATGGTCGTCATCCTCAAAAAACTATTCAAACATCAGCTCATCAAGAAAAAACAGGCCGATGAGGCCGCATCCTGATAATTACATGAAAAAAATGCCGCGATGATATCATCGCGGCATTTTTTAACCGATGTCTCAGTAATCGATTCGTTTGAGGTAAAGACCTTCAGCGGGTGCCATGTATTTGATACTGTCCTTGCTGGCTTCTTCAAGCGCTTTTTCAGTGAACTGTGTGTTTCGCTTCACATCCCTGATGGCATTACCGACAATGATGCGTACCATGTGGCGCAAAAATCCATGAGCCCTAATTTCGATGCGGGTCTCGCGTTTTTCAGAAAACACGTCGATCTTATCCACTGTTCGAACCGTACTCTTATCAGCATCGAATTTTGAAAATCCGATGAAATCATGGGATCCCTGGACAACCGCGAGAATTTTTTCTAGGGCCGATTCTTCCAGTTCAGGCTCATAAAGCGCATAGTGGGAAAGGAATGGGTCTTTCTCATGAATGATGCGGTACATATAGGTTTTGCCGGTCACATCGAAACGGGCGTGGAAGACCGGCGGGACCGTTGTGACTTTCAGGATGCGGATGTCAGCCGGCAACATTTTCTCCATGGTTTCTTCAAGTTTTTGGTCCTCCAAGGGGGATCCGGTATCGAAATGGATCACTTGGTGAAAGGCGTGGACCCCTCTATCGGTGCGTCCGGCGGCCACGATGGGCGTCTTATCACCGCAAAGGTGTCTTAGAACTTTTTCAATCGTGCTTTGGACGGTAGGGGATACCTTGGGCTGTCTTTGAAAGCCGTGGTAGCGTGAACCGTCATAACTGAGGTCGACACGTATCCGTCGGGGGGCGACTTCTAGATTCCTGATATAGATTTGAGTGATGCCGGTGGTGTCTGATTTCACTTTCATCTGGAAGCGTTCATCGATTTCCACGATATGATAGGACAGATAGGGGGACGCTTTGTAATCCTTGCAACCGGCGTATCGTCTTAGTCTGTCGAGAACCGCTTCCAAGGATGCGTATTTTTTCTCATTGGTATCTCTCAAGAAGTGTAGCCCCGGAAGCATCTTCATCATACGATCCTCGTCTTTTTCCTTAAGCGCGGTGACGAAGGCCTCAATCATAGCAATATCCTAAAGAGGGTCGTGGTGACGATGATGACAGACGCCGTCGCGACCGCGAGGGTATCCAGTGTTTTCCATGTGAGGATGTGCAGTCTTGTGCGTGGTTTGCCGGGGACGAACGACCGTGCCTCCATCGCGTTGGCGAGTTCGTCGCTTCGTTTGAAAGAAATGATGAACATCGGGACAAGCAAAGAAACCACCTGCATGATCTTGTCTTTCAGCTTGCCTTCCTGGAAGTCAACACCGCGGCTGGCTTGGGCTTCCATGATCTTGTTCGCTTCGTCGAGCAACGTCGGAATGTAGCGCAAAGCGATCGAGATGATCATGGCGATTTCCTCACTGTTGATCCGGACATGGCGGAGGGGGCTCAAGACATGCTCCAAGCCGAGATTCAAATCGGTGGGCTTGGTGGTGATGGTGAGAATGGTCGACAGGGTGACCAGGATGATCAGACGTATCATGATGAAGAAGGCGAGTTCCAGGCCCCCTTGATAGACCGTGAAGGTTCCTGTTGCGAAAACGAACCAGAAATCGAGTTGGGTGAGCACGAATCCGATACCTGCGATGGCCAGAACGAAATAAAGCAGTTTAAACGGAACGTATTTCTTGGTGAAGAACCAGAAGAAGAAGATCAGAAGCGCCAGAAAAATACTCAGGGGTGAATAAAATAGGGGTTCTTCGAAGAGTAGTTCGCCCTGTTCGTTGAACAGTACCTGAAACGTGAAGGTGAAGATGAGTAAGAACATCAGTGGTCTTAGGCCCAGATAGACGCGCTTGACGCTGATTTTTCCGATAAGCAGGATGAAAAACACGAAAGCGAGGCCCAATAGCATGTGATAGATGTTGTCGACGATGAACGCGGAGGCCATCAGAAGAAGCATACAGATGATCTTGGTGCGCGGATCCATCTTATAGAGAAAGGAGTTGCCGGGGACATAGCGACCGATGACGATATTCTTCATCTATGCCACCTCCTTAAGCGCTTCAAGAAGCTTTTCTCTGCTTCTGGGGGTGTCTTTTAGTGTGATTGACAATTTTTCTTCAAGTCCCTTGACGATTTTCAGGATCTCAGGGGTCTCCAGGTTCCAGTTTTCGATGTTTTTCCGGGAAAAAAGCTGCTCGGGAGCCCCGTCGTAGACAAGGACCCCCTCTCGCATGACAAGGACCCTTTTCGCATACTCATAGACCGTGTCCATATCATGGGTGATGATGATGACGGTCTTGTCAAGTCTCTCATGGATGTCATAGAACACTTTGAGAAGCGCTCTTCGCCCGAGCGGATCGAGACCGCTCGTCGGCTCGTCAAAGACGAGGATATCCGGTTCCATCGCGAGGATGCCGGCGATGCTGACTCTTTTTTTCTCGCCGCCGCTCAAGTTGAAAGGGCTTCTTTCCAGGTAGCTTTTGTCGAGGCCGACGACCTCGATGATTTCCTCGGCTTTCCTGACGGCCGCTTCATGTTTGACTCCGAAGTTTTTCGGACCGAAGATGATGTCTTTGAGTACGGTCTCTTCAAAGAGCTGATATTCGGGGAACTGGAAAACAAGTCCGACTTTCTGCCTGATCGGATTCAGTTTCACTTTCTTGTTTTTCTTGGTATCCTTGGAAAGCTTGAGCCCGAAGATGCTCATTCTGCCTTCCGAGGGAAGGAAAAGAGCGTTCATATGTTTGGCAAGGGTGGTCTTTCCGCTGCCTGTTTCGCCGATCAAAGTGATAAACTCCCCCGTTTTATCGATTTTGAGGCTCACATCGGATAGGGCCATGTACCCTCTTTCATCAATGCCTGTGTATTGATAGCCTACTCTTTCAAACTGGATTGCCATAAGAACTCCTTCAGCATAGGATTGTCGATTTTCTCTTCCTCGAGATAGTGCATGAGTTCTATGGGGAGAAGCAGTTCGAGGTTGGATTGTTCAAGGGTATGCTTGTCCTTGAGGATGTTTTCGGATTTGTCGACTTTGAGGATTTCGCCGTCTTTGAGTACAACAATTCTATCACTTTCAAGGGCTTCTTTCATGTCGTGGGTGATGGTGATGATGGTGACACCTTCCTTGTTCAACTCACGCATGTAGCCGATGATGTTCCTGCGTCCCTTGGGGTCCAGCATGGCGGTGGCTTCGTCGAAAATGATGACATCGGTGTTCATGGCGAGGATGCCCGCAATGGCCACACGCTGTTTTTGGCCCCCCGATAATTGCTGGGGTTCCTTGTTTAGAAAATCGAACATGCCGACGCGCTTGGCGTAGGTATCGATGCGCTCGATCATCTCTTCTCGTTCCACCTGGAGATTCTCAAGACCGAAGGCGATGTCGTCACGGACGGTGACACCGACGAACTGATTGTCGGGATTTTGAAAGACGATGCCTATTTTTTTGCGGATATCATATACGGTGTTTTCATTGAGCTCGGTACCGTCGACGGTGATGGTACCGGTTTTCGCCTTGAGCAGGCCGATCAGTAATTTTGAAAGGGTGGATTTCCCGCTGCCGTTGTGGCCTAGGATGGTGATCCATTCGCCTTTCTTTATTTCGAGATTGATATTTTGCAGCACATTTTTCGCTTGTGTGTATGCGAATGAGACGTCTTTGATTTCTATCATGGGATTCATGGTTATCAACTCCTCAAAAATCGTAAACATTATATCAAACTTATCCTCAAAAAGCGAAGGAAATCGCTCTTTGATAGGCCTTTTTCCGGCGACGCCCAAAAACAAAAAAGCGACGCCCGTCGGACGTCACTTTTCACGTGTGTTTATGAGATGGGTCGTTTAAACGAGTTCGATGATCGCCATTTCGGTCGCATCGCCGCGGCGAGGACCTTTTTTGAGGATGCGGGTGTATCCGCCGTTGCGCTCGGTGTAGCGAGGCGCAATATCATCAAACAGTTTTTGTAGGGCGTTTTTATCATCGCCTGTGTCCATGAAACGGACAGTCTCAGCGGCACGTCTGCGGGTCTCGAGCGTGTTTTTCTTGCCGAGTGTGATCATCTTGTCCATGATTCGGCTGACTTCTTTGGCCTTGGTTTCCGTGGTTTCGATGCGCTCATGGATGATCAGTTGGGTGACAAGATCGCGGAGCATCGCTTTTCGCTGGTCGCTTCTGCGATTGAGTTTACGATAAGTAGCCATTATAAAACCTCCTATGAATGTCTTGCAAGTGAAAGACCGAGATCATCGAGCTTCTGTTTGACTTCTTTGAGGGATTTTTTACCGAGGTTTCTGACTTTCATCATGTCTTCTTCAGTTTTCTGTGTCAGTTCCTGAACGGTGTTGATCCCGGCGCGTTTCAAACAGTTGTAGCTACGGACGGATAAATCAAGATCTTCAATTGGCATTTCTAATATTTGAGAGTTTTGTTCGGACTCTCTTTCAACCATGTATTCTTCTTCTTTGGCTTTTTCTGACAGTTCGACAATGAGATTGAGATGGTCAATCATCATTTTCGAGGCGATTCCAAGAGCCTCCTTGGGGGTTACGGCACCATTTGTCTCTAGTTCGATAAAGAGTTTGTCGAGATCCGCCTGTTCATCGACCCGTGTTTTTTCAACATCGTATTTGACGCGTTGGACAGGGGTATAGATGCTGTCGATGGGGATGACACCGACGCTTCTGTTGTAGGTCTTGTTGTACTCGGCGCTCACATAGCCGATACCCTTCCTGGCATTCATGGTCATTCTGAAGTGCCCTTGGGTCACGGTGGCGATATGCTGGTCCCCGTTCACGACGGTGATGTCCGGATCGCCTTTGAGGTTGATGTCTTTGGCCGTGATTTCTTTCGGACCCTCGACATCGATCTCCAGTTCTTTTTCAACGTTCGGGTCATCACTTTCGATACGCAGGATGACATCCTTCAAGTTGAGCACGATCGTTGTGACATCTTCCACAACGCCTTCAATCGAGGAAAACTCGTGTTGAACGCCTTCGATCTGGCAGTTGATGATGGCCGCGCCGGGCAGGCTGGAAAGCAGGATGCGGCGCAGGGCGTTGCCAAGTGTGATACCGTACCCACGCTCAAGCGGTGTGATCTCAAATTGTCCTTTGGTCTCACCGTCAGAAATGATTTTTGTTGTCGGTTTTTCGAATTTCAAATCTTTCAAATGAACAACCTCCCTTGTTTGATTTCAAAACTAGCCACGAGGTCGTTTTGGTGGACGACATCCGTTGTGTGGAACTGGGGTCTCATCTTTGATGGCTGTGATTTCTAGTCCCGCGGTTTGTAATGAACGAATTGCGGCTTCACGTCCAGGACCTGGTCCTTTGACAGAAACCTCTACTTTTTGTACACCGTGTTCCATCGCGGCTTTGGCGCAAGCTTCGCTTGCTAGTTGGGCCGCATACGGTGTGGATTTGCGGCTTCCTTTGAAACCGAGCGCACCCGCACTGGTCCATGCAATCGCATTGCCTGTAGGATCAGTGACGGTAATGATTGTATTGTTGAAAGTCGAATGTATATGTGCGACTCCGGAAGGAATATTCTTTCTTACACGACGTTTGGATCTGGTTTTGGTTTTGCGTGCCATATTGCTCGCCTCCTATTTCTTTTTCTTGGCTACAGTCTTACGCGGACCTTTTCTCGTACGCGCGTTATTGCGCGTTTTTTGGCCACGGACTGGAAGTTTTCTACGATGACGCATGCCTCGGTAACTGCCAATTTCCTGAAGACGTTTGATGTTCAGTGATACCTCACGTCTCAAATCACCTTCGGTCTTGACTTTGTCAACCTCTTCACGGATACGTCTTAGTTCATCATCACTCAAATCTTTTACTCGCGTGTCAACTGAGACATTGGCGTTTTTCAAAATGTCCTCGGAAAGGCTTCTTCCGATTCCGAAAACGTATGTCAGCGAAACAACAACGCGTTTTTCTCTGGGGATATCTACCCCTGCGATACGTGCCATGAATGCACCTCCTATTAACCTTGTCTTTGTTTATGCTTGGGATTGTCACAGATGACCATGACTTTCCCTTTACGTTTTATGACTTTGCATTTGTCGCAGATTTTTTTTACTGATGGTCTTACCTTCATTTAAATTTCCTCCTTTGGAGCCTTCACTAGTTATTATTTATGTCTATAAGTGATGCGCCCACGTGTTAGGTCATACGGTGAAAGTTCAACCGTGACTTTGTCACCAGGTAAGATGCGTATGTAATACATACGGATTTTACCCGAAACGTGAGCTTTGATTGTGTGGCCGTTCTCGAGTTTCACCAGGAATTCAGTGTTCGGTAGGGCCTCGACGATCCGGCCTTCCATTTCAAGCTTATCTTCTTTTGCCAAGTCGATCTCCTCCTTATTCTAACGCAGTTAAAAGTAAACAGTCTTCTTCTGTGATCAGTACGGTATGCTCATAATGCGCACTGAGCGATCCGTCCAGTGTGACCGCAGTCCACTGGTCGCTTAGGACCCTGACTTCTTTTCCACCGCTGTTGACCATGGGCTCGATGGCGAGCGTCATACCGGCTTTGAGCACGGGGCCTTTGTTCGGTGGACCGTAATTTGGAATCTGCGGGTCTTCGTGAAGGTTCTTGCCGATACCGTGTCCGACAAATTCCCTGACAATGCTGTAGCCTCTTTCTTCGGCGTAAGTCTGGATGGCATGGGAGATGTCGGAGAGTCTTTGACCCGCTTTTGCGTGTTTCAGACCTTCAAACAGTGCACCTTCTGTGACTTCCAGGAGTGCCTTGGCTTCTTCGGGAACTTCGCCCACCGCGTAACTCCAGGCGGAATCACCATGATACCCTTTGTAGTTCGCGCCGATATCGACTTTGAAGATATCGCCATTTTTGAGTTGGCGTGTTTTCGAGGGAATACCGTGGACGACTTCTTCGTTGATCGATGTGCAGGCACTCCCCGGGAACCCGCCATAGCCTTTGAAGGATGGCGTGGCGCCATGGTCGGTGATGACCTTTTCGACAATCCGGTCGATCTCGTCCGTGGTGATGCCTGGGCGGACATGTTTCTTCACTTCGCGATGTGCATGTGCGACGATGCGTCCCGCTTCTTTCATGAGTGCGATTTCTCTTTCGGATTTTCTCTTGATCATGACAAATCCCTCAACGCTCTTTTGATATCGCTGTAGACTGCTTCGAATGACTGCATCCCGTTGATATTGACGAGGATGCCGCGTCCCTTGTAGTAATCGATGATGGGCTTGGTCTTGGTTTCATAGATTCTCAAACGGTTGCGGACTGAATCCAATTTATCGTCTTCCCTCTGGTAGAGTTCGCCTCCGCACCGGTCGCAAACATCTTCCTTCTGCGGCGGTTTGAACTTGGTGTGGTAGGTCGCACCGCAGCTTTTGCAGACGCGTCGCCCCACCATCCGTTCGAGAATGACGCCCTTGTCGACGACAATATTGATCACCGCTGTCAAAGCGGCGTTCAGCTCTTTTAGCATATCGTCCAATGCTTTCGCTTGGGCGACCGTGCGGGGATAGCCGTCGAGCAGGAACGATTGATCCGGCCCTTCTTCCGATAGGCGTTTCCTGACAATCTTGTTGGTGATCTCATCGGAAACCAGGTTGCCATCATTGATGTAGGCCATGGCCTTTTTCCCGAGTTCTTCGCCCCGTTCATAGGATTGGCGGAACATCTCACCGGTTGAGATATGGGTCAGATTGTAATCTTCGACCAGTTTTTGGGCCTGGCTGCCTTTTCCGGCACCCGGGGGGCCCATGATCAGAATCTTCAAGTAAAACGCCCCCTATCTGATGAATCCGCTATAGCTTTTGCCTTGTACGTCGGTTTTAATCTGTTTGGTTGTCTCAATCGCGACACCGACCACAATCAGAAGCGAGGTCCCACCGACCTGGATATAAGGGGGAAGACCGAAGATGATTGCGGCGAAAATGGGGATCGAGGCCACAATCAACAAATATAGCGCACCGATGACGGTGATTTTGAAAAGGAGCTTTGAAATATAGTTTTCTGTCTCGACGCCGGGTCTGACACCCGGAACGAATGCGTTTTGTTTCTGCAGGTTGTTTGAAATCTTATCCGGATTGATCTGTACGAAGGAGTAGAAGAACGTGAAGGTCACAATCAGGATCGCATAGACGATGTAGCCGAGTGGTCTTTGATAATTGAACATCTCATTGAGCCATAGTCCGACCGTTGTCTGTTGAAGCTGGGGCATGAAGTTGAGCATGGTCTGGGGTACGGAGAGGATGGTGACGGCGAAGATAACCGGAATAACTCCCGCCGAGTTGATTTTGAGGGGGATGTTCGAACCGGATTTGCCTTTGAACTTGGAACTGCTCGGTCTGTTCGAATATTGAATCGGAATCTTGCGGTTGGCGCTTTGCATGTAGGTCACACCGATCAAAATCAGAATGAACATGAGGACGACAACCCCGAAAATGGCATAATCACCGAATCCGACACCCTCGATAAGATACTCGTTGGTGAGGGAGGTGAACATACCGGGAAGACCGGCGATGATACCGGCGACGATGATCATCGATGTTCCGTTACCGACACCTTTGAGGGTAATCTGGTCAGCGAGCCAAAGCAGGAATGCGGTTCCCGCCGTCATGACGATCGCCAGATAGGTGTAGGTGAGGAAAGTCGGTTGGACACCGATATCGAAAATGGCGTCATTAGTAAGTGCGAAACCGTAAGTCATCCCGAGCGCCTGGATGAATGCGAGGCTTAGTGCCAGATAGCGGGTGACTTGGTTGATCTTTTGTTTTCCGGTGTCGCCTTCTTGCGACCATTCTTTGAGTGTTGGAATGATGTCCATCTGAAGAAGCTGAATGACGATGGACGCGGTAATGTATGGGCCGATACCCAGTGCGATGATCGAATAGTTTGACAGCGCGCTACCGGTAAAGGCATCCATGATGCCGAGGAAGCCGCCTTGTCCTTCGAAGAACTGAGTGATTTCAGCGGGATTGATCAAAGGCATGGTGATGTATGTTGCGGCCCTGTAGATCAAGAATACTGCAAGAGTGAAAAGAATTTTGTTCATCAGGCTCTTGTTCTTAAATACTGCTTTGATCGTATCCATCAGATCACCTCTACGTTTCCACCAGCAGCCTTGATTTTTTCTTCGGCTGAAGCCGTGAATTTATGCGCTTTGACTGTTACTTTCTTTTCGAGGGTTCCGTTTCCGAGAATCTTGACACCGGTGAGCAGCTTGGTAATGACACGGTCATTGAGAAGCATTTCCGGTGTGACGGTGGTTCCGTCTTCATATCTGTTCAGACGATCGATGTTGACCGTCGCGTATTCCTTGCGATGCGGATTCTTGAAACCGACTTTCCTGAGGCGCTTGTAAAGTGGTGTCTGACCGCCTTCAAATGATGGTCTTTTGCCTGTGCCTGAGCGGGCGTTTTGTCCGTCAGAACCTTTTCCGGCGGTTTTGCCGGTTCCGGTTCCGATTCCGCGTCCGACGCGTTTTCGGTTCTTCGTGGAGCCCGGTGTCGGTTTGAGTTCGTGTAGTTTCATACTGAGTACCTCCTATTTTTCAACGACGTCCACTAAATGGGCGATGATACGAATCATTCCCCTAGTGGTCTCAGTGTCTTTTTTGACAACGGTCCTGTTGACTTTTGTCAAGCCCAGAGCCTGGGCGGTTTTTCTTTGTTTCGGTGTGGTTGTGATCAGGCTTCTTCTGAGTGTGATTTCCAATGTTTTCATTATGACAGGATCTCCTTGGCAGTCTTACCTCTGGTACGGGCAACCTGTTCTGCGCTGCGCAGTTCGCCGATAGCGGAGAACGTCGCGCGGATGATGTTGATCGGTGAATCGGATCCAAGTGATTTGGAGAGGATATCCGCCACACCTGCGGCCTCCAACACAGCACGGACCGGACCGCCTGCGATCACACCGGTACCTTCGACCGCCGGTTTCAGATAGACACGGCCGGCGCCATGACGTCCGGTGATCTCATGAGGAATGGTAGTTCCATACATCGGCACTTTGACGAAGTTCCTTTTGGCTTCTTCGATGGCCTTCTTGATTGCGTCGGGGACTTCCTGGGCTTTTCCGGTACCGAAACCGACTTGACCTTTCTTGTCACCGACAACGACTAGAGCACTGAAACGAAAACGACGTCCGCCTTTCACAACTTTTGTGACACGGCTGATATTAACGACGCGTTCTTCGTATATGCTTTGTTCTCTTTTTTTACGTTTTCTACGATTTTTTTGCATTGGCTTACCTCCTTATTAGAATTGTAATCCTGCCGTACGCGCTGCTTCGGCCAACGCTTTGATGCGGCCATGATAGCGGTAGCCGCTACGGTCGAACACAACTTTCTCGATGTCTTTTTCAAGGGCTCTTTTCGCCAGGTTCTCCCCGACGGTCTTGGCGCCTTCTTTGTTGTTGCTCGTTGCTTGATCGGATCCTTCTTCCATGGTCGATGCGCTCACGAGCGTTTCGCCATTGACATCGTCAATCAGCTGAGCATAGATATTCTTGTTTGAGCGGAAAACACTCAGACGGGGACGCAGTGGCGTTCCGACTAAGGTCTTACGGGCTCTAAGATGTCTTTTCTTACGCATGTCGTTTCTTGATTTCTTGTTAATCATCTTCGTCACTCCTAACTACTATTTAGCAGTTTTTCCTTCTTTTCGACGTACATGTTCGTCGATGTAGCGAATGCCTTTGCCCAGGTAAGGTTCGGGTTTACGTACGGCGCGTACGTTTGCGGCGAATTCGCCAACACGTTGTTTGTCGATACCCGAGACAACGATCTGGGTGTTCTTCACAACCTCGACTGTGATGCCTTCAGGGATGGTCATTTCAACCGGTTGTGAATAACCGGCGTTGATGACGAGTGTGTTACCTTTAAGTTGCGCACGGTAACCGACACCGACCATTTTGAGTTTCTTTGTGAAGCCTTCGCTGACACCTTGAACCAGGTTGACAAGCAGGGAACGCGCTGTACCGTGTAGGGTACGGTCCTGTTTGGAATCGCTGGCGCGGGCGACGTGGAGTGCTTCGTCATCGAGTTTCACCGTCATGGATTCATGAGCGGTCATGTTGAGTGTTCCTTTGGGGCCATTCACAGTGACAGTCTGTCCTTCGACCGTGGCTGTGACGCCTTGAGGTAAATTTATGGGTTTATTCCCAATACGACTCATAGTGTGTACCTCCTTTATTTAATTACCATACGTATGCGAGAATTTCGCCGCCGATATTTTGCTTGCGGGCTTCTCGGTCTGAAATGATGCCTTTTGATGTCGAAATGACCGCGATACCGAGTCCGTTCAGTACTTTGGGGATCTCACCGCTTTTGGCATAAACTTTAAGACCGGGCTTGGAGATGCGTTTGAGCCCCTTGACCACACGTTCGTTCTGGACGTATCTCAGCGTAACGCGCAGCTTATTGACGGGTTTGCTTCTCACAACATCGATCTTTGCAATGTATCCTTCATCGCGTAGTAGCTCCAGCACTTGCTTTTTGAGCTTGGACGCGGGAATATCGACTGTCTGGGCTTTCATTTGATTTGCATTTCTAATACGTGTCAACATATCAGCAATAGGATCTGTCATTACCATTTAAAATTGCCTCCTCCCAATATCTTAGGAAATTATTTTTACCAACTTGCTTTTTTGACGCCGGGGATTTGTCCTTTGTATGCCAGTTCTCGGAAACAGATACGGCACAGTTTGAATTTGCGGATAACAGCATGGGGACGGCCACAACGTTCGCATCTTGTGTATTCCCTGACTTTGAACTTCTGTAGACGTTTTTGTTTCGCGATCATTGATTTCTTAGCCATAAATAGCCTCCTTAACTTTTTCTAAACGGCATACCGAATTGGGTAAGAAGCTCTTTGGCCTCAAGGTCGGTTTGAGCCGTGGTTACAATCACAATGTCCATCCCGCGGACACGATTGACCTTATCATAATCGATTTCTGGAAAAATCAATTGTTCTTTCACACCGAGTGTGTAGTTCCCTCTGCCGTCGAAGGCTTTAGGACTGACCCCTTGAAAGTCGCGCACACGTGGAAGTGCGATGCTGACGACCTTATCCAGGAAGTCATACATTTTTTCACCCCTGAGGGTCACTTTGCAGCCGATTGGCATGCCTTCTCTCAACTTGAAGTTCGCAATGGACTTCTTTGCTTTTGTGATAACAGGCTTTTGTCCTGTCAGTCTGGTAAGTTCATCAAAGGCGTCATCGAGAACTTTGGTGTTGTCGATAGCGTCACCGACACCCATGTTCACGACGATTTTCTCTATTCTTGGTGCCTGCATGATAGAAGTGTAGTCAAACTTTTCCACTAGCAGGGAACGGATTTCTTCATTGTATCTTTCTTTTAAACGATTCATCCACTAATGCCTCCTTTCTTTAGTCTAAAACCTCACCGGTTTTTTTCGATACACGCACTTTGCGTGTGCTCTCTTTTTTCTTATCTGCATCTGTGACGGTTTTGTAGCCTACTCGTGTCACACCTTTTTTATCAACAATCATGACGTTTGATGCGTGGATCGGCGCTTCATATTCCAAGATGCCCCCATCGGGGTTCGCCTGAGTAGGTTTTTCATGTTTTTTAATGATGTTCACGCCTTCGACAAGGACGCGGTCCTGTTTGGGGTATGTTCTTAGAACATTGCCCTCTTTACCTCTGTCTTCCCCTGAGATAACGCGAACTTTATCACCTTTTTTGATTTTCATAAGTCTTCCTCCTACTCCTTATAATACTTCGGGAGCCAGTGATAAGATTTTCATGAAACCTTCCTCACGGAGCTCTCTTGCTACTGGCCCGAAAATACGGGTTCCTAGTGGTGACTTGTCTTCACGCACGATTACAGCAGCATTGTCGTCGAATTTGATATATGAACCATCCTTGCGGCGCACTTCGCGTGCTGTACGGACAATGACGGCTTTGACGATATCGCCTTTTTTGACTTGTCCACCGGGTGTTGCCAGTTTCACTGTCGCGGTGATGACATCACCGATTGATGCATATTTTCTACCGGTTCCGCCAAGAATTTTGACGGCCAATATTTCTCTAGCGCCGGAATTATCGGCGACTTTCAATCTTGATTCTTGTTGAATCATCCTAAAGAACCTCCTCTTTTAAGCTCTTCTAAACGAGAACCTTACTCTCTACGATTTCAAGCAAGCGGAACTTCTTTGTCTTTGACAATGGTCGTGTTTCCATAATCCTGACAACATCTCCAACCTTGGCTTGATTGTTTTCATCATGTGCAGCAAATTTCTTGGTATGCTTCACACGTTTCCCATATTTAGGGTGTTTGATATAGTTTTCAACCATAACCGAAATGGTTTTGTCCGAGTTGCTTGCAACAACGGTTCCAGTCACGACTTTACGATCATTACGTTCCATACAATTCTCCTCTCGTCTTATTTGGCACTGCGCTCGTTCAAAACGGTTTTCATGCGCGCAATGGCCTTCTTAACGTTGCTAATACGAGCTGTGTTTTCAAGTTGACCTGTGGCTTGTTGGAAGCGTAGGTCGAACAATTCTTTTTTGAGTGTCACGATTTCATCGTTGATTTTAGCAGTTTCCATTTCTCTAATTTCATTAGCTTTCACTAAAATCACCACTTTCTTTCTTGATTACCTTGGTTTTGATCGGCAGTTTGTGCGCTGCAAGACGAAGCGCCTCATTGGCGACTTCCTCGGTGACACCGGCGACTTCCATCACAACGGTACCTTCTTTGACAACTGCGACAAAACCTTCTGGCGCACCCTTACCGGAGCCCATGCGGACCTCGAGGGGTTTCGCGGTTTTCGCGATGTGCGGGAAGATTCTGATCCAGACTTTACCTTGGCGTTTCATGTAACGGTTGACCGCGATACGCGCTGATTCGATCTGACGGCTGGTGATCCATGCCCCATCAAGGGACTGAAGACCGTAGTCACCGAAACTGACGGTGGTGCCGCCTTTGGCTTTTCCTTCATATGATACGCGATGAGGGCGTCTGTATTTTGTTCTTTTTGGGATTAGCATATTAGTTTGCCCCCTTCTTCTTTGGTAGGATTTCACCTTTGTATATCCAAACTTTCACACCTAGTTTGCCGTAGGTGGTCGTAGCTTCACAGAAGCCATAATCAATGTCCGCACGCAGAGTATGCAAAGGAACGTTACCTTCACTGTACCCCTCGCTACGTGCCATTTCGGCACCGCCCAAGCGTCCGGAAACCAATGTTTTGCATCCGTTTGCGCCACTTCGCATGGCACGTTGGATCGCCATTTTCTGTGTACGTCTGAATGAGGCGCGGTTTTCTAACTGACGCGCGATCGAATCGGAAACCAGTTTAGCATCGAGCTCTGGTTTTTTGATTTCGACAACATTCAGGATAATCTTTTTGTTGGTCAGTTCTTTGAGTTTGTCAACAACCTGGTTCTTGACTGAACCTTCACGGCCGATAACCATCCCGGGTTTGGCGGTGTGGACGGTGATGACAATTCTATTCTTCAAGCGCTCGATTTCAATTCTGCTGACAGCGGAATTGACATAGAGCTCGTCAAGTAATTCACGGATTTTTATGTCTTCATGCAGTAAGTCTGCGACTTCGTTCTTATCTGCATACCAACGAGAATCCCAATCTCTAATAATTCCAATTCGTAGTCCGACTGGATTTACTTTTTGACCCATTAGATTCCCTCCTTTACTCTTTTTCAGCCACAACAATGGTTGTGTGACTGGTTCTTTTTAAGATTTGTGTTGCTCTACCTTGTGCGCGGGGTCTGATACGTTTCAAAGTCGGCCCCTCGCCAACGAAGACTTCCTTGATATATAGGTTTTCAATATCCATATTATAGTTGTGTTCTGCGTTTGCAACAGCTGATTTAAGAATCTTCTCAACTACCGGTGCGGCGGCTTTTGGCGTATGTTTCAAGATCGCAAATGCCTCGCCGACATCTTTGCCCCGGATTAAATCGATCACTAACTGGACTTTGCGAGAAGAGATGCGGACTGTTTTCGCTTGTGCTCTAGCTTCCATAATATCCTCCTCTACTTTCTGACGGCTTTCTTGTCTTTTGTATGTCCTCGGTAAGTTCTAGTAGGAGCGAACTCTCCTAATTTATGGCCGACCATGTCTTCGGTAACGTATACAGGGACATGTTCCTTACCGTTGTAAACCGCGATGGTGTGTCCTACGAACTGCGGGAAAATGGTAGAACGTCTGGACCATGTCTGGATTACTTTTTTCTTGCTTTCTTGGTTCATTTTTTCAACTTTGTTCATCAGGTGGTCGTCGCAAAACGGCCCCTTCTTAACGGAACGTGGCATATATGAGTTCCTCCTTTCTATTTCTTCTTGCGTCTTACGATAAGACGGCTGCTAGCTTTTTTCTTCTTACGGGTCTTAAGACCGAGGGTTTTCTTGCCCCATGGGGACATCGGTGATTTGAGTCCGATCGGCTGACGTCCCTCACCACCACCGTGGGGGTGGTCGGTTGGGTTCATGACTGAACCGCGGACGGTTGGTTTGATACCCTTGTGGCGGTTACGGCCCGCTTTACCGATATTGACGAGTTCGTGGTCTTCGTTGCCGACCTCGCCGATGGTCGCGCGGCAGGTTCCCAGGATTCTTCTCACTTCACCTGAAGCGAGTTTGACCAGGACATACTTGTCCTCACGGCCGAGAATCTGGGCGCGTGCGCCGGCTGAACGAACAAGCTGTCCGCCTTTTTCCGGAGTCAGTTCCACGTTGTGGATAATGGTACCAACCGGAATCGTTTTGAGTGTTTTGGCGTTTCCGATACGGATGTCGGCTTTCTCGCCGGATTCGATTGTCATTCCTACTTTGATGCCCTTGGGTGCGATGATATAGCGTTTTTCGCCATCCGCATAGTTGATAAGGGCGATGTTCGCACTTCTGTTGGGATCGTACTCGATGGTCGCGACGCGGCCCGGTACATCGTCTTTGTTTCGTTTGAAATCGATGATGCGGTATTTTCTCTTTGCGCCACCACCATGATGGCGTACGGTGATTTTTCCTTGATTGTTCCTACCCGATCTCTTGCTCAGGCTCACGAGCAGGGATTTCTCAGGCTCGGCGGAAGTGATTTCGGAAAAATCCAGACTGGTCATATGTCTACGACCGTTTGTGGTCGGTTTATATTTCTTTAAAGCCATTACGGTAACCTCCTTCTTCGTTGGTTAATTAAGATGAGAATATCTCGATTTTGTCGTCTTCCGAGAGGGTCACAATTGCTTTTGTAACCTGGTTTTTATACCCTTCATAGCGGCCGACTCGTTTCTTTTTCGGTTTCGCGTTGATAACATTGACGCTCAGCACGTTGACATCGAAGAGCTCTTCGACTGCTTTTTTGATTTGAATCTTGTTCGCGCGCTTGTCGACGGAAAAGGTGTACTTGTTTCCGCTTTCGACAAGTTGCATGCTCTTTTCAGTGATGATAGGGCGCTTAATAATTTCTGAAGCTAACATTATGCAAGCACCTCCTCATAATTTTTGACGGCTTCCTCGGTCGTGAGCAGGACAGTGCTGTTCATGATGTCATAGACACTGGCCTGAGAGACTGTGGATACTGTCACGTTCGGGATGTTTCTGCTTGAGAGTTCGACATTCGAATCTTTTTCAAGAAGAATGATCAAGACCTTGTCGGTCACTTTCAAATTGTTCAGGACTTCCACCATCGTCTTTGTTCTAGGTGCGTCGATTGAAAATCCGTCGAGAACGAGCAGGCTTTCATCGGTGACTTTCAAAGACAGGGCGGATTTCAAAGCCAGCTTTCTGACTTTACGATTGACTTTCAGTGTGTAATCGCGGGGGCTCGGTCCGAATACAACGCCGCCGCCGACCCACTGTGGTGAGCGGATCGACCCTTGACGGGCACGTCCGGTTCCTTTTTGACGCCATGGTTTGCGTCCACCGCCGCGGACTTCGGTGCGAGTTTTCACTTTGTGTGTGCCTTGGCGTTTGTTTGCGCGTATTGCTTTGACAACGTCATAGAGAGCTTGTTGATTCGGCTCGATGCCGAACACTTTATCTTCTAAGTTGACTTCGCCAACATTTTGTCCACTTTGATTTAACAATGCTACTTTTGGCATTTCAAATCCTCCTTTCAGGTCTTAAACTTAAGATTCTTCTTTCGTGGTCTGTTCTGTTTCGGTTTCTTTTTTGATGAAATCCTCAGGGTTCAACGGATCGATCGCGGCTTGTTTGATTGCGCGATAGACAGTGACGAGACTTTTTTTCGCTCCAGGGACGTTGCCCTTGACAAGAAGCAGATTCCTCGTCGAGTCGACCTTGACGATTTCCAGATTTTGAATGGTTACGGTTTCAGCCCCCATATGTCCAGGGAGTTTCTTACCCTTTCTGACATGGTTGGGATCGATAGGCCCCATCGAGCCAGGACCCCTATGATAGTGAGAACCGTGTGACATTGGTCCGCGGCTTTGATTATGTCGTTTGATCGAACCTTGGAACCCTTTACCTTTGCTGGTTCCGGTGACATCGACAACCTCACCGTCTTCGAATATATCTACTCTGATCTCCTGACCTACATCGAAATTGCTCATTTCTTTACCGGCAATTTCCTTAACGTAGCGCTTAGGGTTAGAGTTCGATTTCGCGAAATGTCCTAGTTCAGGCTTATTCGCCAAATTGGTACGCTTGTCTTTGTAGCCTAGCTGCAAAGCTTCGTAACCGTCACTTTCAATTGTTTTCTTTTGCAGAACAACGTTAGGCTCACAACTGATTACCGTCACAGGGACTAATCTACCTGCATCATCAAAAATTTGTGTCATTCCTACTTTTGTTCCTAAGATACCTTTGGCCATGAGTACACCTCCTAAATTATTTTAAAATGATATCGACGCCGGATGGTAAATCCAGATGCATCAAACTGTCGATTGTCTGTGGATTGGGATCCACAATATCAATCAGGCGTTTGTGCGTTCTTCTTTCGAACTGTTCACGAGATGTCTTGTTAACGTGGACGCTACGCAAGATGGTGAACACCTCTTTTTCAGTTGGTAACGGGATAGGGCCAGAAATCTTTGAGCCTGTCTTCTTCACCGTGTCAACAATTTTCTTTGCCGATTGATCGAGTAGTCTGTGATCATACGATTTCAATCGGATCCTAATGTTTTGATTCGCCATGAAAAGTTCCTCCTTTCGCCTACAATCAATGTATAGACTTGCTCCGCGGAAATTTCTTTAACACACTGTCAAGACAACGCCTATCGGTGTGTCAACAACCTCCCACTTCACAGCCGGACTTTCTTCAAAGTCTATGATATGTTAACAAAAAAAAAGACCCATTGCAAGTCTTTTATTTGGGTTTTTTTATTTTCAGGGTTGGTCCAGGATTCAACATTTTTCCGTTTAGCCTTTGACATCTCTACTAGGCGCACAAGAGGATTCTTGGTTTTATGCCCTTTTGTCATGCGTTTCAGTAAATAACGGAATTGATCACAATGGCAATGTGTTTTTGTCCTTTTCTTGAGCACTCGGGACGTGACCAATTCGTATCCTGTCCTAATACTCGATTTTCGTTTTCACAAAATCAAGCAGATCCATTTGTGTCTTTGTGAGCGGTCTGAAATATTCCCTGAAAGTGATGTAGTTATCCATGATGTTCACAAGCCAGCTTTCCAGGTAAACCGGAGGTTTAATGTTAAGTGGGAACATGTGTCTTAAGATGATATCGGTTTCCTTCTCATCCAGTTCAAAAAAGAAATCAGCGTTTGCATGCGCTTCCGCCGCGTGAGTGAAACCGTGCTTCTTAAAGAGGGATGATTGTCTGATTTTCCCCTCGACGTGCCAGTCGTACAGGAAAAAATCATGTAAAAGTGCTCCCCGGACAATACCGGTGGGGTCTAGTCCAAGTTTTTTCGCAGCCCGGTATGATTCAAACGCCACGATCACCGCATGATCAAAAACACTTGTCTCATCATGGTGATAGAAGTCTTTTTGTGTCTTATACATAGGATGAGCGATGATTTCCTCGGCAATCTCAAAAAAAGCCTGAAAATTTTCATCTTTCACTGTCATCATCCTTGTCACGTTTTTTCAAACCGATCTTCATTTTGGGGAAAGCCTTATAAAGACGGCTTTCTGTGATGCGGTTCGCAACATTCTTAAGTGAGTTGAACTCTTTTTTCGTCTCTTTCCTTCTTATTGAGGACATGTAGGCTTTGAGTTGATCGACCCGGGACTTGATGTTGCTGATTCTTTCATCATTTCTGATTCCAAAAAGTACGTTGCTCAAAGTGTCCTTAAATCCTCGGAAGCGTTCATTTTCAGTTGTTTTACGGAATTCTTCCGCTTCTTTTTCCAGCCTTTCGGCACGGGTTTTGAGTTCTTGAAGCATTGTTTTGAAGTTGATAAGGGTAATCAGGGTGAACACATAATCGATTGCGAGCACAATCAGAAGTGAAATCGTCAATGTGTAGGCAATCGTTTCATCCAGAGCGTCAAGCGCGGGAACGACAAACGGATGATGAACGAACGTGAATGCGGCGGTTCCCAAGGCACCCCAGATTAGTGAATAACGCAGGCAGACGTAGCCTTTGTAGTTGAATTTCTCTTCTGAGTAGTCCCACCAGCGCGCATCAAATAAATGATAAAGGGCGGCGCCACCGATAAACTCAAGCAGGGTCGACAATACTGTGATGAAAACAAAAACAACAAGTAGGTACATAGGACTGCCCAGTGTGAAATCCTGAAACAGAAATTCTCCTGCCAGATGTAAAAATACCATGCTTATGCCGTAAATCGGGACAAGTGGAGAATTTAGAAATCCTCTGTTCACGAAACGTTTATGCTTACGCGCATGATAAAGGACTTCAATAATCCATCCAATGAATGCATAGGCAAAAAACATCAGAATTACTTGCACAATCATCACTCCTGTTATGAAATATTATACCATTCTCCGTTCCTAACACATAGTATTTTGTTATTATAAAAGCGTCTGCCTGGTGATCATGCAGACGCTTTCAATTAATTAAAGACGAGGTTTCAGTAGTCGTTGCTCATCGTCGCCAGCATGACCGCCTTGATGGTATGAAGACGGTTCTCCGCTTCTTCGAAGACCTTGCTCTGTTCGGACTCGATGACCTCGTCAGTCACTTCCATCTCACCATTTTTCACCTGAGGATACTCGCTGTGGAATGCCTCGGCGATCTGGGCGCCGATTTCGGTATCCTTACCGTGGAAAGCAGGCAGGCAGTGCATGAAGATAGCCGCTTTGTCCGCGTTCTCCATCAGTGCCTTATCCACCTGATAATCAACGAGCTCACCTATCCGTGAACGCCAGACTTCCTTATGCTCGCCCATGGATACCCACACATCCGTGTAGATGACATCCGCACCTTTGGTGCCTTCCCATTTGTCCTCGGTTAACGCGATGGTCGACCCGGTTTCCTTAGCGATGGTGCGACAGTGGTCGATCAGACCTTTTTCGGGCCAGAGATTTTTCGGGGCAACACCGGTGAAGTTGAGACCGAGTTTGGCGGCACCGATCATGAGGCTGTTCCCCATATTGTTTCGGGCGTCGCCCACGTAGGTGAAATTGATTCCTTCCAGTTTATCAAAGTGTTCCTTGATGGTGAGAAAATCCGCAAGAATCTGTGTCGGATGATAGAGGTCCGTCAACCCGTTCCATACCGGCACACCGGCAAAAGCTGCCAGTTGTTCGGCATCCTGATGCAGATAACCGCGGAACTGAATTCCGTCATACATCCTTCCGAGCACACGGGCGGTATCCTTGATTGACTCCTTCTTACCCATCTGAGAACCGCTAGGACCCAGATAGGTCACACCCATCCCTAGATCGTAGGCGCCGGCTTCAAAAGCGCACCGGGTTCTTGTCGAATCCTTTTGAAAGAGAAGCACAACGTTTTTGCCCATGAGAAACTGATGGGGTCTGCCCTCTTTTTTGTCATTTTTTAGTTTCAGTGACAGTTCAATCAGGTGAAGAATCTCTTCTTTGTTGAAATCAAGCAGTGTGATGAAGTTTCTACCTTTTAAGTTCATTATGTTCACTCCTTTGTAATATTTTCCCGAATTATCGGCATACTCATACAACGTGGTCCTCCGCGTCCTCTTGAGAGTTCGCTCGAGGGAATCTCGATGACTTTTATGCCTCTTTTTTTAAGCAATGCATTGGTCACATGGTTTCTCGAATAAGCAATCACTTTGCCTGGGGCGACGGCCAGGGTGTTTGCGCCATCGCTCCATTGTTCGCGCTCACTGTCCACAACGTCATCGCCACCACAATTGATCAGCTCAACAGTCCTTCCAAGATGTTTTTCCAGAATCTCTTTCAGTGTGGCGACAACTTTGACTATCTTCAGCCCATTGTCTTTTCTTGTAATCTCGAACACAGTCAGATATTCCATGATGCCCGGGTGGATTGTGAAAACGCCATGGTCGACTTGGGTGAATACCGTATCAAGATGCATGAAGGCCCTGGTTTTCGGTATGTTGAAGGCAAGCACGGTCTCGAAAAAAGGTTCCTTCGCAAAAATTTTTCTTGCCAGTTTCTCAATCGCATAGGGATTTGTGCGGTCACTGATTCCGATCGCAAGTGTCTTGTCGTTCAATACAAGGATATCCCCTCCCTCAAGCGATTCCTTTTCGTTTCTGGTGAAATAGACGTTGAGCGTCTCTTTTTGGAAACGCGGATGATACTTGAGCATGTAGCTGCTGAAGATGGTCTCCCGTTGTCTTGTGGTGGTGTGCATCTTGTGGATGCTCACGCCGCGTCCGATACTTGCGAAAGGATCCCGTTGAAACAGGATATTGGGCATTGGATCCGTGTGGAAAGGATACTCTCTTTCCAACATATCCATAATCGAATTATCCTTCTCAACCGATATCTCTTTCGTCCTGATCCCTTCGATCATTTTGATGACCATCACTTTTGTCTTCATCGACTTCAGATAATCGAACACGGCATCTTGGACTGTGCGGGATTTTATGGAAGCCTCCTCGATGAACTGTTTGATGAAATGGTCCACCACTTCGGGATTGGCCTCTAAGGCTTCACTGACCATATCAACGATATAAAGCACCTCTACGCCCTCATTCCTTAAGACGCTCGCGAAGTAGTCGTGTTCTTTCTGCGCGACTTCCAGAAAGGGAATCTCATCGAACAGTAGTCTGTTCAATACGCCGGGAGTAAGATTTTCGAGTTCTTTTCCGGGGCGGTGCAGAAGCACTGTTTTGAGATTGCCGATTTCCGAGTATACATTGAACATAATTGTCACTTCCTAATCATCATAATAAATACGGTGTACCCTGTTGGAAATTTGGGTGAATATCTCATACGTAATCGTGTCGAGCCTGTCGGCGACATCCTTGACACTCACAATATCATCACCCATCACTGTGACTGTATCGCCTAGACGGACATAATCATCAACCTTGACAAAGGTCTGATCCATACATATTCGACCGACAATCTCATATCTCCGTCCTAGGGTCGAGACATGCCCGCCCTGGTTTTTTCTGATGAGACCATCCGCATAACCAATGGGAAGGATGGCGATTTTTTCCTGTTCCTTGGCTTCATACGTAAGATTATACCCCAGTTTTTCACCTGGGCTCAGTTCCTTGATTTCACTGATTCGGCTTTTCAAGATGAATGTGGACTTGAGTTTTATCCCATCATAGCCGACGGTGTCGCCGAACAGACCGATTCCCGCTCTCGCATGGGTCGTGAAATCAAATAAGTTCTCATACCGCAAAAGTCCTGGCGTATTGGAGATGTGAACCATTTTAGGTCGTATCAGTAGCGATTTGACAATCTGTTTGAACCGCTTAGCCTGCATCTTGACATAATCCTCATCGCTGTCGGCGGTCGCTAGATGGGTGTAGATGCCTGTCAGATTTAGGTGGTCGTGTGTCATCGCATCATCAGCGATCTTTCTGATCTTGGTCGGACTTTTGAAGCCGAGACGGTTCATGCCTGAATCATATTTCAGGTGGAACTTCAACGGCAACCCTGAGTCCAATACTTTCTTATATAGTTGTTCCTGGGACACCGTGAAGGTGATATTCTTCTCGGAGAGTGTCGGAAGGGCGAACTCATCCACTACCCCCATGACGAGAATATCGATGTCCGGGTTCAAGTCCCTCAGTTCAAGCGCCTCTTCCAGAAGGCTGACCGCAAAGAAGTCGACTTCTCCCCATTCAATCAGGTACTGAGCAACCATTTTCGCACCGTGACCATAGGCATCGGCCTTGATGACCGGTATAATCTTCTTCGGATAGACATGTTCCTTCATCTTCAGAAGATTCTGATGAATATTGGACAGATTGATTTCAAGCCATGTCTTTCTAAATTGTCTTGACATATACCTTCTCCACATATTCGGATGTCATCAAGGAAAGCAGACTTCCGTAAGTCAGTTTGAACTTGAGGACATCGCCGATTTTGTAATTGCCATTTTCAAATGGGACGCTTGCGATAATGTGGTCACTGCTGCTTCCCAAAAGTCGTATGTTCTTATCGAATGGAATCAGTTCATAGAAATCAACATCTTGCTTTCCGATACCCAGGATTGCTCTGTTCAAGACACCGAGATCTGTGAATTCGGGCCTTTTCCCAAAAGCGTCCATGCCGGGTTCGCCTTCTGGAAGCGATGGTTTTCTCTTAAGTTCTATGATATCGGCCTCCAGCGTGAAAACATCATCGTAAAGTTCGTCGATTTTGTTTCCAAAGGCAGTTTCTCTGCCGAGTGCCAAGGCTTCGCCGATTCTGAGATTATTGACTTTTTCAATATGGATATCACGGTCCAGAAGGTGAAGGTGCGAAGAATTACCCCCCGATATGATTTCAAGTTCCATCTGAAACGATTCTTCTATATCCGTCGTGATATCAATTAGTTTCTTCAGGGTCTGTTCTGTTGGGATGATCGCGCCGAAACATGTCAGATTGGTACCGATACCCCTTAAAATGATGTTCTTCATTTTGAGAACTTCGCTGACAATATCGTGGACTCTTTCCTTATAAAAAATTCCTTCCCTGAGATCGCCGATATCGATCATCAAAATGATCGAATGCCGCTTCCCATAGTAGCTGGCCGCATGATCAAGGGCTCTGATCACTTCAATTTCGGAGTTCAGCGACATATCCGCGACATTCACGGTTCTGTCAACTTCATGAAGGGACACAAGCCTCAGCAAGACCTTTTCAATATTGGTCGAGACTTTTTCGAGGTTGGCCAACCTGGAGTCCGCGATGAAATCGACTTTCTCTTCGCGCAACACATCGGTCAGCGGTTTGACTGCGCAAAAAACTTTCGTCACGGCCATCATTGTCAAGCTGTGCCTACGACACATATTCTGGACGATTTTGACATTGTGACGATATTTTTCCTGATTGATGATGATTCTTGGATACACGGTCACTCACCTCCGAGTCCGAGAGAAGACTGTAACAGTGTTAATGCCTCTTTTCTATATTTAAGCGACAAGACACCGAGACTTGACATGATATAATCATGATCTTTATAGATTTTCACTTCGCCTTTGGGAACGAGTTTCTTTGGGTTCGTACGTATATATTCCCTTATGATTTTTTCAGTATTTTCGAGATAGACAAGCGCACCACCTGTCAGGATGATGGTTTGGACCTGGGTTAGATCACGGCCTTCAGGAATGACCTTCTGACCGCTGCTGGTGTAGACGCTTCTCAAATCTCCGATATGACGGTTGAGCGCATGATGGACACATGTTCTGGTCAACTCGTAGATGAGTTTTCTCTCATTTGGTGTCTCAGGTTTGTAATTGAAATTTTCAATCAGCGTGTCAAAGGTTTTGTTTGAAACATCGAGTTTTCTCCTGAGGTTCTCTTTGCCGATCAGTTCAATGACATTCCTGTAATTAATAAAAACGCCGAGGTCACCTTCGACCGTTCGCTTTTCAAGCGGTTCCCCTTCGGAATAGACTTCGAATTCCTTGCTCGGGGATGTGATTGTATGGATGTCGGTCGTTGCACCACCGACATCGATGACCATGAGATTGCCGATTGCCTCATGGAGGAGAATCGCTGCCTCCATGACCGAACCGGGGGTTGGCATAATCGAACCTTTGACCATGTCTTTGATTGCGCCCATCCCTTTCGCGTGGATGATATGCTCTTCAAATGTCTTATAGATCTGTCTGCGCACAGGATGGATGTTCATGTAATCGACACGTGGGTAGACATTGTCGACAATGGTAAGGTAGGGTTTCTGATCGCTTTCCTCGAATAATTTTTTGATTCTGTAGTGGTTTTCGATGTTGCCGGCGTAAAGGATTGGTGTATTCAGTTTCAAGGCTTCTATCATTCTCAGGTTGTTGAAGGCAACATGTCTTTCCCCGTAATCAGTTCCTCCGGAAACAAGGACGATATTGGGTCTGATATCGACAATCTGTTCCAAATCGTCTTCTGTCAACTCCCCAGCCGTGATAAGGTGAATGTTCGCTCCGGCATTGAGGGCGGCTTCCTTCGCGGCCCTTACCGTCATTTCATAGACGAGTCCGGAAACCGTCATTCTCAAGCCGCCAGCAGCACTGGAAGCGGCAAACATCTCTTCATATGTCAATGTATCAGAACCGGTCTGGGTCTCAAGCATATCAAGTGCCGCTCTCAATCCGATTGTCACATCGGTCTCGACTGTGGTTTTTGCCATGCCTTTTCCAATAAAACGAATATTGTCTTTGATTGCGAATCCATTCAGTATGGTTGTCGTGCTTCCGATTTCAGCAACCAACAGATCTACCTTCACTTCTTATTCAGCTCTTTGTGTTTTTCAACAAGGAAGCTGGCGATATGTTTTCCTTTGGTTCCTCTGCCAAAACCTTGGTCCATATTGTTTTTTCGTGCGATTTCAGGCGTCACCTGGGTACCGCCGGCAATCAATATGATCTTATTCCTGACCCCTTTTTCGACGGCATAATCATGGAGTTTCTGCATATTTTTGTAATGGACGTTATCATGCGAGATAATCGTCGATATCATGATGCAATCAGCATCCATCTCAATGGCAGCGTCCACAAACTTCTCTATAGGGACACTGGTTCCAAGATACACGTAGGATATTCCGTATTTTTCAATGCCACCGTGCTTGATATCCAAAACTTCCCGGATACCGACGCTGTGTTCATCATCGCCCCCTGTGCCAGCAATAACTTTAATCGGGTTTTTCTTCACATAATCAAAAATTGCTTCTTCGGAAATTGTTTCCAGTTCCTCCGGGATGGTCAGCTTATCGATATCGATGTCAAAGTTGACCCTTCCTTTTATTTGCACTCTCGTGCCTTCGCTAGGATGAAGACTTTCCTTATGGATTACTTCGATATCGGATAAATTCATGTTTTTACCGGCTTGGATAGCAGCCTCAACTGCGACCTTCAGACCGACAGGAAAGAAGAGGTCCACGGTAACCACACCGTCAGCTAGCCATTCTACTTCCGGCTTGATCAGGTTCGTGTTTCGGTATTTCTCAGTCTCATCGAGTCTTAGATAGACATTGTCGGTCTCATCGAGCTCATCGATGAACTGTATCTTTTCAGGTTTTTCAAAGGTCGAGCCTTCGATTAGCTTTGCAGGGTCATCGACATAGTCCTCACCGTACTGGGCGACATTGTTATAGCCATAGTGTGCGGTGACAGGAGCCATATAGTCCTGGGCACGTTTGACGACAGTACCGGCTCCGATTCCGCCATCGATTTTTCTGGAGATGCCGTCTGCGTTTCTTTGCGGATACTCGCCGCTATCGACGAACATCCCGGCTTCGACAGCTTCATAGTAACCACCCAGTTCGATGATCTCTTCCATCATGAGAACCGCACGTTCTTGGATTTCCCGTTTCTTTTCATAGATATAGCCGCTGTTTTTTATCTCTACCATACTGAGCAGATCATCCATGCCGGTCATCGCCTGTTTGGTAGTGTCGAGCGCTTCGATATTATAAATATGCCAAGGAACATTCCGGCCCTCATCAGGAGTGATGGTGCTTTGGATATCGGCCGATGTCAGACGGGAGATAAGCAGATTGAGCACATGCGTTACAGTTGCTTCCCTTGTGGATGAATCCATATATTTAGTATTCATTTGAGCACGCATCTTGTACCTGTCAAAAAATTCTCTTAATGCGACCGCGTAGGGGAGGTTCAGTTTCAAGTCCGGTGATGGCGGTGCGGCCGGCGGAACGGTCGAAAGGCAAATGTTCTCAGGCTTGATGCCAATCTTTTCGCTGAAAACAGAGTTGATCGCATGTTGGACAAGCAACTCCGGCATAACTTTCCAGGCATCCCTTGCTGTTGCATTTGCATTATGGGCGCCATCAATCTGTGCAATATTGGCATACCCCATTATCTTCTTGCTTTCGGCGGCGTCAACCATACTTCTTACCATGTTTATATTCCTATAAAGGATATTGTATTGCGGGTCCTGATGGGCGCCGTTGACGCCTTCTTCAGCAAACAAAACCGCAATCTCCGGACCAGCGACGCCCGAAACATAAGAATGATAATTGATTGGACGCCCGACTTCTTCTTCGATAAGATCCAAAGCTTTTCTCTGGGCTCTCAGTTGCTTTCTTGTGATCGGAATCCCGCCAATACCTTGCGGCGTTCCTTCGAGCAAACCGTCAAAATGTGACTGCCCGGCGGTGCGGATGACCATGATATGATCCGCACCATGGTAAGCGGCCATCCGCATCCTCCTGATATCATCTTCGAAGCGACCGGAGGCGATTTCTGCAGTGATTACCGCATCTGGCTGCGGATCAATCCCACCAAGATAAGCCGCGCTTTGCAAAGGTGTGTAATTCTTAAGTGAAGGGCTCGCTTGCTTGAACTTGAATTGACCCAGCTCTATTTCCCGTTTATCTCTCCAAACCCAGCCTCTTTTGCTTGGTCTGTAATTTTCAAGATCCTGAAGAATATTCCTGATATCAAGTTTTTCATTCGGCTTCAATTTATCCATAAAGTTTGAACACCTCTTTCAGGTAATCGACATGCTTGCCTTCACCCAGCTCGATTCCAGCTTGTCTTATTGTCAGAGCCTTATCTTTCGCTATTTTGTAAACACAATGCCCGGCACCTTTTTGAAGCAGGTCGTGTTCTGAAAGAAGATCGACGATACCTTTGCATTCCAGACTTGAAAACCCCATTCTCAACAGCACGCTTCTTTCAATTGATTTCGACGTGTTGTCAAACCCCATCTTCACCAATGGGTCAACAATCTTATCCGCAAGTTCATAAAAATATTTCTTCAGTTCCTTATCGCTTAAGTCTTTCAAATTTTCGCGTCTTTTTGAAAAATCATCATTTCGCTCTTTCATTCTTTGCCTCCTTCAGTAGTTGATTGATTTTATCCTGATTCACCTTGAGTTCTTCGGACAGATACTCTATTTCATGGTCGTTAAGTGACTGGTCAACAAATCTTCTGAGATAGGATTTTCTGAGTCTATCCAGATCTATCTCTTCCACATCCAAGTCTTTTGCGCTTGATGGGAATATGATATTCTTTCCGGGAATCTCATCCTTCGGGTTTCCGAATAGTAGTTCGATATTATTTTTTCGGGCGAAAGAAAGTTGTGGTTGGTGATGTTTGCCCGCACCGGTATATTCGGTTTCCTGGACAACGATGATCTGATCATCCTTCATCGTCTGGGCCAATTTGAATGCCGCTGCCAGACTCGTGTTGCCTGCGGGGCCTCTTTCGAGTCCTTCAAGCACGGTAAGTGCTTCGGTAATAAAAAACACACTGCCCTGGTTGACGGTGAAGTATTTATCGATATATCTTAGCGGTCGTGCAGCACTACGGGGAACATCACTTCTGTCTGGATTCACCGAAAAAGGAATCCCGAATCCCGTGTGTCCGGTAGTGAAAGATTTTCTATTGAAATCGTCATCACTTGCCATATGCAAACCTTGAAGATTCACACTTGCACCATAAACTAGTGTATTCTTTGCCCCGGCTCTTCTAAGACCCCTTGCGGTTCCGGTCAGATTGCCGCCACCGGCATTGGTACAGATGACAACTTCTGGGAACTTACCTTCTTTTTCCTTTAGTTCGCGGGCAATCTCGACACCCAGTGTTTCAATGCCCATGATTCCATACGGTGAATAAAGCGAAGCATTGAAATACCCTGTTTTATCAAGTAGTTCCAAAAATACATAGAAAAGTTCAGGACCAACACTGAGTTGGATGACCTCGGCACCAAAAGATTCACAGGCTCTTGCTTTTTCCAGAATCTCAGGCTGAGCTAGATTATTCGAGTCAAAACATTCCTGAACAATGATACACTTTAAACCATTTTTCGCAGCTAGGGCGGCAACGGCGGCACCATAGTTACCGCTGGTCGCAGCGATAACACCTTCATAACCCATTTCCTTCGCTTTCGCAATACTTATAGCGGCCCTTCTGGCTTTGAAAGAACCACTGAGATTGTTGGCTTCATCTTTTAGGAAAATACGTGCCCCATAACCGGGCTCGGAAAATTTTCTTGCGTAATCTGAAATATTTTTCAGTTCGATCAATGGCGTGTTGCCGACCTTGGAATCAACCTGGATGGCCTGGACACGATTATAATCATAACCCGCGGTTTCCATCATCTTATTGTAATCAAATGCGATTCCGTCAGTCTCGTAATCCGAGTAATCAAGACCCACAGATTTTCGGATGATTTCTTGTTTCCTTCTCTCCAGATCCTTGATATTGTAACTACTCATCAGTGTCACCCCACATCTCTTCGAGTATCTTTTCCCTCATCTTGAGAATCTCAGGTACAAACTCACCAAAAGTGTGTTTGTAAGCAGGATTCACTTCTTTAACTGTTCCGACAACTTTCCTTTTGGTGGCTGTTAGAATCGTTGCCTCTTCATAAAGTTCGCTTTCCTCGGTGAGCCTGCCTTTGATCCAGCTTTTTAAAGGAACCTTAGTGGTACTTTCGGGTATGTTTTTTACTCTTTCCCCTGGCATCAAAAGATGTTGCCTTATTCTGACATAGGTGCCCTTTTTAATTAACACATCTATCATTCCTTTATCCAGTAATCATTTTTCCACGCGATATAATGATATCATAAAAGCCCTTACATTGTATAGTCTTTAGACGGATTACTACCCAATAAAAACAAAAAACCCCTTTAAGAGGTTTTTTGGGAGAATCGGCTTATTTTCTAATCAATTTACGAACATCACCCATAATTGCTCGAGGTACGGGAAGGTCTATCATGGTTTTTAGGCCTGGGGACGCATTAATGACATGCGGTATCATATTGACACACATCGCTATCGTTCCGAATCCACCGTCAATCTCAGGTGTTATAGACATATTGATATTTGGTTCTCCGAGAATCTTGATGTAGTCTCCCGTTTGTGTTCCTTCAGTCTCAGGTTCGATTTGCTGGGGGTGTTTCATATCAATGAAAAGTTTATTGTCGATGTATCCTTGCGCAGTCATATCAATCCCAGCAAGTTGCCCCGTCTGCGCTTTGCCATATTTTGACTCGCGATCAACCGATGTGACAATTGGCTTCATCTGTTGGGAGAAATCCTTAATTTCAACGCCGAGAGCATCGGCAATCATATAGACACTCTCTTTGAAGCCGACATGACCAGCCAGTTCATTATCTTTCAGTTTTCTATTGAACTCATCCAAAGATATCCCTACACCCTGTTCCTCCATTACTGTCGGTCCAAAAGGAGAGAGGCTGTTGACTCTTTTTACTTCTATTGAATCCACTTTAGTCATGGCGCCTGTTAAAGACAAAGCCAAAACATCCATGACGAAGCCCGGGTTTATTCCTGTTCCTAGCACTGAGACGTTATTTTTCTTGGCTATTTCATCAATATCTTTTGATAATTCAGGCTCGTTCGCATAGGGATATGCCATTTCTTCAGCAGTACTAATGACGTTTATTCCGTTTTCAAGACCTTTTTTTATCTTGGGGAAAGATTTTGAAGTGTATGAGTCTGTCGCGATAAATAAAACATCGACCTCCTTATTTAATAAAGAATCAATATCGCTGCTAATTTGAACGTCGTTCGCGATGTCTTCGTTGGTTTTACCCAGAACAGAAAAAATGGATTTTTTCTCTAAATCAGGATGCAAATCACATACACCTGTGATTTCGAGTCCTTCTTTTTCCATTATCATTTCAGCAATGCCTTTGCCCATGGCTCCAAAACCCCATATGACAACCTTGATTTTTTCCATATCAATCATCTCCTCAAAATGAAATTCCAAAGTTATAATAACATAAAAACCCTTACATTTCATGAACTATATTAAAAAAGACCGGCTAATCACTTCGCCGGTCCCATATCAATCAGATAGTTCATTATTCTATTCAATGCAGGCTTGTCAGCCGGCACCCAGGATAAATTCATTATATTCGGGATGTTTGCCCATTTAACAGCCTTATATTCGCCTTTTTCAGGTCTCCCCGTTTTCACTCTGGCATCATAATAATTTGTTGAAACTTCTGTATTATCCTCGTCAATGATCCGTTTAGTCGAGCCGATCGTTTTCACAATTTCAATTTCTATATCAAACTTCTTATTTATTTCTGATGTAAGTTTATCAATCTCATTGTCTAAGTCGTGGGCTTCGATCTTAAAGCTTGGTAGTTCCCAAGAAAGTGATAATGGATCCTCTTTGACTCTTTGATAACACAATATCTTGCGTCTTTTATTCACTATTACCGCAGTTGCGACATTGATGTGCTTCATCTTTTCTCACCTACCTGAAGTTTTGAGATGGAAACATAACCCGTTTCTATCGCATATATGTCACTATCGAGAGGGGCTTCATCACTGAGAACCTCTCTTTTGGTGCTGAAAAAATTAGATTCAACAGTCTTCTCCACATCGTATGAGAGGAAGTAAGTTTTTGTAATCTTATTTCCCTCTATTTCATCAACATGTTCCTTGGGAAAATTCACGTTTAATATATGGTCATTGGAAAGTAAGCGTTCATCTATAATATAATCCAAAGTTTTGGAAAAACATTTCTTCATGTTTTTGATCCCCTTTGGGTCTGCTGAAAACGCAATGGCCTTATAACCATGATAATAAGCTTGAAAAGCTGCTCCTACTGTTCCAGAATACATAGTGTCAACGCCAGTATTATATCCCTCATTGACGCCGGAGACAACCAAATCAGGCTTGAACTCTAATGCAAGTAGGCCGAATGTAACACAATCTGCAGGAGTCCCGTTAACAACATAAGTTCTTTTGTCGATCTTCTCGAAAGGAAATCCTTGTATCGAAATGGCCGTGCTTTTTCCGGACTGTTGGCTTTTAGGTGCTACAACGATGACATTGCCATATTTTTCAAGTTCTTTTCTGGCAAAAGCCAAGCGTCTGGAATCAATTCCATCATCATTTACCAATAATATATCCATTTGTACCTCCCGAGAACTTTTGTCTAATCCATTCTATAATTAAATTGTTTCTTTTTCAACCCTTTACACGCTTTCTTCTTTAGGCGACTTAATGATAAATTCTTTGATATATTCAACAAAATAACGAATATTATCGTTATTATATTTGATTTGTTTGCTTATAGGGTCTTTCCCTACGTATTCCGGCATACCGATGAAGGCATATATGTGAATACGATAGTGGGAATTGATGTAATTTCCAAGAAGCTCTTTATATATTAGCAGTTCAGTTTCTTTTCGTTGCCAAACATTAGAAACATTCGGAAAAGTATTAGAGATTCTAAATTCAATCAGTAACAACTTTTTCTCATAGATAAGAATAAAATCAATCCTTCTGTTTTTTGATAATTTTATCCTATATTCTGATATCAAAGAAATCTTTTCAAAAGTACTTGGTGCCAACTCATTCCGAAGTTCTCTGACAATCTTGTCAAATATGTAATAACCATCAACAAAGGATACTAATTCGGCAATAGAGACGCTTTTTCTAAACAATTTTTTTCCATTAAAAATTTCTCTTAACCGTTCAATATAGGGTGCATGTCGGACCCTTTCACCTCTACTATTAATGTCTTCTCCAGTAATCCTCCAAGTTCCATAAATATTGAAATCGGAATAAAATCTTCTGAATGCAAATAAATCTTCAAAATATAACATCGAGTCTTCTTTTAGCATGTGTTTCTCCTAACGTCATTTTACCTTATGATATTTATAAGCTTAAGAAATTGCTTCTATCAAATTAAATCATTATAAGCTAACGTATAAAATTGCTGGAGATTAAGGATGAGTATCCATAAATATGTGTTTAAAGCTAGAAAGAAAACAATCCTGATTATAAGGTCTTGATAAGCTAGAAATTACCTTGTTTCTCCTCAATAAGATAACTTTTATTTGATCATAATCCAATCATGATGAACCACTTAAAAAAAGCAAACAAAAAGCCGCTATAACGGCTTAAAGAAAATCTAGTGGTGGCTCAGGGCGGAATCGAACCACCGACACATGGATTTTCAATCCATTGCTCTACCGACTGAGCTACTGAGCCAAAATGGCGGTCCTGACGGGAATCGAACCCGCGATCTCCAGTGTGACAGACTGGCATGTTAACCGCTACACCA